>Ga0187784_10001727_pt1 | contig 17410 bp, 13 predicted proteins | sample 1015_SJ02_MP15_2_FD_132964 | JGI IMG/M metagenome (GOLD analysis project Ga0187784, IMG submission 132964) | Tropical peat soil microbial communities from peatlands in Department of Meta, Colombia - 1015_SJ02_MP15_20_MG | ecosystem: Environmental > Terrestrial > Soil > Wetlands > Peat | place...
AAGCCAAACACCCCGCTTGCGATCATAGACGTAGACAGCCCCGCAATCTGGCGCATCATCATGGGCCAGAAAGACCACTAGAGCCGTTGGAAACTGGAACCAACGAACGATGTTGGGGTAATCAGCAAACTCCAACAGCTTGGCTACTGCTTCATCCAGTACTTGCAGCTTGCTCAGTCTCAGTATCGTTGTGACTTTCAGTTGGCCGAACATCTCTTAGACCTCCTTTCGTGGTTTTGACTGTTATGTCAAACAAACTGTGAGTTGTCAGAATTACTGAAATTCTCCGCGATGGGTGCTGAAAGTCCCCGTGGGGGCTGCGGTCCGGACCATCGAGGGCAAGTGAGTCGGTCCTGGGTCGTACTGCGCCGGTCTACATCGCACCGTCCCTCGCGACTAATCGCCGATCCAGATTTTTTGCCGAGACCGTGGGTGGCCGCGAGGCACTTCTACCGTTATGGCCGTTTAACCGGCCAAGTGGTTTGTTTCCGAGTGGCGTGGCAACCAGGATGCTTTGGAAGATGGGTTCACCGGACGCTTAGGCTTGACTGTCAGAAACGACTCGCGGAGCACGGGTACGGTTTACACTCATGTGTATTCGTAAGCATGCCGTCTGAGGGTCTAACTTGGCAAGAGGCAATTTCCCCGGAGGGTTACTTCTACTGCGAGCTTTCAGGCCAAATCCCAACCTCCGTCGGAAATTGAAACTGAAGGCCCTATTGCTCTTCCTGTGAACTCTGGACCGTGAACTGCAAACCCATCGCTACAAAGGCGTCATCGTGACTGCTGGCTTACAACGGCCCAAAAGCAGACAACTCCTCTGCAAGCCGGGCAATCGTACCCGTTAGGACCAGCCATGCCCGGTAATCCACGCTGCCAGAGAGAAGTCCAGCTTGTATCCGTTGCCTCTCCGCAATTGCGACCGACAGCTTCTGTCGAAGCAATGCCAGGATTTCATGCTGCATATCCTTTTCCCGAATACCTTTGGGCGCATGTCTGCAATGGGCTTGATACACGGTCATCTGCTTGTCGTGAAGCGTAACTTCAGGGGCAAAACCTCCGGCGCATAGAAATCGCCGCACCTCCTCGCCGCCCCACGTGATCGCGATGGCCTCAGGAGAATTCTCTGGAAGAGTCTCCATATCAACGATGCAGATTTGGCCGCGTTCGGGACTCAACAACCGGTTAAACACACCTAGCATGCTTGGGTACAAGTGTGGCGGGATCTCGTGCAGGGAGTTGTTCAAAACGATCAGATCCATGCTGTGTTCGTCTAGTCCACTTAGATCCCATGCCTGACGCTGCAGCAGCGTGAAGCTCGCAAACGCTCGAAAATCTTCAACCTGTGACTTCACGGTTTCGATGCAACCGGTGTCGCGATCAACTGCCCAATAAGCTATGCGAGAAGCTTCCCCGGCGATCGACCGAAGAACTCGTTTGGGTAGGGTCGCCACACCGCAGCAAGCATCAAGAACCCTGATCTGAACTTCCGTATGGGCCATCAGCAGCCGAGCAATCTCCCTGACCACAGCATCTTCTCGGATTGAAGAGCGCAGTTCAAGGTCCACTGCTTCCGGTGGGTTTGCGTACTGCCTGAGGAACGCGCCAAGATCAAGGTTCGCAAAGTCGATCTCTCGCAAAAGATCTTCGGGCGGCGAAAGGAGCAGTCGAGCCAGCACTGCAAGTGGCATCCGAGTATTCGCTGAAGAGGGCTTCATTCGGTTTGGAGCACTCCGCCAAGCGTTTTTCGCAGCTTCCAGAGGATCCGGCGCAGACGGATCGACACCGATGTTGTTGGAACATTTAGTTGTCTTGCGATCTCAGACACTGGGACGCCTGTACACAACGCTGCAATAATCTGCCGTTCGGGCTCGCTCAGAGTGGCGACAGCCTCATTGAGCTGATTTAGCATCTCCGCGGACGGACTCATGAGTTCAGTGCTTAGCTCCAACGAATTACGCGCCAACGTATGCGGGGGCGCCTGCATTACTTGGTGCCGCATGTAGTCGACAGCAGTGTTCCGACACAGGGCATATAGCCACCGCTGCAGTGGTCCCCGGTTTCGGTCGAAGCTACCAGCCTTCATCCAAATCTTGATCATTACCTCCAAAGCTAGATCATCTGCATCTGCTTCAGAAGCCAAGTGCGCAGCGTAGCGTCGAATGAATGGGTACAGGCGTTCGTAGAGTACACCAAATGCCTCGCTATCCCTCAGCGCAGTAACGCGCTGCATTAACTCTTCGTCTGTCAATCTAGCGAGGACTTCGTGTTGTTCCTGTTTCCACTCATCAAGCCTTTTCTTCGCCAGATTCGCTAACTCTCCGGCCTCAGTATTTCGAAAATCAAGGTAGAGGAGGTGTGCAATGGATGTCGGCACGGGTGCGTCATCGAGCCGGACTGGTAAAATGAAACCAGCGTCAGGAAACTCTGCGGCACGAAGAGCTAGCAAGTCCAGTTCTCTCGTGCACCAACTCGACTCGGCGTAGGCTTGTGAGAGAAGTACCATAGCTGCGTGGGTCCGCTCTGGGTAGACTGAACTGAGGAACGAACTGAAGTCAGAACCCCAAAACTCGGCCGACTGAGATGCATCGAAAACGGACAGGCCAACTTCCCTAAGTGCGCTCGACACGCGGCCAGCAGCCGCGCTGTCGGCGTGCGAGTAAGACAGGAAGATATCGTAAGAGCTTCGAGCCACCGGCCCAGTCGAAGATTCTGGCATTTCCGCCACCGTATAACATCTGGATTATACAGCGCGCGCTGGAATTCGGGAAGAGTGGACGGTCAGGTACACCAATGATCTGAACGCTTACTCCCGCCTCCTACCCTGTGCCCGCCAAACGCCTTATGCGCGGATGTGGCGGCCGGGGGTTCCGAGTATAGTCGGTGACTCGGAAACGACCCGAGCGCTCACTTTGACGTGTCGGCATGTCGGACTTCTGCTTCCAAGAGCTTGAGACGAGGTCCGGGAGAACTAGGTTCTGCGTAGTCGCCAAGGACCTACTGATCGGTTCAGTCCGGACCCTCTGAGGGGCCACTCGGAGGTAACACGATGGCGGATAAAGGCTAAGGCTCGGAGCGCCGACACGAGTCACATGCCGACGCTCCAATGTGGGCTGATAATCTGGGCCGGGGCAAAAACGGAGATTGAGATGCACAGGGAGCTTTTCGGTCAGCGGCCTGTGCTGGCGGCCGCTGAGGACATGAATTCGGTGGCAGCACGCAGCTTCGGCACATCTGCTTCGGTCATGCGGCCGACGTCGCCGTACTTAAACGTGCCGCCGCTGGCCCATTCGACCACTTCGGCGATAGGTTGCTTCCTGGTTGTGGCAACACGACGCGCCACTGTCAGGAACTCGTTGCGCAGTTGGTTGAACCCGGAAGCTGCCGTCGACCCATTGCCCTTATTTTGCGCAGGGGGCGAGCCCGTCCCGCTCGCAAGCGGCTTGGCTGAGCCGTTCCCACCCGCGCCGGCGGTACAATTCCCGGACGGGGAAGATTGCGCAGCCGCCCTCGGCTCGTTTGCCGCAGATCTCACACCAGCGTCCGAGCTGGGTTCGGCGCTGTCGGCAGACGGGTGTGGCTTTCCGTTCGCTGCGGACTGACTGCCCGGAGTCCCAGAACTGGCTTCACCACCCTCCGCAGGTGCGGAGCCATTCGCCGACGCTGGGTAGAATTCCGCAGGTAGCTCCGTCGCCTGCTCCTGCTCGTCCTCGACAACTTCGAAGACCTTGCCGCTTGTCCCGAGCAACTTTCGAGTTTCCGCGAACAGACGAGCGTTCTCGGTAAGGTTGGCGATGAGCTTTTGCATGTCGTCACCTTCCACCTCGAGGCTCAGGGCCCAGATGGACGCAGTTCTCTTCCTCTTCTCCTTGCGGTCAAAATACGTGGCCTCCTCCGGGCGAACCGTCAGCTTGGCTGTGATCCCGGCAAGACGACCACCCGTGAAGGTCTGAATCTCCTGCAATGCCGAGTGGATTTGTCGGATGGAACGGTACGAGCACGTGTGGATGCGGCAAACGCTCCCCAGGCGCGGGAAGTCTGCCAGCACGAAGCGCAGATCCCCGCCCGGTTTGCACTGGCCGGCGTCAAGCTCCGGGCATCCGTTGCCACATGGCTTCCAGGGCTGGCCGCTGGGCTTCTCGAGTGTGCGGCGGGTCGCCGACGTTCCGTCGCCCCAGCACTTTCGCTCCGTAGCCGTCCACCAAGCGTATGAGGTGGGGAAGACGTTCTCGATGTCGTCGTCAATCAGCATAATGTGAAGCTCCCGGCACTGCTCCCCGTAGTGCTTGGTCAGGTCCGGGTCAATCTCCCACTCAACCCGATTGGCCGTCTTCTTTTTACGCAGGAAGACGAAATGATCGAGCTTCGTGGGATAATTGCGATCTCCATTGGGCGGTAGCCCGATGGAAACCTTAGTGGATACGGACAGCCGCTGGACAACACGGCCGTCATGGTCGTGCGTGACACCAATGATCATAAGTATTCCTCCTTTCGAATTCTGTTTGACATTGTCAGGCAATATCTCTGTGTGGGGGCATCTCCCCACAGGGAGAGGGCTTTGTCTCCCCCTTTTCAAAAAACACACTTGACAGTCGTACCGTAGCGGTGTATCAATACAGCATGCTACTGCACGTTAACCCTGCTTCCGGCGTCCCTACTTACCTCCAAATCGAGACTCAGGTGAAGCACTACATCGCCGCAGGCGCCTTGGCGCCGGGGGATGCATTGCCTTCGGTGCGCAAGCTCGCTGTAAACTTGCGCATCAGCACCAACACGGTGGCCCGCGCCTACCAGGACCTCGAGCGGGACGGCATCCTCCGCACCGTGCAAGGCGGACGCACCTATGTGGCCGAAAATCCTGTCAGCTTTCTCAAATCGGAAAGAATCCGGCGGCTGCGGCCGTATGCCCGGCAAATCGCAGTCGAGGGAACGCAGCTTCGGCTAAGTCCACGGGAAATCATGGAATTGGTACAACAGGAATTGAACACCTTGGAGGAAGTCAATGAGCGAACTGGCGATCTTGACCGAAAATCTCGCTAAAGTGTATCCCGGCGTGAGGGCTCTCGACGGGCTCAACTTGAACGTCCCGCGCGGCGTAGCTTATGGTTTCTTGGGACGCAATGGCGCCGGCAAGACGTCCACCATCCGGATATTACTCGGATTAGCGCGGCCCACAGAAGGACGCGGCACGGTTCTCGGATTCCCGATTGGCCGCGAGCAAGTTGCCATCCTCGAGCGCACGGCCTATGTGAGCGAGAGCAAGAATCTTTACGCGAGCCTCACAGCTCGGGAACTCGTGCGCTTCACGCGTGGCTTCTACCCGAGTTGGTCCGATAAAGCGGTTGCGAAATATGCTCACTTGTTCGAGATTCCGATGGACCGCCCCTTCGCAAAGCTCTCCCAAGGAAACCGGACGAAAGTCTATCTTCTACTGGCCCTCTCGCAGGAGGCCGATTTGTTGATATTTGATGAGCCGGCGATGGGGCTCGACCCCGTCGTCCTGGACGAATTCCTCCGCATCCTCGTTCAAGACGTCATCGCTGAGGGCCGAACGGTCTTTATCTGCTCGCACCAACTTTCCGATGTGGAGCAGATTGCCGACTGGATCGGCCTCATAGATCACGGAAGGTTGCTGCTCGAGGCAAGGCTGGACGATATCAAGGGCCAGTTTCGACTTGTGACCGCCGCCGGCAACGGTCTGCCACAAACAGAGTCCCCCGAGGTCTTGTGGCTGGCATCGGAGGGCAATTTTCACAAGTACCTTGTTAAGAATAATGCTGACGCATTTGCCGCCGAGCTCGGCCGGCAGGGCGCAACTGTGGCGGAAATTTCCCCCTTGGGTTTGCGGGAGATCTTCCTTGCCATGGTCCGAAAGGAGGAGGCATGTACTTCTGGAAATACTGGCGAGATGGCCGCACCCGTATAATCGGCTCTGCGATAGCGCTTCCGGTGCTTTTCGCTTTTGTCACCTGCATCGCTGTAAGGCTTGGTGATCCTGGGATGATACAAAAGGGGGCAGTGCCCTTGACCTCCGTCGCGTGGTCGACAGCCACCGAGGTCGCGTTCGCAACTTGTGCTTCCATTTTTGCTCTCATCTGGGGGTTGATGCTGGGCGCGGCAGCAAGCCTTGGAGAGGACTTCAAAGAAAAGACTGTGGATTTCTTGCTGGTTCGTCCACGTCGGCGGAGGTATTGGGCTTGGATGGGGTGGTGGGCAGGGGTATGTGAGCTAAGCGTGATGGTTGCCCTGGCGGTAGGGGCGAGCTTCGGCACGGTGGTCTATCTGACGGGCCATGTTCAAATGTGGTGGCCGTTGGCAACGATTCTTCCCTTTGCCCTAGGGGGTGCATTGGCCTATGGTCTGACTTATCTTATGGCGCTCGTCGCACGCAGCGGCCGCCAGGGGCTCAGTTATGGCATCGGAATACTCTTCATCTGCTTATTGTTGCCGACCGTCGCATCACACTACTGGAATGTCAACCTCCCCTCTATCTGGGGATTCATGACGGCCGCATGCAGATCGCTTACGGGTGCCTCGGGAGCTTTTCCTTTCGGCGCACTTCTGTTTTGGACCTTCATCGCCTTGGTGTTTCCATTTGCCTCGCAATTGGTTCTGGAACGTAGGGAAGTGTGATCTTGACACTGGAGAGGAGCCTGAGGGTGTGGGGAAGGATATTGGCTGAAACGGTCTTGCAGGATCTTCGCTATGCAGTGCGCGGGTTTCGCAAGAATCGCGGCTTTACAACCGTCGCGGTCCTGACTTTGGCTCTGGGCATCGGCGCTAGCACAGCTATCTTTATGGTTGTCAACGCCGTCCTACTCCGCCCCCTCCCATATCCGCATCCCGAGGAACTGGTATATGCCCAAACGATACTGAACAATTACCCCATTTCGGCGTTTTCGTGGAGCATGGATTTCGCTGCATGGAGGAGCGGCAGTCGAACCCTTGGCCAAGTGGGCGCTTACATGTTCACTTGGTTTAATCTCACCGGCGATGGAGAGGCGGAGCACGTCATGAGCGGCATGGCCAGCGCTTCGTTCTTCTCCCTTCTGGGCGCGCACACAAAGCTCGGAAGACTTTTCCTCCCGGAGGAGGATCGGCCCGGCGCGCCGCCGGTAGCAATCTTGGGCGAAGCTTTGTGGAGGAGCCGGTACAAGGCCGACCCAGACATCGTTGGAAAGGAAATATCGCTGGACGGAAAACTTTATGCTGTGGTGGGTGTGCTCCCTTCCACATTCGTCATTCCTGACGAAATGCCAGCCCGGTATGCGCTCTGGGTACCGCTTGTTCTGAACTCGGCTGGGACCCCGTTTCACGTGGTGCGAATCGTCGGCCGGCTCAAATCCGGAGTCAGCCTGGCGGCGTCACAAGCAGAATTGAATGCATTGATCCTGCCTACATTGAGAAGGGGGCTGAAGAAAACCATCGTGCTCTCGCGCTGGCATGACCAAATCACCCAGGGGTCACGGCGTGCGCTACTACTTTTCCTTGCGGCGGTGGGCTTTTTGCTGCTGATCGCCTGCGTAAACGTTGCGAACCTGCTGCTTTCACGCGCAGTGAATCGCCAGAAGGAGATGGGCGTGCGTCTGGCCGTGGGCGCCCCAAGGACGCGCGTCATCCGGCAACTTCTAACTGAGAGCACGCTACTCGCGCTGACCGGCGGCTCCCTTGGTCTGGTCCTCGCGCATTGGGTTAAAGGTCTGCTGATATCGTTTATCTCCCCCGATCTGCCTGCGCTGGAACCCATACGCCTTGACTATCGCGTGCTCCTTTTCACCATGGGCATAGCAATAGCGACAGGATTGGCATTCGGCCTGGGGCCGGCGCTTCAGGCCACCCGGATGCCCCTGGATGAGGTTCTCAAGGAAGGCGGTCGCGGCACATCGGAGGCCAAATCCGGCACGCCTCTGCGCAGCTTCCTCGTAATCTGCGAGACCGCACTAGCCATGGTCCTGCTGGTCGGCGGGGGCCTGCTCTACCGGAGCTTTCTGCGCGCCCGCGGGATCGACCTCGGCTTCCATACGGAACAAACGCTGGCGTTGACCATCGACCCTGCGCTTTCAAGGTATCCGACATCGAAAGACCAGGCGAGGTTTTTCGCCCAAGTGATCGAAAGCATCAGGGACGTGAATGGTGTGCAGTTCGTGGCCGGCAGCAGCTTCCCGCCGCTTGGGAGCCGATCTGGTGGGGTGAGCGGTGACATCGTTGAAGGGCGACCTGAGGAAACGGTCATGGTGCTTTTTGACACCGTGACGCCGGATTATTTTCGTTTACTGCACATCCCCCTGAGCAGTGGACGTTACTTTAGCAACGGTGACCGCGAAGGGGCGCCTGGTGTAGCCATCGTGAACCAGGCCTTCGCCCACCACTTTTTCCCGAATGAGAGTTGTCTGGGGAAGCGGCTCCATGATTGGGTCCACCGCAATGATATGCTCACGATCATCGGCGTTGTGGGGGATGTCCGCGCAGATTGGGAGCGTCCACCGCAACCTGAAATCTATGTTCCTTACTGGCAGGTGGCCGAACCGTATATGACGCTTTTCGTACAAACGTCGGGAGACCCCATGCACTTGGCCGGAACGATACGTAGCCAGATCGCGCGTATCGACAAGGAGCAACCGCCGCACGACATTGCCACTCTGGATGAAATGCGGTCGAAATCATTGGTGCCACGGCGGGTCAACATGCTCCTGCTGGGCGCGTTTGGCGCGATGGGGCTAATCCTAGCATCGGTCGGCATTTACGGTGTAGTGGCCTATTCAGTAAGCCAGCGTACGCATGAAATAGGCGTACGCATGGCGCTGGGCGCCGAGCGCGGCGATGTGCTAAGAGTCGTGGTCGGACAAGGAATCCGATCGGTGTTGATCGGTACTGCAATCGGCGTCGCCTTGTCGGTTGGACTCACGCGGTTTCTACAAAGCATGCTTTTCGGCGTCAAGGCCACTGACCCAATGACGTTCGTTGCGGTCTCCCTTGTCCTTCTCGTTGTGGCGTGGCTTGCCTGCTACATTCCCGCGCGTCGCGGGACTAAGGTTGATCCACTGGTGGCTCTGCGATACGAGTGACGTCACTCGAGACCGGTGGTACCGAGCCTCAACCTGCATGTCGTCCCTTGCACTCGGGCGAAGCGCGTCTCTCACGACATATGCACTCGATTTGGCTCGAATGCTCCGATCCAATCGTGCAGGGCCGTTGAGTTAGACTATTCGCACAATGGTGCACGTATAACGATCCCATCTGCACCATCGATCTAAGCCTCACGAACTCGTGCTACGACAGCTCACCCATGCTGCCCACACGCTCAAAGAGATAACGCGCTAAACAAAAGCATACCGGCACACAGCCTGCCGCTAGGTGTAATCACCAGACCTGTCGCGGGCAACACCAAAAACGCTGAATGCAGTATATAGTCAGAAAATAAGTCTTTGCGGCTCAATCGTTTGGCGGGGCTCCGGAAAGGTCAAAGAAGCGCAAAAAATAGGCAACAAATAGGCAAAAGGCTTAAGGGAGGACGCTCCGGGAAGCCCGGGTAGAGTCGGTACCGCCGATTAGAGCGGTACGGAACGGCCGGTACTGATGGCATTTCCAGTCGAAGACATGGGTGTCGAGCAAGCGGCGATACCAGTCCGCCAGGAGTCCGAAGCAGACGTTGCGCCTGCTGTTCCTGAATTGCCAGGATACAAACTTGTGAACGTCCTCGTTGGATGCAAGGTACAGGAAGCGGTCGATTTCTTCCTCGGTCTCGAATTTATTGCGAACCTCGGCATACTGTTCCTCGCTCTTGGCCGTCCGTTCATACTCGAGCGCGAACGTTGCGTCACGGTGGTCGAGTCGGACCGTCACGATTGCGTCGTAAACCTTTCCGTTGCGAAGACCCATAGACAGGTGTCTCGAGCGCACTTGAATCTCCGGCACCCACCGCACGAGCAAATCCGCACGCAAGAGGCTAAGCTGGATATTGTTGAGTTCGAGTGCGTGGGCCACCTGGAGTTCTTTGTCGTTTCGGTCCGGCTTGGCAGGTGTAGTGAGGAATTGCTCGCCAATACCTGCGAGCACGAGTTCGCCGGCAGGTGTGATGGAGTACACAAAGGTTTTGCCTGCGGACGGCACGGTTTGCCGCACGGTCAACCCATACCTGGTGAGCCGCCGGGCTCTCCAGTTAAAGGTTGGGCGGCTCGACTCGTACTTGCCTAACTGCATGAACTCAAACAGTTGGTCATGCGTGATAACGCCGGAACGCAAGACCTGGCGAAGCAGTGGGTAGTCGTGATCGGGACTCAAGCTGATGGAGTCTTTGATGTAACGCATTGCTGTTCTCCCAGAACAGTTTTAGAGGTTCGTTCTGTCCATTCGCTGCTCGCAGCGTCAGGACGGCAGCGAAGGGAATCTCGCATATCGTCACAACCGAAGGCGAACTTATGCCACAAGTTGCAAGCGTGCAATCCAGCGACGGGCGGGGGCAGCCTGTAATATGTACGTCCCCACGTCACTGCGTATCCAACCGTACGCTGGCATGAGCAGCATGCATTCCTGCTCGTCACTGCATTCGCTAAATGAAATGAGCAGTCCGTCGTCGGACTTCCACCCGCTGCTTCCGATGTGCAGTCGGCCGATTTCACTTTGTCTGGCAACAACCAGGAAGAAGTCAGGCTCCCGCGGCGCGGCCAGCATGTACTTGAAGAAAACCTTGTTCTGCCCTTGCCAGACACACGGTTCGTCGCACTCGAACACACGATTGACCATGCGCTCCGGATAATTTGGGTTGAAGCCGCCGGTCGAGTTGAAGCGTGCGTGGCCCGCAACCTTCGAACGCGTACGGATGGTTCCGTCTACCGGTACACCCGTGGTGTTGTAATAGGCGGCTCGCACAAACCGTCTGGGGCCGTCGGGGTCCTTGCCGAACCGCCTGCGCCACACACTACCGAACCCTGTAATCGACACCACCATGATCGTCAAGCACCCTTGAGGCGTTTGTTCTTCTCGCGTTCTGCAAAAAGCTGCTGCTGTAGCGAGTTAACGAGCTTCATGTACTCGGCGTTCGTCGCAGGCAATGGCAAACCTGCCGGGCCAACCGCGTGACCGGCGCCTATCCCCTCAATCTTTTCTGACAGAGCTTGTAGTTGCAGGCTCAAGTCTGTTACAACAGCAGACCTTTGTTTCAATTCCTCGCTCAGGCGATCTCTTTCACTGGTCACGGCCTCCAGATCGTCCGCTGCCTTCTTCAATCTTGCCTTGAGGTCATCGTTCTCAGATGGGCTGCCGGGGACCGCCTGGCCGGAACCTGCCTCGATCGCACGGTTGCAGAGTTCAATGTGATTGTTGTACTTCGCGATGGCATCCCTCGCAGCCTGGCGGGAGTACAGCTCCTGGTTGTACAGGTCAGTCAACATCTCCTCGGTCAGATAGCGCTCGCGCCTACGATCGAGCCGCAGCTTGTTGTAAGCGCCCATGACGAACAGAGACCATAACGTCAGCCAGAAGCTGTACGGGAAATAGGGATTCCTGACCGTGGCCTCGAGGAAAGCTCGGCGACGTTCCTCCATCCACCTGCCGTAGTCAATGTCACTCGGGTTGAACTGTTTCAGCAGGAATTCGTACCAGGTGTCGGGCAGTTGCTGGGTGCGTCCCTGCGCTTGCGCTGCAGCCATTGGGCTGTACCGGCTGCGGGGAACGGAGGCTCCTGACGGCCGGTCCTGTGCCAGGCTCGAACAAACCGCCAATGACAGCGACGCTATCACCGCCGGGAGATTGGGGCGCGTTCTCATGCTCGGGATCCTCCAGGAGCACGCTTTGGAAGGCGCGTCGCCAGATCGGAACTCTTGAACCGCAGGTTGGCTCCGACCGAGTCGGCGCGGGAATGGCGCAAGCGGGGATAGATCTCCGGCTCGAAGTTAGGGAAGCTTACGTCGGCCGGCGGCCGGACGTGCAAATGTCTGTGCAGGGTTCCGCGTGTGTCGTCGGTCATCAGGATTTCCATTTGTCCCTTGGGCAAGTTCTTGATGTGCTCGTCGAGCGCGCGTGTCTCGCGCTCCTCCCGTTCCACTGCCTGGCCAGTCGCTTCGTATCTCTCATACCCAAATACCTTCCACCGGAGCATGGAGCGGCTGCGGCGCGTAACCTCGTGCTCCGCCGACGCCCGCAGAAAGTAACGCGCGGTCTCCTCGTCGCGGGTGCGCAAGGCCATGGTCGTATTAGGCGCCGAGGTGACGTCTTCCTTAAACCCTCGACCAACTTGCATGAGCTGTGGCAGTGACTGCATGGAGAACAGGAACGCGGTGTGCGTGCCGCGAGCGGTCTGGAGAATTTGGGCGAAGTTCCGGTAACCGAAGGGAGCGAATTCATCGAGCACGACGCTGAACATCGGCCGGTTGCTGCGCCGCCTTTGCTCCTCGCTCTCGTAGCGCTTGCCAACTACAAGCTGCAAGTTCTGGAGCAGCATCTTCCCCAGGGCGCGCACGGGTTCCGTGTTCTTGTTCACGTTCAGGGTCACAAACAGGATCAGCTCCTGCTCGATCACCTCGTCGATCGAAAGCAAGTCTTCGTACGGCCCCGTGATCACCGACAACTCATCGTCCAGGAAGGTCATGCACTCGTTTAGCAGTCCCTGGATCTTGGGTACGCGCTCACGGTCCTGAAAGGACTGATAGAGATTCTTGACCGACATCTCGAAGTTCAGGCGGCGTTGAGTCGTGATCGACGGATCGCGCTCAATGCGCCGTGTGGCTTTCTGGACCTGCTCACGCAACACCTCCTGGTCGATGGCCATTACCAGCACATCGTAGAAGTTGAACTTTAGTCCCGTGTACACCAGCACCCGGACGATATCGGCAAGGTAGTTGAGCTGGTGCTTGGCAAAGAACTCGTCGTGCAGGTTGAACGAACCGAACACCATGTTCACGACGGGCATGTAGTCGTCATCGGTGCAATGAAACGGGTTGTAGAGGACGGAGATGTCAGGCCAGGCGGGATTCAACACGCGCAGTTGGTGGAGGCGGCCGGCGCGGTGGATGTGCGGCAGCAGGTCGTAAAAGAATTCCAGGTCGCCCTTGCCGTCGAAGATGACCATGGGGATGTGACGCGGGTCTTCGGGGGCGCCAACAGTTCGTCCCAGATCCTGGCTTATGATGTTGCGGAGGAGGGTCGTCTTGCCGGAACCGGTCATGCCCAGCACTATTCCCTGCATGACACGGACCTTGTCGGGCCAAAGCCAGGGTGCTCCGTGAACATCGTAGCCAAGAACAACCGCGTTGCGCGTCCATGCCTTACGCGTAAAAGCTTCGTCCCGCTTGGGTGACATCACGAGAGGAGGGCTGGGCCATTGCTTTTCGCGCCGTGAGCGTCGCGTGGCCAGAAGCCATATACCGGTACCCATACTCACGCCACTGATAGCCAAATACAGAGTCATTTCCTTGATCTGGGGGCTCGTGAAGTGGTAACGGTTGCGAGCGACGTACCAGGTGAACCAGCTAACCGCGAGGATCACTACAGCGATGAGGATTTCAAGGCTTTCAAGTAGCGGTGGGTGTTCGCGTCGGTCGAAATGGGGAGTCTTCACGGGCATTACCACAGGTTGAAGTAAACAAACACACCCAGGAGTGCAAACAGGCAGAACACAGCCAGCACAAAAACCTTCCTTGGGGGGCGTGCCGTTTCGGGTTCAAAGGGATTGGCAGGCTCCAGTGCTATAGCCAATGACGCCCTGCCCAGTCCGAGGTCAGGACGGTCGTTAAGGTAATCCCTCAAGAGCGAACGCACTTCTGATTGCGTGAATGCCTTTGTCATGATTAAAGCACCATCGTGGCGGTTGGTTGCCCTTTTGCGTCCCGGGGAAACACAAGGCGCAGGATGGTAGCGCCCTTCTTACTAACCGCAAGCTTGACGCCGACAAGACCCACCGTCTCTTGTCCGGGGTCTAGACGGGCAGTGCGCAGATTTCCGCTTGCTACCTCCAAAGGCCTTTCGCTGCTGACTTTGATTCGCGCGGCCGCGGACTCCCTTAACTGGGAGTTCGCCAGGCAATCCACGCCGCGAGAAGAAGGGCTTACATTGATTGCAACGACCTGTGGTGTACTTAGCGTGTAGGCTTGCTGGGTGCCGTTCCGCACCGCATAGCGGATGAACAGTTCGTTCCCTTCACCCTGGAAGGTGTCCTTGAGGATCACGACAACGCGATCCTTTGGCATCTTCAAGCCATCCGTTCGGATCGGTTTGCTGTCGAGCAGAACCTCCGGATCAGCTACTGCAGTTGCGCGGGGCGAAGGAAGCTTTGCGACCGTTGGTTGTGCTGGCGCCGGAGACGGCGCGGGCTGGTCGATGGCAAAGTCCATCTGCTCGACAGCCCCGGCAGGCTCCAACTCGTAACTCATTCGGCCGGAGGCTGTCCAGATGAAGAGGTTCGTGGCGATATCGGCTTCCGTGGGCTGGACGAAGACCTTGTTCTCCCGCCACTCGATCTTGAAAGCTGGGCTGCCAGCTGCCACCGTTATTACCGGCTCACGGACTTCGATTACCGTAAGGTGGTTGAGGGCGGTTTGGACACGCACGATCCGGTTGGGATCGGGTTTCTGGACTTCGATCCTCTGGGCCCAAGCTGGCACGACAAGCGCCGCCAGCGCTGCGATAATGCTGATAAATCTTCTCATATGCTGTTTCCCCTTCGTTTCAGTCCTTCCCACGAGTTTTTGAAAAGCCCCGGAAGCTCCGGCGATCGGAGCCTCCGAGGATAGGTTGCTGTGTTATAGGCAAGCTGGGCGAAGCTTGTTACTCAGTCCACCTTTTTTCTTCGCGGCACAAAGGGTCGCTGCTGCGTACCGGGAAAGATGACCTTTCCGTCGCGCACTTCGCTCCTCCCTGCTTCGATAGAGAACGGGTGAACCCTGTCGACCATCACCGGGTTTCCGCTCCCGTCGCGGTCCATAAACACCTCACCTCTGTGCGTGACCTGCATGTGGAAGATGCGGCGCTCATGAACACTGCCGTCGCCGTTCGGGAAAGCAGCAACCAAGAAAACACGCCCTTCGGTGTCGATCTCTACTTCACCATCACAGAGTTCGGGAATCGCTACCGAGATCAGCCGGCCACCGGTCCGTTCCACGATTTTGTTCACGATTTCCTGCGGGAAGGCGTAGAACACGATCGATCCCGTGCCCTGCCGATCCTTGTTCTGGCACGTCGCAGCAGTTTTGCAGGCAATGGCGTGCAGTGCGGCCAGATAAGACAAGCGATTCCCATTCTTTTGCTCGGCCCACTTGCGGACCATGTGGATCAGGTTTTTGATGTCCTGGCGGCTTCGTTCCTCGAAAAAGTGCAGTGCCGCCTGGGCCTGGTTGCGCTTGAAGTTGGCCTCTTTCCGGGTTGCGGGGTCGGATTTCTCGGCCTGGAACTCGGCTTCAGCTTCCTCGAGCGCCTTCTCGAGTTTCTTGCGCCGCTCGGCCACGAGCGCGATGTTCACGGCGTAGAACGTCGAAACAATGCCGCACTCCCGGTAAATCTCACGGGTGAAGGCTTCGCCCGCAATCAGCCCGCGAAAGTCACTGAGCGGCGCGGTCTCCGAAAAGAACCGATTGAGGTGCTTACGGAGGAATACGTACATCTTCCCGATCTTGTCGGATTCAAGGACGTCGAGGTGTTCCGGCAATTCGGAAATACTGCGCTTGTTCTTGAGCTTCAGCCAAGGTGCAGTTGTAACTTGTTTGCGCACCTCACTGATCAGCCTTTGGTCGGGCTCCGTTCCCCACTTCAATTGGTCGATGGCGTTTTGAAGCTGGTCAACGAGTTGGTTCGCGAAGTCCGTGTGGCCGGCGGCGAGACAGGACGTCTTGAGGTCGGTGATGGAACCGATACGATTGCCCCGCGCCATCATCGCCACCTGGGGCAGGTTCCACCAGGGACTTTGCTTCTTCTGGAGTTTGTTCTTGGGATTGAACTTCTGCTCCTGATAAGCAAAGCGATCCTGGACGAACCGTGGGAAGCGGTCACCTTCGACCACACAGACCTGGTCGAAGTCGTAATCGCCTCCGTTTCTTTTGGCGGTTTCGGAATGCTGGGTGAAGGTCCCCTTCAGCCGAAGCTGCTGGTCGAAAAGGTCGAGGACTTGGGCCCCGGTCAGGTTGCAACCGCTACGCTTCAAATTCGCGTTCAGCAAACCAACCGCCTCTTCTGCCGAAAGATTCTCGAACGGAAGCAAGTCTTCTTTCATCCGAATCGGATAACGCACCAGGAGACCTTGCCGGCAGCGCAGTGATGTGATGGCCCGGTCCTGTGGAATCCAATCCGAACCCGAAAAGATTTCGCCTTCATGGAGGAAGAGATACCCGTCATCCGCGAGGGTGAATCCGGGCATCAGGAAGCCTCCCGAGGTACACAGCTTGAACGCCCACTTCGCGAGCAGCCGGTGTAACTGGCGGTTGATGAAGGGGTGCCGTACAATGTACCCAGTCGGGTCTGCCTTGAGCACAGCTTCGACTATGGTGTTCTCTACGCTTGTGTACTCCGAGGCGGTGGCTTCTTCAAAATCGGCCGACCGTTGGGCTTCCTCAGTCCCCAAGATTCGGAAGAGCTCCGTGAAATCCCCTTCTTTTACCGCTGCCTCCAGCTTTTCGATCTCCTCGAGGGCATAGGCTTTGATTTCGAGCTCAATCGAGTCCGAGGGTGCGTGTTCCACCAGCGTGTAACTCGACCTGAACTGAAGGTCGCGGGAGACGTCACGAATACCGAGAACGATGTGGCCGCGGTAAGCGTGCGCCTGCCGATCACCCAGCAGCGACCGGAAAGAACGCACTAAACCGCCTCGGTAATCGGGCTTGACTGCGGACTTGGGCAAGACGATGTCAGTTTCGAGCTTCCGCGTCACATCATCACCCATTACCTTGAACGATCCTTTGGCCTGGGTTTTGTCAAAGGCCAAACGAAACTGGTAGAAACGGTGCGCAGGCAGATTGAGCTTGAGAAAAAGCGATTGGGATATCCATCCGCGGCAATCGTTCGTGCCCAACTCGTGATCCTCGACTACTAGCACACGGCAATCCGGCTCCTCGATCCGTACCTTGCAGGAAGAGACGAGAATGCCGAAGTAGGTAATCGCCGCCTGAGGCGAGGAACGGAACCGCTCTGCGATCTTCTTTTCATGTGCAGTGTCCACGGCGTAGAACTTGCCGTTTTTCGCAGAGCCCGTCGCGCCGACCAAGCTATAGCGCACGCCGTCGAATTCAATCCGGACGAGCGCCTGCTCGACGAGAGCCTGTTCGAACGAGTCCAGCGGCTCTCGCGGCACATCGACCGTTGCCACACGAATTCCCGGATAGAGCGAATGCAACAGAGTGTTCTCTAGTGTGGCTTCGCGATCCAGTTCCATAAGCTTCCTTGACAAACGGCCCTCTTTGTTGATTTCGAGCGCGACAATCGGCGTCGC
>Ga0187784_10001728_pt1 | contig 17408 bp, 16 predicted proteins | sample 1015_SJ02_MP15_2_FD_132964 | JGI IMG/M metagenome (GOLD analysis project Ga0187784, IMG submission 132964) | Tropical peat soil microbial communities from peatlands in Department of Meta, Colombia - 1015_SJ02_MP15_20_MG | ecosystem: Environmental > Terrestrial > Soil > Wetlands > Peat | place...
GCCATATCCCAATAGCTCGTCACCATGCGAAGGTGGCCGCTATGCTCGCTGAACAGCGCCCGATTGTAATCTTCAATCGTCTGCGGATGAAATTCGCGGGAAAACCAGTCACGCGCCTTGCGCATGGTTTCTTCCCGGCGAAGCTCATACAGCTTCAAAATCAGACCGGCTTCTTCTTGTTTCGACATAGAATCCTCTTATTTACGATCGCTCCCTGGCGGCGCTACGGTGCGCCGATGCCAGTCTAACAAACCATCCTCACAATCGGATGTGGGACGCCGCCGGGACGCGAAGCCCTCCCTCACCAGCGCGGCCGCGAGAAGCGAGGCAGCCACTCCCCCATATCCCAGGGCGCAAAAAAGGGCGGGAACCGGCGTCAGACAAGTGAGCGCCAGCCAGGAGTTCCGCGTCAAATATAGCGACACGAGCGGCGGAACCAGCACCACCATATCAGCCGGGAACGCATGAATGCCGACCAGAAAACTTCCGATGAGCGTCACCGGGATCGCATCCTCCGGCCGGCGGCGCGCCGCGTAGATGGTGAGCGCCGCGACCATCAGCGCGAGGACCGTTTCCATCGCCGGATGCCCTGCCAACAGGCCGTGCAGATTCGGCATCACATCGATGCTCCGGCTGACCAAGGGATTCCGGAGCAGGCGCAGGTACGCCGCCGGCCAATTCCATCCGCCGGCCGCAAAGCTCGCCAGCACGAGTCCGGATCCGCCCAGCGCCGCGCCGCGCAGCACGGCGAATTCCCCCAACAGGAGGAAAGCCGCCGGGAGAAGCAGGAACAGTTGAAACTTGAGGGCGAGCAGCGAGAGCACCGATCCCGCCGCAAACGGATACCCCCGGCGCCACAACTGGAATCCGCCAACCAGAATCAGGCACAGCAGCGCGACGTCCTGGCCGGCGAGAATACTGAACAACAAAGGCGAGAATGCCAGAGCGACCGCGAAGGACCCTCGATCCTTCGCCGGATAAAGCCACACCGCGGCGATCCCGCAGCCGATCATCAGCGCCATCCAGATCCACCGGGCATGCGGATAAGACAGCTGGCCCAGCGGCCAAAGCACCGCGTAATAGAACGGCAGCCTGCTCGGCACCAGCGATGGCCGAGCGTCATCGATTAGCGCACGCTGTTTCGCCATCACCGCGGGAAAGTCATAGCGCGCATGACCCAGTTGCGCGCCGATGTAAAACTGCCAGAAATCTCCAGTTCCGCGCAGCGCGGAACGCAGCGCCACGGGTCCCACGAGAAACAGATTGAGGCTCAGCCCCAACACAACACCGATGAAATGTTTCGCCTTCACGCCCGCCTCAGGACCAGCGCGGAATTTTTGCTGCCGAAGGCGATGCAATTCGCGACCGCATACTCGATGCCGGCGCGCCGGCCGGGCTTGGGTATGTAATCCAGATCACACTCCGGATCGGGCACCTCCAGATTCGCCGTCGGAGGCAACACGCCGTCACGCATGGCCAGCAGCGTCGCGGCGATACCGGCCGCTCCGCAGGCGCCCTGCGGATGGCCGATCAGGCTTTTGAGCGACGATCCCGGCAGCCGGTAAGCGTGATCGCCAAAGGCGAGCTTCACCGCCCGCGTCTCGATGCGATCGTTCAATTCGGTCGACGTTCCGTGATAATTCAGATACCCGACCGCTTCCGGCCGGATGCGCGCCTCTTCGATCGCGATGGAGATGGCGCGAGCCGGTTCCTCCCCGCATTCTTCCAGGCGCACGCGATGATACGCTTCACACGTCGATCCGTATCCGGCAATCTCGCCCAGGATGGTCGCGCCGCGACCGAGCGCCCGGTCCCGCTCCTCCATCACGAAGAACCACGAGCCTTCCGCGATCACGAATCCGTCGCGATCGCGCGAAAACGGCCGCGACGCCCGCTCGGGGCAATCGTTCCACCGGGTCGCGAGAATCCGCATCGCCAGAAACCCGCGCAGGATCAGCGGCGCGATGGGCGCGTCCACGCCGCCCGCGATCATGGTATCGAGCACGCCCATCTGAATGTTGCGGAACGCGTAGCCGATCGCATCGGTCGAGGACGTGCAGCCCGTGGTGATCACGTGGCTCAGTCCGCGGAACCCGAATCGCATGGAAACCTCGCTCGCCAGCGTCCCGGGGGTCGAGGTCGGAACCACATAGACCGAACATTGCCGCCACGGCCGGTGTGATAAAGACGATACTGTTCTTCGGTAAACTCCTGGCTGCCTCCGCCGGTGCCGACCGCCACGCCGATCCCGCGCAGTTGCTCGCGCGTCATGCGCGAGGAATCGATCCCGGCCGATTCGAGCGCCTCCTCGACCGCAGCGATCGCCAGCGGAGCCACGCGCGAAACGTGCGGCCGGTCCTTCGGCGCGATGTAATCCTCCGCGCGGAAATTTTTCACCTCGCCGGCGACCTTCACGTTGAGATCGGAAGTGTCGAAGCGGGTGATCGCGCCGATGCCGCTGCGCCCGTCCCTGGTCGCCTCCCAGAATGCCTTGGTTCCGATTCCGTTGGGGCTGACCACACCGATTCCCGTGATGACGACGCGCCGGAGCATGGCGGAATTGGCCGGGGCCGGAACGATCAGCCCGCCCTTTTGAGGATACCTTGCCTCCGCAAATCGCCGGTAGCCGCGAATCTCGCGCCCGCGAGCTCGCAATTGAGAGTTTGTGTGAAATCCCCTGAATGACCCCCGCCTTCACAGGCGCGGCTTTTCGATCTCATTGATGGCGCATGTCGCACTCGGACATCGCGCCGATGAACCGGCCGGGCCTCAGCGTATCGGTGCCCTATACGCGAAGTAATTTGCTGCCACAACGGGAGAGGACTTGACCGCGCGCCGATGGGTTTCTGCTAGAATAGCGGTTTCGCTTCTGCGTCGGTCTCACTTATTTTGACTCCGTTCTTCAATGAAACCAGGGGTAGGAGATGGACGTCTGAGGTAGAGCGCAGAGTGGAAAGGAACCCGGTTTAGATGACGTTTTCCAGGCCCGGATGCCTGCGCACCCTCGCGGTCTGCTTCCTCTCGATCCCGCTGCTCGGTCCGCAAAACTCGCCTGCCCAGACACCCGCGCAGCAGCAGTCGCCGCCGCAGCAACCCCCTGCGCCTCAGCAACCCCCGGCCGCGAAACCTCAGCCTCCTCAGGAGAAAAAAAGTAATCCGTTTGAAACCGTGCCGGAGGCCACCGAACCGCAAGCGCCACCGCCGAAGCCTCAGGCGCCGACGCTCGAGAATCCGTCGCCCGCGCCGGAAGCGGCCAAGCCGGTTCAGCCCCAGGACGTGATCGAGGGTATCGAGTTCCGCGGCGCGCGACGCGTGCCTCAGGATACCTTGCGCGCCCTGGTCGCCACGAAAACGGGCGACAGGTACGATGAAGAACAGCTTCATCGCGACTTCATGACGCTGTGGAATACGGGCCGGTTCGACGATATCCGCATGGAAAAAGAGGCGGGCAAGACCGGGTGGATCATCCGGTTCGTGGTCACCGAACGCCGCATCGTGCGCTCCATCAAGTACGACGGGATGAAATCCATCTCGGTATCCGAAATTCTGGACCGTTTCAAGGAGCGCAAGGTCGGGCTCAGCGTCGAATCGCAGTACGATCCCAACAAAGTGCAGCGCGCCAAAGTCGTGTTGCAGGAGTACCTGTCCGAGCGCGGCCGCCAGTTCGCGACGGTCGATCCGGAAGTGCACCAGGTGCCGCCGGCGTCGCTCGAAATCGTGTTCAAGGTGGACGAAGGGCCGAAGGTCAAGGTCGGCGAGATCAGCTTCGACGGCAACGCGCACGAGAGTAATCGCGCCGTCGAGCGGGCCATGAAAAACCTGCATCCCTACGGCCTGCCGTACTCGATCTTCTTTGAAAATCTGTTCGCCAAGACCTACGATTCCACCAAGCTTGAAGAGGATCAGGAGCGCATCCAGCAGTTTTATCAGGACAACGGCTACTTTACGGCGCACACCACCGGCGCCAAGGTGGACATCGTCAACGTCGGGGGCGGCAAATTCCGGCTGCCGTTGCTCATCGACCACACCAAGCTCGGCAAAGCGGCCAACATTCATATCAGCATCGAAGAAGGCCGGCTCTATCACCTGAACAACATCAATTTCGTCGGCGTGAAACTGTTCCGCACGCCCGATTCGCTGATGAAGCCGGTGTTCCAGATGCAGCAGGGCGACGTTTTTTCGACTGCCAAGCTGCGCAAAGGCTTCACCGAGCTCACCAAACTCTACGGCCAGTTCGGCTACATCGATTTCGTCTCCGAGCCGACCTTTGAGCCGGTCCCCAACACCGACAAAATCGACCTGACGCTGACCTTCGATGAAGGCCACCAGTTCTTCGTCCGGCGCATCGATTTTTCGGGCAACACGACCACCCGCGATAAAGTCATCCGCCGCGAGCTGCTGATCGATGAAGGCGACATTTTCAACACCCGCCTCTGGGAGCTGAGCATTCTGCGCCTGAACCAGCTCGGCTATTTCGAGGTCCTGAAGGAAGAGCAGGCCGCCGACGTCAAGCGGGACACCAAGACCAACACGGTCGACATCACGCTGAAGGTGAAGGAGCGCGGAAAAAATTCGGTGCAGTTGAACGGCGGCGTCTCGGCGATCGCCGGAAGCTTCGTCGGCTTTTCGTATGCGACCAACAATTTTCTCGGCCTGGGCGAAACGCTCAGCCTGAGCACCCAATTGGGAACGGTGCAGCGCAGCGCGCAGCTCGGATTCACCGAGCCGTATCTGTTCGACCGTCCCCTGCAAGCCGGCTTTACGATCTTTATGTCGCGCTTCGATTACAATCAGGCGCGCGAAGCCTCGATCCTGTCGGGCACCAATCTGATTCCGCTGTATAATCAGCTCGGCACCGAAAACCTGCTCAATTACATTTCCGATTCGCGCGGGTTCACGGTATTCAGCAGCTATCCTCTACGCCGCAGTTTCGCGCGCTTCAGCCTCAGCTACGGATACACGATTCAGAACGTCAAAACGTTGAGCAACGCGGCGACTACCTATTTCGAATATCTGAATTTCCTCCGCATCAACGGTCCCAATACGCTCGACGGCATCAAGTCGTCGACCATCATTCCGTCCTTTGTATATAACTCGGTGAATCACCCGATCACGCCGACCGGCGGAAGGGCGCTGCAGATCTCGCTGCAATATTCGGGCAGCGTGCTGGGCGGCAACGTAAACCAAATTGAACCCGTGCTGGACGCCAAGTGGTTCCACAAATCGCCGCTCAATTCCAAGCACGTGATCGGTCTGCATATGATGGGCAAGTGGCTGACCGGATACGACGGGAAAGTGGCGCCGCCGTTCAATCGCTTCTATATCGGCGGAGAAAACGACATCCGCGGATTCGATATCTGGGGCATCACGCCGATCGCCTTCGTGCCCACTTCGGCGGCCATCCAGGTGTTGAACGCCGACGGCAGCCCGCGCCAGCAAAAGGGCCTGAACGCCAACGGAAATCCGGTCGAGAACAACGTGACGCAGAACATTCCGACCTACCAGATGGTGACGCCCGGCGGCGATACCGTCGGAGTGTTCAACGCCGAGTATCGCATCCCGATTTTCGGTCCGGTCACGTGGGCGTTTTTCGGCGATACGGGCATCAACAAGCTCTCCCAGACCAGCCAGTTGCAGTTGAACCCGGAGCGCATTGCGACGTTGAGCGGGGAATTTCCGGAAGCCGCGTTTCCGAACCACGCCGTGGTCGCTCCCGGCACGCAGATCCCGCGCTTGTCGACGGGCGCGGAAATTCAGGTGCTCATGCCGGTGGTGAACGCGCCGTTCCGCCTGTATTGGGCCTATAATCCGTTGCGAGTGGGAGAGAACATTCAGCCGCCGGTGGTGGCGGATCGCAGCTACTTCGCCAATGCGGCGACGTTCGCCAATGCGATCGCGCAGTTCGGTCAACCGCTGCCCTTCTATGAGAGGGCGTCCACGTTCCGCTTCACCATCGGCCGGACATTTTAGAGATTGGTTTTAGGGAAATTGGTTTTTCAGGGAATTGATAGACTGTTAGGATAAATAGACGGTTGAAATCATCGAGGGAGCATTAGTCGTGAAGAAACAAATACTTGCGTTACCCCGCCTCGCGGTTGTGACGGGTCTGGCTCTGGCTGCGGGCTTGGCGGCAGAGGCCCAATCCACGCCGTCCAAAATCGGCGTCATTGAAATTCAGACGGCGATCGTCAGCACCAAGGACGGGCAAAAGGCCGCTGCGGAGCTCAACACCAAGCTCGAGCCGAGGAAAAAGGAGCTTGATCAGAAGGCCGCGGAAATTCGCGATCTTCAGGACCGCCTTCAGCGCGGTGGAGATAAAATGGCCGACGCCGCCAAGCAGGATCTGGCCCGTAACATCGACGCCAAGACCAAGATTTACAATCGCGACATGGAAGACGCGCGCGCCGAGGCTGAAGAGGAACAGCGCAGGCTGTTGCAGGAGCTGAGCGGCAAGATGATGCAGGTGATCGACAAATACGCGCAGGCCAACGGATTTTCCATCATCCTGGATGTCAGCAATCCCAACACGCCCGTGATGTTTGCATCCAACACGGTCAATATTACCAAGGACATTATCGATCAGTACGACCAGGCGAACCCCGGCGCACCCGCCGCTCCGGCCAAACCCGCGGCACAGGCCGCACCGCAGGCGGCGCCCGTTAAACCGGCGCCGGCGCCCGCCAAGAAACCTTGAGCGTTTCGGAGTTGAGGACGAAGCCGTGAAACAGATTCTTGCAACCTCTCTTTTGACCCTGGCGTTGGGCGCCGCCGCCCTGGCGCCCCATGCCCTAGCGCAAGGCCCCGTCAAAATTCCCGCCGCGAGCCCGGCTCCCTCGAGCGCTCCGCAAAAAGTGGCGGTGATCCAGATCCAGAGCGCCATCGTCAGCACCAAGGACGGGCAGAAGGCGATGCAGGATTTTCAGGCTTCCCTCGCGCCCAAGAAAGCGGAACTCGACAAGAAGGCCGCCGAAATCCGCGACCTTCAGGACCGGCTTCAGCGCGGAGGCGTGGCGATGGCCGATGCCGCCAAAGCGGATCTGCAGCACACCATCGACGTCAAAACCAAGAGCTACAACCGCGAGACCGAAGACGCCGCGACGGATGCGGACCAGGAACAACGCAAGCTCCTCGACGAGCTAGGGCAGAAGATGATGAAGGTGATCGACAGCTTCGCGCAAGCCAACGGCTACGTCGTGATTCTCGACGTCAGCAATCCCAACACCCCGGTGCTGTACGCGTCCAACTCGGTGGATATCACGCGGGAGATCATCGAGCTGTATGACAAGTCGAATCCGGGCCCGGCGACGACGACGTCGGCGAAGCCTCCCTCTGGAAGTCCGGCCGCCGCGAAACCTGCCGCAGTGGCGCCTGCTTCGGCCAAGAAACAGCCCTAGACCATTTCCTGATCTTGCATAGACCAAGCCGCGCCTGTGAGAAGGCGGGGTGTCACGCGGACACTAGACGAATCCTTCCGGCGTGATCCAAAACCTCTCGCGCCAGGTTTCGCCCGGCGCGATGCGTTGCATTCCCGTCTTGATTCCGGCCTGATCCAGATTGAATGCGTTGGTCAGTGCGGTCATCGGCTCGACGCAGACCAACGATTGGCCACGCGGCGCATACACAACCGCGACCGGAAATTTCTCGCCATAACGCACCAGGATTCGCTGCTCGCGTCCCTGCAATCGAAACGCATCGCCGGTCAAACCGGTAAACATATCGTCGAGCGCGCGGCCCGAAAGCGGAAACCGGTCGTCGAAGCGAATGGGCCGCGTCTCGCCGGTCGGAACCAGTTTTTCGGAAAGCGTCACATGCTCGCGCGCGGCGAGGTGCACCACCCATTCCTCACGCGGAGAATCGGTGAGCTGAAAGTAAGGATGGTAGCCGATCGCGAGCGGCATCGGCTCCTGGGATAAATTTTCAACCGCGGTCCCGATTTCGAGCGATCCGTTTTGCAGCCGGTGCGTGATCTCGATCGCGTGCGCGAACGGGAACTGCGCCATCCAACGCGGAAAACGCCAGAATTCCAGGCGCGAAGTGACGGAGGCCGCATCCTGCGCGACGGTCTTCCACCCGCCGGCGAATGCCAACAGGCCGTGGATCGGCAGATGATTCGCGTCGTAGCGAAGATTTTCGAGCGATCGGTTGAGCTGATAACGTTGGCCGTTGGCGGAGTACGCGTCGCCGTCGATGCGATTCGCCCACGGCGCAAGCAACGGGATGCCGCCCAGCGAGGGCTGGGGCCATCCCTCCGGCTTCCACAGAATTTCGTGGCCGCGAACCTCGAAGGAGAACGCGTTGTTGCCGAAATCGGGATCGATCCGGACCGCGAGATCGCCCTCGGCAATCCGTATCACAGGACTTCTTCGGCCCAGCTCTCCAGCACGCTTTTCACTTTGCCCGTGAACTGGTCGGCCAGCGCTCCGTCGATCAGCCGATGATCGAACGTCAGAGCGAGATAGCACATGGAACGAATGGCAATCGCGTCATCCACAACCACGGGTTCTTTTTCGACGCTGCCGACCCCCAGGATCGCCACTTGCGGCTGGTTGATCACCGGCGTTGCGAAGACGCTGCCGAAGCTGCCGAAATTGGTGATCGAAAACGTCCCGCCCTGCACTTCATCGGGACGAAGCTGGCGCGAACGCGCGCGCGCGGCCAGATCGGCGATCGCGCGCTGCAACCCGACCACGTTCTTCTCATCGGCATTGCGGATCACCGGAACGATCAGCCCGTTTTCGAGAGCGACGGCGATGCCGATATTGATATCGCGATGGTAGATGATGTTCGTGCCGTCGACCGAAGCGTTCACGATCGGGTATTGGCGCAGCGCGGCCGTCGCCGCGCGCAGCACGAACGGCAGGAACGTCAGGCTGGTTCCATACTGCGCCTGAAACTGGCCCTTGAGCTTCTCGCGCAGCTTCGCGATCCTGGTCATGTCGACTTTGTGCACCGTCGTCACGTGCGCCGAGGTGCGTTTGCTGAACACCATGTGCTCGGCGATTTTCTGGCGCATGATGCTCATCGGCTCGACGCGCACGCCGGGCATTTCGCCGTACGTCATTGCTGTCTGAGGCGCGGTCTGAGGCGCGGTCTGCGGGGCGGCCGTCGCCGGCTGTGGAATATAAACCGGCTGCTGCGCCGGAACCATCTGCTGCGGCGGCGGCTGCGGAGGCGGAGCGGCTACGGGCGGCGGAGCCTGCGGTGCAGGCGGCTGTAAACGTGCCGCCATGTAGGCTTCCAGATCCTGCTTCGTGATTCGTCCGCCCGCGCCGGTGCCTTTCACTTTCGCGAGGTCGATGTCGTTTTCGCGCGCCATTTTCCGGACCAGCGGCGACAACGGACCGGCCGTTTCCTCGACCACCGTAGCTACCGGCTCCGGAGCAGCTTGCGGAGCGGGTGGCGGAGGAGCCTGGGAGGCCGGAGCGGGAGCCGGAGCGGGAGCCGGAGCGGATTCCTGCACCGCCGGCGCCGCCGCGCCCGATGACGCTCCATCGCTGATCCGTCCGACCACGGTGTTGATGCCGACGGTCTTGCCTTCCTCGACGACGATCTCGTTCAAGGTGCCGGCCGCGGGCGACGGGATCTCGGTGTCCACTTTATCCGTCGAGATTTCAAACAGCGGCTCGTCGCGCTCGACGTGATCGCCGGGCTTCTTCAACCACTTGGTCAGGGTTCCTTCGACAATGCTTTCGCCCATCTGGGGCATGACGACATCGATCATAGTTGTAAGGGCTCCGTTGTACGAGACAAAATTGCGCGGGAAAAAACGCGCCCGAAATTCCGTTCGAGCGCCACAATAACCTGCTCGCGCGCCGCGTTCGACCCCAGCGCGCGCATCGACGTGACCGGCTTGAACAATCCGCACGGCACGATGTAGCGAAAATAATTCAAATCCGTATCTACGTTCAGGGCGAATCCGTGCGAGGTCACCCATCGGCTGATATGCACGCCGATGGCGGCAATCTTACCTTCGGGCGTCCAGACCCCGGTGGCTCCCGCGACGCGCGTGGCGCGAATGCCGAATTCCCCGAGCGAATCGATCAGGACCTGCTCGATGCCGCGGACGTAGGCGACCACGTCGCGCTTCCATTGTCGCAAATCGAAGATCGGGTAACCGACGATCTGCCCCGGGCCATGATAGGTGACATCGCCGCCGCGATCGGTCGAGTGAAACTCGATCCCGGCCCGCTCCAGCATCTCGGGCGAAGCCAGCACGTTCTCCTGATGCCCGTTGCGCCCCATCGTGACCACATGGGGATGTTCGACGAACACAAGCTGGTCCGCGATTTCGCCCCGCTTGCGGCGCTCGACCAGCGTTCTCTGCAACCGGAAGGCTTCGCCGTATCCGACGCGCCCCAGATCGCGGACGTCGCAAGTCTGCTCGATCTTAGAAATTGATGGCAAGACCGTAGACGGCATGGAACGCCTCGCCCATGGCTTCGTAAAGTGTCGGATGCGCGTGGATCGTGTGCATCATCGTCTCGATGGTGGCCTCGGCGTTCATCGCCGCCACGGCCTCGCCAATCAGCTCGAACGCTTCGGGCCCGATGATGTGGACGCCCAGAATCTCGCCGTAAGTTTCATCGGCGACGATCTTAACAAACCCGTCGTGCCGCCCCAGGATGGTCGCCTTGCTGTTGGCGAGAAACGGAAATTTGCCGATCTTCACCTTGTATCCGGCAACGCGCGCCTGCGCTTCGGTGAGGCCGACGCTGCCGATGCCGGGCTCGGTATACGTCACGTTGGGGATGCGATGTTTGTTGATCGGCGTTACCGGTTTCCCGGCAATGTGGCCGATGGCGATCATGCCTTCCGCGGTCGCCACGTGCGCCAGCAGCGGCGTCGAGCCGACGATGTCGCCGATCGCGTAGATCCCCGGCTCGCCGGTGCGCTGGAATTCGTCCACTTTGACGAATCCGCGATCCAGCTCAACTTTCGTGTTTTCGAGGCCGAGATTTTCGGTGACCGGCTTGCGCCCCACGGCGACCAGCAAGGTTTCGACGTCGAAATTTTCCTGCTTGCCGTTCGGAAACGTCGCGCGGAACGTCACGCCGGAATCGTGTTTCTGAATATTTTCGACGCGCGCGCCGGTCTCGACGCGAAGGCCGCTTTTCCGGAACACGCGTTCAAGTTCCTTCGAAACTTCCTCATCTTCGAGCGCAACGATCCGCGGCAGCATCTCGAAAACAGTAACCTTGGTTCCGAAGCGATGAAATGCCGACGCGAACTCGACGCCGACGGCGCCCGCGCCGATAATTCCCATCGATTGGGGAACCTCGCGCAGGTTCAAAATTTCGATGTTGGTGAGGATTCGCTGCGGATCGGCCTCGAGCCCCGGAAGCATGCGGGCCTCCGAGCCCGTCGCCAGCACGATGTTCTTCGCTTCGACCGTCTGGGTGCCGCTCGGGCCGGTAATTTCGATCTTCCCGGGGGCCAGAATCCGCGCGCGCCCCTTGAGCCAGTCGACCTTGTTCTTCTTCATGAGGAACTCGACGCCCTTGGAGTGCTTGGCCACGATGTTATTCTTCCGATCGCTGACCAGCGGAAAATCGAGCCGCGGATTGTCGCAATGAATGCCGTCTTCAGAAGAGTTGAGGAACCGCTCCCAAACATCGGCGGCGTGAAGAAAAGCCTTGGCGGGAATGCAGCCGACCAGCAGGCAGGTTCCGCCCAATCTGGGGTCTTTTTCGATGATGGCGGTCTTCAGGCCATACTGCCCCGCACGAACGGCCGCCGAGTACCCACCGGGACCGCTCCCGATGACGATGACGTCGTATGTCATTTATTTTTTAGTGTAGCATCGGGGTAAAGCAGGACCTGCTCCCAACAAGGACAACGAGCAACCAGCGGGCGCTTATTTTCTCTTCCTTATGTGACAGGATAGGGCGCTTGTGACAGGATAGGAATAGATGCGCCCTACGCTCCTCCTCTTCCTGCTCGGCGCGAACCTGCTGGTCGCGCCGTCGATTTTCGCGCAAGCCGCGCCGATCGCTCCCAAGCCCGCCGAAGTCCAGCATCTGCGCGACCTGAGTGCCTCTTTTGAAACGCTGGCCGCGCGGGTCCGCCCCGCGGTCGTGCAGATTTTTTCGACCGGCTACGCGACCACCGAGGACACCGACTCCACCAACGCGGCCCTTCTTTCGCCGCAGCATAGCACCGGCTCCGGCGTCATCCTGACCCCCGACGGATACATCGTCACCAATAATCACGTGGTGCAGGGGGCGCGAAGGATCGAGGTGCGGCTCTCCTCAACCGGCGCCGCGCGTGCGCCCGAACAGGCCCGCGAGCAGACCATGGTCGCCAAGCTGATCGGCACCGATCGCGACAGCGATCTGGCGGTCATCAAAATCGAGCGCGACGGGCTGCCGTTCCTCAGCCTGGGGGATTCGAACGATCTGAAGCAGGGGCAACTGGTGATGGCCTTCGGAAATCCGCTCGGCCTCGAAGGATCGGCGAGCATGGGAATCGTCAGCTCGGTCGGCCGCCGCCTGCGCCCCGAAGACGCGCGGACGTATGTCCAGACCGACGCGCCCATCAATCCCGGCAACAGCGGCGGGCCGCTGGTGGACATAAACGGCCAGGTGATGGGGATCAATACCTTCATCCTGACCCAATCCGGCGGCAGCGAAGGAATCGGATTCGCGATCCCCGCCAATTCGGTGAAGAACGTCTACGAGCAGATCCGCAAAGAAGGGCACGTGCATCGCGGGCAGATCGGCGTCAGCGTCCAGACCATCACGCCCGGCATGGCGAAGGGCCTGGGCCTTTTGCAGGATTGGGGCGTGATCGCGGCCGACGTCATGCCGGACGGGCCTGCGGATAAGGCGGGAATGAAGGTCGGCGACATCATCCTCACCTTGAACGGCCGCGCCATGGAAGACGCGCCGAGTCTCGAAACCGTGGTCTCCCATTTGAAGCTTTCTGCAGTGGTGGACTTGACCGTGCTGCGCGACGGCCAGAAAGTCAATTTCACCATCCCGGTGATCGAGCGCGACGACGATCCGCAGCGCTTCGCCGACATGGTGAATCCGGAGGACAATCTGATTTCGAAGCTCGGGATCCTGGGGATCGAGATCGATAAGAAGCTGTCCGATTTGCTGTCCGATTTGCGGCACGATTACGGAATCCTGGTCGCGGCGCGCGGGCCGAGCCCGCCGTACTCGGGCGGCAACCTCGAGCCCGGCGACGTGATTTACGAGATCAATCGCACGCCGGCGGTAACGGTGAAGGCGCTGCGCGCGACGCTCGATGCCCTCAAGCCGAGCGATAATGCCGTGCTGCAAATCGAGCGCTCCGGCAAGCTCATGTATATTACGATCGAGCTCGAGTGAAACGGAGCATTCCGGTCGCGCGTAACAATTTTATGCGGCTGCTCGCGATTTTGGTGTTGGCCATGTCGATGACCATCGGCATGCCCGTCGTGTCCGCGCAGCAGCAGAAAAAGCGCGCCCCTGGGCCCGCCGGCGCGGAATTTCCCGAGCCGTTTCCGCTCCAGAACCTCGCCATCGAAGGCAACCAGCGCATCGCGACGGAAAAGATCGCAAATGTTTCCGGACTGAGGATCGGCGCGCCGGTCTTGAAATCCGATTTCGACCACGCGCGCATCCGGCTGATGGCCACCGGAGCGTTTGAAAGCGTCAGCTACCAGTTCAAGCCCTCGGCCGATAATAAGGGCTACGACGGGACGCTCGAAGTGGTGGAAGTCGACCAGATCTACCCCTATCGCTTCGAGGATCTTCCGCCATCCGACGATGCGCTCCGCGCGGCGATTCGCAAACAGGAATTCCTGCTCGGCGACCAGATCCCGGCAACTAAGGAAGTGATCGATCGCTACGTTGCGGCGCTTCAGAACGTGGTCGGGGACAAAATCACGGTGGTCGGGAAACTCAACTCCGATATTCCCGGCCGGCTGATGATCGTGTTCCGGCCCAACATCCCGCGGCCGGCGGTCGCCGAAGTGCGATTCACCGGAAACCAGGTTTTGCCCACGGCGCTGTTGACGCGGACGCTGGGCGAGGCCGCCATCGGAACGGCGTTCAGCGACGTGACCATGCGCGCGCTGCTCGATTCGAGCATTCGTCCGTTGTATGAAGCGCGCGGGCGGCTTCGCGTCGCGTTTCCGAAGATTGAGGCGACGCCCGCGCCGCTGATCGATGGCGTGATCGTCAAGATGACGGTCGAGGAAGGCGAATCCTACAGCCTGGGCGACGTGAAATTCTCGGGCGTTCCCGCCGCTGACTTTAAGGATCTGGAGCGCGCGGCAAATTTGCAGTCCAAAGACATCGCCAATTTCGACGACGTCAAAGCGGCCATGGACCGCGTCGAGCATCGCTATCAGACCAAGGGCTACCTGCACGTGAAAACCCGCGCGGATCGTGACGTCAACGATCAGGCGCACACCGTCGGCCTGACGATTCATATCGACCTGGGCGCGCAATACCTGATGGGCAAGCTCGACATCGCGGGTCTGGACATCAACAGCGAGCCGGTGATCCGGAAAATGTGGGGGATCAAGCCGGGCGCTCCGTTCGAGGCCGGCTATCCCGACGCGTTTTTCAAGGAAATTCGCGATCAGGAGATTTTCGACAATCTCGGCAAGACGCGTTCGGAGACCAACGTCGACGAAAAATCGCACACGGTGAACGTGAAGCTGTTCTTCACCGGCGAGCCTCCCGGACAAAAGAAGCGTGGGAGCGGCAACTGAGCCTTGGTATTCTAGGAAGAAGTGTCTTCTCCCTTGAATTTTCACCTCGAACACTACGAGGGACCGCTCGATCTGCTGCTCGACCTGATTCGCCGGCAGGAGATCAACATTTACGACATTCCCATCGCGCAGATCACCGCGCAGTACATCGGCTACATGCAGCACGCCGCGGAGATGAACATCGAGCTGAGCGCGGAGTTCGTCTACATGGCCGCGACGCTGATCCATATCAAGTCGAGAATGTTGCTGCCGCGAGACCCGGAGCTCGAAAAAATCGACCCGGAACAGGACCCGCGCAAGGAACTGGTCGACCGTCTTCTCGAACACGAGCGATTCAAGGCCGCGGCGGAAATGCTGCATCAGAAACGGCAGATCGAGGAAGCGGTGTGGTCGAATCCGCAGATCGCGGAATTTTTGAGCGGGGACGACAATCCCGGCCTCGCCGTGACGTTGTTCGATCTGGTCAAGACTTTTCAGGACGTGCTGGAGCGGGCCAAAAAGCGTCCGGTGTTCGAAATCACCGCCGAAGACGTTTCGGTGCCGGACATGATCCGCTACCTGCACGGCATTTTCGAGAACGATCGCAGCGAATCGATCCCGGCGCGCGAATTATTCGAACGCCAGCGCAGCCGCCGCGCGATGATCTGCCTGTTTCTCGCGGTCCTGGAGCTGGTGAAACTCCAGGCGATTGCGCTCGTACAGAAGGATTCGTTCGCCGAAATCGCCCTGAAACGCGCCCCAGGATTTGAAGCCGCGTTTTGCGCCGGCGAGCTCATGGCGGCGATTGACGAGGGATATAAATAGGTTTTTCAGGTGAAAAACCACGGTGAGAAACAGACAGATGGATGAATTGGATGTCACGCAACTGGCCGAGGAGCGTCGCTCGGACGGCGAATCGGCGCAGCTCAAGGCGATTCTGGAGGCGATCGTCTACGTCACCGACGAGCCTCTTTCCACGCAGCAGATCGCGGCCGCGCTCGGCGAGCCGATCGACAAAATCAAGCGGCTGCTCGACGAGCTGGTCGCCGAATACGCGAAGCCGGATCGTGGACTGACCCTGCGCGAGGTCGCCGGAGGATACAAAATGGCGACCAAGCCCGAGCATCACGAAGCGGTGCGCGCGTTCGTGAAGAAGCTGACCCCTCCGCTCAAGTTGTCGCTCCCTGCGCTTGAAACGCTGGCCGTGATCGCCTACAAACAGCCGATTACGACGCCCGAGATCATGGACATCCGCGGCGTGCAGGGCGCGGGCGTGCTGAAGACGCTGCTCGACCGCAAGCTGATCGCCGAGGCGGGCCGGAAAAACGTCGTCGGCAAGCCGATCCTGTATAAGACGACCAAAGAATTCCTGGTGCAGTTCGGCTTGAAAGATTTGGGTGAACTGCCGACGCTGAAGGAGTTCGAGGAACTGGGACGCATGGAGCTGCTCGAGCCGCAAGAATCGCTAACCCTCGAACCGGCCTCGGAAGAAAGCCCGAAAGAATAAAGTCCTGAAGCCGCGCCAGTGATGGCGGGGCTGCGTTAAATTGTGAATCTGATCTAATGGCCCAAAACTGATGGCAGAGGATCGTCTCCAAAAAATCCTGTCGCAAGCCGGCGTCGCCAGCCGGCGCAAAGCCGAGGAACTGATCGTCGCCGGACGCGTCACCGTCAACGGCGCCGTAGTCACCGAGCTCGGATCCAAAGCCGATATCGAGCGCGATCACATCAAGGTCGACCAGCGCCTCCTGCACAAGCCCAAGCGCTACACCTACATCGCTCTCAACAAACCCAAAAACGTGGTGACCACGGTTTCCGATCCCGAAGGCCGCGAGACCGTCATGCACCTGCTGCGCGGAGTGAAGGAGCGCGTGTTCCCGGTGGGCCGCCTCGATTATCAAAGCGAAGGATTGTTGCTGCTGACCAACGATGGCGAATTCGCGCATCGCATCACCGCTCCGGCGAATCACGTCACCAAGGTTTACGTCGCGAAAGTAAACGGCGCGCTGACCGGGGAGCAGGAGCGCGTGTTTCGCGAAGGCGTCCCGATGCACGGCCGCAAAACCGCGCCGGCCGAGCTGAAGCTGATCAAGCCGGGCGCCAATCCGTGGTATGAAATCAAGTTAGTGGAAGGCCGCCAGAACCAGATCCGCGTGATGTTCAAACATTTCGGGCGCCTGGTGGAGAAACTGCGCCGCGTGAAAATCGCGTTTCTCGAACTGGACGTCGCGCCCGGCCGCTACCGCACGCTGACTTCCAAGGAAGTCGAGCGGTTCCGAAAGACATTGAAGATGTGTTGAAAAAACGGGGACATTGTTCACGAACTATGACGAAAATCCCCGATCTGCTCAGATCCGCGCACACCATCGCCGTCGTGGGCTTGTCGTCGAATCCCATGCGCCCGAGCAACGGCGTGTCCGAATATATGAAGCGCGCCGGATACCGCATCATCCCCGTGAACCCGAACGAAACGGAAGTGCTCGGCGAGAAAAGCTACGCGCGTCTTGAAGACGTGCCGGAACCGATCGACGTGGTCAACGTGTTTCGCCGCCCGCAGTTCGTGCCGGAAATCGTCGAGTCGGCGATAAGGATCGGCGCGAAGGCGATCTGGCTGCAAGAGGGCGTGATCCACGAAGCCGCCGCCCGGCGTGCGCAACAAGCGGGCCTGGACGTCGTGATGGACAGGTGCATTCTGAAAGAGCACCGCAAAATGCTGCGGTAACGC
>Ga0187784_10001729_pt1 | contig 17407 bp, 13 predicted proteins | sample 1015_SJ02_MP15_2_FD_132964 | JGI IMG/M metagenome (GOLD analysis project Ga0187784, IMG submission 132964) | Tropical peat soil microbial communities from peatlands in Department of Meta, Colombia - 1015_SJ02_MP15_20_MG | ecosystem: Environmental > Terrestrial > Soil > Wetlands > Peat | place...
ACGCTTCGATCACATGAAGATGCGCGGGATTCCATTCAACCGCGCAGGACTGGCCGAGCGCGAGCGGCGGCATCGCGATGCTCGGGCAGCGCACGCGCAGGCTCTGCGCGCCGACATGGCCGATGAGCAGGACGCTGTCGCCGAAATTCACGATCTCGTCGATCACCATCGTGCGGGTCGTCGTGGCGACCGCGCCTCCTGAGACGATGCGGATCGCCTCGGGGCGCAACAGCACGCTTACCGCTGCTCCGGCCCGGAGATCGCGGCGCGGGACTTCCAGACGGCCGAGGCCTGCCACCTCGATGCTGCCGTCGCCCGTCGCGACGCCATCGAAAATATTGCTGTCGCCGACGAACGACGCGACAAAACGCGTGCGCGGCGCCGCGTAGATCGCGCCGGGCGTTCCCGCCTGCTCGATGCGCCCATGATTGAACACCGCGATGCGGTCCGACATCGCCATCGCCTCGGACTGGTCATGCGTCACGTAGATCATCGTGACGCCGAGGTTGCGGTGGATGCGCTTGAGCTCGATCTGCATCTGCTCGCGCAGGCTCTTGTCGAGCGCGCCGAGCGGCTCGTCGAGCAGCACGAGGTCCGGCTCGAACACGAGCGCGCGCGCGAGCGCCACGCGCTGCTGCTGCCCGCCGGAGAGCTCGGCAGGGGCGCGCTCGCGCAGCGCCGCGAGGCCGACCATCGCAAGCGCCGCGTCGACCCGCTCGCGCCGCTCGGCCGCCGGCAGGTTGCGCATGCGCAGCGGAAAGCCGACATTGTCGGCCGCGCTCATGTGCGGAAACAGCGCGTAATTCTGAAACACCATCCCGATGTTGCGGTCGTAGGGCGCGATCGCATCGATGCGGCGCCCGTCGATGCTGATGCTCCCCGATGTCGGCTGCTCGAAGCCCGCGATCATCATCAGCGTCGTGGTCTTGCCGGAGCCGGACGGCCCGAGGAACGAGATGAACTCGCCCGCCTCGACCGTCAGATCGATGCCATCGACCGCATTGACGCCGGGCGTGTAGGCCTTGCTGACCGACTGGAGCACGAGGGATCGGGCGCGGCGCATGCGGTCAGCCTCCAACGCCTCGAGGGTTGCGCGGCTTGCGCTGGCGCACCAGCCGCGCCGCGAGCTGCGTGCTGATCGCCACGAGGACCGCTGCGAACAGCAGCGACGAGACGGCCGAGATCGCCGGATCGGCCTCCATCTGGAAGCTGATGAACATCTGGCGCGGTAAGGTCGCGCTGTCGCGGCCGGAGATGAAGACCGCGATCACCGTCTCGTCGAAGGAATGGATGAAGGCGAACAGCGCCGCCACGAGAAAAGCCGGCCGCAGGATCGGCAGCGTCACGAGACGGAATGTCGTGAGCGGCCGCGCGCCGAGATTGGCGGCAGCGCGCTCGAGCCCGCGGTCGAAGCCGACCAGCGCGGCCGAGAGCGTCAGCACGACCACCGGGATCGACAGGCAAGTGTGCGCCAGCACGACGCCGGCCATGGTCTGCACCAGACCGAGCTCACCGAAATACGAATAATAGCCGAGCGCCATCACGATATGCGGGACGATCAGCGGCAGCAGGATCAGGATGCGCAACACTTGCTTGAAGCGGAATTCGTGGCGCACCAGCGCGAACGCGGCGGGCGCGCCGAGCAGCATCGCGAGCGCCATCGTGGCGCAGCCGATGAGAAAGCTGTTGGCGATCGGGGTGGTCCAGCGCGGGTCGGTAAACACGTGCCGATAGTAGCCGAGCCAGTAGCCGGGCGGCGGGAACTCGAGCGAGGGTGCGGTGCTGAACGACATCGGAATGATGACGAACATCGGCGCGGCGAGCAGGAGCGCGAGCGCGATCGCCACGGCCTTGGTCGGGCGGCTCATCTCAGCGCCAGATCCGCTCGAGACCGAAGAAGCGATTGTAGACGATGAACAGCGCGACCGCGGTCGCGAGCAGGATCAGCGACGTCGCCGAGGCGGCGCCGAAGTCGAGCAGCTGCTCGATCTCCTGGCCGATGCGGCCGGCGATCATCTTGTCGGTCGGGCTGCCGATCAGCTGCGGCGTCACGTAGAAGCCGAGGCTGGTGATGAAAACGAGCGTCGATCCGCTGACGATGCCGGGCAGGCTCTGCGGCAGGTAGACCGCCAGGAACGCGCGCCACGGCCGCGCGCCCAGACTCGCGGCCGCCCGCATGGTGACCTCGTCGATGCGCTTCATCGCCGCATAGAGCGTCAGCACCATGAACGGCAGCAGCATGTGCGTCATCGCGAGCGTCGCCGCAAACGTGGTGAACAGGAGCCGCGGCGGCGGCGCGCCGAGCGCCACCGCAAGCGCGGCGATCGGGCCCTTCACGCCGAGAATGACCATCCACGCATAGGTGCGCACGAGGAAGCTGGTCCAGAAGCTCAAGGCCACGACGGTGAGCAGCGCCTGCCCGAGAACGGCGCCGCTGCGCGCCGCGACGTAAGCCAGCGGATAGCCGGCGAGCAGGCTGCACAGTGTCACGGTCAAGGCGGCGCGCAGCGTGCGCAGCAGCACGGCGATGTCATAGTCGGACGCGAAGAAGTCGCGGAAATTGCCGAGGCCGAGCTGCGGCTCGCTGATGCTGGTCCAGGCGACCAGCAGCAGCGGCACGAGGAAGAAGACGGTCAGAAACAGCGCGGCCGGCAGGATCAGCACGGCCGGCGGCCGCGCGAGCGCGCAAACGCGGCCGGGAATGCGCTGCGGCGTCAGCTCGACAGCCATCGCTCGAAACGTTTGGCCATGGTGTCGAGCTCGGGCAGCAGCTTCTCGGCGTCGAGCACCACCGCCTTGGCGAGATTGTCCGGCGCGGTCGGCATGCGCCGTACCACCTCCGGCGTGAGGAACTTGAACGCGCCGGGATTCATCGGCCCGTAATTGTTCTGCTGCGCAAACTTCGCGAGCCGCTCGGGCGCAATGGCGAATTCGATGAAGCGCCAGGCGTTCTTCGCGCGCGGCGTGCCGCGCGCCACCACCCAGGTCGCGACGTCGATGACCGCCTGATTGAAGACGAGCTCGACCGGCACGTTCTGGTCGACGAGCTGCTGCGCGCTGGTGTTCCACATGCCGATGAGGTCGACCTCGCCATCGCGGATCAATTGCTGCGACTGCGGGCTCTGGCTCCACCACACGCGAATGTCCTTCTTGATGCGGTCGAGCGACCTGAAGCCGCGGTCGAGATCGTAGGGGAAGAGCTTGCCTGGCTCGACGCCGTCGGCCATCAACGCAAAGGCGAGCACCCGGCCGGCATAGTTCTGCAGGCAGCGCGGCCCGGGGAACTTGGCGGTATCCCAGAACTCGGCCCAGCTCTGCGGGCCGCCATTGGGAAATTTCTCGCGCCGATAGGTGATGATGTTGGCGAAGGCGTGCGAGTTGATGCCGTTGAGCGTGACCGCGCCGGGCCACAGCGATGAAGCCGGGATCTTGCTCGCGTCATACGCGTCGACGAGGTTTGCCTGGGAGGCGCGACCGAGCTCAGCAACCCCGAGCGTGGTGACATCGAACTCGTAGGCGCCGGTGCGCACCTGTGCGGCGAGCTTGGCGAACGAGACCGGCGAGATGGTGCGGATCTCGATGCCGGTCGCCGCGGTGAACGGCGTGAACAGATGGGCGCGCGCGGCCTCCTCCCACGGACCGCCCCAGGTGTTGACGTAGAGCACTTCCGCCGCGCGGGCGCGCCGCACTGCCGGCAGCGCCAGCGCGCCGGCGGTGAGGAGCTTGACCAGGCCGCGCCGGGAGAGCCGCAGTCGTGTCTTCGACATCCTCACCATCCCTCTCACCCGAAAACCTCGCCGTAGAGCCGCAGCCAGTTGCCGCTCGTGATCTTCTCGACCTCTTGGCGCGCGAAGCCGATCTTGGCGAGGGCCGGCGCGACCGACGCAAGGCCGGCGATGCGCTTGAGCCACGCCGGCTTCTCGCTCGGCGCCGCATTGGTCGCCGAGCCGGCGCCGTACTGCACCGAGCGGGTCCAGCGGCCGGAGCGCATCCAGTCGAGATACTTCTGGTTATTATGATGACTGAAGTCGGTGCCGAGCGCCACGTGATCGATGCCGGCGATGTCGACCGTGCGCGCCACCATCTCGGCCCAGGCCTCGACGCGGTCGCAGGCCGCGACCGGCGTGATGTTGCGATAGGCGGCGCAGCCGATCACGCCGCCCTTGGCGGCGAGCGCCTTGATCACGGCATCGGACTTGTTGCGCTTGTGCGGGAACACCGAGGCCGGGTTCGCGTGCGTGATCGCCACCGGTTTTTCGGAGTGCTCGATCGCGTCGAGCGTGGTGCGCTCGCCAACATGCGAGAGATCGACCAGCATGCCGCATTGGTTCATCTCGCGCACGACCTCGCGGCCGAAGCGCGCGAGGCCGGGGTCGACCGCCTCATAGCAGCTCGAGCCGAGCTCGTTCTGATTGTTGTAGGTGAGCTGCAGCACGCGCACGCCGAGCTCGGCATAAAGCTCGACATAGCGGATGCGGCCGTCGAGCAGGTTGGTGTTCTGGTAGCCGAGCAGCAGCGCGACCTTGCCGTCGCGCTGCGCCGCCAGAATGTCGGCGGTCGAGCGCGCAATCGTCACCAGATCGGCATGGGCGCGCACGAGGTCGCGCCAAGCGCCGATCGCGTCGAAGGATTCGATCGCGCCCTCCCAGAAGCCGAGCGTCGGCGTGACGCAGGTGAAGCCGCCGGCTTTGAGATCCTCGAACACGCCGCGATCGAAGAAGCCACACTGGAGTCCGTCTATCAGCATGCGTGTTCCCTTGTACCTTGCGGCGCAGTCTCAGTAGTGCAGCAGCGACGGATCCGGCGTCAGCATGCTGAGATCGGTCTCGTCCTCGTCGTTGCGCCCGACGATGCGGCCATCGGCCTCGACGCGAACCGTGCCGGCATGGCGGCGGCTCTCGAAGGTGTCGGGCGCGAGCGCCGCGTGCGAGGCGTGATAGAGCGGCCACCAGATCGCCGCTGGCGTCGGCAGGCCGTCGCGGCGCAGCCGCTCGAGCGCCGTCGCCGCCTCGGCCGGCCGCGGCCCGGCGATCGCGACCTCATCGCCGCGCGGGGTCGCCACGCCGAGCAGCCCGTACGGCTCGGCGAGGCCGGCGACGATGCGCAACTCGCCGGGCTCGGCGAGGTTCTCCACCACGACGTTGCCGATGCCGGTCAGCCGATAGCGCGCGACCGCAAGGTCGAGGATCGTGGGCGCCGCGTACCAGGCGTGCTGTCCGTTCGCATCGGCGACCAGGCGGTCGCCCTTTTCTGTCAGCGCGAGCCGCAAGGGCTTGGAGGCGCGCAACGCCTCCAGATGCCCAGCCATCGCGGCCAGTCCGGGCCCGGGCAGGATCGCCGAATAGAGCGCGCAGTCGCGCACCGCATGCAGCAGCCCCGGCGGCGCGCCGGCGGCCTGCACCAGCCGCTCGAGGATCAACCGGCACTCGCGCAGCGACAGGAGCAGCATCGGCTCGCCGCTCATGGCTGCGGCTCCGCCGGATAGAACCAGTGCGGATCGGCGCTGCCCGCGGCGAGGTCCTCCGGGATCGGTGCGCCGTGGAACATGACCCCGCGCAGGTTGCGGTTGAGAAAGTCGCGCGCCTTGTCGATCCCGTGCACGCAAACATTGATCAGCCGCGTGACATGCGCCGGCACGAAACCTTCGCTCATGATGTCGGCATGCACCGAGTGATAGGAAGCGCCTTGCAGCGCCTGCACGCGCGTCGCGATGCCGCGGTGCTGCGGATGGGCGGCGAGGAAATGCGCGACGCTCTGCCGCCCGTCCGCTGCCGCGATATCGCGCTCGAGCGCGACGACAAGGCGCGGCAGGTCGAGGCCGAGATTGTGCGCGGCGCCCACCTCCGCGCGCGGGCCGCGCCGCGGCTCCTCGGCGCGGCGCGACTTGTACCAGACATAGCGGTTCGCGGACTCCGACTGCAGGTCGAGCCGGAACGCCCAGTCATAGTCGGCGTGCAGGATCTCGCGCAGCTGCGCAAGCGGCATTTCCGGACGGCCGGTCAGCTCCTCATCGAGCACCAGCGTTTCGGTCAACGCGTCCGCCGTGTCGGGCACCAGCTCGATCATGAGCGACAGCAGCGTCTCGTACGCTTCCGCGTGGACGCGGCCGTCGAGCGCGGCGGTGAAGCCGGCGAGCGGCGCGGCTGCCGCGCCGCCGGCGCGGACCTCGTCGATCAGACGGTCGAGCGCGCGGCGGATGACAGCAAGCTCATCCGCGATCAGCGCGCTCGGCGCGAACGCCTCGTAGTCGGCGCGATCCTGCCGACGCCAGACGATCGCCTTGTCGAGGAGGCGCGCGAGCAACGCGAGCGGCTCTCCGGCGCGATCGACCGGCAGCAGCTTCGCGGCGACGATCGCCTGCTCGCGGATCGTGATCCAGCGGTCGATCAGGCGCGGATGGTTGTTGACGAAGAACATCAGCCCGAGCGCCGAGCCGTTGCCGACGCCGAGATAGCGCGCGAGCTGCGGATCGACCGGCACCGCGCGCGTGCCGCCGCGCAGCCGCGCGATGTGCGCGACGAGATCGCGCGCGAATACCCGCATCATGTAGGCGGTCAGCATCTGCGCCTGCAGGCTGCGGCGCAACGGATGCGCGTCCTCGTAGGCGAGGAACGATTTGGTGCCGAACGTGCCGTTGCCGTCGATGCCGGTGTTGCGCATGAAGTAGCCGGTGCGGCCGAGCTCGGCGACGCCCGGCTGGCGTCCGTCCGCGAGAGCGTCGGCGGTGAGATCGAACAGCCGCCCGGAGCGGTTCGAGCGGCACCACATCAGCGTGTTCGGCGTGGCGCGCCCCTCGTAGAGCTTCGGCAGCTCGGCGGCGAGCACGTCGCGCTCGGCAGCGCTCATGTCGCCCTCGACCAGCGCACCCATCATGTCCCAGGCGCGGCCGATGATGCGGCCGGTGCGTTGCCGGCTCGACGGCTCGAACGACAGGATCGGGAAGCTGAAGCGCCAGCCTTCCGCGTCGATCGTGTAGTTGGCGCTGCCGCGGCCGCGCGCGTCGATCGTGAAGTCGGTGCATGCGATCCGCCAGCGGCCGCGCGCGGCGCGGGCGATCAGCGCGCGCGTGGCGCTCACGCGCGAGGGCTGGATCGCGGCTAGTCGTTCGGGAAGCATCAGCGTTCCCGCCGGGCGCATCAGCGCGGCCGGCGGCACGGTTCCGGCCGCGCTTGCGATCGCTGGCTCGATCCGCATCGCGTTCATGGCCGCCCCAGCTCCTTGCCGAGCCGGCGCGCGGCCGCGACCGCGATCGGCCCGCAGCGCGCATGATCGAAGCGCGAGGGCGGCCCGGAGATCGCCAGCACCGCGACGCATTGTCCGACCGCATCGAATACCGGCGCCGCGACCGCGGCGATCTGGTGCCGGTCGCGCGGCTTGAAGGCCGCAAAGCCGCGCTTGCGCGCGAGCGCGAGGCTCGCCTCGCTCGGCAGGGGCACGCCCGCATCGCGCCAGCGTTGCCGCATCGGCGGCGAGGAATGCGCGACCGCCACCGTGCCGCTGGCGCTGGCCGCCAGGCTCAGCCGCGCGCCGACGCGCAGATCGGCACGCAGGATCTCGTGCGTCTCGACGCGGCCGACGATCAGGAGGCTGTCGCCGTCGAGCACCGACAGGCTCGCGGTCTCGCCGCTCTCGCCGACCACCTCCTGTAAGAGCGCGCCACAGCGGTCGCCGAGGCCCGCCTGCTCGAGCGCGCGCGCCGCATAGGAGTGGAAGCGCAAGCCGAGGCGGTATTGCCCGTCCGCGCTCTGCTCGAGGAAGCCGGCCTGCACCAGGGTGCGCAGCCGCTGATAGACCACGGCGCGGCGATCGCCGGTCTCGCGCACCACGTCGGCAAGCCGCAGCGGCGTGGGCGAGGTCGCCACCACGTCGCAGACCGCGAGCGTCTTCAGGCTGGAGGAAAGAGGCCGGACCGCCATCTGTCTTCTAATAGAATACACTGTCTGCGAATAATTATCGTTAGCAATGCGCCCTGAGTCAAACCGTGCGTAGGGTGGGCAACGCGCCTGCGACGACCTTGCATCATGCGCCGGCGCGTCGGCGCGTTGCCCACGCAGGCCTGACCCAGCGTGTGACCGCGTGGGCAAAATCGCCGTAGACGTTGCGTGACTGGTCGGCCGAGGCAGGCGATTTTGCCCACCCTACGCCGCTTCACCGCTACTCCGCGGCGGCCTGATGGCGCGGTGTCAGCGTGAAGCCTTCGTAGCCGTTGGCGGCGACGTCGAGGCAGATCTGCCGGTAGGCCGGCACGCCCCCGATATAGGGCATGAACACGCGCGGCTTGCCCGGAATGTTCGCGCCCATGTACCAGGACGCGGCGCGTGGATAGAGCGTGCCGTGCGCCACTTCATTCACATGCGCGACCCATTTCTCCTCGGCCGCGCGCGCGGCCTCGATGCACGCGATGCCGCGTGCACGCAGATACGCAAGGCAATCCGCAATCCAGTCGACGTGCTGCTCGATCGACACCATCATGTTCGAGAGCACCGACGGGCTGCCCGGCCCGGTGATCATGAACATGTTGGGGAAGCCCGCGACCATCAGGCCGAGATAGGTCTTCGGCCCCTCGGCCCATTTTTCGTTCAGCGTCGCGTCGCGGCCGCGCAGGTCGACGTTGGCGAATGACCCCGTCATCGCGTCGAAGCCGGTCGCAAACACGATCGCGTCGAGCGGATATTCCTTCGTGCCGGCGCGAACGCCGGCCGCCGTGATGCGTTCGATCGGTGCCGCACGAATGTCGACCAGCGTGACATTGTCGCGGTTGAAGGTCTCGAAATAATCCGTGTCGAGACAGATGCGCTTGGTGCCGATCGGGTATGACGTCGGCTGCAGCAGCGCGGCGACGCGTTGATCGTGCACGATCGCGCCGATCTTTTCGCGCACGAAGTCGGCCGCGCTGTCGTTCGCGGCGGCGCTGAAATAGAGATCGTTGTAGGCCGACATGAACGGGATGCCGCCGCGCTGCCAGCGGCTCTCGAACCGCGCGCGACGCGCTTCCGCATCATCCTCGAGCGCGCCCTTGACCGGGAAATCGGTGAAGATCCCGTTGCGTGCCTCGGTACGGGCGCTCTGGCGCACCTGCGGGTAGTTCGCGCGCCACCACGCCCGCTCCTCATCGGTGAGGGGCCGGTTGCGTGCCGGAATGCTGTAGTTCGGCGTGCGCTGGAACACCGTGAGGTGCTTCGCCTCGCGCGCGATCACCGGGATCGCCTGGATCGCCGACGAGCCGGTGCCGATCACGCCGACGGCAAGCCCCGAGAAGTCCACGCCCTCATGCGGCCAGTGCCCGGTGTGATAGGTCTTGCCCGTAAAGTCCGCGAGCCCGGGAAACTCCGGCATGCGCGCGTTCGACAGGCAGCCGATCGCCATGATGAGGAACGGCGCCCGCGCCTCGCCGCCATCATCGCGCGTCACGGTCCAGCGATTGTGAGCCGCGTCGAACGTCGCCGCGGTCACGCGCGTGTCGAAGACGATGTCGCGCTTGAGATCGAACCGCTGCGCGACGTGCTGCGCGTAGCGCAGGATCTCGGCCTGCCCGGCATAGCGCTCGCTCCAGTCCCACTCCTGCTGCAGCGCGTCGGAGAACGAGTAGGAATACTGCATGCTCTCGACGTCGCAGCGCGCGCCCGGATAACGGTTCCAGTACCAGGTGCCGCCGACGTCGCTTCCTTGCTCGTAAACGCGCACCGACAGGCCGAGCGCGCGCAGCCGGTGCAGCATGTAGAGGCCGGAAAAGCCCGCCCCGACGACGATCGCGTCGAATTCGTCTGCGCTTTGCGTCTGCGGTCGGGTCACGGGGTGCCTCGCTTCACGCCACCTTGAGGAACTTGAACTTGCCGCCGACCACTTGCTGGTAGCGGAACTTGCAATCCTGAATGTCGCCGATGTCGGTAAAGTCGCACGGGCCGCTCGCGCCTTCGTAGTTGATCTCCTTCCCCTCGGCGAGCGCCTTCAATCCTTCGACCGCCGAGTAGACCTTCAACCCCGAGCCTTGCGAGATCTTGCGCACATTGTCGCGCAGCGCCGTGCCGGTCGCCTGCCCGGCCTTGGCAATCGCGAGGCAGACGAGGCTGATCCAGTCGGTCGCCTGGGTCTCGTAGGAATCCGGCTCGGCAATGCCGAGGCGCTTTGCGGCGAGCGCGAACGCCGGGGAATCGATGTCGGCCGAAGGCTGCACCGTGTAGGCGCCTTCGGTCGTCTCCGGCGGCAGCGCCTCCAGCACCTTGGAGGTGAGCGCATAGGACTGGGTCAGGCGTCCGCCCTCGAAGCCCGCCCGGTAGAGGTCGCGCATCACCACGGTGAGGTCGGGCGCGTAGCTGTTGAGATAGAGGAAATCGGGCTTGGCGCGCAGCGCCTGATCGATCTCGGAGCGATAGCTCGTCTTGTCCTTGTCGTAGATGAGCCCACCGATCAGCTGCGAGCCGTGCTGCGCCAGCACCTCGGCGAGCCGGGTCTGGGTCGGCAGCGCGAACGGCGCCTGGATCGAAAGATAGAACACGCGCTTGGCGCCGAGCGCGGCCATGAACTCGGCGTGCTTTCCCCCCTGCAGGTAATTGTTCGGCTGGGTGCGGATGAGGTAGCCCTGGTGCGGCAGCAAGGTGATCGAATCCGCTCCCGACACGGTGGTGAGAAAGGTCTTGCTCTCCCAGCACAGCGGCGCGACCGCGGAGGTCACCGCCGACGCCCAGGTGCCCATGATGACCGGCACCTTGTCGACGTCGATCAGCTTGCGGGCGGCGCGGACCGCGGCTTCGGGGTTGGTCTGATCGTCCTCGACGATGAGCGCGATCTGGCGGCCGAGCACCCCGCCCGCCGCGTTCACTTCCGTTGCGACGGCCTGCATCGCCTTGAGCATGCGCGGCCCGTCAAATCCCCCTGCCCCGGTCAGCGGCGTCAGCACGCCAAGCTGCAGCGCGCCCGCCTGCGCGCGGACGATCGCGGGAGCCGAGAGCGCGGCCGCCGCAACAGCTTGCAGCACGCGGCGTCGTGAAATCGTGTGAACTGGCATGTCTCCACCTCCCTGCGCTCAATCATGGAAGTTATAAAGCTGCCGGACCAGCGCGGAGGTCAATGCCGGAGCAGCTCGAGGAACTGATCGACCGTGAGGCCGGCGTCGGCGATGATGCGACGAAGCGTGCCAGACCTGACCTGTTTGTGATCGGGAACTACAACCCGCGCGTATGGTTGCTCGCGACGCAGCATCATGTGGCTGCCGGCTTGACGACGAAAGACGAAGCCGGCGCGTTCGAGGGCGGCGCGGACTTCTCGGCCCGACAGATCGGTGGGGAGCTTGGCCACGTGGCCGCTGCAAGCCGGTTTCGCCTAGGCCGCGTCGACCTCAACGAATTCCTTGCCGATCTCAGTCGGAACCGGATCTCCGGCGGCGCGACAGTCCTCAACATAAAGCTCGATGGCTTCGCGGATATTGCTCAACGCTTCTGCGCGAGTGTGGCCCTGGCTTACACATCCTGGCAACGCCGGCACGCTCACCACGTATCCGCCGTCCTCTTCCTGCTCCAGCACGACGGTATAGCGCATTAGCTGTCTCCCGATCGGATGTACCCAGTCGCTTCAGCGGCCGCCAACCGACGCACGGCTCGCGGCATGCTTACTCCAATTCCGTAGCCGATGCAGCAGGCATTACGGTCAGTGCACTTAACTGCCCGAAGACGCTGGCCGCAGGTGCGTGGCCAGATCGAAATTGAGTGCACTCCGTAATTCCTGGCCGTGCGAGGCTTGAGCGCCTGGCGCGAGGGGCGTGGTCACGCACGCGATCGACGATGCCGCCGATGGAGAATGTAGTGTTGACGGTCCCGGAGGGAGTCGAACCCCCGACCTTCGGTTTAGGAAACCGCTGCTCTATCCTGCTGAGCTACGGGACCGTGTCCGGCCTTGCCGCCGAATGGCGCGGACCATAGCAGAGCCGGCGCCCGTCTCAAGGCGCGAACCCCAGTCTTGCTGGGTCACAATTGGCACTATGGGACAGTGCCGCGAGTGCGGCGGCAGTTGCTGTGCCCTCGCCCCGCTTGCGGGGAGAGGGCTGCACGAACGGATCAGCAATCGCGGTCGGGTGAGGGGGCCTCTCGAAACGCACAGATCGCGGAGAGTCCCCCTCACCCAACCGAGCAAGCTGACATTTCGGCGACGCCCTGTACCCCGCTTGCGGGGAGAGGGCACATAAACGCGTTCTGTCCGCCGTCCTCCCTCACTTCTCCAACCCGAACGGATCGTCGACCGAATGGGCCGGCTGGGTGAACCAGCGCGCGCCGGTCTCGGTGATGACGAAATGGTCCTCGAGACGCACGCCGAATTCGCCGTAGATGCAGATCATGGGCTCGTTGGAAAACGTCATGCCGGGCCGGAGCACGGTGCGGTCGCCCTTCACCAGATAGGGCCATTCGTGCACATCGAGGCCGATGCCGTGGCCGGTGCGGTGCGGCAGGCCGGGGGTCGCATAGCCGGGGCCGAAGCCCGCGCCGTTGACGACCGCGCGGGCCGCAATGTCGACATCCTCGCAGCGGTTTCCGGGCTTCGCGGCCGCAAAGCCCGCGGCCTGCGCGGCCTTCTCCAGGTTCCACACCTCGCGATAGCGCTTGCTCGGCTCGCCGAACACGTAGGAGCGCGTGATGTCGGAGAGATAGCCGTCGACCGGCGCGCCGGTGTCGATCAGGATCATGTCGCCGTCCTTGAGCGTCTGCGGATAGGGCACGCCATGCGGATAGGCGGTCGCCTCGCCGAACAGGACCGAGTTGAAGGGCGGCTCGCCTTCCGCGCCGAGCTTGCGGTGCGCCGCCGCGATGAATGCCTGCACCTCGGTGGTGATGATGCCTTCGCGCATGATGCGGGCGGCGGCCTTGTGCGCTTCGAGCGTGATGTTCTTGGCGGTCTGCATCAGCGCGAGCTCGTGCTCGGACTTGATCATGCGGCAGCCGGCGGTCACGTCGACCGCGTTGACGAACGTGTAGGCATTGCCGGCGCGGCGCAGCCCGTCGAAGGTGAAGAACGGCGTCGCCTCGTCGACCGCGATCGTGCCGCGCGGCATCCCGAGCGCGCGCACGGTTTCGGTCACGGTCGCGGTCGGGTCCTCGTCCTCCTCCCAGGCGGCGATCTTGTCGCCGAACGTCATCATGGTCTTGAGCTTCTCGACCTCGAAGGCCGGCGAGATGTAGACGATCTCGCCCCGCGCCGGCAGCACCGCGCTGTGCATGCGCTCGGTGCGGCGGAACTTCAGTCCGGTGAAGTAGGCCATGCTCGACGAGACATCGAGGTAGAGCGCGTCGATGCCCTTCTCGCGCATGATCGCCTGCGCCCGCGCGATGCGCCGCAGCCGCTCATCGACGCCGATCGGCGGCACGTCGCCGCGCATGCTCTTCATCGCGGCAAGCTCGGCCTGCGCGGTCGAACCGCCGACACCAATGGTCATGAGGAGTCTCCTGGATCGTCTCGGCCTGAACCATAGCGCATACTCAAGACCGCATGCTCAAGGGGTTCGGCCCGTCTGCCAGCCATGTCTCCCGGGTTGGCCGGACGCGCCTCGCCGGGCCACACCGGAGACGGAAAAATCGCACGCGACCGTATCAGTTGAGAACCGGTCTGTTACCATGCGCTGGGAGCGTCATGTCCAGCCTGAAGAACCTCGCGAGCCCGAAGAACCTTCTGGTTCCGAAGAGCCTCGCCCTCGGCGCGATCCTGCTGGTCGCGCTGGCGCTGCGGCTGTGGTGGCTCGACCGCAACGGCTACGGCACCGAGTACTATTCGGCGGCCGTGCGCAGCATGTTGACGAGCTGGCACAACTTCTTCTTCAACTCGTTCGATCCCGCCGGCTACGTCTCGATCGACAAGCCGCCGCTCGCCTTCTGGCTGCAGGCCGCGAGCGCTTGGGGCTTCGGCTATTCGAGTCTCAGCATCCTGGTGCCGCAGGCGATCGAAGGCGTCGCTGCGATCCTCATCCTCTATCACCTGGTGGCGCGCCGCTTCGGCGTTGCGGCGGCGCTCGCCGCGGCCTTCGTGCTGGCGGTCACGCCGGTCAGCGTCGCGGCCGACCGCTCGAGCAACACCGAAAGCCTGCTGATCCTCGTCCTGCTTGGCGCCGCCTGGGCGCTGATCGTCGCGACCGAGCGCGGCAGCCTGCGCCTGCTCGTGCTTTCGCTCGCGCTCGTCGGCGTCGCGTTCAACGTCAAGATGGTGGTCGCCTTCGTGGTCGCGCCGGTGCTGGTGCTCGTCTATTTCGTCGGCGCGCCGGTGCCGCTCGCGCGCCGCGTCGCCCATCTGGCGCTCGCGGGCCTCGTGGCCGGCATCGTGTCGCTCTCCTGGGTCACCGCCTACGACCTTGCGGCGCCGGATGAGCGGCCGTTTGCCGGCGGCACCAAGGGGAACTCGATGGTCGAGCTTGCGGTGTGGGGCAACGGTCTCGACCGGTTCCGGCCGAATGAAGGCCGCCTGCGCCGCGCCATGCTGGCGCAGCAGCAGCCGGCGGCGGCGACGCCGGACGCCAACGGAAACGGCAACGGCAACGCCAACGCGCCGCAGCGCGCGCGGCGCATGTTCGACAACGTGCCGGCCGGTCCGCTGCGCCTTGCCGACCGCCACCTCGCCGGCCAGTTCGCCTGGCTGCTGCCGCTCGCGCTGATCGGCGCGTTCGCGGCATTCGCCAGCACGCGCCGGCGCTGGCCGCCCGATGCGGCGCAGCTCGATCTCGCGCTCTGGCTCGGCTGGGCGCTCAGCTATGGGGCGGTGTTCAGCTTCGACTCTGGCATTTTCCACGCCTACTACCTCTCGCTGCTCGCCCCGCCGCTTGCGGCGCTGACCGGCATCGGCCTCCTCGCGCTGTGGCAGCGCTACCGCGCGGGCTCGCTGCTGATTGCGCTCGCGATCGCCGCCACGGCCGCCTGGCAGGCCTATATCGAATACGGCGCGCTCGATCTGCCGGCCGAGGGCAACGGCGCGGTCTGGCCTGCCCTCGACTGGCGCACCTTCCTGTACGCCGCGCTCGTGATCGGCGCGCTCGTCTCATGCTTTACCCTGATCATCGCGCGCCGCGCGGTCCCGCGCCTTGCCTCGATGGCCCTTGCGACCGGCGCGATCGCGCTGCTCGTCACGCCCATCGCCTGGGCGCTGAGCCCGGTGCTGACGCGCAACAATGCCGCGATGCCGAACGCCGACGTCGGCACGCTCGCCGGCAACGACGCGCGGGCGGGCCGGCGCTTCTGGGGCGGTTTCGGCGCCGGCGCGGACGACCCGAAGCTGCGCGCGTTCCTGCTGGCGAACCGAGGGAGCGCGCGGTATCTGCTGGCGACGCCGAATGCGCGGCTCGCGGCGCCGATCATCATCCGCACCGGCGAGCCGGTGATGGCGATCGGCGGCTTCTCCGGCGCGGACCAGATTCTCTCGAAGGAAGCCTTCGCGCGCCTGGTCGAGGAGGGACAGGTCCGCTTCGTCATGATCAACCTGCCCGACCCGAACGCGCGCGGCCAAGGCCAGGGTCAAGCTCAGGGGCAAGGCCAAGGCCAGGCTCAGGGTCAAGCGCAGTGGCCGGGCGCGCTGATGCGCGAGCGCATGGCGGCGTTCAACGAATGGGTCCAGGCCACCGGCCACATGGTCGACCCCGCGCTCTGGCGCACCGAGCCGGCCGAGGCGACCGACGCGCCGCCGCGCCGCCAAGGAGGCCAAGGGCGTCAAGGCGGCCAGATGCAGCTCTACGATCTGCGGCCGGCGATTGGGCTCAATCCGAGTTGACGCCCCCTCACCTCTCCTCGAACCCCGGTCGGTCCGTCGCGACGACCGGCGTCTGCAGGGCAACGCGCGCCGCGGTTCCGTCGTCGCCGAGCACGACGAACAGTGCGTAGCGCCTCCTGTCCCAGCGCAGCGAGCCGAGGTCGGCGACTTCGAAATCCGGTAGCCCGAGCTTCTCGATTAGCGTCGGTCGGGTATCGCCGAAACGAAGACCGAACGGCAATGCGCCGGTGAACGGCGCGTGCGTGCGGCTGTCCGCGCCATAGAAGCGGATATTGTGCAGCACGAGCGCGCCGGGCGGATAGTCGCGCAATCGAACCTTGAGCGCGTCGGCGGCTCGAAACGTCAGCTCGACGCCAAGCGCGCCGTTCTGCAGAAAGCAGGTGACGTCGTCCGGATCCAGGGCCGGAAAGCCCTTGATGCCGAATGCCGCGGCGAAGTCGCGCAGCTCGGCCTCGCCCCAATAGCAGCCAAGCGCGGCGAGGATATCGACCTCCATCGTGCCGACTCCTTGCCGTTCGACCGGCGTCACGCGCGCTCCGTGCGCGCGGCCTTCCCGCTGATCGAAAAGCTCACGCGCTCAGCCGCCGGTCATAGGCCAGCACCGATTCGAGCAGCGTCTGTGCGCCGGCGGCGCATTCGTCGAAGCTGGTCGACTCCGCCTCGTTGTGGCTGACGCCGCCCGCGCACGGCACGAAGATCATCGTCGTCGGCACCACGCGCGCCAGATAGGCCGCATCATGGCCCGCGCCCGAGACCATGTCGCGCGTCGAGAACCCGGCCGCCTTCGCGCCCTCGCGCACGCAGGCGATCAGTTCGGGCGCGAACGCGACGGCAGGCGAGGTCCAGATCCGCGCCTCCGTATAGGCCAGGCCGAGCGGCGTCAGGCAGCTTGCGAGCGCGGCGCGGAACTCGCGCTCGATCACGTCGAGCCGCGCCTCGTCGGGATGGCGCAGGTCGACCGTGAAGAACACCTCGCCCGGCACGACATTGCGGCTGTTCGGCCTGTTCTCGATCAGCCCGACCGTGCCGACCGCGTCGGGCGCATGCGCGCGCGCGATGGCGTCGACCGCCTCGATCACGCGCGCCGCGCCGAGCAGCGCGTTCTTGCGCATATGCATCGGCGTCGCGCCGGTATGCGCGTCCTGGCCGGTCACCGTGACCTCGTACCAGCGCATGCCCTGCACGCCGGTGACCACGCCGATGGTCTTGCCTTCCTGCTCCAGGATCGGCCCCTGCTCGATGTGCAGCTCGAACAGGCCGGCGAAGCGGCGCGTCCCGACCGGCTCGGCGCCGCGATAGCCGATCGCGTCGAGCGCCTCGCGGAAGCTGACGCCGTCGCGATCCTTCTTGCCGTAGGCTTCGTCGCGCGTGAACGCGCCGGCGAATACCCCGGACGCGAGCATCGCGGGCGCGAAGCGGCTGCCCTCCTCGTTGGTCCAGTTGACCAGCACGAGCGGCGCATTTGTGCGGTAGTCGAGATCGTGCAAGGTGCGCAGCACCTCGAGCCCGGCGAGCACGCCGAGCGTGCCGTCGAACTTGCCCCCGGTCGGCTGGGTGTCGAGATGCGAGCCGAACGCAATCGGCGCGGCGGCAGCGTTCTTGCCGTCGCGGCGCGCGAACATGGTGCCGACCTCATCCACCGCCACGGTGCAGCCGAGCGCCTCGCACTCCCGGC
>Ga0187784_10001730_pt1 | contig 17402 bp, 16 predicted proteins | sample 1015_SJ02_MP15_2_FD_132964 | JGI IMG/M metagenome (GOLD analysis project Ga0187784, IMG submission 132964) | Tropical peat soil microbial communities from peatlands in Department of Meta, Colombia - 1015_SJ02_MP15_20_MG | ecosystem: Environmental > Terrestrial > Soil > Wetlands > Peat | place...
GCTCTTCGTGTCGGACGGTCTTTCTGATACGCTCGAAATCTGGCCTGAGGTCCATATGCTTTCCTCCGAGAGATGGAACAATTATTTTCTAAACTCACTGGCTGATCTCTTCCAGTATCCTGCCCTGAGTTTCGGGACCCAGGATGAGGACCGCCAATGCTGCCAGTCCAAACATTCCGGCTGCCAAGCTGAAAACTGCGCTCGCTCCCGCCGTGGTCAACAGCCAGCCGATGGCATAGGGACCTGCAAGGGCACCGATTCGTCCCACCGACGAGCATAAACCGCATCCGCTGCCTCTCATGCGGGTCGGATATAGTTCGGGGGTGTAGGCATAGATCGAAGACCACATCGCATAGGTGACAAACATCATTACAAAACCCCAGAAGTAAAGGGTCGTCAAGCTTTCCGCATTACCGTAGAGATAAGCCGAGACGGCGGTCAGAGCTGTCGAGACGATCACCACGGGTCTTCTGCCGACCTTTTCAATCAGGTATGTCGCGGTGAGAAAGCCAGGAATGCCTCCGATGGTTATGGTGATCACGAATGTAATCGACCTGATAACGGCGAAGCCCTTGCCTACCAGCAAAGCGCTGAGCCAACTCGTCAGTCCGTAATAGCCGAAAAGACACGCAGTCCATACGACCCACAGCATCAGGGTACGTTTCCAATAATCCTGCGACCAGATCTCAACAAACGGCGACTCGTCGCTTTCTTTTTCGACCAGGACAGTGTCGAGAACCGGTGGCAGCTCTTGACCATATTTTTCTTTAACCTTGGCTTCGATCTGGCTCATCACCCGGTCGGCCTCTTCTAGTTGTCCAGTTGTCTCGAGCCATCTCGGCGATTCGGGAATATTGCGGCGAACCATGAAAAGCCACGCAGCCGGGAGAGCTTCCACTGCGAACACGCACCGCCATCCGACAATGGGCAGGACAAAATAGCTTATGATTCCGGCCGATATAATACCCAGAGGCAGAAGTCCTTCCATAATTGCCACGTACCGGCCTCTGGAGCTCTTGGGCAGGAACTCCGGCAGCATGGCGTGAGCCACCGGCAGTTCGGCCCCCAACCCCATTCCCAGCAGGAATCGAAAAACGAAAAGCGAAGCGATGCTCCACGACAGAGCACATAGGATTCCCGCTACGCCCCACAGGACCATGGACCACTGAAGCACTTTTTTGCGGCCCACTTTGTCTGAAAAAAATCCAGATAGCGCCGTGCCCACGAGCATGCCAGCGAAACTCATCGAGGCAAGGGTCCCCATCATAACCGGGTTCAGGCTGAACTCTTTGCCGAGCACCGGCAGCAGAAAAGTCATGGCACCCAGGTCCAGATCGTCGAAATACCATGCGGTAATGATAATGAAAGCCAGGTACCGTTGATATGAGGTGAGCGGAAGCCTCTCGATTCTCTGCGGGATCTGCAAGTTCTCCATACGCAAACTCAAGGTCGCCATTAGGTGTCCCTCCATAAAGTTGCGGTTCTCAAAAAATCGTTCGATGAAGGCTAGAGTTTAGTGCCAAATGGAAAAACCGTACCGGTTTCAATACCTGTGCTCTGCTCGATGTTTTCCACCACATCACGGAGATGTTCGATGATTTTTAATTTGGCCCCCTCCGCATCTTTCGAACGAATAAGCTTCAGGATCTCGTTATGAAAAGTCAATGCGTTTTGTACGGCTCGAGGCAGAAGAACTACTTCCTTGATAAATTTGCCCAAAAGATCGGTCACCGTTTCCAGAAACTGTATGAGCACCTTGTTTCCGCTTGCCCTGGCGAGTATGGTGTGAAATTCGACATCAAGGCCTATGAACGCTTCCACATTGCCTTTTCTGAGAGCATCCCTCTGTTTCCTGACATTGATCTCCAGTTCGGCGATCGCCTTCCGATCCGCCCTGACGACAGCAAAGTGAACGTTGGCCACCTCGATGATGACCCGGGCTTCCATAAAGTCCCTAACGGTTATCGGCTGGAGGAGGAGATGATCAGACAGCGAAGCCATGTACGCTGAAGGACTTGTGATATTAATCAAAGTCCCGACGCCCTGCCTCACGCTCAACAATCCCATGACCGTAAGCTTGTTCATTGCTTCTCTCACGGTATTCCGGCTGACTCCGAATTGCCTGGCCAGTTTGTCCTGGGGCGGCAGTTTCTCACCTGACTTGAGCCGACCGGACACGATCATGTCGTGTAAAGTCCGGAACGTTTCATCGGCAGCACTTACCCTTTTAACAGCCGTAACTTCCATGGGTCCCCCTGTGGAACCGATAGTCCGCACCCAAGAATCGCGGCGGAAAATTCTAGGTTGATTCATTGGTAGAATCATTCTATCATTGGGTGACACATCCGGTCAACGCAACTTCTGCACAATGGGCAATTCTTCCCAGGGGGCACCTATGAGTTCTGTAAGCCACACGCCAAGCAATTTTAGGTCTGACTCTGCCAGCCGGTCGGCGAGGGTTAGAGCTGTATATTCCGGAGCTGCGGGCATAATCTTGGAATGGTTCGACTACGGGGTCTACGGTACTCTGGCCCCTGTTATCTCCACTGTCTTTTTTCCGGCCAAGGACCAGCTGGTAAGCATTCTGCTTACTTTACTCGTATACGGCGTCGGATTTGTCATGCGGCCGTTGGGAGCAATTGTATTCGGGCATATCGGCGACAGGCGGGGCCGAAAGATCGCTCTTGCGTGGACGATATACATTATGGCCATAGCGACGTGCAGCATTGGGTTCATACCACCCTATCAATCTATCGGGGTGCTGGCGCCCATCATTCTCACCGCATGCCGACTGCTCCAGGGATTGTCTACGGGCGGCGAATGGGGAGGGGCGACAGCCTTCCTGGTGGAATATGCAACCGAAAATCGCCGAGGGTTTTTCGGCAGCTTTCAGCAAAACCTTGCAGTAGTGGGTTTGACCATGGGCTCCTTTGTAGGTTTTTTACTCACCAATTTCTTACAGAAGGATTCCCTCTACTCATGGGGCTGGCGTATTCCCTTTATCGCCGGGGTCGTTCTGGGCGCAATAGGCTGGTACATTCGAACCAGGGTCGACGACACGCCGTCGTATGTGAAGGTAGAGGAGGCAAAGCAGGTGCTCGAAAATCCAATTCTATCCTCCATCAAAAACCACTTGGGAGGCATAATCAAGGCCATGGGCATGGCCTTGGGCTGGAATGCGGCCTTCTACATGCTCATGGCGTTCATGTCCACCTACATCAACACCATTTTGAAGCTCCCCCTGAATCTGTCACTGCTGTCGAGCTTTTTTTCGAGTATCCTGCTCATAGTCCTTATGCCCCTTATGGGCTATCTCTCGGACCGAATCGGTCGTAAACCCGTTCTGATAACCGCATGCCTGGGATTTATGATCTGTACGTATCCTCTGTTTGAATTCATGTCGGATGGAACTTTTACAAAGGTTCTGCTGGGGCAGTTCGTGCTTGCTGTTTTTCTGTCAATGTTCTCCGGTGCCGGAGTTGCTTTCATCGCCGAGATTTTTCCCACGCAGGTACGAACCTCAGCCCTAGTTGGATACAACATTTGCGCGGCTTTAGCCGGCGGCATGGGCCCGTTTTTTTCAACTTATATCATTAAGCAGACCGGAAGCAGTTCGTCTCCGGCATTTTATCTCATCGGGATGGTTATTATAGCGCTCATCGCTATAGCGTCATTGCCGGAGACTTATAATAAGCCACTGAAATAACTAGTTCTAAACTTAAGATTCCAAGGCGGACAGACCACCGAAAGCCAAAGGCCGCGCTTCGCGGCCTTTGATCTCTTCGCTCCTCTACGCTGCTCCTAAAGCGGGGGCGGCCAGCATTATCTGTATGCATTTTGCTTCTCCTTTTCGTGTCTCTTCTTGCTATTCGTACCAAGCCTGCCGGTACCATACGCTACCAACTGCCGCACTACAGGATAGTAATTCCTAAGGTTCGGAAGCCTGACGTCGAAGTCTTCGGAGGAAGACTGGAAGAGAAGGGCCCGGAAAGCGGATTTTGTTTACTTGACAAATCATTTAATTTGAGTTGGAATAAAGTTTACCTCGCGGAACTATCGGCTTCCGAGGCAATCCGTTGCACGTTGTTTTCCATCTTGCGCCGATTCGATTCTTTCTGACGCGAAAAATCCTTTCCTGCTGCGATCAATAATCGGATTCTTTAGAAATTGATTTGCACATCTGCTGCTTACCACCGGTAAGGTCTATTTTGGGCAGTGAACTACCTATTATCGACTATCAGGTGCATCATGTTCCAGGCAATCGAGCGTGAAATTAGCCCCGACGCCAGGCTCGAGGGGCTCCCGCGAAAATCCGGAGATTTTTTCGAGAACGTGTTCATCTGCCACCCGGATGCCATTCTCATTCTCGATAACGAATGTATTCCCACCATAACCGATTGTAATCCAGCTGCCGAGAAGATGTACGGCTACGGCAGGCAGGAGCTTGTCGGGCAATCAGTGAATCTGCTGCACGCAAAGGGGGAAATTTCAAAACAGTTCAGGGAATCGATCATCTCCTCGGTACATGAGCAGGGTTTTTGTTATTTTACCGGGTTGTGGATGAGGCGGTACGACGGGACGTTTTTCCCCTGCGACTACACCGTAGCACCGCTCAGTGAAGGAAGGAAGCAATTTGGATGGATCAGTATCGCACACGACATCACAGAGCGCATCGAGGCCGAAAAGTTCCTAAGGGAGAGCGCCGAAAAGATCAAAAGATTCGCCTATTCGACATGCCATGATCTAAAAAATCCCTCTATTGCCCTCCGTTTATTTGCACAACGTCTTGCCGACCGCTACGGCCCGTTTCTGGACGAACAGGGCAATATGTGTTGCGAGAGAATACGGAGAGCCTCCCAGGAGATCGTTCTCCTTGTCGACAGACTGTATGAATATATCTCGACCAAAGAACTTCCCATAAGCATCGACTCTATCGATCTGGACGAAGTCCTTCAGGACGTCCAGGAAGAGTTTTTGCAACAGGCACGGACTCTCGGGGTCAGGTTCTCGGTCTCCAGGTGTCCGGTGACGCTGAGCGCGGACAGAATGTGCCTAGTTCGGGCTCTAAGAAACCTGATCGAAAACGCCCTCACGCACGGAGGCGATGGACTCAGCGAGATCAGCTTAGGTTATCTCGAATCCGACGAGTTTCACATAATTTCAGTAAGAGATGACGGCGTCGGTTTGACCGACGAAGACAGCGAGGAGATTTTCGAGTTGTTTCGGAGGGGCAGGCAATCGAAGACCATCCCCGGCGCAGGGCTGGGGCTTGGTATAGTCAGGGAGATAGCTGCACGTCATGGTGGATCGGTATCGATTGGGCCCGGGCCTGGTGCCGAGTTTCTCCTCTCCATACCTAAACGGCTTCAACTTATAACCCAAAAGGGAGTATGGGACAGTTGATAGGTGCGCGAACAACCTTGACTGGAACAGGGCTCTGCCTGTTAGGCACAAGTCGCGGACACTGGTGTCCCGGCGATCAACACCTTCACATGAGTTGGCTTCTACGGTGCTGCGGCAATCCCGAATCCGGCAAAAGACGAAAACATGCCTCTGGATGTTGTAGTCATGATCGTGGATATCAGGCCAGCTCACGACGACGCCCACGACCACGATTTCTAACGGAATGAGCTGAGCTGCTTACACTCTGCCAGGCCGGAAGCACGCTTCCGACCCTCGTTAGCCGAACACGAGCCCCGGGCTTTAATCCACTTTAATGACTTTGGTGGCCTGTGGTCCCTTCGGGCCACGCTCAACATCAAAGGATACATTGTCACCTTCGCTCAAAGAGCGAAATCCTTCGCCAACGATGGCGCTGTAGTGAACGAAAACGTCTCCCTGGTCCTTGGTCTCGATGAAACCGTAGCCTTTCTTGTCATTGAACCATTTTACGCGGCCTTCCGACATCTCCAGTAATCCTTTCACAAATGAGCACTGTTTCATCTGCATGTTGATGATGGTCAAAAAAATTTTGGAGGGTTTGGCAAGGCCGGACAGCTCAATTGGAGATTAGCAGCGGGAAATCGAATCGTGGTCGAGACATTCAGCATTCAGTGACTGCTGAGAGAATGATCAACACAACGCGAAGTAGAACGGGATTTCAACTCGACATCTAGCAGCACAGATTATGGAATAGGAAGAATCAATAACATCATCGAAACCTTGAATTATCTCCTCGCTCGCCCGGTCGCCTTTCCAGCATTCCTCCTGCTTCCTCGCGGATCCACCTCAAATCGGCGGTCCGGCTTTTCCGGCGACTGGACAGATAGAAGAAGCTAACCCGGCCCACTCGGACATATTATATTAAGCAAATGTCATTCCATTCGTTAGAATTCATTAATTCATTAAAGATTTCTGTTGGTTAATCGAAAGATCGAAGTCTGAGCGCAACGATCCTGACTAAAGCAAGTGACACTAAACTGTAATCGAAAAGATTCACTATCTTAGAAGTTCAACCCTGGAACATCAGAATCTCCTATTGTTCTCTCACCCCACTTCACCAAAAATGGGGTGATTGGCGAGTTTGCATGGTTTTGGAGTGCTCCCCACGGCACATGAAGTGTTGCGGTGTATCTTTGGGGTTGCTGCCTCGCCGAGGCGGGACTGGGTTGTGTTCTGTGCATTGAAGAAATTGCATGGATTTCTAAAGGCCCTTGGGGAATCGAATTGACTGCCAGTGGGAAGGTGTGCTTTAATTCGATATAGGGTGTGGGGTGCACCTGTCAACAGATCTTGGGAGGGAACGGTTCGTATTGTCTAACTTCTGAGGAGGAAACGAAATGACGAAAGCTCAGTTGGTTACCGAAATCGCAAGTAAAGCCGGGCTTGCAAAATCGAAGGCTGAAAAAGCGCTGGACGGATTTGTTTCGGCTGTCTCCGCGGCCTTGGCAGGCGGCGAGAAGATTACCCTGGTGGGTTTCGGGACTTTCAGCGTAGCCGCAAGGCCTCCGAGAGAAGGCCGCAACCCCCGGACCGGCCAAAAAATTAAAATTGCGGCCACAAAAGTTGTTAAGTTCAAAGCGGGCAAGACTCTCAGCACAAAAGTCAAATAACCGAATTCAATCCCGCAGCATTCGATAAAGTGACCCGAAGGGGCCTGTCCGCAGCGATGCACCGCGTGGCCGGTCCCTTCTTTTTTAAGCTCTGATAATAACCCAATACCTTTCATTTAGGCCCTACGGTCGGGATGCTCACCCAGTATATGCTCATCTCTGTTCGCAAGGGGTGTCCGACACTAAATTCATAGCAACCGAAGGTGTCCTAGAGTTCTCTTGCAATCCGCTTGCATTCATCTTCCTGCACGGAATTCATGCGGGCTGACAAGCTTTTGAGCCATTTTTCCGACTACTCGAGCCGCTAATATGCCTGGCGCAGAGCCCTCTCGGCTTTCTTACGGCCGAGATATCAGTCTCTATTCACGGACAGGATGGCAATCCCGGTGAAGTTCAAGCGTAGTTAATGGTGTCCTAGGACCTGGAGAGTTCCACGATCTTTTCCGGCATCTCCGACCCTGCGCCTCAAGGGTGGAATCTAAAGGCCCTTCTAAAGAAAGAAGGCATAGCTTCGGAAACAAGTCCTGACCATTTGTAAATTCAGCCGGTAAGCTTACGGGATTTGTTCATTGAAGCGTTCCCTGAAACTCTCAGATTACACGTTAATGTCACCTGAATCGTTCAGTTTTATTCTGATTGTCTTTTTTCCCATGCCTTCTAGAATGAATTACCAAAGAAAACCTGATTGACCTTGCCATAAAACAATCTGATATTATTGGATAAAACCCAACACCATTTGTCCTGGAACGGAAATTGCTTGATTTGAGGATGGGGAATGCGGCCTCACCTTAGATTATCAGGTTCCGACCCTGATGTTCAGCGTGCTACGCGAACACGCTGGAGGACGCTCTGTGACAATCTTATTCAAACTCGCTTCCGGCTGCTTTTATTGTCGATTCCCGGATGATCCGCTCTTTTTCAAGTTTCGATTCACTCTCCATATGGGAATAGCGCTCCTGTGTTCTTGAAGTTCAAGTTCGGCTGCTGCTTCAACTTCATGTGCGGTTTCGCGCTTGACATCGAGTTCATGCAGGCATCAAATCCAAATTCATCTGTGGGCCTTTTCCAGTTCCACTATCCCCTGGGCCACAAAAGTTCGAGGGTTGCGGTGTTCCGCAACCCTCGAATATTTTGGTACGCTCTTCATCTTGAAGGGGAACGCCCTTTGGTTTCAAAAGCCTCTTCGTGAACGTCACGGTCATAAAACATGTGGCCGTCCAGTCCTTCGACTCCCGGAGCACTTCCAGAGATTTCATCCGGCCCCATGCCCAGTTCATCACTTTCAAGACGATCGACAAAAGATGAAAACCCCATAGAATCGGTTAGGATCTGAAGGACGAGTTCGTGTTCGGCCTCACTCTCAAGAACGCCATCCAAAAAAACGACTCCTTTCCTGAAGGCAATCCTTAATTCTTCCGTGTCGATTCGCTCGTCAGCTTGTAAACGTTCGTAGATCAGATTGACTATCTGTTCATTGGGCAGACCCTGGTATTCATCGGGAATTTTGCCGGAAACCACCACTTCAGACATCTGCGGCAAACTGAAACGCTGCTTTTCGTATTCGCGGGCGCATTCCACGCAAAGCCGCGCCCAAGGTATCACGTTCAACCTTTTCGGCGCGATGTCGTCTCCACATGACTCACAGATCCCATAATCACCCACCGACATCTTGATCAGTGCCAGGTCGATCTGCTCTATCTCGATTTTCCCATTCTGGTCAAGTTTGTCGTATGGTTTGGCGATACTGGCCTTCTGTGCCTCTTCCTCCAACTCTATGGCCGGCTCCTCGAGTTCCTGCCATGCGTCTGCAAGCCGTCGAACTCTTTCAAGTATGCTGCTGCGCCTGTCAAGGAGCATATTTCTAAGGAAAAGTATTTCTTCCTTGGTCATTTTTCGTTCCTCCTGAGCACGACAACGAGAAATAATAACATGCGAATAATAATAAGAAGGCTATGCGAATAATTCAAGCTTACCGCATAAGAGATTGATAATACAAAGACGTCCTGCTCACCTGTGCGCTTTGCCAAGTTAGCTTCACTATCCTCCATTCGTTACCGCTCGCCTCTTATTCCTGACCTGCAGCGCCACAATACTCCAGCCGCCGCCGGCAAGCGCCGGGAACTCGGGGTAGTGATGGGGCCGATAACACCAACACCATCAGGAGAACATAATAGCCTGGCGCCAGCAACGGCTCGAGCCAGCGGATAGTGGCACATACCCCCGAAAGGTTGGTCGATCCCCATGCATAGACCGGCCAGGAGGCCCCGCTCCATGCGAACGAAAAGAGCATCTCCGGCAACTCGGGCAGGAGAGCGCGATTTACGATCATCACTGCGACGCCTCCAAGAACTGCAAGGATCATTGCCGGCTGGTGGAGCAGAAAGCCCTTCGTTCCAAACAATAGTTCCAGCGGGTAAGCCAGCCCGCGCCAGATCCCTCTATGATGCCAGGAACCGGTGGCATTGCTTGGTTTGAAGGGTGAACCAGACCAGAAAAGATAGCGAGGCGCGGGGTAATTACCCTCATAGAAACGGTTTTTCTGAACTGAGCCTCGCGGAGGAGCCACCGATGACTGTTTCTTGCTTGCAAAGCATCCCACGATAACGTATTTATCTCACCCGGAGGGGTGAATCCGACTGAAATATATTGATCGAATCGTTTACGAATCTGTAGAAAGTTTGACTGAGGACCGGTTCGGACTGAGTTCCAGGGGTAGTAACATGGTCAGAGGATTGAATCCGGGCTTGTGGATCGGAATGATTATACTCCTGTTGGTGTCCGGATGTGCAACCACGCCCGTAGAGACTGAACAAATCGGCGTCACGCAGGAAGAATCTGCGGAATTTGCTCCAGCCCCGCCAACAGTCGTGGCACCTCCTCGCACTCCTAAAGTTTCGGTCAAACCTGTCGCAAAGAATTTTGCCACCATACGGCGTGTAATAACTGAAAAGGAACTGCGCAGGATGGAGGAGAAGGACCCCGACATGGGATTTTACCGTTCCCTCGAAATTCTTTGCCGCCTCAACAGAAAGGACAAGGAATATATCCGTAAAGATATGAAGCAAAAGCGTCCTCTGATCGTTCCGAAAGATTTTGCTTCCTATAAGAATTGGTCACCTCTTCCCAGAACAATCACAGCTGCACGGAAGTTCCCTAAGTTAATCCTAGTGGTAAAGAATATCCACTTTCTTGGATGGTATCAAAATGGAACCCTGGTGAGCGATACCTATGTGTGCATAGGCAAGATGAATACCTGGACTAAAAGGGGACTCTACAAAGTAAAGGAAAAAGATCCCAGTCACATGTCCACTTACCCCAACGCATACGGCGAACCTTCTCTCATGCCAAACGCCCTTCACATCTACGAACGCGTTTGGATTCACACGGGGGATGTGATCGGCCCGAACTGTTCGCATGGCTGCATAAACGTCCCGATCGCTCATGCCGACAGGCTGTATGACTGGGCCGACATCGGGACGGCCGTCCTGATCACGGAATCCTTGATGGATTTGGGCCGGGACATCATGAGAGTTCCTGTTGAAAACCAGCCACAAAAATCTCCTCCGGCAAGAGAACAGGGAAAAACGGTCGACGGAGAACCGAAGATGGAGGACGTAAGGCAGAGGACGCTATAGAACAGGTTAGCGGGTTCCGGATTACGGTCAAGAGAAGTGCTGGTACGCAATCCGCCAATCGGCAACAGAGACAGAAAATGCAATAGGAGGTGTCCGGAAATGGGAGTCAGCAGACCAATTCTCGGGGGCGTAGTGATTCACTTGTTTTGCTGGGGGCTCGTTTGCGTAACCTTGTGCTCATGTTCGCTTTTCGAATCACACATAACTCCAAGGCACCTGGCAAAGATCCAGGCGCAACCCCCCGTGCCAGCGCCTGAAAGCGAACTTCCATACAGTTCGGTAGACCTCGACTTTCCTTTATCGAGCATCACCAGCCCCAAGATCTACATACTTAAAGCAGATCGCAGGCTTTGGGTAATTCAGGACAGTATCCTCGTTCGCGACTATCATGTCGCCCTGGGTTTCAACCCCACAGGGGACAAATACTTTAAAGGGGACGGCAGGACCCCCGAGGGAGAATTTTTAATCTGTTCGAAGAATTCCTCCAGCCAGTATTACAAATCACTTGGAATAAATTACCCCAGCCTGCGCAATTGCGAAAACGCCCTCTCGGCCGGGATGATTTCCTTCAATGAGTATTGCTCGATAAAACAGGCGAATGACGCCATGAGGATGCCGCCGTCCAACACGGCACTGGGAGGCCAGGTGATGATCCACGGAGGCGGGTGCAACGAAGACTGGACCCTTGGCTGCATAGCATTGAACAATCGAGCCATTGACGAACTGTTCAGTGTGGTCCAGATCGGCACACCCGTATATATATTGCCCTGACCAAAACATTCACCGCGAATACTCAGATGTCGCTCAGAAAACTGTAATGATGCGAGCCAAGGGCACGAAACTTGGCGTAATTATCTCAAAACAGCGCTTGCAGTCTCCGAAGAGGTGGAAATCCGAAACAGCGGGCATCGTATTGTGATTTCACGCCCTTTAAGCAGTGATTCCATATTGAATCCCGGCTTTAGAATGTGGCGCATTGCATTCCTCGCAGTAACAAAATAAATATCTTTATGGTTCAGGATCATGAAATCCAGTTCTCGACACCGGCTGCTTAATATCGACTACGACCGGGCTGTGATGCGAACAGATACCCTATCTTTTTATCCACTCATCCCATTTCAAACGTTATGAGCGGCATAAACAGGCCCCCCTCGAGCACCTTAAGACGCGAATACTCGAAAAGCAGATAAAAACATAAGGTATTTCCGGTCACGCGAAGAGCAGGATAAGTGACGGGGAATCAGTCCTAGAGGAGAGTAAAGCGCCAACCTGAAGGGAATCGCACTATTTATTTTTCAAAGAGCCCGGCTTCTCAAGTGAAGCGGGATAACTCCGGCCAGCATTCGGATTACAGACAGGACCTGCGGTGGGGCGCCGGCCAATCTGTTTGTGTCGACCGAAGACCCGAATTCCCTGCGACCGCTATCCCCGAGTTCCATTGCTAATGCGATCGAAATGCAATGGCTTCGCGAGTGAAGAGCGCGCAGCCCCTCATTCCTGGGGATAAATTACGATCCCTCATCGTTCGGGATAAATTCAAGCCAAATCCAAATCCCTGATCCCTTCCACTCCCGCCGTTTCACTGTACTGCACAGCGATTATGAGGTGCAAAACGGCAATAGAATCGGAAATAGAAAAGGCAAAAACGAAGGCAAGTTCGTAGTCAAGATGGTTTCAGTCGAACTTTGTTTTTGGTGAGGCGCCTTGTCATAATCGACACTGATTCTTATATTGGCGGGCAGGTTCAAATTGAGTACAGGAGGTCGAAATGGCAGAGCTAAAAGATAAAAAGTCGTGTCTGGAAGACGGCAAAGTATATTCCAGTGGATCGGAATATTGCTTGGATGTGTATTGTTTTAAATGTGTCGATGGGGAGTGGGAAACGCAGAGCTTGGTAGGCGATTCGATTGATCCGTCGCTGGTTTTATAAATCGGAAAAGGCAAAAATTCTCACCTGCAAAAAAGCCCGAAGCGGATTATTCTCCTTCGGGCTTTTTTCAAAAAATAATCCTACCCTTGCGCAGCCTTTCCTAGCCTGAAGCGAGTGCTTGCAGACCAACTCCTGTGCCGGTTTGGCCTTTAAACTTATCCGGGATTCAGTACTGCAAGCCTGCCCTTCTATACCTGGCCGGTCTTCCTGTACATCTGTTCAAAAGTCTTTCCCTGCTTCAACTGGTCGGTGAAATGTTTTTCGGTTTCTTCGGTCTTTTTTGCAATTTCAAGGACCTCTTCGGCCCGGTCCTTGGGGATGATCAGGATGCCCGTGCGGTCAGCCATGACGATGTCCCCGGCATGGACGCAAATCCCTCCGCATTTAACGGTGCCGTTCATCTCGATCATTTTGATTCTGGACCTGGCACCCTTAGGGGTAATCCAGCGCGAGAACACCGGGAAATCCAGTTCCACTACCTCATCCGCATCGCGTGAACCCCCGTCCACCAGTACGCCTTCTATTCCTTTTATTTTTGCGGCAGTTGACGCCATGCCTCCCCAGGTCGATATATCGTGTCCCGCATTGTCAAAAACCAGGACGTCGCCCGACTGGGCCATATCGATTACTTTTCCCATTTTGAAGTCCTCGATAGTGTAGGTCCCGGCCACACCCGAGACTTCCTTGATAGTGACAGCGGGACCAACCATTTTGAATCCTCTTTTCACGGCCTCGATGCCTGAGACGACGCAATCAAGTCCCATCCGGTCGAGAATGTCTGAAACCGTACTGGTACTGACCGAACGGAATCCTTCCACCAGTTCCCGGGGCGGGCGTTCAACGGATCGAATTTCCATAGTGGAGTTTTTACCTCGCGACCTTTGAGAGAGTGGAAAACACTTAGGGTCCCCAGCGTCAGGGATCAAGGCTTGAATGCTTTTTCAAGCTCATCGTCGCTGATCACATAGCTGTTGGCCTCGGTTGGAAATATTCCTTCCCTGACCTCCCGTCCGTAGACATCCAAGACTTGCAGGATTTCCTCGGCCAGGTTTGCATATTTTTTGGCATGTTTAGGTGTGAAACGGTCGAACAACCCCAGCAGGTCGTAGAGGTTTATGGTCTGCCCGTCGACGTAAGGACCGGCCCCGCAGCCTGTCACGGGAATCAACAGTCGCTCCGCCATAACCTTCGCCACTTTGTAAGGGACACACTCCACCGTGAGCATGAAAGCCCCTGCATTCTCCAGGGCTTTTGCATCTTCGAGGAGCCTGCGCGCGGTCTCGGCGTCTTTGCCCTGCGCCTTGTATCCGCCCAGCATGGCTGCGGACTGCGGAGTAAGACCGATGTGCCCGACAACTGGAATACCTGCATCCACGATAGCTCTTATGGTTGGGGCAACCTTGCGGCCCCCTTCCAGTTTAACCGCATCCACGCCGCCTTCCTTCATCAGCCGGCAGGCGCTCCGAACTGCGTCGGACGAGCCGGTCTCATAAGACCCGAAGGGGAGATCTCCTATAACCAGGGCATATTTTACGGCCCGCATCACCGCCCGGCAGTGGTGGATCATTTCCTCCATGGTGACCGGGACGGTGCTGCTCATGCCCAACTGGACCATACCGAGCGAATCCCCCACCAGGATGCCGTCAACTCTCGCCCTGTCGGCAAGAAGGGCCATCGGGTAGTCATAGCAGACCACGCGGACGATCTTCTCGCCTCGCTTCTTCTTATCCTTGAGTGCCTGAGGTGTTACTTTGATGCGTTCCACTGTGAGTCTCCTGCTTCAAATAGAGTTGCCGCGACCACCCCGCGGCCCAGATCTCACCCTATAGTCCGAGGCTCAAGAAAGAAGGGGTCGTGGCACGCGAGCACGATATCCGCCAATCCTTTCACCAGCAGCAAGCTTTCGAAACCATCAACCGCGTTCAAGTGTATGCCGGGGGAGATAATCGGGGTTACCTCTCTCAGTTCCTCGGACGCGCCAGCCGGAGGACTGAAGTTTTCCAGAAGGCAGCAGAACCCGGTGATTACCGCTTTACCCTTTTCGGTGGCTACGGCCACGGACATGTTGCCGGGGGTATGGCCAGGAGTGGGAATGAGTTCTATCCCCGGGAAAAGCTCAAGGTAACCTTTTACCACCTGGAAATTTACCCCTGTAAAAAGGCTTTTCTTGTATGTAGGCGCCAGTATCGGATGCGGGGCAAAGGCAAATCGCAGTTCTTCTTCCTGGACCAGCGCTCTGGCGTTCCCGCACTTTTGTGTATTGGCGCAGTGGTCCCACTGAAGGTGGGTCTGAATTACCATGTCGATGTCGTCGGGTTTCAGCCCTACACTTGCCAACCCCTGCTCAAAGGTCATGATATCTTCGGCGGGCAGTCCTCTGAGGGAGGTGGCGAGTTTGGCATCTGCCGAACTGTCCACCAGGATGTTCTTTTCCGCCCCTTCAATGTACCACATTACGTTTGGGACCTGAATTTTCTGCCCATAATGGAAGCGGTACATAAGAACAGCTTTGTCGAGTTCCATGGATGAGAGAGGAAGCGCTTTGATCTTATACGTTTTCATAGCCATCCTTTGCGGAGTGTAATGCGGCATCCTGCAATGCCGCGCAGGTTGACAACTAAATACCCAGATAAGCTTCCCGGATCTTGTGGTTACTTAAAATCTCCTGCCCGGTTCCTTCCATCACCACCTCACCGTTTTCGAGTACGAAGGCCCGGTCTGCGATGGACAGAGCATGAAAAACATTCTGCTCCACGAGCAAAACGGAGATTCCCCGGCTGTTTATTTCCCGGATAGCGTTGAACATTTCTTCGACGACCACCGGAGCCAGACCCAGTGAGGGTTCGTCAAACATCAGGAGTTTGGGGTCGGCCATAAACCCCCTGGCAATTGCCACCATCTGCTGCTCGCCGCCACTAAGCGAGCCCGCCAGCTGGTTTTTGCGTTCCTCCAGCCTGGGGAACAGTCTCAAAACTTCTTCCAGCTGTTCTTTCTTATGAGCAGCGGCCCGCGGAATGTAGGCGCCCATATCCAGGTTCTCCATAACCGTCATTTCGGGGAAGAGCATTCGACCTTCCGGGATCTGAACGATTCCCCTGTTCACGATCGCATGGGGCGGCAGGTTGTCTATTCTTTCCTCCGTGAAGTAAATCTCTCCCGACGTACATCGGATAAGACCCGAAATGACGTTTATCAGGGTCGATTTGCCGGCGCCGTTTGAGCCTACGACAGTCATTATTTCCTTTGGGCGGACACACAAATCGATTCCCTTCAGAATTCGGATATCGCCATAAGAGCTGCTTACCTTATGCAGGGTTAGCATAGAGATAGCTTCCTCCCAGATAGGCTCGAATGACCCTCTCATCCCTGGAGATTTCCAGGGGAGATCCCTCCGAAATCTTTTCTCCGTGATTCAAAACAACCACCCTGTCCGACAGGGCCATGACCGCCCGCATCACGTGCTCTATTATAACGAGAGTGATACCCTGCTCCGATACCTTTCTCAACAGCACGATCATCTCGTCGATTTCTTTCGGGTTCAGTCCTGCCATGGTTTCATCTAGCAGCAACAGTTCCGGGGACGTCGCAAGTGCTCTGGCCAATTCGAGTCTTTTCCGGTTGGACAACGTAAGGCTCGAACTAAGGAAGTTCCGGTAGCGCCCCAGCCCGACGAACCGAATGACTTCATCCGCCTTGCGTTCTGCATGGAAGTGCGAAAAGAAATGGCAATAAGCTCCAACCGTTACATTTTCGAGCACCGAAATGTTGAGAAAGGGCTTGACCAACTGGAAGGTTCTGCTGATTCCTTTCTTGCAGATTTGGCTGGGTGGATGCAGGCCCGTAATATTGTTCCCGTTGAAGTGGATTTCTCCTTTGTCCGGGGGGATAAAGCCAGTTATGAGGTTGAACAGGGTCGTTTTTCCAGCGCCGTTGGGTCCGATCAGTCCGAGGATTTCTCCTCTCACTACCGAAAAATCCACATTCTTTATGGCAGAAAGGCCTCCGAAATTCTTTCCAAGCCCTCTGATATCGAGAATAGTCGCACCCGTACCTGCAGCGGTGTGAGGAACGGAGGAAATCAGGTCAGCCGGGGCCGGCTCCGCCAGGAATGGTTCCGCCTGGGAATGCAACCGCTTATAGAACTGATCCTGCAGCAACTTGAAAAGTCCTTCCGGCCGAATCAGCACTACACCTACCAGCATGCACCCGTAGATGAAAAACCCGAGGCCGGCGTAGTTGCCCCCCAGCCACCCGCGCAGAAATACGTCGAGCGGCGTCAAGACAAAAGAGCCGATCATCGGTCCGAGCACCGTCCCAATGCCTCCAATGATTGCCAGGAGGGCAAACCTGATGGAGAGAACCGCCGGAAAGAGGGAGTCGGGATCGATGAACTGGAGATATTGCGCGTAGATAGTCCCTCCCAGCGCAGTGAGGAAGGCGCTGACCATCATAGCCTGAAGTTTGCAGCGGCTGGTGTTTACGCCAAGAGACTGGGCCGCATCCTCGTTTTCACGCAATGAGACCAGGTAGGATCCCAGCTTTGAGTTCTTGATGAAGTAGGAGACTGCCAATGTCAGGATCATGTAAGCCAGCGCGATCAGCGCAAAGATGGCCTTATCCTTAAATATGAAATGTTTGAAGCCGGGCTCGAGGGGAATGAGCAACCCGATGCTGCCCCGGGTCAGGCCCGTCCAGTATACGGAAAGAATATTCAGGACTTGAGCAAAAGCCATGGTTGACATGGCGAAGAAGATCCCGCGCAGCTTGAAGCACGGGTAGAACACC
>Ga0187784_10001731_pt1 | contig 17401 bp, 21 predicted proteins | sample 1015_SJ02_MP15_2_FD_132964 | JGI IMG/M metagenome (GOLD analysis project Ga0187784, IMG submission 132964) | Tropical peat soil microbial communities from peatlands in Department of Meta, Colombia - 1015_SJ02_MP15_20_MG | ecosystem: Environmental > Terrestrial > Soil > Wetlands > Peat | place...
AGTCCGCCGATCAGGAGTATTAGAGGTTCCTGAGTTCTAAGGTATACCAAAGCCGTGAAAGCAACAAGAGCGATCAACCCAGCAACATTTACGAAAGCTGATCTAGAACTTGGTCGCATTGGAAACACGTGTGACGAGAAAGTCATTAAGAGGAACATTATATGTTCTCCTGAATTTAGATCAAATATGAAAAAACCCAATTTGATGCAATATTTCCGACTTATGATATCCTTCCCGATTCGTTTCCATTGAGCTTGAACGACTCAGAATTAGTCTCTTTTGCCGTGCTGAATGAAAACTACTTATGAAATACCTAAATGGCAAGCCTACGATTTTGGTACTTCCGGAAGCGCCCATTCAATGACGCAGTTACTAACAGAGAGAAGAAATTTGCCACATTCTGGCTTTGAGGCATGCACGTATTCTACTGTAAGAATAACAGTTGCAATCTTCCAAACGTTTTCACGACGGATAGAGGCATTGAACAGTTAGGCAAGAAAAAATGGAGCATTCACCATCAGATTTAAGCTCGAGATTCTCAGATGTTGTAAAGAAAAAAACCATCGAAAGCTTCGGCGACGCTTCAGACGAAGTTCTACGGTCATTAGCAGAACCGGTTCGTACATATTATGTGCGTTGCAATACCCACAAGATCCTGCCTAACAAGCTGGCTTCCATTCTGCACAAGAGAGGGTTTGGAATTGTACAGAACCCAACTGTCAACGAGGCGCTCGGAATAGCCGTCAAGGGACCGTTTGACATTCAACGAACAGAACGCAGCATCATTGTGGATAAGAAAACTGCTGAGTCGGTCTTACAGGGCGCTAACGTCTATGCCCCAGGAATCATAAATGCAGGGTCTATGCACTTTGGCGACCACATCACAGTTCTCTCTGAGTTTGGTGAAGTTATTGCCACCGGAAAAGCAGAGATGAACAATACTGAAGTATTAAGGTACAAGAAAGGCCTAGCAGTTTCAATCTCCAACAGGAAATTTCTAAGCCCCCAAATTCGTGAAACGGAGGAATTTACGACTGGCCTTCTCTACCCTCAGTCACTGGCGGCCATGTTGACGGCAAGAGTATTGGATCCCAAACCTGGAGAAACCATAGTTGATATGAATTGTGCACCTGGAGGAAAACTCTCCCATATCAGTCAATTGATGCAGAATGAGGGAAAGATTTACGGTTTCGACAGAAATGCGCGCAAAGTAGGACGAACACGAGAGATTATGTCGATTCTAGGTTGTGAAAATGTCATACTGTCTATTCATGACTCCAGATATTTGGCTGAAGATTTTAGTCACTTGAATCCGGATCGGGTTCTAATTGATCCTCCCTGTAGCGCTTTAGGTCTTAGGCCTAAAGCATACGATTTTACAACTCAAGATCGAATTGAAGATTTGGCTGCGTACCAGAGACAATTCATCAAGACAGCTTCACATCTCGTGAAACCCGGTGGTACAATCGTTTACAGTGTATGCACTTTTACCGCAGAAGAATGCGAAAGTATAGCAGAATTTGGAGTACGAGAATGTAATCTTCGTCTCGTTCCGCAAGAACCATTGTTAGGGTCTCCTGGTTTGAGAGGAACTGAAGTAGGCGCGCTATGCCAGCGATTCAACCCTCATACTGACGAGATTGGTTATTTCATCGCTAAGTTTGTGCGGTGACAAAAGGTTAATGCCCGATACCAAAGGTCTTGGGGAAATGGGATTGGCCGACTATTCTCTATGCAGAGAAAGGGCTATCCGTACTCTGCTACTCAGCTGGATGAGGACGAAGTGACCTCTGATGTCCATCTGCTCAGGTGTTATGTCGAGACTGGTAATAGCTGAATCAACGACTTCAGTGGGATAGAATCAATTTTCGACTTTCCACTCTTGTTGACCAACACAACGATAGCCACAGGCTTGGCCTTGGAATCGTGCAGGGTCTTGATGGCAGCGCGGTGTGTCTCGCCTGCTCTGAGAACGGCATCTACTATTAGCACTCGTTTCCCAACAACGTCGTGAAAGGACGGATTTACCAGGCCTGGCAGTTTCTTATGTGCAATTCGATGAGGTCGTACAGTCGCAAACGGTTTATCCATTTCCTTTGCGAGAGCCACTCCTAACACGATACCATTCCCTTCGATAGCCACGACCGCGTCAGGTTCATCGAACTCCCTAGCATGAATTGATTCACGAACAAGATCTGCTAAGGCCAAAGCAATGGAACCCATCCGTTTTGTATGTGAGCCTATAGGACTCCAATCTACGAAGACATCATGCGGCACTGGTTTCAAGGCACGCTCTTTTCCACGCAGAAGCAACCAAACAACAGTATCAGGTTGCACCTTCAACTCATCGGCGATTTCGTATGTCGATAGACCTTTAGATTTGAGTTCCTGTGCCCTTCTCACTAGTTCCTGAGAGACCATTCTTGAAACCTCTTACGTGTAAGCCTATTCCACGCCCTTATAATAGCTGACAACCGCGCATTGGATTGGGAGAGGGAAGCATTATGGATTTCGCTAGGCCCGTTGGAATGAGGAAATTCACGATTTCGAATAGTGAGATAGGCGGCCCTCTCAACCTCAAAGAAACAATCCTTAGCGCTCAAACCTCAGAACCAGAATGGGCAATGCATGGAGGTCTATTCATTAACGTTAAGGAGCTGGATGGCGTCGCTGTGAAGTATTCACTGAATCAACGAGGAACAGCTGATAATTACAATATTGATGTCGAGTTCATCTCAGCAAGTTCAACTGATGGAATTGAGCGAGCGCTGAGAGAGCACTTGAATCGAGTCTTAGGGTTAAGGGATGATCTGCTCAGTTTCTACCGAGAATATGATTCTGAAAAGGAGCCCCTTTCGCGTACCTTCAGAGATTTAAGGGGGCTCCGGCTGATGCGGGGAACGAACCTCTACGAGAGTCTACTCTGCTCGATCTTGTCGCAAAACAATTCTGCGAAGCGATGGAACCAGATAGCCCGGCTCCTCATGAAAAGTTATGGTAGACATATTCGTCTTCCAGACGGGTCAAGTTCATACCTATTTCCCGACCCTCTCAAGATTGCGCGATTGACTGCGCGAGAATTACAGTCAAAAACCTCTGCTGGATATAGGGCGAAGTCGATTGTCGATGTTTCGCGATTGATTGCTGAGAAAGAACTTGAACTCGCAGAGTTAGTAAAACTCGATTATGAAAGGGCTTCAGAAGTACTGCTTCAACTGCACGGTGTCGGCCCTAAGGTTGCAGACTGTTTCTTGTTGTATGGTTTAGGCAAGTTGGAAGCGGCGCCAGTGGATGTGTGGATTCACAGAATAGTCACAAAGCTTTACTTTGGAGGACGAAAGATAAGCCGGGTGAACACAGCTAGGTTTCTTCGCGAACGCTTTGGAATCTGGGCAGGATACGCGCAACTGTATTTATTCGATTATGCAAGGCGTACGACAGTGATGAATAATGAGAGCTAAGCCTTTGCACGCATCTTGGCGCCTTCCTTCAGCATCGGCTTCCGTTTCAGTTTCGTACCACAGACGGTACATACGTGAATGGTTTCGCTTGAATAGCGTCTAAAGCAAGCTGGGCAATAGTACGTCCACTTGAATTTTTGACGAATCCCCAAAGTTGACAGAGATTGGTAGGTTAAACCAATTCCTTCTGCAATATTCTGAACAACATAGTCATCGCTTACGATTATCGGAATCTTTCCCTCCCTCTGTAGATCAATAGCAAGTGCTAGGATGCTGGAATCAGCTTTAGATAGGGAGCGGCGATCACCTAGAATGGTGGCCTTCTCAACCACCTCCTTCAATGCTCTCGCTGTCGGAGGTTGAATTTTCAATTTGCCCGAGGAAGATGAAACGGCTAAACGGTAGGATGGTCCAGCTTCTAGTTTGAGTTCTTCGGCTACTTCTGGAACAGAATAAGTATCGAGTTGAAGCCCGAGTGGATCAAGGCCCATTATAAGTGCAGACGTGTCCAGTACTAGTACTTTCACAATCCAGTTCGCTCCATCTCTTGAAGTCTTGACAGGCTTTCCAAGGATGGGGTAGAACTCATCCTAACAAAGACCGAATAATTCTCAGACTTTCTAACTCCCAGACTCATATTCTGCGTTAGTTCTCTCTGTGATCTCCCATCGGCAACAACGAGTGCCCTCAGCTTCTGATTCGTCAGATGAATGTTGAGTGACCTATTCATAGATATGACTGCTGGCGGTAAATAGTCCAGTGGACAGATGAAGGATACGACAAAAACTTCAACGGCAGAATCCACTATCGGACCGCCCGCCGAGAGCGAATAGGCTGTAGATCCAGTGGCTGTGGATACGATTAATCCGTCGCCTCTGAAAGATAAGAGAGACTCGGAGTCCACTGCGAGTTGCAAGTCAAGCATCTTGGCAGGACTTCCTGATGAGACTACCAATTCGTTCAAAGCATCAACTACATGCCGTCCGTCCAAGAGGACTTCCAGCTTGTTTCGTTTCTCGAGTCTACATTTTCCTTTCATGAAAAGATTGATTGAACGATAGGCCATCTTTGGCTCAATCTCGGTAAGGTACCCTCGCCGCCCCATATTGACGGTTAAGATAGGAGTCTCTGGTTCTGGAATACTCATGCACGTCTTTAGGACAGTTCCGTCTCCACCAACGGTCACTATCAGGTCGGCTCTTAAGTCTGATAGATCCTTCCCGCCTCCCAGTCGACCTCGTTTTGCTAACTCTATTTCAGAAATCACTGAGATTCCACGTCTACGAAGCTGCTTAGCCAAAGTGGCTGCAACATCGAGAGCTCTACGATCGTCGAGCCGAGAGACTAGTCCGACTGTGAACGCCACTTCTGAGTTCTCCGCAGCAGAGATTACACTCCAGCATAATTAAGAATGTTCGAGATAATACTTGCAGTCAGGCAACCTTTTTAGACGAAAGGCGGGCGTTACAGGCCGAAGGCCACAGCTTACAGGCGAGGAAACTGAGCAAACCAGTTGATGTTGGTTCCGTAAAGATTGGGCAGTACATTATTGTTGATGGAGAACCTTGCAAAGTAGTCGAGTTCGAGAAGTCCAAACCTGGGAAACATGGGGCGGCAAAGGCTCGAATAGTCGCTATGAGTGTAACGACGGGCACCAAGAAGAGTGTGATTAGTCCTGTGGATGCTAGGATTGATGTGCCCATGATTGAGAAGAAAACGGGTCAGGTGCTTGCGTTCGTTGGGTCGAATGTTCAACTCATGGACATGCAGAGTTACGAAACATTCGAAACGCCGATTCCGGAAGAGGAAGAGATAAAGTCAAAATTAGCTCCTGGCGTTGAAGTAGAGTACTGGCAGATGCTTGGGCAGAATAAGATAATGCGCACTAAGGGCTAGACACAATTTAGCCCGATGGTTATTCAAGTGCATCCAGTCTCGCATATTAAAATTAGACGCGGCATGACGATGTCTGAAATTGCCGCGCAGATGGCAGCTGTTAAGGTTCTGGGCCCCGGCAGATTTGGAAAGGCAGTCAACATACTAACCGAAATGTTTCGCAGTAAGGAATATTGTAAACTGATCTCTCTTGCTGGGCCAATTATTCCAGGAGGACTAAGGAGGGTATTAGTGGAATTAGTTGACGATGGATTGCTAGATGGGATCGTGACTACTGGAGCCAACGTAACACATGACATGCTCGAAGGATTAGGGCATAGACATATTGTGGGCTCAGAAACAGCTGATGATGAGGTACTCAAAAGAAGAGGTCTGTCAAGAATTTATGATCTACTCGTGAGACAAAAAGCTATAGAAGATTTAGAGAGAACCACCCGAAAGATGCTGGATAGGCTTCCTCAGAAGAAGCGCGAGAATATCTCCAGTCACGAATTGTTGTGGGAATTCGGTAAGCAAATTAGAGACAAGCATTCCTTACTCGCGACTGCCTACAAACGTAGAGTGCCAATCTTCTGTCCAGGAATTTTTGACTCGATGTTAGGATTAGACCTTTGGACATATAGCCAGCTAAATTCTCTCCTAATCAATCCATTCAAGGACTTCTCGAAACTTGTTGAGATGACCTATGAGTCGAAGCGAGTTGGAGTAGTAATTTTGGGAGGAGGCATGCCGAAGCATCACGTACTAATAGCGAACTCTTACAGGGGAGGGGTAGACGCAGCGATTCAAATAACATTAGACCGGGCCGAAGGCGGCGGCGCCAGTGGTGCTCCATTAGAAGAAGCGATAAGTTGGGGAAAAATCAAGACGCGTGACAAACTCGTAACCTTAGTAGGCGACGCAACGATGATCTTTCCACTTTTGAGTCTTGCAGCACTAGAAGGCTCTCATAGGAGATAATTCGATCACTTTACACGCGGAATATGAAGCTCGAGTACACCATGTTTAAGCTGTGAGGATATTTCCCTCTCATCAACTTGTACGGGTATTCGAATCCTTGCATGGTAACATGTAAATTTCCCATGCCTATGCTTCGCACCAAGTGCTTTGAACGTTATTTTCTCAGAGGTCTCAGCGAAAATTTCCAAAACGCCCTCCCGGCATCGAAGTTTCACTCCCTTAGAGGTTACGTAGGGAACTGATTAGGTGCGAAGAAGCGAGAAGGCCAACAAGTCCCACGTCAGGAAGACCAATAATCAGAATGGAATTAGCAGGGATGGTTGCAGTTTCTAAAATTTGGAAGCCGTCGTTCTCTGACAGCCTCATAGACAGGGTAATCTACTCTTACTCTTCGCAAACCAGACTAAGCGACTAATTAAAAGGTTCGTAAGACAAATGAGGTCTACACTATTGTGAGACGTGAAAACCTTGAGCGCACTCGAAGGATTGAGTAAATCGCTTGGCGAAGCTATGAAGAAACTCCTCCGTCTTGCTGTAGTCGATGAGAAAGCCATTAAGGAACTAGTTCGAGATCTACAACGAGCACTCCTTCAATCTGACGTCAACGTCAACCTTGTCTTACAAATATCTCAAGCCGTTGAGAGGCGATCGTTGGAAGAAAAACTACCACCAGGCATATCACGACGGGAACACGTAATCAAGGTGCTCTACGAAGAGTTAACTCGTTTTCTCGGCGAAGAGCCAGCGAAGATTACCGTTGAACCGGGAAAAAGCCAAGTACTGATGCTCGTAGGAATACAGGGGACAGGCAAGACAACGGCATCCGTTAAGCTCGCCAGATTTTACCAAAAGCGTGGAATGCGCCCAGCAATAATTTGTGCAGACACATATCGACCCGGAGCCTTTGATCAATTAACACAACTAGCCTCAAGAGTCAACGTGCCAGTTTACGGCGATCCTAAATCGTCCGACGTATTGTCAATCGTGAAGAAGGGCCTACAACAGTTCACAACTCAGAAGCATGACCTGATAATTGTGGATACAGCGGGTCGCCACAAAGATGAGGGATCGCTTATGACGGAAATGAAAGACTTGGCAAAAATGATTCGACCTGACGAAATAATTCTCGCAATAGACGGTTCCATAGGACAATCAGCAATGTCTCAAGCTACAGCGTTCAATGAAACAACAACAATAGGATCAATCCTTGTGACTAAATTAGATGGCACCGCAAAAGGTGGAGGCGCACTATCGGCAGTGGCAGCAACCCATGCAAGAATAAAATTCATAGGAACCGGTGAAAAAATCGATGACCTGGAACAATTCGTTCCCTCCAATTTTGTTGGACGTATACTCGGAATGGGGGATATCAAGGCACTTGTTGAGAGAGTGAGAGAGGCAGAGATTGAGATCCCTCAGAAGAAAGCACGCGCATTTCTGGAGGGAAAATTCACGCTCAAGGACATGTATGACCAAATGGTCGCCATGCGAAAGATGGGCCCATTAAAGAAACTCATCGGAATGGTCCCAGGCGGGATTAACATTTCTGATGATGCAATGGAGACGGCTGAGAAAAAGCTCGACTCATGGCGAGTGATAATACAATCAATGACCAAGCAAGAAATCGAAGATCCTAAACTCATAGATTCATCTAGAGCTAGAAGAATCGCAAGAGGAAGCGGGACATCCGATAAAGACGTCAAAGCAATGATCAGTCAATACTTTTTGATGAAGAAAATGATGAAATCCATGAAAAGACGCGGCGCTGGCCTGGGTCGAGGCGGAAAACTTCCTTTCCCAATCAAAACTTAACCCATTGGCCGCACCCCAAGAAGGTTAAATAGCCTGCCCTCGTTTTGCTACCAAAATTCAGGTCATCCCAATGAAACGATCAAAAGGTTATCGCTCAAGAACTAGATCCCTTCTGAAAAAGAGGCCACGCGAACGAGGTAAGATCGGATTAAGCAGGATTCTCAGAACATACAAAAGTGGCGAGAAAGTGACAATCTTGCTTGAACCATCCGTTCACAAAGGAATGCCACATAGACGTTACCACGGTAGAGTGGGAATCATACAAGGAAGACGCGGAAGATCATACGTAGTAAACGTGGAAATAGGCAAACAAACTAAGCAGATCATTGCAAGACCAGAGCATTTGAATCCTACACGCTGAGTGAAAACTTTGCCGCGAAAAATAGTGGATTCAAAACCAACCACAACCGCCGAAGCAAAAAGAATTCTGGAAAAAGTGAAGGAAGAAGAGCTTGGAGAATTCCAGAGAAGAACCCTAGATTACACATCGAAGTTTTCCAGAATCTCCCCAACTAAGGCTGAAAAGCTGATACGCGAGCTAACAGAAAAATATGAACTCGATAGAAAAGAAGCGATACAAATAGCAAACTCAATGCCACAGTTCATAGAGGAGTTGCGCACTATTCTCACTGTTAAGGGGAGAATTATTAGTGCGTCGCGGCTAGAAGACATTCTAAAGCACGTAAACGGCTACAGGGAATAATAGGATTCCACCTGTCCACTCATAGGAAGACTTTTCTCTCCGGAAAGCAACTTTCTAGTGGACGCTCTAGACCTTGCGAAAATCCATGCAGAACCTGTTAACCTCACGAGTAGCGCATGGATGTTACTGTTACAACTTGTGAGTTCCAAGGATAATTTTTGGAGATAGCCAGTTGAGTCAGAATAGGGATAGCACAATCCAAAAGGGAAACAACTTCCAGCCGAGTACACGATCCAACCAAGGAATTCCTCCACGCCTCTACGAGGAGTATGCATACGTCCTCGATTATTTACAGCACGGTAGAACATCACCTGATAAACCCAGACATCTTGCTCTCCCAACAGTTCAAGTCATAGGGGAAGGCTACTTCACGCTTCTTGAAGCTGAAGTTCGCGCTGGCTTACAAGCAAACCTACATGAGCGAGTCTACATTGGAAAGGACCGACGCGAGAAAATTAATCGAATAATTGGACGGATTGGGTACGATGATCTGACGGCAAATGCCAAAGCTGAACTACTTCCTGTTCTTGAGAGACTCATAATGAATCAGGAACAACGTTTTGTGAACTTCTTCAATAATTCTCAAGCAATTACCCCTCGAATGCATTCATTGGAATTACTTCCAGGCATAGGGAAGAAATCAATGTGGCAAATAATTAATGCAAGGGACAAGAAACCGTTTACGAACTTCAAGGACGTGGAGACAAGGACCAGCATAGGAGATCCAGTTAAAGTCATCGCGAAAAGAATTCTTGATGAACTTAGCGGCGGAGAAAAATACCGCATCTTCTCCAGATCAATTTGAATTTCTGCGGGCTTTGTAATCTTGGCCCCAAGAGTAATCGTTCACATGGACCTTGATTATTTCTATGCACAATGCGAAGAAAACAATAACCCCGCCATCCGTGGAAAACCTGTTGTCGTCTGTGTCTATTCTGGCCGCGCTCCGGATAGCGGCGTCGTGAGTACAAGTAATTATCAAGCAAGAAAGTATGGCGTCAACGCAGGCATACCTATTACCCGAGCAAAGAAGCTACTCGAATCAATAGACGCAGCCTTTCTGCCGATGAATCGCACTCTCTATGAATCAGTTTCCAATAGGATTATGAACTTTCTAAAGAGCCAAGCAGATGCTTTTGAGAAGGTTGGAATAGATGAAGCATATCTTGATGTGTCAGCGACCAGCAGCGGCAAAGTTGATAATGCAAGATTGATTGCAACTAGCATAAAGCAGCTGATTTTCCGCCAAGAACAACTGACGTGCTCCATAGGAATCGGCCCGAATAAGTTAGTGGCTAAGATTGCTTCAGCTCATGTTAAACCAGACGGCCTCACAATAGTGGAGCCGGAACAAGTTCAGAATTTCTTGCGTGATCAACCAATTAATGTTATCCCAGGTGTTGGAAAGAAAGTTGAGGAGAAACTCAACCAACTTAAAGTTCGGACAATCGATGAATTGGTAAGCCTAGATCCAATCCTCCTCCAAGAGAATTTCGGTAAGAGCTTAGGAGGTTATCTTTTCCAAGCGGCGCGTGGAAAAGACGATGATGAAGTGAGAGACAGAGGGGGACCCACACAATTTAGTCGAATTGGGACATTGAAAGAAAACACAAGAGATTTCCACCTGATTTCACCCCTCTTAACCGATCTAGCTAATAGTGTCTCCGAAAAATTGCGCGAGAACAGTATGACCTGCAAATCAGTCACAATAGTAGCCATCCTCAACAATCTTTCCATTCACACAAGATCCACTACTTTGGAGTCACCAACAGACGCCCCTCAGTCGATAACAGAACTATCCGCACAACTAATGACACAATTTCTGAACTCAACACCTAACGCTATCATACGACGAATAGGCGTTAGAGTATCAGGCCTATCGAAAAAATCAGACAGTCAGACAAATATTGAATCATTCCTTCGAAGCTAGACCGTCGAGGCATATTCTTGGCGTGGATTAGAAGAGAATTAGAAAACCTGCAGATACACCCTCTAAAACGATTTGGTCAACATTTCCTCGTGGATGAGAAAATTCGCAACGCAATGGTATCAGCTGCGCAACCGTCAGTTAGAGATAGAATATTGGAAATCGGGCCTGGGCTCGGCTACGTAACTACCGAATTGTTAAAGCATAATTGCCAAGTCATTGCTGTAGAGAAAGATCGCACGCTTGCACCCTACCTCAGGAAACGCTTTTCGAAGTTCCACAATCTTACAATTATTGAAGGAGACGCTCTCAAGATGGGAAAGATAGATTGCAATAAAATAGTGTCAAGTCCTCCATACAATATATCTTCAAAGCTAATACTCTTCGTCATCCTGAATAAATTTGACCTTGCAGCGTTTCTTCTCCAGACCGAATTTGTACACAGATTGACAGCAAAGTGCGGATCACGTGAATATGGACGACTAACCGTAGTTCTCCAGTCAAAAGCTGAAGCTAACTTCATAATGAAAGCACCGCGAAGCGCTTTCTACCCCATGCCAAGAGTGGACTCGGCTATTGTCACTATCAAACCTAGAAAAGATCCTTTAACGATTGAGAACCAACTAATTTTCGAGGACTTGGTTAGGTTTTTGTTCACTCAACGCCGACGGAAACTACGTGGAGTGCTTACAAGATATCTTCGCAAACGTTTCCCAACGGAGACGGATTCTATACTCTCACAGGTTACCTTCTTAGAGAGACGCATATTCCAAATTAGTCCAACGGAATTAGTTGGCTTGTCAAACCAAGTGGCCTACAAAAGATCTGAACTAGGTAGTTCGATTGCCTCTTAGAATAATACTACTAGAGCCTGAAAAAGCAGGAAACATCGGAGGTGTCGCAAGATCAATGAAAAATTTTGGTCAGCGAAACCTATGGATTGTTAATCCAAAAACCGACATAACAGGCGAAGCAAGGGCATACGCAATGCATGGTGCTGATGTCCTTTCGTCAGCCAAAATTGTTAACGAATTAGATGAGGCCCTAAAGACCATTGACATCGTGGCTGGAACAACCTCAGTAGTAGCTAGGAGCACCTCAAACCTAACTCGCACACCTATTACGCCTAGAGAATTTAGCGAGAGAGTTATACCAGCCAGAGGAAACGTAGCAATTATCTTTGGACGCGAAAGTTCTGGGCTGAATAATGAAGAGATCGAAAGATGCGACTTGATAATTACAATACCTGCAAGTCAAGAGTACAATGTTCTGAACCTCTCTACAGCCGTCTCCATAATTCTCTACGAACTCTTCCAGAAGACGCGACGAGCTTCTGATCAACGTATAACCACCAGGTTTGCTAAACAGCAATTATTAGCACAGTTCGACGAATTAGTATCTTTGTCAGGAATACAAACTCATAAGCGAAAGCTCGCGAGACGGGCTTTTCGCAACTTAATATCTCGTTCCTTCATTTCAATGAGAGAAACGTCACTTTTGATTGGAGTCTTCAGACGGAGCAATCTGAAAATTAGACTAGACACAAACAGTCGTGTAATCCGAACTATTCCTCTCTCTAGGACAAAAGAGACTACTCGAAAAAATTAACTGCCCTTGCTCTAGTTTGAATACTTCTTTGTAGAGCGCAAAGGTAATTCTATTGCACTTTCAAATTGGCCGTTGCTGTACTTGAGGCGAAAAAGAGATTCCCCAAATATTTTGCAGTGATAAGATAACTACCGACTGTGCTTGGCGCATTGAGGTCTAGATGGCAGGTTCCATCATTTTGGGTTAAACAATTGACGGTTGACCCCCAACTGGCAGTAATGGAAACCTGTTGTTCCGGTATCGTGGCGTTCTGCGCCTGATTACGTCCAAGCAAATTGAGGATTATTGTGAATCGTTGACCCTTATTGACCGGATTGCTTGAGAGCGCCAAGGTTAGCCGTGTTGGAATAATAGGCGAGTTAGTGATCGTTGAAGTAACGGTGGCCGTGATAGTTGAAGCGGCTAAACGTCCAGCGAAATCATCAGCGAAGTAAGGTGAAATCGCTCGACCAACCTCTGGAACTTGGTGATTGACCTGAGTGCTTAGTAATAGTAACGAAAACGCTCCTAACGAGAACAGAAGCGCGACAACGAAGCGTTGTGAGTTTCGCATAACTCTCGCAGACGAAGATTGACGAAATCGAATTTATGGCATCTAAACTTACTATAGTCGATAAGGATTGACAATCTAGGATTCTTTTGAGTCATATTAGCTAATTAAGAACCTGGTTCTAACTCGTCAAATTTCGTGAGTAGAACCTGGCTGAAGAGCCAAGTTTGGCTATAGCATCCTATCGGTTAGTCTATTTTCGAAGGAAAGTAGCCAAACTGTCAAGAGGTTGTAAACTTAAGTAATTGTCAACACAAGCTAGACTCAGAAGAGATGGGACTTGAAAGGCAGAAACTACCGCCTCATCAAAGGGCAACCTTACACTAGAGGAAAGTATATTCATAGTTCACCGCCATCCAAAATATCAAAATTTGTCAGCGGAGATTCAAAAAGCCACTTCGAATTTAGATTTTCTTTGGTTGCTCAATCTCCGGTTCAAGTAAGACATAACGCGCTTGAAGCTGCTCGAGTTGCAACTAACAAAGTTCTTTTTGACTCGCTGGGAGAAACAGGCTACAAGACACATCTCAGAGTCTACCCACACATTATCCTTCGGGAGAATCGAATGATTGCAACTGCCGGCGCAGACAGACTGCAAGAAGGGATGAGAAGATCGTTTGGAAAACCGAGCGGGAGAGCAGCCCGAATCCGAGCTGGCCAATCTATTCTAGACATCTATGTGAACAGCAACGCGGTAGAGATTGCTAGAAAGGCGCTTCAAGTAGGTTCAACAAAGCTCTCAGTTGCATGCGTAATTGCTGAAGAACAACTTGTAGAAGTAGCTCCTCAAACAGCGTAGCATGCTAACAATTCAAGAGCAGCATTTGATAGACAACGGTTAATTCACACTCCACGTAGTTTCATTGGAACCTTGTATAATCTAGAAGAAGGCAGAATATTCAACGAAATAAAACGTCGCGGAGCGAAACGGATTCTTCTGCAGTTCCCAGAGGGACTGAAACCTCTAGGATTCAAGCTAGCCCAGCGAATTGAAAAGGAAACAGGTACAGAGGTCTTCTTATCAGGAGACCCCTGCTATGGCGCTTGCGACTTGGCATTAATGCCAAAGGAGTTCTTAGAAGCTGATCTACTGGTGCATATTGGACACGCCGCAATTCCGGGAGAATTTACGGATGAAAATGTAATGTATGTGGAAGCTAGAGCTGATATATCCATAGAAAGTTCAATGCGTCAAGCTGTCAAAATGCTGCAAACTGAACATGTGATTGGCCTTGCTTCTAATGTCCAGCATATACATCAACTGGAGAAAGCCAAACAAATTCTTGAAGAAAACGGCAAACAAGTACTTGTCGGTAGAGCATCAGGCTGGTTGCAGTATCCAGGTCAAGTATTGGGTTGTGATTACGGCAGCATCCGAGCAATCGCTGAAAAAGTCGACGCGATAGTAGTTCTGAGTGGAGGAGACTTTCACGCATTAGGCATACCGCTGTCCACTGGCAAACGCACAATTGTGGTGGACCCATTTCAAGATCTCGCGAAGGACATGACAGAAAGTTGCGGAAGGTTACTCCGAAAACGGTGGGCTAACATTATTAAGTTCAAAGAAGCGAAACGAATTGGAATTATCCTTGGCCTCAAGAGCAGCCAAATGAATATATCGCTCTCACGACGCGTCAAAGAATTACTTGAGGAGAAAAATTACTCGGTGATCATCCTTTGTGCTACCGAAGTGATCCCGGAAACTTTGGAGTCGTTTACTGACATAGATGCGTACGTCGAGATCTCATGTCCACGAATTAGCACTGACGACCAAGAACGATATCGTAAACCAATACTCAACCCTGAAGAAGTCATGATAGCCCTCGGTAAGAAACGATGGGAAGATTACACCAAAGGGATGAGTTTGGAAGATTGGCACTAGCCACTCAACGTTATCGGGAGTATGTTCAAAGTGAAGTCTTCCGAAATTCTAATCCGCAAACGTGACCTTGAGATAATTCTCCAAAGCATTCCTGCACATCAGAATCCAAAGATCAAACTGGAACAGTATACAATTCCAGCAGATTTAGCGGCCGATATTCTCTTTCGTGCATGTCATACGTACGGAGACATAAATGGAAAATCAGTAATCGATCTCGGAACAGGAACAGGCAGGCTAGCTCTGGGAGCAATGATGCTCGGAGCACAATCGGTTGTTGGAATAGACATTGACCTCGACTCTCTGCAAACTGCTCGATTCAATAGCAAAAGGTTAGAGTTAGAAGCTGACTGGCTCTTGAGTGATATCGCGAGCCTGCATGGCCTCTTTGACACAGTCTTGATGAACCCACCATTTGGAACTAAACGCCCACACAGCGACATCAAATTCCTGCGTGCCGCATTGAATATAGGAAGCGTAATCTACAGCATTCATAAATCCACTACAATATCATTCCTTTCGAGATGGCTAGAAGACCAGAATGCAAAATCTGAAACAATCATTGAAACTAGAATGCCAATCGGACATCAATTCAAATTTCACACAAAAAAACAATATTTCGTGAAAGTTCACGTTATCAGAATCCACCGTCACTAACTTGCAGATACTTGCTTAAATACGGCGGCGCAGTGTAATCGCTTACCGCTCATAAAACTAAGCTGAAACGAAATGGAAACGGTGTGAATGATTTGAGCAAAGTACCACGTGAGGTAATGCAACTCGTGCTGCCCGGCGACAGGCTTGGAGTTGTCGAGGAGTTTCTACCCGGCCTGGGCACATATGAGGAAGCGGGTACTATCTATGCTAATTTCACCGGGACGGCTAAAATCGACAATAAGAACAAGAGAGTTACGGTGACCCCAACCACAAGAGTTCCTGAACTCCCAAAGGAGGGAGCAACCGTAATGGCTTCTGTCACTCACACACAAGAGAAGATGGCAACAGTAAGCATATGGAAGATTGATAACAAGCCTCTCCAAAACCCGTTTACAGCAATCCTACACATCTCTTCATCCAGCCCACGTTACGAGAGAAATATGTCCGCTGTATGCAAGACAGGAGACATCATTAGAGCAAGAGTCATTGATATGACAAATAGAATACCACAGTTGACGACAGCGGGACGCGGATTAGGTGTTGTGAAAGCGTTCTGCTCGAAGTGCGGTGGAGTTCTAGACTTTGAAAGCAGAAAATTACAGTGCCTATCATGCGGAAACATCGAGAGAAGAAGACTGGCAGAGGATTATGGAAAGCCTATCTAAGAAGTGATCGTGATGGAAGTTAAAGTCCTCACCAAGACCAAGAACGATCTAAAGATTGAGATCGTTGGCGAAGATCACACGGTTTGTAACCTTCTCCAAAAGGCGTTACTGGACGATAAAAATGTCGAGATTGCTGGATATGATCAGCCGCATCCTCTAATCAGATCCAGCATAGTCTATTTCAGAACCAAACGCGATGTTTCACCAGAAAAGGTCTTGCTCGCGGCACTCTCCAGCATTAGGGAACTCAACAAAGAATTTAGCGAGAAATTCGCGCAAGCCGTCGGCCTATCTTAATGATAGCAGACGACTTACGTAAAATTATGCGCGATAAGAAACGCGCGAGCCTAGGCGATGCATACATCAACCTAGCCTATTCTTTATCCTTGACACGTCTCGGAGGAGAACCAAAAGGAATCAAGGTCAGCGATCGCATACTTGCTGACGCCTTCAAGGAGGCGGGGCTTCGGAAATTTCTCGGAACACGACTGGCACGGAAAGATTTCGCCAATGCCTCCGAAGCAATATTGACAGAAGCATTCCAAACGAAGATCTTGACTATGGAAGAAAGTGTTAACGTCATTTCACAGGATAACGATCCTGTATCAGGTATCGCGAACCTCTTGAAGCTAGCAGTAGAACGCCTGACTCAGCCCTAACTGGAGGGACCTAGCTCGCTCAAGAGAGAAACGAGAATCCTTGGCTTGAGTGCCATTCAGAAGGCACATTTGAATCAAATCGTTGGAGTAATCTTCAGAGGAAGCCTCTGGCTCGACGGATTATTCACCTATACTGCAGCTACAAAAGACAAGAAATATGTCACAGGCCTAGCTTCCGCCATGAGAGGATCAAAGCAATACTCTCAAATTCACGCCGTGATCTTTTCAAGAGAAAATATCTTACCGAATGGAGTACAGGATTTTGATCGCCTAGCAAATGAGATAACCATTCCCATACTTGTCGTCAGACACCTCAGGTTGCGAAATCGAAGATCAACAGTCTGGAGCCCCAACAAGGATCCTGAGACAGTCAATGAGCTATTCTCTATAGGCTGCGCAGAGAAAAGGCCTATTCCTGAAGCAGCGAGAGTAGCTGACCTCATCGCAAACCAGTTATGAGAGCATTCAAAATCTAAGGCTAAAACGTAAGAATTAAACCCCAGGCTGCCCAGTCAAGTAAGGCTTAAATCAAACCTATCGGGCTTGGGCTAGCCGGTCGTAATCAAAAGTGCAATTTTGTCCAAAATGTGGCTTGGCGCTTTTGCCAACAAAGAAGCTCAAGTC
>Ga0187784_10001732_pt1 | contig 17399 bp, 15 predicted proteins | sample 1015_SJ02_MP15_2_FD_132964 | JGI IMG/M metagenome (GOLD analysis project Ga0187784, IMG submission 132964) | Tropical peat soil microbial communities from peatlands in Department of Meta, Colombia - 1015_SJ02_MP15_20_MG | ecosystem: Environmental > Terrestrial > Soil > Wetlands > Peat | place...
CCCACCAGGCCCAGAATCTCCCCGCGCTGCACTTCCAAAGAAAGACTCCGCAGCACGGCTGGCTTTCCCGGGTAGGCGGCATCGAGATGCAGAGATAACAGTGGCTCAGTCACTTATTGCTCGCCATCTCAGAATTCAGCTGCAGCCACTCGACATTCCAGAAGGTCTGCGGCCGCAACACCACGGGCGCCGCATTCTTCACCACGGGCGAAACCGCGGAGAGCGTGTTCTTGGTCACCAGATAAATGAACGGCTCCTGCTCCCAGGCGATCTCCTGCACGCGGTCGAAGTATTGCTTCCGTTTCTTGTCGTCGAGGGTCGCGGCCTGCGCTTTCATCAGACGATCGATTTCTGCTTCCCAGGCAGTCGCCGGAGTTTTCTGATTGGGGTTCCACTGATGATTCTCCGCCGAACTGACCCAGACATTCGTGACCGAAGCGGGATCGAGGTCGGTGTTGACCAGGCCGAGCAGGCAGGCCTCATAGTTGAAGGAACGCGTGATGCGCTCGATGAGCGAGGGAAAATCCAGAGTGACCACGTTGACCTTCATGCCGATGCCGGCAAGATCCTGCTGGATCATGGTGGCCATGCGCTCGCGGTATCTGTTGCCGGCGTTGGTGATGATTGAGAACTCGACGGGGTTGCCGCCCTGGTCGCGAAGAACGCCGTTTTGCAGGCGGAATCCGTCAGCGGCCAAGCGCTTCAGAGCTGAAGCTTGATCGAACGGATGCGGCTGCAGCTTGGCGTTGAACCAGAATTGGTTGGCCGGCGAAACGATGCCCACCGCGGGACGGGCATGCCCGCGAAAGGCGATGCGGGCGAGGTCTTCGCGGTTGATGGACTCTGAAACCGCGCGCCGGAAGTTGGTGGAGCGGAACCACGCCTTCTTGTATGCGGGCAAGGGCGAGTTTTCCACTTGGTTGAACCACATGTGCTCGGAGTCGAGCGACGGCCCGGAGTCATGCGCCATGGCCGGCTGTTCCGCTTTCAGCTTTTCGAAATACTCGGCGTCGATGACATTTACCAGATGGATTTCGCCCCGCATCAGGCGCAACATTTCGAGGTCGCGGTTCTGCTGGATGTCGAGCCGCACGGAATCAATGTAAGGCAGCGGACGGCCGGCGGAATCGTGCTTCCAGTAGTTCGGATTCCGGCGCAACAGCACATAGGCTCCTGCCTTGTTCTCGGCGACGTAGTAAGGGCCGAGCGCAGCCATTTCTTTCTTGGGCGATTTGGCGGACATGATCACGATCTGGTCCATCAGTTTGTCGAGTCCGGCAATCGGGCCGCCAAAGGTGAGTGTGATTTTGTTCGGAGCGAGAACTTTCGTTTCGACCTTGCCGTCGCCGGAGCGGAATTGGTCGGCCTGCGGCGCGTGCAGATTCGGGTCCATTAGTTGCTGGAAGGTGTAGGCGACGTCCTCCGCGGAGAAGGGCGTGCCGTCGGAAAAACTGACGCCCTGGCGCAAGGTGAAGCTGATCGACTTTCCATCTTTGCTGGTTTTCCATTCGGTCGCCAATTCAGGCTCCAGTCGCTGAGTCTGCCGGTTGAGACGCACCAAAACGCCTCCGGTCAGATAACGCACTGTGTCTGACGAGTCTTCTTCTACCAGCAGCGGATTGAAGGTCTTTGGCTCCGAGCGCAGGCAGAACCGCAACTCCCCTACGGACTGCGCGAAGGAGGAATTGAGCGCCAGCAAGACCGACAGCAAGAGCGCATAGAAATATTTCTTCATGTGGGTATCTCCCGATTGGTGATGACCAAGTGAAAAGAACTGACCACGAGAATGAACAGCACGAGCGGAACGAATTGCCAGGGATTGGAAGAGAGCGATGAGTATGATTCCAACTCGCGCAGCAGGCTGCCCCAGGAAGGCATCGGCTCGGCAACACCTAGGCCAAGAATTCCCAAATTGGCTTCCGTCAGAATGAACAGAGGGATCGAAACCCAGAACTGCGCGCCCAGTACGGGAAGAATGTTGGGCAACAGGTGACGGAGAAGCAAGCGCCATCCGCCGCTGCCCGAGGCCCGCGCCAGCAGAATGAAATCGGAGTGGCGGAGCAAGCGAGCATCCGCGCAGACCACCCGTGCTGCTGCCGCCCATCCCAGGCATCCGAGCAGCGCGAAAGTGATGATCACCGACGTGAGCGGGGAAACATTCAGCGGCAACAACGCACGCACCGTAATCAGGAGGAACAGCCACGGCAGCGAGAGAAACAGATCAGTACACGCCATCACCGCGCCTTCTACCCAGCCGCCCAAGAATCCGGCCGTGCCCCCGATCAACGCTGCCAGTGAGCTGGCCAGCAGCGCCGCAGCGGGTGCCAGCAATAGAGAGACCCGCGTGCCGTAGAGGAGCCGTGCAAAGCGGTCGCGTCCCAGGTCGTCGGTTCCCAGCCAGTGTTGCTGCGAAGGCTGCGCATCGGGCAAGTCGCGAAACTGGCGGGCGTAATCGAACTTCCAGAACAAGCTGGGGACACAGCATGTGATGGCAACTAGCAGCAGAAAGCCTATCGCCAATCTGCGGGCCCATTTCATGGCGCATTCGTCCCCAAACTGTGGCGCGCAAAATTGGAAGCCGAGTTCGCAACCAGCGTGACCAGGGTGACCAGCATGGTGAGGTTCACCAGCAGGTAGAGGTCGCGGCCGAGGGCCGCTTTCCAGGCGAGCTGTCCAATGCCGGGCAGATCACAAAGCACCTCGACCGGAATGGCCGCAGCTAAAGCCAGGCTCACCGAGACGCCGAAGAGCGCCAATAGTTGGGGCTTGGCAGGAGGCAGAATGTGCCAGAGGAGCACGCGCAATTGGGAAAGCCCTTTGGCTCGGGCGGTGAGCACGTGAGGAAGGGCGGCGCTGCGCAGCAAAAGGCTGCGCGAGTAGCGAAAAACCTTGGGGAAAATGATCAGCCCGAGTACCAACCGTCCGGGGGCCCGCGCCAGCACAAAAAGCAGGGCGAGAACCGCCGCCGGTACACAGAGCAGCACTCCGGCTGACAAGCTGGCAAATGTGTCAACGAACCATCGGCGCGAGAGGGCAACGGCTAGAGCGAGTGAGAGTCCCAACGTCCACCCAACGAGCAGGCCTAATCCGAGCGACTTCAGCGTTTCCGGCAGACGCTCGCGCAGCAATTGCGCCACGGGTTGCTGTAACGTGCGCGACATGCCGAGATCCCCGCGCGCCATCCGGCCAAGGTAATGAGCGTAGAAGACCAGGATGTTCTCCTGATCGCCGTTGGCTTGGCGAATGGCCTGAATACTGCTGTTGCTGAGCCGGGTATCCAACTCCGATTCGTCCACCCCATAGCCGGGGGCGAACCGCAGGAGGGTAGCGCTGAGAAAGCCGCCGATCAGCACCGTAATCAGCACGGCCACTGCAGACTTTGCCAGCCCACGGAATGTCGTCCTCCATTGCATCGCAACACACTGGACTCGCCCCGGCGGACAGGTCTCCCCTCGGTCGCCCGAGCGAGCTATGAACCACCATTTCAGCAATTACCCTGGCGGTATATCCACCATTTGCCCCCCGCTTCCGAACTTAAGTAATGGTGACTTCCACGCGCGGGAAAGACTCGCTCTGAGGGCTTCGAGGTGCTGGCCCGGTGAAGCGCTTCGGCAAGGAAACTTAGGTAACCTTTCTTCCCACCGAAGTACAGGGCAAGATGATGCGGAGGGAGCGATTTCTCAACGTTCCATTGGGAACTTGATTCTCTGGGCTACTAGATGAAGCCTGCCGTCCAGATGCAAATAGCGGACACCGCTCCGGTGGTGTGCAGCGAAGTCATGCGCAAGCTTTTTGCCATGGTCGCCCGCGTGGCCCTGAACGATGCTTCCGTTCTGGTAGTCGGCGAAACGGGCAGCGGCAAAGAAGTGGTGGTCAAGGAAATCCATCGCCTTTCGCCGCGGCGCGACAAATCGCTGGTCGAGGTGAACTGCGCCGCTCTTCCGGAACACCTCATGGAAAGCGAGCTGTTCGGCTATGAGAAAGGCGCCTTCAGCGGCGCCGATACCGCCAAGCCTGGCCTGTTCGAGCTGGCGGATGGGGGCACGATCCTGCTCGATGAAATCGGCGAGATGGACATCAAGTTCCAAGCCAAGCTCTTGCGGGTGCTCGACGGGTGCTCTTATTACCGGCTGGGCGGCAGCCGCAAGCTGGACATGAAAGCGCGCGTCATCGCTGCGACCAACCGCGATTTGGAAGAAGCGATCCGGGAGGGCAAGTTCCGTAAGGATCTCTATTACCGTTTGGCGCAATTCCAATTGCACGTGCCCCCGCTGCGCCAGCGCCCCGAGGATATCATCGCTCTGGCCGAGCATTTTCTGCAGCAGCACCTGCCCGACGCAGCCCTCGACGACGAGGCCAAAGAAGCGCTTCGGAGCTATGAATGGCCCGGCAACGTGAGAGAGCTCAAGAGCGCTATCTCTAAGAGTGCTATGCAGGTCAAGCCACGAGCCCGCACTGTCCGCGGCTGCGATTTGCCAGCCGAAATCTTCAATTCCGCAGGAATTGCCCAGCCCAGCGACTCCAACTCGAACCTTGCCGAAACTGAAAAACACCTAATTCTCGACGCCCTATCCCGCACGGGGGGGGATCAGGAGAAAGCCGCGCAGTTGTTAGGTATCTCTTCGCGCACCGTCCGCCGCAAACTGGGCAAATACAAGAAGAACGAATGGACATCCTCTCCCGCTGTTGGGGTGCTCAGTCCTTACCAGAAGCGCTATTTCCGCGTGAACATCGAGTTGCCGGTCCAATTGCGTGCCGAAGGGCGGCAACTCGAAGCCAGCACGGTCAACATCAGCGCAGGAGGCATGGCAATCCGCATATCTTCGCCATTGGACCATGGGGTGCCGCTAGAAGTGAGTTTCTGCCTGCCCGATGCTCCCGACGCGATTGAAGCCCAGGCCCAGTTGGCATGGGCCGGCCCGGAAGGGCTGGTGGGCCTGAAATTCACAGAGATCCATCCTGCCCTGGAGCGCGAGTTGCACCGTTGGCTCTTTGAACGAGCACGCGCTGAAGGCTGGGTGGACGCTTCGGTTCCCACCGCGTGATTGTCCGCGGGCTGTTTTTTGCAGTCTTCCGTCCGGACAACTTGTCCAGCCGACTTTTTTTCTTAACTGCAACGTACAGAAGAACTTAGGTCCACCACGGAGGTCGTTGGCGGACAACTTGTCCTCACCCAGGTTTCGGAGCTTCCCCAACAAGTCACCTATTTTCAATCGATTACACAGATTTTGGTTTGGCCATTGTCCTGCGAAGGAATGACCAGGAGAAGAGGCATGACTGCAAGACCATTTACTCGTTTGCGGCAAGCAAGCTATCTCGCCGCGGCCGCTGTTCTACTGGGCGCCGTTGTGCGAACTATTCCCCTGGACGTTTTTAAGCAGGCCGTTTCTGTACTGGCCTCGGCAGTGTGGGGTTCCTGAAAGGCTTACTCACTATGAAAAATACTCATAAAACAAAGCACACGAACCACCGAGTCGCGCCAGCCGCGTTCGTAGTTCTGCTTCTCTTGTTTATGACCATAACCGCCGGCTTCGCTGGCGCTGAAATGGTGATGAACGGCCAGCTGAACCCGGCTCACCCTAAGCTCGCGCGCGACCTCTCGACCAGAAATCCGCACGCGCTGATCGACGTGGTGGTTCAGTACCGCACGGAGCCCCGGGAGGAACATTTCGCGGAGTTAGCCTCGCGGGGTGCGACCGTGAAGCACAAATTGCACAGCATTCGCGGGGTTGCGATACGGATTCCGGCTTTCCAAATCGCCGCCTTGGAACGCAATCCCGATGTGCGCTACATCAGTCCCGATCGTCATGTGAAGCTGACCGACATCGATGAAAATTACGAATCTCCGATTCAAGACCTCGTTGCCGAGTCGGCTTATGCGTTGACCGGCGCAGGCATTGGCGCAGCGGTAATTGACAGCGGCGTTTCCGATCACCCTGATCTGCACAATGCCAGCGGCGCCAGCCGGGTGGTGTACAGCCAGAGTTTCGTCGCTGGTGATACAACCACCGCGGATGGCTACGGCCACGGCACCCATGTGGCCGGCATCGTTGCCGGTAATGGAAGCGCCTCTGGCAGCGCGAGCGGGTATGCGGCTCCAATCGTGGGCATGGCTCCTGGCGCCAACATCATCAATCTGCGAGTGCTCGATGCGAACGGCGCCGGCACCGATAGCCAGGTAATCGCCGCCATTGACCAGGCGATCGCGCTGCAAAGCCAGTACAACATCCGGGTCATTAACCTGTCGCTGGGCCGTCCAGTCTTCGAGAGCTACACCGTGGATCCCTTGTGCCAAGCCGTGGAACAGGCGTGGAAGGCTGGGATTGTGGTGGTGGTGGCAGCCGGCAATAGCGGCCGCGACAACACCTACGGCACTTTCGGATGGGCCACTATCGGCGCGCCGGGCAACGATCCGGATGTGATTACGGTGGGCGCTACCCGCACGATGGATACGCTGACCCGTGACGACGATGCCATCGCCAGCTACAGCTCCAAAGGGCCAACGCTGTTTGATCACATCGTCAAGCCTGACATCGTCGCGCCAGGCAATCGCATCGATTCTCTCTTGGATAAAGGCAGCACTCTGGACAGTAATTACCCGTCCTTTGAAGTGCCTCCCACCGATTGTCCTTCCACCTCCACCTGCCCCAACCAGTACTTCCGGTTGAGCGGAACCAGCATGGCTACGCCAGTTGTCAGCGGCGCGGTCGCACTGATGTTGCAAAACAACTCGACACTCAGTCCGGAAACGGTGAAAGCCCGCATGATGAAGACCGCGTGGAAGGGCTTCGGACAGTACAGCACCGCGTTCGATGTATACAACAACGAGTACTACGATCAATACGACATTTTCACCTACGGCGCCGGCTATCTCGACATCGATGCCGCGCTCGGTTCGACCGATGTGGCGTCGGGGCTCGCGCTATCTCCGACTGCAGTGCTAAACGCCAACGGGACCATTTCGATCGTCAATAGCAACCCTAGCGTCGCCGGGAGCACGGTGCTCTGGGGCAGCACGGTGCTCTGGGGCAACTCAGTGATCTGGGGCAACACCTTGGGGGCGGACTCAGTGATCTGGGGCGACTCGGTGGTTTGGGGCACCACTACGGACGCTGGCTACAGCGTAGTGTGGGGCACCAGCGTGGTGTGGGGCGACACACTCGCTGCCTTCAGCGTGGACCAGGATGGGGAGAACTAGCATGAAACCCCTTCCGATCAACGCCAAAGCCTTCGTGGCTTTCATGGCGCTCGGTGGTCTGGCAGTATTCATAAGGGCACTGCTGGGCTGGAATGGGCCCCATGATTGGCCGAAGTTCCTGGCCTACCTTGTGGTGGCCGTGGCAGCCACCCGATTCAAGGTTTCGCTGCCAGGCATGACCAGCTCGATGTCAGTCAATCTGCCGTTTATCATGATTGCCTTGATCGAGCTCAGCCTGCCCGAGGGGCTGATTATCGCGGGCGCGTCCACGTTCGTACAAAGCTTCTGGCCGGACAGCAAGAAGCGAAACTTGATTCAGGTCGCATTCAACATTCCCCTGCTGGTGCTGGCTGCTCAGGTGAGCTGGCTGGTATTGCATCACGGCTTCCACAACGGGGCTCTGATGATCGTCACCGGAGCCCTGGCAATTCTGGTCGCCAACACGATGCCGGTTGCCGTGATCATCGCCATGACCGAGGCGCGCAAAACCCTTCGGACCTGGAGCCACATCGTGCAGCTGACATTCCCGTACTATGGGCTGGTTGCGGGGGTCGCGGCACTGGTGAAACTAGCGAATTACGCAATTGGCTGGCAAGTGCCTCTGTTCATCTTGCCCGCCATGTTCATGGTTTACCGCTCGTACGTGTCTTATTTCCGGCAAATGAGCCATCCCGCGCCGCGGGCCATGGCCCATACTGCTGCTAGCTAATGGAGAGCGGGCGGACGGACGAACCTGTCCGTCCGCCCCTGCTACATCTCCACGCCCCTCAAGCTCGTCCCATTGCCTCCTGCCGCGAGCTTCGTTGGGAGTGAGACTATCTCCCGAGAACCTGCTCAAGCCCAGTCCTGATCCACCCCAGCTTACCACGGTAACTTGGTGCTTCTAAGCCGCCTAGCTACTCTGGAGCGGGGAGGTGTGCCACTTGGCCCCGCGGGTTTTGGCAAGGCCCTGGCACGCCTAGCGCGAACTTCCTGCTTCCTCGACGGAGAGCTGAGAGGGTGAATGAGTGGTGATGCCGAGATGTGGCGGGCAATGGGGCTCCGGGCACGCCTCTTTCTGTGCTTTATTGTCTCTGCTGGCGTTGTAGTGCTTGGGTACGGTGCTCTGCACTGGTCCGCCCCTCGGCCGCTCCCGGCGCTTGGCTATCTGCTGGTGGCCGTTCTGACTTCCCGGATGAAGGTCAAGCTGCCGGGAATTACCGGAACGATGTCGGCCAGCTTTCTTATCATTTTGCTTAGCGTGGTCGAGCTGGGTTTATCAGGATCACTGGTCATCGGCTGTATTACCGCCCTGGTCCAGTCCTACTCTAAAGCTCGGCCCTGCTTTATCCAGCTGGTGTTTAACGTTTGCGCCAGTGCCTTTGCCGTAGGATTCACCAGCTGCATGTACTCCGCGGGAAACTTCACCGAGTTCGGGGGCAAAGCGGTTCCCTTGCTGACCGCGGCCTGCGCGTATTTTTTGGCAAACACCCTTCCCGTTTCGGTCATCATTTCCTTGACCGAAGGGAAATCGCTTCGCGGGACCTGGAAGGAGTGCTATTTTTGGGCCTTTCCTTACTATCTTCTCGGGGCTGGGCTGGCGGGCCTGTTGAGCTGGCTGCACGGGAAGTTCAATTGGCAGGCTGCGCTGCTGGTTCTGCCAGGCGCTTATGTGATCTATCGCTCCTATCGCCTTTACCTGGGCAAACTGCAGGCGGAAAAGAAACATGCCGAGGAGACGGCCAAGCTGCATTTGCGCACCATCGAGGTGCTGGCGCTGGCCATCGAGGCGAAGGATCAGACCACCCACGCGCACCTGCAGCGGGTACGGGTTTATGCCACCGAGATCGCGAAAGAGTTGAAGGTTAGCCGGGAAGAGTTCGAGGCCCTGCAAGCCGCGGCGCTTTTGCACGATATCGGCAAGCTCGCCGTGCCGGAGCACATTATCTCCAAGCCGGGAAAACTCACGCCGGAAGAATTCGACAAGATGAAGATCCATCCGGTCGTAGGGGCTGAGCTGCTGGAGAAAGTCGAGTTCCCTTACCCGGTGGCTCCGATTGTCCGCGCCCACCACGAGAAATGGGATGGCACCGGATACCCCTGCGGCCTGAAGGGAGAGCAGATTCCCATTGGGGCCCGCATTTTGGCGGCGGTTGATTTCCTGGACGCGCTCGCCTCGGATCGCCAGTATCGCAACGCTTTCCCCCTCGAAGTAGTGATGAAGCGGTTATCGCAAGAATCCGGTAGGGCATTTGACCCGCAAGTGATCGCCGTGATTCAGCGCCGCTGCCGCGAACTGGAAGGGTTGGTCGAAAAGGCCTCGTCCAAGAAGACCGGGCTGACGCTCGCGACCGGGATCAAGTTCGCCAATGGCGCAGCGCCAGCCACCGGCTTTGAAAGCTCCAGCCAGGCCGCCAGCCCAGCCATGAATGAGTCCACTTTCCTCGACCGGATTGCTGCTGCGAAACAGGAGGTCCACATTCTGTTTGAGCTGAGCCAGGAACTGGGGACCTCCCTCAGCCTGGATGACACGCTTTCCGTATTTGCGGCCAAGCTCCGCCGGATTGTCCCCTACGACTCCATCGTGATCTACGTTCGGCACGAGGACGTTCTGCTGCCCGAACATGTAAGTGGCGAAGACCTGCGGCGTTTCTCAGCCTTGCGAATCCCGCTGGGCGAGGGGGTCTCGGGCTGGGTGGCCTACAACAAACAGCCCATTATGAACGGCAACCCTTCGGTCGAACCGGGCTATGCGGACGAAACGGGCAGACCCACGCTTTTGAATTCCGCCTTATCGGTTCCCCTGGAAGGACTGGAAGGCGTGGTAGGCGTAGTCACCCTGTATCGGGCAGACAAGGATGCGTTTTCGAAGGACCACCTGCGCGTCCTGCTGGCCGTCAGTCCAAAAATCGCTCTGGCCATTGAGAACGCGCTCAAATATGAGCAAGCCGAGAGCTCCGCCACCACGGACTACCTGACCGGCCTGCCTAACGCCCGCTCGATGTTCTTGCAACTGGGGCGGGAGTTGACGCGCGCCAAGCGTACCAATGGTTCGCTCACCGTGATGGTCTGCGATCTGGACGGTTTCAAGCAGGTCAATGACCGCTTCGGACACCTGGAAGGAAATCGCGTCCTGCAACTCTTCGCGCGTCGGGTGCGCGAGACGTGCCGCGAGTACGACTATGTGGCGCGCATGGGAGGCGACGAATTTGTGGTCATCATCCCGGACCTGACTGCCGAGGCCGCAGCCGCAAAGGCGTTTGAATTGCGCGAACTGGCGGTGCAGGCAGGACGCCAGGTCTGCGGCGAGGACCTGTTGTCGCTCAGCATTGGCAAAGCCGTGTTTCCAGGCGATGGCGACGAGGTGGATACGCTGCTGGCCAAAGCCGATCGCCTGATGTATGGCGAGAAACAGACACGCTCGGGAAAGAAGAATCGCAGAAGTTATCCACGCCTAGCATGCTGCATTCCGGTAGAAGTGGTCGAACAAGGAAAGAATGTGGCTTTTCTGGGCACGGTTGCGAATGTTGGTTTGGGAGGATGCCTTGTGCAGACCCGCACCCTCGTGCCCACGGCCACCCAGTGTAACCTCATATTCGCCGCCGATCGCGGAGCTTTAGAGATCAGCGGCACGGTTGTGCGGAGCAGCCCTGGCACCGGCTTTGCCGTCAAGTTCCACAATATGTCATTGCAGGACCGTGAACAAGTAGTGCATGTCCTCCGCTTTGTCGAAGCCACCATCAACCCCAGCCTAACCGCCCAACGGTACCTATCCTCTCTAACCAGCGCCTCTCACCAGCGGTCATCGGCTGCTCTGGAATGACGCAGACACTTCGTTTGTATCTCCTTGCGCCGCCGGGGCGTGGTATGTTAGCTTTTCGCGGTTCGATAAGTATTATTCGAGAAGGCATAGTGTGCGCGCGGAAATCATCAAAGTAAATAAAGACAACCCGGAAGCGTCGCTCATCCGCTACGCGGCGGACCACATTCGCAGTGGCGAGGTGCTGGGCATGCCCACGGACACGTTTTATGGCCTGGCGGCCGATCCATTCAACTTGCGTGCGGTGGAGCGCGTGTACGACATCAAGTCGCGTTCCCGGCACAAGCCACTTTCTCTGTTGATCGAAAGCACCGACCAGGCGGAAGAACTGACTCGGCCCCTGCCCGATGAGTTTTACCGCCTAGCCCGGCGCTTCTGGCCCGGTCCGCTGACCATCATTGTGAGAGCGGCATCCCGGTTGCCGTTGAAGGTCACGGCGAACACCGGGAATGTTGCCTTGCGAGTTCCCCAGGCCAAGATCCCACTGGCCGTGATTCAGGCTGCCGGAATTCCCATCACTGCCACCTCCGCCAACCTCAGCGGCGAAGATGAATGTACCACCGCCGAAGCGGTGCGTGACCAACTGCGAGACCGCATCGGCATCATCGTGGACGGCGGCGCTTCGCCGCGGGATGTGGCCTCCACCATTGTGGACTTGACCGACGAGGAAGCGCGCTGGCGCATATTGCGGGAAGGCGCCATCCCGGGGCAGGAGATTTCCGAGTTTTTCGCACAGGGATGAGCGAAGTATCCAGCCAGCGGTTGCGCTCCCGCCGGGCGCTCCTGGTCGTCGCGATCTTAGGGGTGGCGTTTGTTTCTTGGGTTGCGACGCAATGCGTGGGAATTGTGCGCGCCGGTTCAGCGCAGGAACTTCACCCGGCCGATGCCATTGTCGTCTTCGGCGCGGCGGAGTACGTAGGCCATCCCTCGCCGGTGTACCGCGCCCGCCTGGATCATGCTTATGAACTTTTTCAGCGTGGGCTGGCGCCGGTAGTGATCACCACAGGAGGCTCGGGCTCCGATCCCAGCTTCAGCGAAGGCGGCGTCGGCCACGACTACCTCATGCACCGCGGCGTCCCGGACTCGAGCCTCATCGCAGAAACCCAGGGTTCGGATACCGCCCAATCGGCCGAGCGGGTCGCCGTCATCATGCGCGCCAACCGCATGCAGAGCTGCCTGGCGGTCAGCGATGCCTATCACGTCTTCCGCATTCGCAAGCTGCTCGAACACCGGGGAGTAACGGTGTACGTGGCGCCGCGGCCGGACTCGCGCCCGCGCGCGCTGCATCAGCGGCTGGACGCGATCTTGCGGGAAGCGTTCAGTTTCATGCTTTGGCGGCTGCACCTGACGGCATAGAGGCTCCCAGTCCAACGGAGCTTACTTGTCATACTGAGCGAACCGGGGCCCGGCAAGCCCGGTTTTGGCTTGGCGCGGTGATGGAGCGAAGCATCCCTGTGGCAATCGCACGGTTTGCAGTAGTTCCTCAGATTCTTCCCGGATAGCGATTCGTGGCTGCGCTCGGAATGGCAACCGCGATTGAGTTCCGCCCTTCTTACCATCCCATCCTCTTGCGCAGTTCGGTAATGTGCGCGGCGTGGTGGCGGCCGTGCCACGCATAGAGCGCCAGAGTTTTCTCCAGCGGCATTACGCCCAGTTCGGGATGGCGGAAGGTTCGTTTCCACTCCTCCGGTTGCAGGCTACGAAGCAGCCGCACCCAACGGTCGTGCAGCGCATCCAGGAGCGCCAGGGAAACTTCCACCGGTGTGCACTGGCTGTCGGGCAAGTTTGCCCAGCGGTCTTCCATATACGGCTTAATGGTGGGCTCGTCCTCGGTGAGCGCCAGCTTGAAGCGGACATAGGCGTTCATGTGGCTGTCGGGCACATGATGCGCCACCTGCCGCACCGTCCAGCCGCCGTCCCGATAAGGCGTTTCCATCTGTTGCGGGGAAAGGCCGCGAACTGCGGCTCGCAAGGCTGCGGGGGCCTGTTCAATCTCGTCAATCAGTTTCTTGCGCTGGTTTTGGCTGGGTGCACCATCGTAGGTGAACTTGCCGATAGGATATCGCGGGTCGGTCATATCGCCTCCATGTCTAGGCTACAGCAGATGTCGAAGGAGCGCAGCGCCCGGGACGCGGGATTCAGATTCTACGCCCACCGCGGACTCCGTCCGGGGCTACAATATGCCGCTCCTTCGGAGCTGAATACTAGCGATTCCGTAGGGCTGTGGAACCGGAAACAGGTTCCGTGCGGAAATGGATGCAGGCACTCCACCACGTGGTCACTGGAAACCGGAAACTCGCTACCGGAAACTGGTCCTATCGTGCCAACGCCAGGATTCTCACCGGCGCGCCCGAACCGCCTTCCAGTTTCATGGGTGCAATCACGACCAGGCCGCCGCTGGCGGGAGCGCGGTCGAGGTTGGCGACGTTTTCCAGTTGGTACACACTGTGGCCCAGATCATATTGATGGACAGGAAAATCCTTTGACGGTCCGTAGTCGATGCTCAGGGTATCAATACCAATGCCTACAACTTTTCGGCCTTCCACCAGGAAATGCGCTGCGTCTTCGGAATAGCCTGGAAAGTGCATCACGCCTTTGCTGTCCGCGTTGCGGTAGTCTTTGACCGAATTCCAGCGAGAGTCCCATCCGGTGCGGGCCATGACCACCGAGTTCAGGGGGATTTGATCGTGGACCTTCTCCCAGGCAGCGATGTCTTCCACCGAAATCTGATAATCCGGATTGCCCTTTGCGTTTTCGCTGATGTCCATCACTACCAGTGGGGCAACGAGTCGCTCGGTGGGAATCTGGTCCACGCTCCACATACCCTGCACGAAATGCGCGGGCGCGTCGAGATGGGTTCCGAAATGCTCCGGCAGCGAGATTTCGCGCGCGAAGTAGCCGTCCTTAGCAATGGTTGCTACTGTTTTCACTTGAATAGCGGGCTTGGCGGGGGGCTCGTAGGTGGGGACTTGCGCGTTGAGGGTGTGGGTGAGATCGATCACCGCGCGGAAAGCCGAGGGCGGCGCCGCTTCGGTGTGCCGCTGCGCAAAGACCAGCAGGGCAAGCGCCAGTCCGTAGCCCACAATGAATGTGCGAATCTTCATCAGACGCGAAGACCTCATTTCTTTCTGAATGGCCGGCGAATGGAACGGACTTGCTGCCTCTGCAAAGTCTAAGATGCGGCGACCCTGTCCAGAGGTGCTGAACCATTGTCGCGCGCTGTGGACGCGGTTTCCAAGGAACGTCCGGTCATGCACCTAGGCTAAGGCGCATCGAACTGGCGAATGCACCCTCACAAAGGCCCGCTGGGGAGAGGTGAAAGTGGCGTTTGGTCTGCAACATAGTAGCTACCGCTTTCGGAACTGACTGTTCGTCCCCGAGCGCAGGCAAGGGGCCACGGCAGCACGCGGTTTGCTACACTCGACAGCAATGGACCACGCGGGCCGACTGAAGAGGCTGCAATCCGCTCTGGCAGAAAAGCGGTTGGATGCGCTGCTGATCACTTCTCTGGCCAATATCCGCTACCTCTGCGGTTTCACGGGCAGCGCCGCGGCCCTGGTGGTGAGCCGGGACTCCAGCTATTTCTTCACTGACGGACGCTACGCCCAGCAGGCACGGGAGGAAGTCCAGGGGGCGAAAATCAAGGTCCGCCGGAAGGCTGTGCTCGTCGCGACGGGCGAATGGCTGGCACTGGCCAAAAGGCCGGGTCTGAAGCGTGTAGGAACCGAAGGCGATCATCTTAGCCTATCAGACGGCAGCCGGCTCAAAAAAATGCTCGGCCCAGGAATTCGCCTGCGGCAAGCGCCGCCCTTGGTCGAGCGGCAGCGCATGGTCAAGGATCCGGAGGAAATCGCGCGTCTGCGCCGGGCCGTGCTCCTAGGTGCGAGTTTGTTCGACATTGCCTTGGACACGATTCGACCGGGCGTACCGGAGGTGAAGGTGGCGGCGGAGATGGAGTATGCCGCCCGGCGGGCGGGCGCGGAAGGTATGGCATTTGAGACCATCGTTGCCGCGGGCGAGCGGTCGGCGCTGCCGCATGGGCGCGCATCCAATGCGGCGATCCCGGCGCGCGGGTTCGTGGTCTGCGATTTCGGTGTTATACTCGCGGGCTACTGCTCTGATATGACTCGCACCGTATTCGTCGGGCGCCCTTCGGTTTATGACCGGGACGTTTACCAGGCGGTGCGGGAGGCTCAAAACGCGGCGGTGGAAGCAGTTCGTCCAGGAAGGGGCGTGGGCGAGGTCGACCGGGCCGCACGCAATGTGTTAAAAAAGAAAGGGTTAGCTCGTTATTTCACCCATTCCACAGGGCATGGTGTAGGCTTGGAGATTCACGAGTCGCCGAGGGTGGCAACTGGCCAGAGCGAAATTTTGTGCCCGGGAATGGTCATCACCATTGAACCCGGTGCCTACCTTCAGGGCCGGGGCGGGGTGCGGATCGAGGATGTGGTCGTGGTCACGGAGCGAGGGTGCGAGGTGCTGACACCCACGCCTAAGGAACTGCTGACGATTTAGCAGCACCGGTTAGCAACCCCGGGCGTGCCTTGGAGACCGGCGCCGCGCGAGATCGGGTAAACACGGGAGGAAACAAGCAATCAGTCCCACCACATACAATGAATCAGAAAGAACTCAAAGAACTGATCGAATTTCTGATCGAAAAGGACATCGCCGAGTTCGAACTGGAGCGCGGTGACGTCAAAGTGCGCATCAAGCGCGGGGCAGAGCCTGTGGCCGGGGCGCCAGTGCCGGTACCGCACTTTGCTGCACCCCGAACTCGTGCGGCGCAGATCCCGGCGGCGGAAACCGCCGCAGCGGCAGCTGACGCAATTGAATTCGATGCCCTCAGCGAGGCGGGGCCCGCCGTGGCGCCAAACTTGCAAGTGGTCCGGTCACCCATTGTCGGGACCTACTACGAGGCACCATCGCCCGGGGCGCCACCTTTCGTGAAGGTGGGCGACACAGTCGAAGTGGGTCAAGTCCTGTGTATTGTGGAAGCGATGAAGCTCATGAACGAGATCGAGGCCGACGTGGCCGGACAGATCGTGAAGAAGTTGGTCGCAAACGGGCAGCCCATCGAGTACGGGCAGGAGTTGTTCCACATCCGGCCGGCGGGGCAGGGTTAGCTGGCGGACAGGTCGCCCTGAACGGGCCTTTGGCGTGTTGCCGGGATTACGTAGAGACCCAGCTGGCTACGCCGCTACTCTGGGCATTCACCCCAACGAGCACTCATGTTCAAGAAGATCCTGATTGCCAACCGCGGGGAAATCGCTTTGCGGGTGATTTGTGCCTGCAAAGAACTGGGGATCCGCTCCGTCGCCATTTACAGCGAGGCGGACCGTAATTCCCTGCACGTGCGCTTTGCCGACGAAGCCATTTGTATCGGCCCGCCCCCGGTTGCCCAGAGTTACCTGAATATTCCTGCCGTGATCAGCGCTGCAGAAATCGCCAATGTGGACGCCATCCATCCCGGATACGGGTTGCTGTCGGAAAACGCCAACTTCGCCGAAGTCACGGAAATGAGCAACATCAAGTTCATCGGGCCGCCACCAGATGTGACCCGCCTGATGGGCGAAAAGGAAAAGGCGCGGGCCGCGATGAGAAGGGCGGGCGTGCCGATCCTGCCGGGGTCGGAGGGCATCCTGGCTACCGAGGGCGAGGCTTTGCAGGCAGCCAAAGAGGTTGGCTTCCCCATAATGATCAAGGCTTCGGCGGGCGGCGGCGGCCGGGGCATGCGCATCGTGCACAGCGAGAAAGAGCTCCCTGGGTTGTTCAAAGCGGCCCAGGCAGAAGCGGCCGCGGCTTTCGGGAATGGCAATCTCTACCTGGAAAAATTCGTGGAGCGGCCGCGGCACATCGAGTTTCAGGTTCTGGCCGATCAGTATGGCAATGTGGTGAGCCTGGGTGAGCGCGAGTGCACCGTCCAGCGCCGCCACCAGAAACTGCTGGAGGAATCGCCTTCCACACAGGTCACGCCGCAATTGAGAGACGAGATCGGTAAAATCCTGGTAAAAGCGCTCGCCGACATCGGGTATGTCAACGCCGGAACCGTCGAGTTCGTCATGGACGCAGACCGGAATCTCTGTTTCATCGAGATGAACACCCGCATTCAGGTGGAGCATCCCGTGACCGAGATGGTGACGGACGTGGACTTGGTCAAAAGCCAGATTCTGCTGGCGGCGGGCGAGCGCATGGAAACTGTACTGCACGGTCCCATTGTGCATCGCGGACATGCTATCGAATGCCGCATCAATGCCGAGCATCCGGAAAAATTTACGCCGTCCGCAGGCAAGATCACCGCGTTTCATCCGCCGGGCGGAACCGGTGTGCGTATGGACACGGCAGCTTATACGGAAGCCGTGATTCCGCCATACTACGATTCCCTGATTGCCAAACTGATCGTGC
>Ga0187784_10001734_pt1 | contig 17384 bp, 15 predicted proteins | sample 1015_SJ02_MP15_2_FD_132964 | JGI IMG/M metagenome (GOLD analysis project Ga0187784, IMG submission 132964) | Tropical peat soil microbial communities from peatlands in Department of Meta, Colombia - 1015_SJ02_MP15_20_MG | ecosystem: Environmental > Terrestrial > Soil > Wetlands > Peat | place...
CAAAGACTACGACATTCGCATCGAGAACCCCAAAGTGGGCGCGGGAATGCGGATTCAAGGCGACCGCCCGCTTTCGTTTGTGAACTTCTGGGCGATGCGCAACGTCCTCGCCATGGAGCCCTTCATCACCATGACCATCGACCCGGGCCAGGAGTTTACCTGGAATACGCATTACGAGTATTACACTCTTCGCGCTAACTAAAGCCCGTAACGCCCGCAGCACTTTTTGAACTTCTTGCCGCTCCCGCAAGGACAGGGTTCATTTCGCGCTACCTTAGGTTGAGCGCGGCGAAACCTTTCCGGCGGGTCGAAATAGAGTGGTGGCTCATCAAACGGTTCTTCATCGTCAATGTTCCATGGGCCTTGCACTTCTTCGTGGAGCAGTTCTTCGTCGGGGTCGATGTCCGATTCGTCCTCGTCAAAGCATGACCACCCTCTTAACTCGTCTACCACATCCGTAATCAGCGTATTGCTGTCTTTCAAATCTCTCATGACCGCTTCCTTGCCGCGATCAAGCTCATATTCGACGTCTTGCCAATCCACGGCTCCAGCGTCTACCAGTTCATCGTCGTAGGCCTGACGGATCTCTTCCATGACCTCCTGGGGATAGAGGTCCGCACAGGCATTAACCAGAGCACCCCATTCGTCGCCGAACCTCCGCTCGAACTTGCGGAACAAGCTCTTGAAATAGGTTATGACCTCATTCCGACTCCGCATGCCGCAGGCCACCAACGTCGAAAGGCCCTCCATGGCTGCAGTGCGTACGTACGGGTTGGCCTGTTCGTTTTCCACCAGGGAGATCATTCCACTCATATCGCTGTCTGAGACCGAGGCCAATATCCGGCACAAATCCTCAGTCACCACATCGCCGGCCAGTTCGAATGGCAATTCGCCCGGTGCCGAAAAGATCTGGACGAGCAGTGGATAAGCGCGAGCCTCGCGGAATTGCGCCAGCAAAAACATTGCGTAGATGTGGATAAAGCGACCACCTTCCGTAAAGGGCTTGGGGTTTCTGGCCACCTCCTCAAGAACCCCAAGAAGCGCCGGAATCATCTCTTCGCGGCGGTCAACAGCTCCCTGGAGAGCGGCGGTCGGAAGATAGCCCTCATTTCGCTCTAAGTGAGAGAGAATTTCCGTGATGTCCATGTTACTCCTCGGAAGCGCAGGATCGAGTCCGTGGGTCGTTTCGGTTACCCATCGCACGGCAATTGACGGTTCGACTGGCTCACGGCCTGAGGGTCAACCATGCCGCAAGCAAATCCATGGGCCATTGCATGAAGATTAGCCGCGGGAGGGCCCGTGTGCGCAGGTAGATGAGTTGGACAATCACGACCAGCGGCAGGAACTGGAGGAAGCGATAAAGGATCAGGCGCCGGTCGAGCACCAACGGGAACATGCTGTGCTGGAAGGCCCACCAGAATCCTACCACGCTCACCGTGACCCAGGTCTTGCCCGTCAGAGCCTTGAGCCGGGCGGCACAATAGGCCTGGTAAATGGCTTGATCGGTAGGTGACCAAACGAGCCAGAAGACAGACAAGCTGTAGTAGACCGCCCAACGTGGAAGATGGCGTGCCGAGATGAGGCCCACTGCCGAAGCCGCTGTGCTGAGACGGGTGGTTCCATAAACCAGCCGAGAGGCCAGCGTCGCGCCGCCCCCCACCACGATGGGGAAGAGGATGATGAAAAGCGCCAGACCCCAAAGCGCCTCCCAGCCAAGCCGGGATCGATCGATTCCGAAAAGGTCAATGAGCCTGATACCTTCCGAACGAGCCCACCGCCACAGCAGCAGCAGTACACATCCGACATCGATGAGGGTTGCATAGACGGTCCACCAGGGCGCTTGAGCGCGCCAAGGCGAAGGATTGCCACGCAGCCAAAGGACGGCCGCTAACCCGCCTTGCACCAATAGAATCAGGCAGGTCCGCGCCGGCGTCAGAGCCAAGGGTCCCCACCATCCAATGCGGCCGGATTGTACTCGTCGTTGGATGGCGGGCGCGGAGTTGGGGGTCAGCACTTCATCCATCGAAGTTCACCTCTTTGCCAGTCTCTTGAGGTAGTCCTCGAACTCTCTCAACCGCAGCAATCTGGCGAGGAGTAGCGTCAGCGCCAAACCTACCGAACTCACAATCACCAAAACCAGCAGAGCCTGATGGGTTGTTTGCCAGCCCAGAAGCGATCCCAGCCAGTTAGTCAGCTTGAAGCACGCGACTCCTGTCAGCGCCGAAACCGAGCTGATCTTAAGGAAGAAAACCAGAAACGCACGGCCCTCGCGATTGCGGATTCGATGATTCAGCAGTAGGAACAGGATCACCGTGCAAGCGGTGATGCCCAGGGTACTCGCCCAGGCGAGCCCGAGGTACTGAAAGTGGTGGGCCAGCCACCAGTATGCGGGTAGGCTGAGGAAAGTAATCCCTGTGCCCACGATGGCCGGGGTAATGGTATCGCGAGTGGCGTAGAAAGCACGCGCCAGGATATTCTGCATCGCCCAGGCAAACATCCCGAGGGAAAACACTCGCAGGGCGGTAGAGGTGGCTTCGAAATCGCCTCCGCGCAGGCGGGTGTGCGAGAAGAGGAAGTGGGTGAGCGGCGTGCTCTGGGCCACGATCAAGGCGGAAATCGGGAGAAGCGGAATGAGCAATCCTTTCAGCGTGGCATTCACCGTGCGGTTGAGTTCATCGAGCTTCCCCTCCGAATATAGCTGCGCCATGTAAGGAAATGATGCCACTCCCACCGACATGCCAACCATGCCGAGCGGCACACGCATCAGCGACTTCGCATAGGTCAGCCAAGTGATAGAGGCGCGGCCCAGAAAAGAACCGAACCAGCGGATGATCCAATCATCCGTAGCAGGGAGAGAGAGTGCCAGCATGATTGGAATCGAGAGCTTGATGAACGAGCGGAAGCCGGGATGCCGGATGTCGAGGCTGGGAGTGAATCGACCTCCGGCCCGGCGCGCACCGTAAATCTGGAGAAGGAAATTCCCAAAAAACGCGCCAGCCACGACCCCGACCGCGAAACCTGTAATGCCGATCCGCGGGGAGAGCAGCAGGCCGCCGAGAACCACTCCAAGGTTATAAACCACCCCGGCGACGGATGGGATAACGAACTGCCCCTTGGCGTATTGAACGGCTGTCAGAATACTTCCGACGTAGAAAAAAACCTGCGCCGGCAACATCAGGCGGGTCAGAAAGACGGTTTGCGCCTTGGCGGGAGGAGCAAACCCCGGGGCAATAACCGCGACCAGTTGAGGTGCGAAGATCTCGCCAATCCCCACCAACACCACAACCACCATCCCCATCACTGTGACTACAGTCGAGAAGGCTCGCCAACCTTCCTCCTCCTGGTTTTCTGCCAGGTAGCGGGAGAAGACAGGAATGAAGGTCACGCTCAGCGCGCCGGCGGCCACCAGGTAATTCAAGAAATCGGGTAGCGTAAAGGCCGCGTAGTAGGTGTCGGTGATGGCGTTCGCGCCGCTCTGATGGGCCACCGTCCAGTCGCGAAAGTAACCCAAGACGCGGCTCAACAACACCCCCGCCATCACGATCCCGGAGGCTTTGGCAATGCGGCTCGTGACACTCGAAGAGGCCATTTGAAGACGTTATCTCTCAGGGAAGGGGAAGCGCTTCCGGCAATGACTGCAACGTGCCATCTTGGAGCGCAACAGGAGGCGTTCCGCGAAGGTACGCCGAGAACGGCGATAGTTGGTGCTGCCACAAAACGGACAGCGACCTGATTCCTGGCTCGAAGAGCCAGCGGCGTCTGCTTGCTCATTGGCGTCCGGCGGGGTTTCCTTACCGGCAGTTGTCGAGCTGCTCGGGTCGTCACGGTGTCGGACGTAGGGAAACCGCTTGCCGCACCTCTGGCAACGGGCCATCGGCGGTCGTCTCAAAGCTCGTTCCAGGGCAGTGCGCTCGGTGCGATGGTATTTCGTGCTGCCGCAAGACGGGCACTTGGGCACGTCATCATTCGCGGATTTGGCGTGGGCTGCTTCTTGAGGAACTTCGGCCCGCTTGTGCTCTTTGGTCATTTTTGGAACTTGTTCCTCCTCGACAAACTGAGGTCCGGCTACCGGCTCTTCCGCCGACTCCAGCGAGTCCGGATATCCCGGGTGCGGAAAGCGTAGGCCACAGCTCTCGCAACGCGCCATCGGTGCACCACGCAGCATCCGTTCCCTGGTGGTGCGCTCCGTTCGATGATATCTCCTACTGCCGCACGCCGGACAGTGGAACACGTCACCGCTCGGGAAATCGGCCACCGCCACTGGATGTCCTTCCAGTTCGGGGCCCACCTCAGGCCTCACTAATCTCCCCGCATTCTCCTCATACGGGGGAACGCTCATCGGCTGTTTCCCCTGGGATGAGCCAGAAGGTTTCTTACTATGCCTCCGCAGATAGCGTGCCGCGCGACACCGGGAGCACTGTTGTAGTCGGTACCCAAAGGCCCGCGCCAGGTTGTACCTGAAACCATGGGGAACGGGATCGGTTTTTGTCGCGCCGCATTTGGGACATGGCGGAATCATGACGTGCAATCGTGACAGACAGGTTACATCGCCATTACATTAGCAGACGCCAACCGCGCCCGCAACTCGCAAATGAGTCCGTTGTAAGTGTCTAGACCCCAGTGAAAGAAACCGCCTGCATTCCCGCGAAAGCCGGATCCCATTGCGCGCGCCTTTAGGGCTGGGCCATTTACAGGTGAACCCACCACCGGTCAGTCGCGCCTACTTCCTAACCCGGCAGCTTGCATATTTGTCCAAAATCTGTTTGAAATGTTGGGGCCTGGATGGCAGGGCGACCGGAGCAAGTAAGAAGTTCTGGTCCGCATGGGGACCGTCGGCGAAGGTCAGACCATCCACTTCCATATGAAGCCCTGGGAGATTAAAACCTTGCAATTGGTTAGGCGCTAACACGGTCGTAGGGCGGTTCGCGAACCGCCCCTTCGCGAACGCCCTGTCACATTCACGACGAAGGGTCCTACCTTCAACGGAAACCCGCATAGGGACAGGCAGCATTCGCCCAGGCCGCCGCTCGGTCCTCCGATCGCTGTGGGGTCGGACGCAGTACCCGCAAGTCGTTGAGTCTCAATAGAGCCCGCCCCCTCCTGGTCGACCGGGAATGACCTTGCGCATTTTCACCCCGCCGGTTACTTTGGCAACTGTGATTTTGCGCACCCGCTAAGCTCAGAATCCGCGGGCATCTTTCGATCCCATAGCAAACTCCAATTCTCTAAACCGTTTTATTCCTTCGTCTTGAACTCATCCTGCGGAAGTATCTTGGTCGTTTTGAGTTTGGCATAAGGCGTGCCTTCCCTTAGGGTGCGAGGGACTTCGGGTCCAAAGGGCCCGTCATTTGACGGGTTGGGGGGTAGGGATTCCGGAAACTGGACGAACCGGAGTTTCTAACCCCCATAAAATCTCAGGTTCAAACGCGCGCCACGAAAGTTACCTTCGCGATTCCAGGGCAACCCTAAAGAGGCATAGGACCGTGAATATTGCAAACCCGTCTTGGCCGATCTGCTCAATGGGCAACCTGGATTCGGTATTGATTGGAATTGCAGCCCTTACGAACCTCCCAGCCGGTTTGCACGCAAGCGGGAGTCTTCCCCGTGCACAAAGCGTTGCCATGGGGCGAAATCGATTTGTCGAGGTTCAAGGGAAGCCCGATAGCTTGGAGCACGGCCGAGCGCCGCAATTCCTGAAGAGATGGACAAAAACGTGCTCGTGGAAGTAGTGGCTGCGTCAAACAGCCGCTAGGGAGAGACGGGTCGTGCTATGTGGCTTAACAGTCTAGACTACAAACCGCGACTCGTTTTTTGGGAGGTGACCAAGGGATGCAACCTGCGTTGTATTCACTGTCGCGCCACCGCTTCAGAACTCTTATCACCCTATGACCTACCTATAACCAAAGCCCTGAACTTAATAAAGCAAATCTCTCAGTCATTCCTACCAATCCTAGTTCTGAGCGGTGGCGAACCTCTCTTTCGTCACGATATCTTCGAGCTTGCCAGCTACGCCGCCTCCCTGGGGATTCGAGTGGCGCTGGCCACCAATGGAACGCTGGTTGACAAACAGGTGGCGCGCCGGATTCTTGAATCAGGAGTGCGGCGCGTTTCCATCAGTCTGGACGGCGCCGACGCTGCGACCCACGACGCTTTTCGCGGCATTTCCGGCGCCTTCGATGCCGCCCTGCGCGGCTTCCGGAACCTGCGCGAGCTGGGGATGTCGTTGCAGATTAACATGACGATTGCTCGTCACAATGCGCACCAACTCCCCGCAGTGCTGGAGTTGGCCAAAGAGATCGGGGCGGATGCCTTGCACACGTTCCTTTTGGTTCCGGTGGGTTGCGGCGTGGACATCGCCGCTGAGCAAATGGTGCCCGCCGAAGAATACGAAGAGATCTTGAACTGGTTCTACGATCGTTCGCTCGAGGGCGGGATCGAGCTGAAAGCCACCTGCGCCCCTCATTATTTCCGCGTGGTGCGGCAACGCCGCGCCGCGGAGCGCCGGGCGGCCACCAGCGTCCACAACCAGCTGCGCCCGGCAGAGGCCGGCGGATCGAAAGATGCCATCGGACCTATTGAAATGACCCTGCCCGGGTCGACGGGCATCGCCCTCCATCCACACTCTGCCCCATCCGGCTCTGCCCATCCCCAGGGCATGAACGCCATGACCAAGGGCTGTCTGGCCGGCACCGGCGTCTGCTTCATTTCACACCGAGGCGAGGTTTATCCCTGCGGATACCTGCCGGTCCTGGCGGGCGACCTGAACAAACAATCGTTCGCGGAGATTTGGGAGCAGGCCCCGGTTTTTCAACAACTGCGTAACACGGATAATTTGAAAGGGAAATGCGGCTGCTGCGAGTTTCGCAATGTCTGCATGGGGTGCCGTGCACGAGCCTATGCGGCCAGCGGCGATTATCTGGACGAAGAACCATTCTGCGTTTATCAACCCCGGAGGAACGGCTCCGATCAAGAGCCTGGCAAAGTCAGCTTCGGTCATCCTGAGCGCCGGGAAGGATCTCCGCAGTCGCTTGTGGATGCCACAAAGCACGCGTAACTGCAGAGATGCTTCGCGGCGCTCAGCATGACCGATGGAGTCCTGTGGAAGGAAGTGACCCATGTTTCAGTTTAGCGATCTCGTGCGTGGCGGCGAACTGGTCCGCGACATAAAACAGAAGTTCCCCGAGACCGACGAGGTGTTCGTGAAGTTCGGTCTTCGCCCCTCCTGCTATGACTGTTCGATTGAGATGGCAGCGCGCAAAGTCGGCGTCTCCCTCGATGACTTGATGGTGGAAGTGAACAAAGCGATTTACAAGAGCCGTGGCGTTACAGCTTGATTCTTTCTTAGGCGATTCCAATTCGACTCTTACTCATCATACCCGCCCCTGATCGCGCACAATCCAAGAGGACGGAGGAGCATTTTTCATAATATTCATACTTGCTCCTCCGTCCTTCTTGAAGCGCCGCCAATGCCGCTGTCCACGGAACCAGCGTTATACTGGAGCAGGCTGATTCTGTGATAGGTGTCGCTAGCACGCTCAGGGATCAGTTTCTGAACTGGTTGAGTTGGGGATTCTCCGATGGCTGGAAAGCGCAGCCGACTTCGGGCGGAACTCGTGTTTGACAACGCCGTGTGATATCCTTGTATTGATAGTTGCGATTCGTTTCCCCCATCCCGAAGACCGAGCCCAGGGGTTTCTGCTGCTGGCTGCAGTGGGCACAGTCCGAACCCTGCGGGGCGAAATCTACGTATGCAGCCAGAGGGCGGTACCAGTTCTCGACTCACACAAAATCCTCTATGCCAGAGTTCCCTCGGCGAACCGAAATCATGCGCACGGGCCTAAAGGCTAGGGGGCGAGTGCAACCTTCACCCTTTATCCTTTACCCTTTAGACTTAAGAAAACTCCCATCCCCGGCACTTATCGATTTCGCAGCGGCTGCGGTTGAGGTAATGTCTTAGCTCTTCCAATCCGAATTCTCGAGCCAATTCGCGGGCACTCACCCCCGGCCTCTTGGCTTTCAGCACGAACCAACCTTCCGACGACAACCACTTATCTTCGGCGACGTCCTCTCCTCGCTCCTTGAGCAACCGCCCGATCTTCTCAGGGCGGTTCAAATCCTGATGGAAGATGCAGCGGTCCAGATCAAGTGTGAGACGAGTGACGTTCTTTCCATTGCCCTGGTTTTCAGTATCGTAGACCAGTTGCTCCCCATCCAGATCATAAACCCGGCAATCCGGAATCCACGTGGAACTAACTACGTAGTAGTTATAGCTGATGGCTTGCGCCTGGAGCGAGCGGCCGGCCGAGTAGGCGCTCACCCAGATCACCAATTCCGCTCCCTGATTGGAGAGCTGCTCCCAGAGCGGGGACCAGTTGACGTCGAAGCAAATGGCCAGGCCTACCCGCCCGAAATCCGCCTGGTGGACACACACGGCCGAGCCGGGTTGCGCGGAGAGGCCCACGCACTCTTCTCCCCACACGGGGTAGAGTTTGTTGTAAACACAGGCGACCTTTCCGTCGCGGTCGAGCAGGACCGCGGAGTTGAAGCCCTGCGTCCCGTCAGTTCGATGGATCGGGCAAACAATGTAGGTTCGATATTTCTTGGCCAGGCGCGACATGGCAGTGACGGTCGGGCCGTCGAGCGGTTCCGCACTCTCTTTGGTGTTGCCGCGAAAGGTCTCGGGAAGAGCGATGATATCCGCCCCCAAGGCTCCTTCCGCATCCACCTGACTGGCGACCCACTCCAAAGGATGCTCGCCCGCATGGAAGCCGATGCTCACCACCCGAACCGGGCGCCCGGTCTTTTCCTCTGCTGATTCCGGAGAGTAGACTCGCGCTCCTCCTTCCGTAGCGGCTACCGACGCCGCGCCACTGAACCCCGCCGCCAACGCCGACACACCCATTGCCGACCCCTTGAGAAACTCCCGCCTCTTCATGTCGTTAAACATCGTTCCCTCCCAATTGTGGCCGCGATTCTGCATCTCTCGGCCGGACAGCGCGGGCTCCCGTTTTACGGGCTCCGCGCCGCTCAGCCTGACTATCCCGCTGTTAGTCTGACAGAATTGCCCAGCCGAGTCCAGACGTGAAGGAGTGCCTCGCCTAAGAGCTGAAAGCAGTAAGCTGGCGGCACAAAGCAGAAGACGCAAGAGTCGATGCCGGCTGATGGCCAAACCGAACTTGGTTTGCTGGTCGGCAGGGAGCTGATGGCTATGACTAGTGCCTTCTGCCCTCGATCGACAGGATTCGCAAATCCGGCAACCTTTCCCCTGGAATAAATACGTGCGTTTCGACAGAGCAGGCGTATACTGCCTGCTATCAGCAAGAACCCTGCGCCGCCCCAGACAAGGCGTGGGCGGCAGACTCCGCCGAAAGGAGGGAATTCCGGTGGACTTTAGCAACAAGACGCTCGCTTACATGGGTAGATTGACTGTTATGTTCTCATTCTTCTTGGTACTGTTGATTCCGGCTTCAGCAGCCGCACAGCAAGCGACCGGCAAAATCGTTGGCACAGTCACTGACGCTCAAGGCGGGGTGATGCCGGGGGTAAAGGTCACGGCCACCAACCAGGCTACGAAGATCACAACCTCGAGCCTCACCAACAATGAGGGCCTCTATCAGGTCCTCAACCTTCCTATCGGCGATTACCGCCTCACGGCGCAAGCCGATGGTTTTAGGACGCTGGTCACGGACGCTCCGCCCCTACAGATCAATCAGGTGCTGCGCGTCGATTTGCGCATGGAGCTGGGCGCTCGCAACGAATCGGTCACGGTCGAAGGCATGGCGGCGGCCGTCGAAACCGTGAATCCTACCTTGGGGCAATCGGTCACCGCGCGAGCTGCGGTGGACCTGCCGCTTAACGGACGCAACGTTCTGGATCTTGCGCTGCTCCAACCTGGAGTTACGGAAGTGAACCCCTACGCCACCACCAATGATCAGGCCGGCAGCTTTGGGGTCGCTGGCGGCAAGTCCGACTCCGTGACTTATCTGCTGGACGGGGGCATTAATAACGACCTGCTGGCCAACGAGGTCGTCTATAACCCCAACCCGGACGCCATCGCTGAGTTTCGAATTCTGACCAGCAACTACTCGGCGGAATACGGGCGTAATGCCGGGGGTATCGTGAGCGTCGTCACCAAGTCCGGGAGCAATACCTTGCATGGCAGTGCGTTTGATTACGTGCGCAACGACCTCTTCGATGCCAACCTCTTTTTCAACAACCTCAACGGGCTCCCCAAGCAAGTGCTGAAGCGCAACCAGTACGGCTTCACGCTCGGGGGGCCGGTCGAGATTCCTCACGTGGTGAATGGGAAAGACAAGTTCTTCTGGTTCGTTGATTACTCCGGCCAGCGCCAAGTCGAAACCGACACTGAACCGGCGCTTCCGGTGTACACTCCCGCGGAGCTCAAAGGAGACTTCTCGACTTCCGGGCCGAACGGGACTCCGGACCCAAAGGTCGCGGCTTTTCTCGCAACCAACACCTACTGGCAGTCCACCCCTGAGTTGGCCGCGCAGGCAATTATTGAACCGTCGAAATTCAGCCCCGTGTCGCAGAACTATATCCAAGCTAACCTCATCCCAACTTCCGCGACGGGAGTCAAGATCGCCCAGGCAGGCAGCACGGATAACACTGACGAATTCACGGCAAAGCTGGATGCCCAATTGAACTCCAAGGACAAACTGTCGGGCACTCTGGGTTGGTCCCGTGAGCCGGTGCTGGATCCCTTCAGCTATGCCTTTGGTTCTCCTCCTTTCGACGCCTGGGGATACGGCGCGCTCGGTAACCATCACCGGGAGTTTACCAACGTGGCTTGGGACCGGAGCTTTTCGCCCACTTTGTTGAACGAGGCGCGGTTTACCGCCCAGCGCATGAACATTGCCCAAGCTTTTCCCGCCGAGAAATTGCCTACGCCCGGCCAATTGGGAATTGGAATCACACCCGACCAGTCGACGGGCCCGACCCTCATTGATTTCTTCAGCGGCCTGACCCTCGGCTTCAGCCCGCAGGGACCTACCACCGAGATCAACAACACCTTTGGCGCGTCGGACACCCTCTCCTGGCTGAAGGGTCGACACACCATGAAATTCGGCTTCTTCGTCTCGACGTTTCAGAACAACACCCACTACGATTATTATGTGGATGGACAGTTCCTGTTTTATGGCCCCTCGACCAGCGTTGGCTCCGGCAACGATTTTGCGGATTTCCTGATGGGCCTGCCCGACGAGTACTTCGAGTTCGGCGCCGCGCCCTCGAACATCCGAACCAAGGCCTATTACGCCTTCGCGCAGGATGAATGGCATCTGCGGAAGAACTTTGTCATTACCTACGGCTTGCGTTACGAATACAACTCCCCGAAGTTGGACACCCAAGGACGCACTTTCTCCCTCATTCCCGGAGGGCAGTCCACCCGGTTCGTCAATGCTCCCCCCAGCCTGCTGTTTCCCGGTGATCGAGGCGCTCCCAGAGGCGCCAATTTCCCGGACCGAACCAACTTTGCCCCGCGCTTCGGCTTTGCTTGGGATCCACGGGGCGACGGGAAAACGAGCATCCGGGGCGGCGTCGGGCTGTTCTATGACGTTCTGAAGGGCGAGGATAACTTGCAGTTCAACGGCCAGGCCCCGTTCTTCGGCTACGTGGACATGCTCTTCCCGCCCTTGCCGGGGAATCCCACCTCCGACCCCGGTTACTTGACGCAACCCTTCGTCGTCACCGGCGCTACCAACCCCTTCCCCTCCAAGCCTCCGGCCCCCGATATCAACTTTGGGGCATCCGGCTTTCTGCCTTTCGGCGGACCCGGTGTGTTCTTTGTCGACCCCCACTTGCGCACCCCGTATAGCTATCAGTACAACTTCAGCATGCAGCGCAATCTGAACCAGGGTATAGTCTTAGAGGCTAGTTATGTCGGCAGTTTGACCCATGGGCAAACGGCGCTGGCGGACCAGAATCCCTTCATCCTGGGTACGGATACCCGCCTGCTGAACACCCAGCCCGGTATTCTGCCCGACGGGTCGAATGGGTTCAGCTACCTCGACACCTTCGGAAATCTCGTCAACGCCAACTATAACAGCCTGGAGAGCAGCCTCACCAAGCGAATTACCGGCAACCGCTGGATGGGCAACAGCTACTTCACCCTCGCCTATACCTGGGGGAAGTCGATCGATGACGCTTCCGGCTTCCGCAACGTGAACGGTCAGGTGCCCTATTACAATCACGATGCCTTCCGCGCCGTCTCCGACTACGACATCCGCCAACGCGTTGCCTTCAGCGGGGCCTGGGAACTTCCTTTCAATCAACTCTGGGCTTCCGCTCCCCGCCGCCTGACGAAGGGATGGAGCCTGTATCCCATCGCGACTTGGCGCACCGGGTTCCCCATGGACATCTCCGCCCAACTTCCCACCACGATGACGGACCCCGGGCCGTCGGGCGCGGGCGATGGAGGCATTGTGCGGGCAAATCAACTCACTCGCACCGTTCCCATTCTGGATCCGCGCCACAACGCCGGGAACTTCTACTTCAATCCTGCCGACTTTACAGCCCAGCAGAACCAACCCATCTCGGGGAATCCAGACCCGTGCGCGGGCGCTGACCCAACTCTGCTTCCTGCCAGTGCTTGCGCCGTGGCCAACCCGGCGGTGCGCACCTATGGGTCGTACGCCAGGAATTCCCTGCGCGGGCCGCACCGAGGCAACCTGGATTTTGCGGTGGGAAAGAAGACCCCTATCGTGGGAGAACGACTGAACGTGGAGTTTCGTGCGGAGTTTTTTAATATGATTAACCAAGCGCAATTTGAACTCCCCACGCTCAATATTCTCGATCCCAGTTTCGGTCAGATCACGTGCACCTATCCTGGCCGTATCATCCAGCTAGCGCTGAGGCTTACGTTCTAGCGCTGTCGGCGTCCTTTCCTTGCTAGGGGAGGGGACGGAACGGTTGACTTATTGTCATCGATCACAGGCCCTTCTCCGGGCCAGCTACGCTCCCGGAAGGCCTGCTTTCGGTGGTCAACCGCTACGGTGCGACTATAAAGGCCCACACCATGCAAGTCGTGGCTTAGGTCGCCTCCGATCCCCAAAGGGCGCATACATGCCGACAGCGACGGTCGGCACGTATGCGCCACCCGCGTCCTCCCCGCAGAAGTGGGGGAGCCATGTTCGGTGGATTCCCGCTTGCGCGGGAATGACGTGATTTAGGGGTTCAGTCTTTGCTCAGAAGTCTGACGACTTGGATTTTTCTTCCGAAACGCGGCGTAAAACGGGGAGGGCGGCTTGGTCTATTTCCAGGCCGGATTCTTCCTTGGTCTTAATCAGGCACTCGAGGGTGGCAACTCGAACGACGAGGCCGGTGCCGACTTGCATTTCCACGCTTTCATTCCGAAGCTGGTCGTAGTCGCGGCCTTTGCCAATGGCTCCCAGAAGGTCCAGAGGTCCGAAGCGGGTCATCAGCAGATGATGGCCGGTCGAGGCTAGTTCCGAAAGGCCAGGTATCTCGGTCTGGCGGGCGGGAATGCGGTAGTGGGCGCCCAACGGCCGGAAGGACATCCAAAGCCGAGTGAGGTTGCCGGTCTCGCGGGAATGGACCACGTCGAGATCGAAAGCCGCGAGCGGGGCGCCGTGCAAGACTGCGCAAACCCCGCCGACCACGATGAAATCCACCTTGTGGCGGCGAAGGGTCTTGAGGATTTCCAAATAATTAATAGTCGGCTTGGTCATTTCGGAGCCTCTGGAGAGATCGCACCGCTTGCTGCAAAACCTGCAGGCGTTCAGCGGGAGTGAGCGAGAGCATCCAGCCAATGAGTGTCAGGTCCACACCGTCTGCGCTGTGGGTTGGTGCGTGGGCGAGCTGAGGTTCTGCATCCGCGTCGCGGGTCTGGAGGTTGGTTTCTGTCATGTCGCCTCAAAGAGACTCAAGGATCGCCTGCCGTTCAATCCCTTTGGCTTTTGCCACGGCGCGCAGGATGGCATTCAGGGTTCCAACACGAAGGATCCTGTGCGCAGGAACGACAATGCGTTGGTGGATAGGCACCGAGTCTCCAGAACGATGTGGCTAGCCTCCTGGTGGACAACGCGATAGGCCCAGTTGCGGCAGAGAAGCTGCACGAGACCGTGGCCGCTCAAGTCACGCGGAATCTTCATGAGTTGACGAGAACTTCGTCTCGGACCAGATGGAGACGGATTGCGGCGGGCAGCTTCAGATGGTCAAAGTAAAAGGCTGCCACGGCTTCTCTGACATTGCGGCGCAGTTCCTCCCAATTGTCAGCCTGCGTGACGATGCTCTCCGTCAGGCATTCCGCGACGAGCCCCCCATCAGGTTCCTGGCTAACTTCGAAGACAATCTCGTTCATAGGTGCAGCTTATTCCATTCTTGCAAGAGATACAAGGCTTCCCCCCGGGGTTTGTGTGAAAACCTCATTCAGGCTGTCGTTCCGAGCGAAGCGAGGTCCGATTTCGAGTCCGATTGGGATCGGACCCTCGGACCCCAGAAATCGGGGAATCTCGCTCGGAGGTTTTCGAGGCAGTGCGGGATTCCTCGTCGCCCCGAGCAGAACGGGGCTCTCCTGAAAATAACCCCACCCGGCCGTTGTAGGGGCACGCCATGGCGTGCCCCTACGTGAGGATGACAAGGGGAATTTCATCCCCTTGGGTGGGCCAAAGGCCCATGGAAACTCCTCGCAATGACAGGCGCAGCCGGGTTCTCACACTGACTCTCCGGGAGAGGGCTGGTCGTCTACTGAGCAGGCAGCGCGTCCAACGAGGGCTGCATGTGCCTTGGCGAAGGCCGTTCGCTGAATCGTATTCCTCCACTCAGCACTAGCCAGCAAACGCTCACCACTGCCTTTCTCACGCCCAATAATTACGGTCGAGCGAGCGGTACTGGATGGCTTCGGAGATGTGGTCCGTGCCGATGCCGTCGGTGGCAGCGAGGTCGGAGATAGTTAGCGCCACTTTTAGGATTCGATCGTGGGCGCGGGCGCTCAGGCCCAGACGTGTCATGGCGCTCTCCAGCAGGCGTTCGCAGTCCGGTGAGATATTGCAATACTTGCGAATCTGCCGCGAGCTCATCTGCGCGTTGCAATAAATCTTCTCGCCGGCGAAGCGGCGCAACTGCCGCTGGCGCGCTTTGATGACGCGCTCCCGGATCTCCTGCGAGCTTTCGCCGCCCGAGTCCTGCCTCAGCTCCTGATAGCGCACGGCGGGCATATCGATGTGGATATCGATGCGGTCGAGCAGGGGGCCGGAGATTTTCGAGACGTAGCGTTGAATGAGAGGCGGAGTGCAGGTGCACTCGCGCGAGGGGTCGTTGAAGAAACCGCAGGGGCAGGGATTCATGGCGGCAGCCAGCATGAAGCGCGACGGGAAAGTCAGGGACATGGCGGCGCGGGAGATGGTGACCGTGCCGTCTTCCACAGGTTGGCGCATCACCTCCAGCACGTTGCGTTGGAATTCCGGCAACTCGTCGAGGAAGAGCACGCCATTGTGCGCCAAGCTCACTTCCCCCGGGCGAGGCACGGCCCCGCCGCCGATCAATCCGGCGTCCGAAATGGTGTGGTGGGGTGAGCGAAAAGGGCGAGTGCCGATCAACCCACCGCCAGGCTCGAGCAGCCCGGCCACGCTGTGGATCTTGGTGGTCTGAATGGCTTCATCGAAAGTCAGGGGCGGGAGAATGGTGGGGATGCGTTTGGCCAACATGGTCTTGCCGGCGCCGGGCGGGCCGATCATCAGGATATTGTGGCCTCCCGCGGTAGCCACCTCAATAGCCCGCTTGGCGTGCAGTTGCCCTTTGACGTCGCGGAAATCGACGTTGTACTGGCTGGCCTGAGCCAGCAGGGCGGTGCTGTCCACTTTGGCCGCGGCGAACTCGCGCGTCTCGTTGATGAAGTCCAGGGCCTCCGGCAAAGAGCGCAGGCCATAGACTTTCAACTCCTCCACCACCGCCGCCTCGCTGGCATTCTCGAGCGGCAGCACCATCCGTTGGATGCCCTTCTGCCGCGCCATGGCGGCAATCGAAAGCGCACCCTTAATGGGGCGCAGGCCGCCATCGAGCGAAAGCTCGCCCAGAAACAAGGTGTTCTTGAGGTCCGCTTTCAAAAGGACGCCTGTGGTGCCTAGAATTCCCAGGGCGATGGCGAGGTCAAATCCGGAGCCTTCCTTCTTCACGTCCGCCGGAGCAAGGTTCACGGTGATCTTTTGGAAAGGAAACTCCAGGCCGCAATTCTTGATGGCGGATTGTATGCGCTCGCGGCTCTCCCGAACAGCGGCGTCGGGCAGACCCACGGTGGTGAAATTGGGCAGTCCGGCGGAAATATCCACCTCGACTTCAACGGGGTAAGCGTCGATGCCGAAGACGGCGGCGCTGAGAGCTTTGAAAAGCATGGGAATCAATTCCGGCAGCAAGATGCATGCCGGGAATGGCCAGCCGTGGGCGGTAATCGCAACCGGATGGGTTAGGGCCTGCCATACCCTTGCCGATGATCGGCAAGGCATGCCTCTCGGAGCTCAGACCGGAGGACTCTTTCGTGCCTGGCGCTGAGCCCGCAAGAGGCGTGGGAGTATACCAGAACCAACTACCCGCTGTCCCGGAATTTGCAAGCCGTTTCCCTACATTGGCTGCACGGTTTTCAACGCGAACTCGCCCAGATAACCATTAATGCTCGGCATCAAGTCCTGCCACTGGTGCTGGAAATCCATGCCCGAATATTCATAATTAAGGGCGGTAGCTAGACACGAGCTGCGAAGCGGCACGAAGGGCCCGTACCAGAGGAAAGAACCGGGGTGGGCATCTTCGGGCAAGCGCGCCTTGCGCGCCTGAACTTCGACCAGGTTGGGAATGCTGAGACGGGTAGTATCGCTCTCCCGCGTGAAGCTGATCGGGACCTGATGTACGCTGGCGATCTTGCCCAACGCTTGGGAATAGGCGCGCTGCCAGAGGGCCACGACGGCTCGCCGTTGGGCGTCGGAGGCGGCTTCATCGAGATAAAGTGCCGTGCGGCGTGGCGCCTCGTAGGCGCCGAGGTTGGCGTCACCCACCACGACCGCCGCCACCTTGACACCTGCGAGCGGGGTGCCTTCGTAATCGCCGCTGGTGATCCTCCAGGCGAGAATAGCTTCCCTGCCCGCGGTCGTCATCTGCCCCGAATAGAGGCAGCCGCAGGTGTACACCTCGTTGGAGCGCGCTTCCACGTAGTCTCCGCTGATCGCTGGCGCCTCACCCGCGGCGAGCGGCAAGGCGCACAATAAACTGACCCACGTCACTGTCGCCAATTGTTTCATTGGAAATTACCTCCAGGCTAAGGCGTTCAGGCTTGCTGCGTCGCTCGAGGAAAGGAACAATAAGGCGGCGAAACCTGCGCCGGAACTCCGTTCTCCCGGCTAGTCCTTATATACACCTTG
>Ga0187784_10001736_pt1 | contig 17380 bp, 18 predicted proteins | sample 1015_SJ02_MP15_2_FD_132964 | JGI IMG/M metagenome (GOLD analysis project Ga0187784, IMG submission 132964) | Tropical peat soil microbial communities from peatlands in Department of Meta, Colombia - 1015_SJ02_MP15_20_MG | ecosystem: Environmental > Terrestrial > Soil > Wetlands > Peat | place...
AAAAAACTCTGACCCTTCTAAAGCAATTCATTGCCGTCACTCGTGCGTGACGGTCACAACGTAAGCAGAGAGATTAGATGATGGTTACGTCGGTCATACTGAGCCAGAGCAAGCTAACTGCATTGTTGCCTCTTCATTTATTGCAGAGACAGAGACGGTCGGGGTCCTTCTCCTTCAACCAGTTTTCTAGTTATGACTGGCGCTTGGCAGCGCCAAACTATCGCAAGTTGCGGCTGCTCGGAATGCAAAAAAAGATTAAATAACCTTTCATCGCAGAACTGAACGTGTGGTTCTTACGGCTCAGAAGTCAGTTAGTACAGAAGAGGCCAAGAAGATCAGTCTCGATGAACTGTTTCGAGAGCTTTCTGCGGGAAAAGATGGCCTCACAGACTCTGAAGCTGCAAAAAGGCTTGAACAATACGGGTTAAACGAGATTCCGGAAAAGAAGATCAGCCCATTTTTGAAGTTTCTTAGGTACTTCTGGGGACCAATCCCATGGATGATTGAAGCCGCCCTCGTGATTTCGGGGATTCGGGGCGATCTTGCCACGTTCGGAATCATACTTCTGCTACTTCTCATGAATGCTATAGTGGGCTTCTCAGAGGAACATCAGGCAGGTAACGCCATTGAAATGTTGAAGCAGCGACTGGCTCCCAAGGCGAAGGTACTTCGAGACGACAAGTGGCGAGAAATGCCTGCAGCGGGGTTAGTTCCTGGCGATGTAGTGCGAGTACGCTTAGGCGACATCATTCCAGCCGATGTCAAGCTGATGGAAGGCGACTATCTGCTTGTGGATCAATCCGCATTAACGGGGGAATCTTTGCCTGTTGAAAAACACGTACAAGACGTGGGATATTCTGGTTCCATAATTCGCCAAGGAGAAATGAACGCCCTCGTAGTTAGCACTGGGTTGAAAACATACTTTGGCCAAACTACGAGACTTATCGAGGAAGCCGTAACTCGAAGCCACTTCCAAAAAGCAGTATTGCGTATTGGCGATTATCTCATTTTTCTCGCGTTGTCGATGGTAATAATCATTGTTATGGTCTCTCTGTTTCGCGGTCAGGACATATTCGTGATTCTGCAGTTTGCGCTCGTTCTGATAGTTGCGGCGATTCCTGCGGCGCTCCCGGCAGTTCTATCAGTGACAATGGCTTTGGGCGCGATTGCGTTAGCCAAAAAGGAGGTTATAGTCAGTAAACTTGTCTCTATTGAAGAAATGGCCGGCATGGACGTGCTATGCGCAGACAAAACTGGCACTATCACAAAGAACGAACTTACCGTTGGAGAAGTGAAGCCATTTGCCAAGTTTACAGATAGTGATGTGCTCTTCTATAGCGTTTTGGCCTCTAGAGAAGAAGATCAGGATCCAATAGATAATGCTGTAATCGCCAAGGCTAAGAGCCTGAAGGAAATTTCAGAAAGAGTCACTCAGTATAAGATCGTCAACTTCAAGCCATTTGACCCTGTGATTAAACGCACTGAAGCCACGTTAGATGAGGATGGCAATCGGTTCAAAGTTTCTAAGGGTGCGCCACAAGTAATTTTGTCACTTGCAAACAACAAGAAAGCGATCAGCACAGAAGTCGACAAGTACGTCGACTATTTTGCATCCAAAGGATACCGTGCCCTTGCCATAGGTCGCACAATTTCGGAAGATAAGTGGCAGTTTGTTGGACTCATCGCACTTTTTGACCCTCCCCGTGAAGATTCTGCAGAAACCATCAGTGCAGCGCAATCTATGGGTGTCGACGTGAAAATGGTTACAGGAGACCACATAGCCATCGCCAAAGAGATTGCAAGCCGGGTGAATCTGGGCACAAATATAGCGTTGCCTTCCTCTTTTGTAGACAAACCAGACAGTACGGCGCAGCGAGTAGTTGAAGAAGCTGATGGATTCGCCGAAGTGTTTCCCGAGCACAAGTACAGCATCGTAGAATCTCTTCAAGCTAAAGATCACATTGTAGGTATGACTGGTGATGGAGTCAACGACGCTCCAGCTTTGAAGAAGGCGGATGCAGGGATCGCAGTTTCCGGAGCCACTGACGCGGCGAAATCTGCCGCTGATATCGTGCTTACCAAACCAGGCCTTTCAGTAATTATTGATTCAATCAAGGAAAGCCGCAAAATCTTTCAACGTATGAACAATTATTCGATCTACCGCATCGCTGAAACAATCAGAGTAATATTTTTCATAACCTTATCTATCCTTATTTTCAGATTCTACCCAATCACGCCACTAATGATAGTCTTACTAGCAATCTTGAACGATTTGCCAGTCATGACAATTGCTTACGACAACGTTAGGATTTCGAGCAAACCAGAGAAATGGAACATGCGCACCGTGTTAGGCATCGCAACAGTCCTTGGAGCATTCGGAGTGATGTCGTCCTTTGGAATTCTTTACATAGGACTTGACGTTTTCAAACTGAGCCCCTTAGTTCTGATGTCCTTTATATATCTGAAACTTTCTGTGGCAGGCCATCTGACGTTACTTTTGGCGCGAACAAAAGAACACTTTTGGTCTATCCGACCAGCAAAACAGCTTTTCTTAGCCATCGTGCTTACGCAGCTCACTGCGACGCTACTCACGGTTTATGGCATCTTGTTACCAGCCATGGGTTGGGGACTCGCTCTATTCGTCTGGGGATACGCAATATTGACCGAGTTAGTTATCATTGATTTCATCAAAGTCTATTTCTACAAAGTACTAGACCACAGTGGCATAATATTTCAAAGATAGAGCGCCAAAACGTAAGTTTGAAATTCAAGTGAATCGACAAGGGCGCACTACCGACGAATAGAGACTATAGATACACCAGCAGCAAAGATAGGCGCCTAGAGAGAAGTTGCAGACGCGAAATGAGGGTTGTTCGACGACAATTGGGGCTAAACTATTTGGAGCTCCATTATCTTTCTGACTACGTCGATACCTGCAACAACGCCTATGATGCGATCGTTTTCGTCAACGACGAACGCATGATCTTCTTCACGGCTGATCATCATATCTGCGACTTGCGCCAAGCTTGTGGCCCTTTTTATGAGCAGCGGCTTGTGCATAAGTCTCTCCGAGAGATGCTCTTCCATTTGTTTAGAACCGATGTTTCCAAGATCTTCCAGAGTAACGGTACCGACGACTCTTTCATGATCGTCCACTACTGGCATGACTCGGAATCGTGTTTTCTCGAAGGCTTCCAAAGCTTCTCTCACGGTCGCACCATCACGCACTGAAACTGGCTGTGTAGTCATAAAATTCTCAACGACAGTTAGGTTGAGTTGTTCCGGAAACGAGCGCTTGGCTTTTGCATAGAATTTCTCCAAGGCTAACTCTTCAGCTTTCAGTCTCATGCGCGGTTGAATGGGATAGAAGGAGGCATCTCCTGAGACTAGATAGCTGACCCCGCTTGCAAGAAGAGCAGGTATCGCATATACACCGCCTAATGTTTCGACAACGAAAGCAGTCGGGGTCAAAAGAATCTTGTGTGTTCCAGCAAGTAGCGCTGCCATACCCACTGCAATAAACACGATCTTGAACTGGATGTCAGTTACGCTTGAAAAGAGGAAGCCAATGCCGGCGCCAATTACGATAGTCGGGAAAAAGAGGCCTCCACTTCCTCCGAAATTAAGCGTGAGAACAGTTGCAAACGTCTTGAGCAGAATTATCGCCAGCACCACGGCAATCGCGAAGCTTGTCCCGCTGATTATTGTGGCCACGAACTGCGTTCCGACTCCGATCGAATAAATCGAGAAATAACCAATCAATCCTAAGAGAACCGTGCCCAACGCGATTATACCGATATTCCCCGCCCTCTTCCTTATTGGGCCTCTTACACGTTCTGCATTGTTAAATATCTTAGTGAAAAAGATGGCATACAAGCCGCATATCAAACCTAGTAGCAGAGAGAGAAAGATTTCGTTCAATGAGATTTGTGGCTGCACCGTGTTTCCGAATATCCTTTCGCTGCCAAGAATGATTACTGAAATTAAGTAGGCGGGTATCGAAGCCACCATTGCTTCAATGAAAGTCTCCATGTCTAAATCGTTTCTGTAAGGAATCTCCAACGCGAAGAGAATAGCAGTTAGCGGCGTTCTAAAGACGGCTGCTAGACCCGCAGCTGCTCCGGCGATAAATATTCGCCTGACGTCATGTATACGAACTCCCACACGTCTGGAAACATTTGAGGCAATGCCTCCCCCGATAAGCAGACTCGGGCCTTCTGGGCCCGCGCTGCCACCGAAGCTCAACGTAAAAATCGATGCGAAAGTCTTTGCAATTGTGTCGCGGACGCTTATCTCACCGTTGCTCAGGTGATACCTCTCCAGGACTAAATGGGTACCGCTGCCCGTGCTCTTAGTCTCGCCAAAGACTCTAACTATAGCGTATGACGCTGCGAGGGCGACAAAAGCAAACAGAAAGTAGTACCACGGTGAAGTTTTCACGATTTCGAGAACTTGATTCGAAATACTCGTGTATACTAGGTACAGTCCAGAAGTTGCAGCAGATGCCGCGATTCCGATGCAGGCAACGAGCAAATAATAGTATCTGTTGCGACCTGCAATGCGGATCATCTGAAAACAGCCTCAAACCCAGCGCTATGCAGTGAATCAGAACGAGAATAACCATTTAATTCTTTTCTCGTAACTCAAAGCTGAACGAGTCAAGTCCACCGTTACGAAGACCGTTCATGCTACTGTGCACGGCTGTTCTAAAAGCGCGCGTTTTACGCTTCAATGAAATAGGCGACTGAGGGAAGCCACCGGTTTTGAGGGAAACTTGGTAGTCGCACTGCTTATAAGGTAGATTCCTGTAATTTTGGTCCGTGAGCAAATATGGTTTCGGAAAAAACGTTGCATTTTACGGGCAAGAATAAGGATTTGAACGCGCTTTCGCAGCAGATAGTGCAGCAGTTAAACACTGAGGGGTATAAGACCCAATCGAAAAGTGCTCCTCTTGGAATCGTGATTCAGGCCAAGAAGGCAGGCATCCTGAGAGACATTATAACGGCTGACAGAGCCTTCAGCTTTCTAATAGCAGGTCAGCCGAACGATTTTACCATTCATATCGGCATCGGAAAATGGATTCAAAACATTGCAGTAGCTGCAGTAGAAACACTACTACTGACATGGCTGTTTCTTGCGATCGATGTTCCGGAGATGCTTTGGACTGAGCACGTCGAAAAGAAGATAATAAAGGAAATCAAACAAATAGTAGGCTAAGTCTTCGGCGCGCGCGCCTCAAGCGCGGACAGGAGTCCACCCCCATCTTTTTTTGGCATCATTGCTTCAAAGCTCACAAGAGTTTATCCAAGGTTCGTTTTGAACCCCACACGTAATCGTTTTCGCATCTTAGATTGCCGCGCGTCTACGATTTACGCTCTTTAGCGTCTCCTTCGGACTCATTTTTACTCTCAAGCCTATTCAAAGCTTGCTTGAGTAATCCATGGTTTGAAGAAATAGATAAGAAGCTCGCAACTCGAGCCATCGAAAGTTACCCTTCTAATCATCTTGTGCAGATGAAATGGCTGAGAAAACGAAGAGACAAGAAACGACCAATCTTCAGCGTCGCTTTCCAAGACTCAAGAGGCGAAGAACCCTCCTGTTGACCCAGATCACGTACAGTTGTGTCCGTCTCTTCAGCATCTTCAATCCGAGGTCTCAAACCCCAGCAGGTCAATTGCTGGGCTTGCCCAACTGCCACCAAAGCAGACGGTAACAGTGCTACACTGATTACGATAAGGAAAAACTTCCACAATTTCATGCCTTTTTATCACCCAAAACAGACCAGCCGTGTTCAATCATATAAACAATGCTAAAAAACTGTGAATCTCCAGCGTCCCACAAAACCGAGCAGATTTCGCCAAGTAGCGCTCTTTCTGTCACCATTGAAGAGGGCCGTGATCGCTTTCATCAAAAAAGGAATCCAGCTTCAGACGACCTGAAGGACAAAAAGAGAATTCTTTTTGTCCAAGGCTCGCATTCTTGCCTAGAAGATTTCAGCACTTATTCTGTTTCAAACTGGGATTTCAGAGTTTCAGCCAAAGCAAGATACCCATAATTAAGCCATATATGGCCAATGCCTCGGCTAGGGCTACGACCAAGAAACTTCTGAAGAACGTTTCAGGTTTCTCGGCCAGAGCACTGACGGCGGCGCTGCCCACCGCGGAAATTGCAAGTCCAGCGGCCAATGAAGATAGTCCAACGGCCACGCCAGCCGAGAGCGCTATCGCGACTCTATCGTATGGCCCAGTAGTCGTGGTTGTTGTGCTAGCTGCTTGGTCTGTCGAAAATGTTAATGCTGCCGCCACTCCAATAATGGGGAGAATTATAAGCGGAAGAAACAAAAGCAAAATTGCAAGCTTATTCTTCAAGCCAATCTAGCTCCAACAGCACAATATAATTCTAGGTATTAATCCTTTTTCTTGGTTGCTTTTGTTTCTTTTTCGGCAAGTGTTAGGTCAATAGTTTCGCCCATCTTGCGTGCTTCTTCTCTGAGTGACTCGATTTTCTCTTGGATTTTCTTTATCTCTGCTTCAGCAGCTTGGGAGATTTTTCTATTAAGATCCTCGTAGTCCTTTTGAAGCTGATTCTTTTTCGACATTGGTTCACTTCTCCACGATTTCTTATTTTAAAACGAGAACCGGACAAGGCGAATATTCGATTACTCTTTCAGCAACGCTGCCCAGCAGAATTCTCTCGGTGCCTCTTCTTCCGTGAGTACCGATTACAATCAAGCCCACGTTTGACTCTTCAGCCAGATGAACGATCACGTCGAATGGTCTTCCTTTCGCTATTGCGGAACTAGCCTTAACACTGGCTTTCTCCGCTAAACCGAGAACATAATTTATGTATCGTTGACCAGCTTGCTTCAGCCTCAGTTCAACATCCTCATGTTCACCCACCTTGAAAAACGAACGGGCTTCATCAAGAACAACCGAATCTATAACATAGACTACCATTATCTGAGCGCCAAGCATTTTAGCAAGGTTTACCCCGTACTCAGCTGCATGCATGCTAGAATCCGATCCATCGGTGGGAATTAGAATCTTTGTGATATCCTTAAAACTCGATGACAAAACTATCCATGCTCCTTAATCATGCGTTTGATTCGCTTGGTTCTGACAAACTCTTCACGTTCCTTTTCTTCCAAAACCAGTTCGATTTGCTTGACGATATTTCGATACATTGGTATTAAGACGTATTTCAGCGCGTTAACTCTGCGCTGAGTACGTCGCACATCGTGGGCAATCTGAAACGCCGCGCCCTCGGCCCTCGACAAGTCAGCAATTAACTCAAGTGAATCGTAGAATTGCTCAAACGCCCTGTCAAGTTCCGCGTTCGTATTGGCAAAACCGTAATCAGGCTTCATATCAGATTGACGTTGGAATTCAACCAAGGGAACAGTTACCCCCATGATGCTTCTAAAATCCAAAAGAAAATCAGCCTCATGACTCACACCAATAGCAATGTTAGCGATAGTGTCTGAACCCTTAGCAAAATTAGCTTCCATCAGATTCTGATAAGCCCCCTCGAGAGCTCTAACCAACTCCTCACGAGTCCTTTCTGCTTCGTAAACGTTCTTCCTCAGCTCACGGAGCAAAATGTCACGTTTGCGTTCGAGTACCTCTCGTCCGGACTCTGCCAAGCTCAATGTCTTCCTTGTTTGTATCAGATTAATCCTTGTTGGACTTACGTTCTCAAGAGACATCTCATCACTTCACCTCGCTGACTATTCTAGGAAAGTATTTCTTGATGAATTCGGGATGAATGCTCGTCAATTCTTCATCTGGCAAGACATCTAGCGCATCCCACGCAATCGAAAGCGTCTGCTCGATCGACCTGTTCTCATTTCTCCCTTGATTAATGACCGCCCGCTCAAAACGCTGACCAAAGCGCAAGAAATCTTGATCTCTGCTTCCCAGGCCTTCCTCGCCGATTATCGTCGCCAAAGACTTCACTCCGTTAAACTGAGCGTAAGCTGAATACAATTGATTCGCAACGTCAGCATGATCTTCTCGCGTTCGACCTTCTCCTATGCCATCCTTCATCAATCTAGAAAGACTTATCGAAACATTGATGGGAGGATAAATGCCCTGCTTTTCCAATGCACGGGACAGAACAATCTGCCCCTCAGTGATATAGCCAGTAAGGTCAGGAATAGGATGCGTAATATCGTCGTTCGGCATCGTTAGAATGGCCATTTGCGTGATCGAACCATTCTTGCCAGCTATTCTACCTGCGCGCTCGTACAGACTTGCAAGGTCACTGTACATGTAACCGGGATAACCCTTTCTACTTGGCACTTCCTCCATTGAAGCGCTTATCTCGCGTAAGGCTTCACAATAATTCGTCATGTCAGTCAAAATCACAAGCACGTGCGATTCCTGTTCAAACGCCAAATACTCCGCCAGAGTCAAGCCTGCTCTTGGCGTGATGATTCGCTCTACAGGCGGGTCTTCGGCCAAGTTGAGGAACATCGCCACATTTTTTATTGCTCCGGTTTCTTCGAAGCTTTTTCGGAAGAAAGCAGCGTCATCATGCTCAAGCCCCATAGCAATGAAGACAATGTTGAATTCTTCGCCACCACTGCGAATCTGTGCTTGTCTTACAATCTGAGCGGCGAGATCATTATGAGGTAAACCTGGCCCACTAAAAACTGGAAGCTTCTGTCCCCTCACTAGACTGGTCAAGCCATCTATTGCGGATATCCCTGTCTGAATGAAGTCCCTTGGATATTCGCGGGCACTAGGATTCAGTGGGAAACCGTTGACGTCGCGTCTCTCTTCAGTGAAGAACATCGGATGACCATCGATGGGTTCGCCGAAGCTGTTCATTACTCGACCAAGCATATCTGAGGACACAGGCACTTCCAAGGATCTTCCAAGAAAACTTGTGCGTGTTTCAGAAAGCGACAAATCTGTCGTGCCTTCGAAAACTTGGACAGTCGCAGCTTTCCGAGTAACCTCGATCACTTTGCCTAATCGTGCCTCTCCAGTCTGCGTTTTTACCGCCACAAGTTCATCATAACCCACGTCCTGCACGTTCTCCACTACAATTATTGGGCCAGAGATCGAGGCCACGCCCTTGTACTCTAATCCCGTGCCTGCCATACGACTTACCTCAAACTCGCCTCCAACTCTTCTAGGCGCTGATTCATCTGGGTGTCCAAGTCGTCCAAAACGTCGGTCTTATCGTTGGGCACCGAGGTCTTCATGCGCATGATCTCCTCCATGAGAGGCAACTGAGTAATCTTAAAGATTGGCACACCTCTGCTAACGATGCGTTCAGCGAATTTGTGAAAATCAACGATGACTTTCAGCATCTTAAACTGTTTCTTGGGGGAGCAGTAAGTGTCGACGGGGTCCAAAGCGTTCTGTTGCAAGAAAGCAATGCGGATTATTCGGGCTGTTTCCAAGATCAGGCGCTGTTTATCCGGCAAGGCTTCAGAACCAACTAGTTTAACGATGTTTTTCAAATCATCCTCGGTCTGCAATATGCGCATCGCCTCTTCCCTATAGTTTGTCCATTCTTTGTCAACCTCCTTGTGCCACCAGTCTGCAAGTTCGATAATGTAGCCGCTATAACTCTGCATCCAGTTGATAGCAGGATAATGCCTTGCATCAGCTAATTCAGAATCTAACGACCAGAAAACCCGTGTAAAACGTTTGGTATGCTGCGTAACAGGCTCAGAAAAGTCGCCGCCTGCTGGAGAAACCGCCCCAATAGCACAAATTGAGCCGACCCTCTTTTCCGTTCCTGAAGCTTCAACGACACCAGTACGTTCATAAAATTCTGCGAGACGCGATGGCAAATAGCTCGGAAATCCTTCTTCAGCAGGCATTTCCTCAAGCCTTCCTGAGACTTCCCTGAGTGCCTCCGCCCATCTACTCGTGGAATCCGCCATCAAAGCCACTGCGTAGCCCATGTCTCGATAGTATTCAGCTATGGTTATTCCAGTGTAAATGCTTGCTTCACGAGCAGAGAGCGTCATGTTGCTCGTGTTCGCGATCAGTATCGTACGTTCCATCAATGGATGCCCCGTTATGGGATCAATCAACTTCGGAAAGCTTGATAGCACATCAACCATTTCGTTGCCACGTTCACCGCACCCCACATAGATTATCAAGTCAGCGTTTGACCACTTAGCGAGCTGTTGCTGAGCAACGGTTTTTCCTGTACCAAAACCGCCAGGGATAGCAGCACTTCCTCCTTTTGCGATTGGAAAGAATGTGTCAATAACCCGCTGTCCAGTGATCAAAGGAGTAGATGGAGAAAGCCTCCGGCTACTCGGTCTAGGTTTTCTCACAGCCCATTTTTGTAACATGGGAAGGTCAATTTTCGTCCCATTTGTTTCTATGGTAGCTATTGGCTCCATGATTGTGTAGTTTCCTCTCCGCACAATTTGTGCGAGTCTACCTTGAATGTTCGGTGGGACAAGAATGCGATGTTCAACCAAAGCAGTTTCTGCAACCGTTCCAATAACGTCGCCACCTACAAGTCGCGCTCCAACCGTTACCTTAGGGTCAAAAGGCCACTTCTTATCTCTTGAAAGGGGCGACACTCCTCTTACTTTCATGATAAAATGACCCGTAAGTTCTTTTAGCACTTCTAATGGTCTTTGGATACCGTCAAAAACGTTTCCTACCAATCCTGGAGCCAGTTCCACTGAAAGTGGGCTCCCAGTACCAATAACGGGTTCATTGAGTTTGAGTCCAGTTGTGTTTTGGTAGACTTGGATTGTTGCATGCTCACCTTCCAGACGAATAATTTCTCCCACCAAGCCTTCTTTGCCGACTTCAACGAGTTCGTGCATTACAGCCTGCGCCATGCCTTCAGCTTCAACAACTGGTCCAGCAACACGAATTATGTTACCTTCAGCTGGCATATTTTCTACTTCTCCATCTGGAATAGAATTTTTGCTACTTCGACACGCAGAGTAGGCTTGAGTTCTTGCATTCTATTATCTAAAGTGCTATCGTAAGATATTCTGCCATCTATAGTTTGAATTTTACAGCCGCCGATGCAATTTATTGTCTGGTTCGATAGTTTCAATTCGCAACTAAGCTTCTTAGATACGCGGTTCAGAAAGCCTTGCGTTAACCAAGTCTTATCTACAGCGTTGACTTGTACAGCAAGGTTTTTTTGGCCCACTTTTCTTGCCCCTTCTTCTATAAGCTTCAGTAGGTAGTCATGATAACTTTCAGTTTTTGTGAAATCCTTGAGTTTTGATATCGCTTTCTCGAAAGCTAAATCAATCAAATCTTCCTTTGCGTGGGACAGACGATTTCTCATCTCCATATCGGTTACGGAAGCGATCTTTCGCTTTTCAGCTTCAGTTTTTTCAGTTGACTGACTAATCATAGCGATGTAGCTTTGATCAGCTTGTTCCTTTGCTGCCTTCAGGGTTTCTTTGCCCTCATTTTCGGCTGCTAAAATAATTGCCTCTGCTTCTTTTTGCACATCGCCTAGAACTTCGTTTGCAATAGCTGAAAGGCCGTTCTTGTGGCTCATTCCAATTCGCCCTTAGATTTTGATGCCTACGGTTTTACTAATAATATCAGATATGCGAATTTCGCTATTTACACCCCTGTTTCCAGGAATCTCTACGATTAGAGGTGTTTTGCGTTCTCTACGCGTTTTTTCGATCAATTCTCGCATCGATGATTGGGTGGAAAATGCCGCACTAACAATTATGATTGCCACATCTCTGCGCGCAAGAGCATCGTTTAGAGCTTGTCGTGCCTCGTCGATCGAAGCGACTTCAACACCCGCAATCCCGACAAGCTTAAAACCCGTGATCATATCGCTATCGCCGATCACGTAACTGAGCATTTTGGTCGCCGATGAAACTTTAAATCCTTAGGTTAATCAACATTTTGCAAGGAAACTATGCTAAGACCAGAAAGGATGACTTTTACATCAATAATCTGTGCTAAACCAGACGTCGAACAAGCACTAGAAGCGCTAAGCAGCTTCGGAGAATTTCATGTAGAAAAGGCAGCTCAAGAATCGAATGTTGCAGCCTACGACCAGAGCCTTCAGAAGGCTAAAGAGTCTCTGGCAGATATCAACGAACTAATAAAAAATCTGATCCAAGAAAAAACCGACCTTTTTGATATTTTCAGAAACAAGCAACCTGCCAAAACACAAATAACAGCTGAAAATTGGCAAGCTCTTCTAGAATACACCAGCCAACAAATTCTGACGCTGAAAAAAGAAGTTGAAGAAATAAACACGTCTATAGCCGACTTGCACGGAAAAACTACCCAACTCAATCACACAAAACTCATGCTGACGGTGATGGATGCCGCAGGAGCAGATCTCACAGCCATGGAAGAACTAAAATCCATTCACATTGCCATCGCTAGCTTGCCACGAAAAAACTTTGACGCACTCAAAACGGCATTAATCGGGTTTCCAATCCTTATTCATCGATGCTACTTGACCAAGGAAGCTTGCTTTGTATGCCTGGCCACACCAAGCAAACATAATGCTGATATTGAAAAAATCCTAAAAACGCACCACGCTGAAATCTTCGAAATTCCAAAAGACTTGCCTCACGATGCAATTATGGCGGTCAAAGAGGTAAATAGCCAATTAAACGAGAACGAACGCAAAGGCCAAGCACTTTTTGCTTCATTAGATAAATTGCGCAAAGAGAACCAAAGCAAACTTCCATCTTGGAAAGAGACAACAGAAAACATTATTACAATACTGCAGACCGAAAAAAAGATACTACAATCCGAACGGCTCGCAACCATCAAAGGGTTTGTGCCAAAGAAAAAGTTCCCCGAGCTCACAGAGAAAATTCAGAAAATGCTCGAAGGAAAAGTCCTGGTTCTCGAAAACGATATAGCAACAGTTGAGGATCCACCTACAAAGATTAATCACAGCAGGTTTATCGCGCCTTTCGAAGAGATTACTAAGCTTTATGGTCTGCCTCATTACGATGAAGTGGATCCTACGCCTGTCATTGCATTCACTTTTCCGATTATTTTCGGACTAATGTTTGCCGACGTCGGGCATGGCTTAATTCTGTTGGTCGGCGGATTGACCCTTGGGAAACTGATCAAAAAAAATCAAGCAATCAAAAATATGTGCTGGATTACTGCTACCTGCGGGGCCGCTGCCATATTTGCAGGACTACTGTTCGGCGAGTTCTTTGGGATGCACCTCTTTTCTCCGTTATGGTTCAGTCCTTTTGACAACGTAGTGACGTTCCTTATTTTTTGCCTCTTCGTCGGAGTGATGCAAATCACTTGCGGGTTGGCTTTGGAAATGGCTAACTTTCTGCTCAGAAGAAATGTTATTGACGCAGTCTTGACTTCTTTACCCAAGATATTATTTTACATTGGCGGAGTTTACCTCATTGCAGTTTATCAGTTGAATTTTAGTGCCTGGTTCAATGGTCCCATATTCATAGTTCTTGTACCTTTCGCTGTCCTAGTTTTTGCAAAGCCCATACTTTTGACACTTCCCAAATTCTCACCTCGTTCGACTGAATCAAAAAATGAGCAAAACTCCCTGGGACAGCGGTTTTTTGAAGGCGGAGACTTCATAATCCGCTTGCTGAGTAACACTTTTTCTTACTCACGAATCCTCGCCTTGCTTATGGCACATTGGGCACTAATCATGGTTACTTATGTCATCGCCGGCTTGGTGGGTTCTACTTCGCTCTTAGATTCGGCTATAGGCGGGATAATCATCGTGGGTGGAAACTTGTTTGTGATTGCGCTCGAAGGATTAATCGTTTTCATTCACACGTTAAGATTGCACTTCTACGAATGGTTCAGCAAGTTCTATCAGGGGACTGGCAGTGAATTCAATCCTTTAAGACAAAACTCCACATATACCAAAATTGTTCTTGGGGCAAAGCAATCTTAAACTAGCAAGTGGAGCTGAACGTCCTCAGGCTTCATTGCTGCTTCCACACCAAGGCTTAACGAAGCAAGATTTAGTGCTTCGACTTTTTTCTGTGTCATAAAAGCTATTGCAGATCCGATGTTGAAGATTTCTCTAGTCACGCTTGCTCTGGCTTGCTGAAACATGGCTTTGAGGAACGCTTTTTCAGCGCTTGCTATTGTCTCTTCTGCGTTTGTAGCTTTTTCAAAGAACTCAGCGTAATGGCTTTCTAGGACAATTTTCAGCGCTGATTCAAAATCTGTTGCTGCCACGATTGTCTCGATTGTCTCCGTAGAAAGGTTAAAACTGGCATGTGGAACTGCCAGCCGTAGCCAATTTGCATCGTAGTTTAGGGCTTTTCCCCTCAAGAGGGTTAGCAATATGAAGCTATCATTTTCCATGCTCGCATAGAAACGTGCATGCGGTTTTTCTTTTTTGGGAAGGCTTTCATACCCATTGTAGAGTTGTTCGAAAAACATCTTGTCGATAAAAACGTCAAAGCATGTTGTTGAGCCGGTTTCTTCATAAGTTTGCAGACCCATGTCCAATGCTGGAGCATATTTTGTGTTACTCAGGGTATCTACAATTTGCCGTATAGACGTAGCTCTTTGGGCTTCTTCGATGATCTTGCGGTTCTCGAGATAATTTTCGGCCGAAAGATAGATCTTCGTCATCTTTTCCTCGGAGCTTAACTTGGCGCTAGTTGCTTTTATGAGCGCTTTGATGTTTTCTATTTCAAACCTTAGGAGATATGAATCGAGATATTTTCTTGCTTTCTTCGGCGAGTTATTGATTATCTTCAAATAGGTTTCGATTAGATTTTCATTGAGGGCTCTTTCAAGTTTGCGGCTCGTCAGTGGCGATGATACCTTCGCCATTTGTTCCTGGTAGCTTGAATCGCGAAGTTGAGTTATGAGTTCTACGAGGTTTTTGCTCTCTGCTAGCGTCTTGAGTTTCGCTTCACTAAGTAGTTTGCCTCTTTCTGCGCCGATTTTGACTAGAACGCGCGAGTAGAGTGTTGTCTGTGTCAATATACCGTTTCTCCGAGTACTGCGTTCGCAACTGTTGAAGATGCTTGATTCATGCGCTTTTCCGCTTGAACTCTTAGTTTCTCCGTTGATTCCTGATTGGCTTTTAGCAGTTCATCATGGTTGCGGTTGGATTCCTGAATCGCGCTGGCGTAGAGCTTACGCGCCTCTTCCTCAGCGTAAGCCTTGCTATCAGCAATGAGTTTCTCGGCTTCGTGCTCTGCGAGAGCTGTTATCTTTTTTGCTTCATCTTCGGCCTCTTTTCTAATATGCTCTGCTTGGGACTCGATTTTCCTGAGTTCTCCCCAGACCTTCTCCATCATTTCACAATTACGCTACTGATATTCTGCGGTTTCTAAAGCTTTTGCACCTCGCATCCATCAAGCCTTGAATCAGTTAGAGAAAGCCCTCACGTCCTGTGGTCATGACTTCAGGTTTCAAAGGTTTAGAGTTATATTGGGGAATGGACTACTTCAGCCGAAAGAAAGATCCGAAAAGGAAGGATCAGCTGTGAAGGACGTCGAGGTAAAACTGATTACTGAACTTATGAAGGACAGTCGAAGAAGCGACAGGGAATTGGCAAAAACGCTTAGCGTTTCTCAACCTACGATAACAAGAACAAGAAAGAAGTTGGAAGAAGAAGGCTACATAAAAGAATACACCATCATACCCGACTTCGAGAAGCTTGGATTCCAAATGATGTCTTTTACGCTTGCTAAGCTGAAAAAACAGGTGTCAGAAGACGCCATTAGGGAGACGAGGAAGGAATTACGCAAGACATTGCCCAAGGAAAACGTTTCGACGATACTTACTATGAGAGGAATAGGATTGAGCGCCGACTATATGATTATAGCCTTTCACGAGAGCTACGATGCATACCTTAGGTTCCTCGATCTGATAAGACGACAGCCCATACTGGAAATCACAGAGACAAGAACCTTCATCGCAAGCCTCACTGAAAGTCACTTTCGCCCCTTGACCTTCTCAACACTAGCAGAATATGTGACCAAAATGAAAACAAAGGAAAACCTCACAGCATAACCTCTGAACAAAGCACACGCTAGTCGGTAATACGTGCATATGCTAAAAGACAAGAAATATAGGTTCCGACGGAGTGTCTAGAACACGCATTCGGAAGAAACAGCGTCTATTTGTGAGCTTTGATGGCTTCGGCCTCCGCCAAGAGTATTTTCTCTCTTAGCAAATCTTCTCCACAATACGGGCATATTCGGAAATCCGATTGAACATCCTTCCCGCAGGCAGGGCATAACACGTTTCTCGAAAGATTGGTTTCCAGCTTCCTTAAAGAGGTCTTTAAAGACGTCATGTCCGACCTTATTCTTCCAACAGCATCCTGCAACGAACGTAAACTAACGACCTCAGCCCGCACATTCTGCATTAAATCCTTAACGTTGCTTATCTCGATCGTATTCCTGATCAAACCCTCGTTCATCAATTCTAGATAATTCCCTTTCGCGCTGAAAAGGCTAACTTCTTCCTCGTTCTCCGATTGTGCATCCTTGAGAACCCTGCTAAGCAGCATGTCTAGCGGATTTCGAAATGCAATGATACACGTGGCACCCCACAGGACAAAAGTAGCAATTAACGAACCCAAAAAATAAGCTGCTACGTTAACCGTGCCTGACAAGTAACTGAATGGATAAAGTTTGAGCAAGGCAATCGGGGCATTCTGAGTCAGAGCGAAAAACGCCTCCAAGACCTGAAGGCCTGCCAAGAATGTCAAGGAGCCCAAGATCCACACGGCGACACCCTTTCCCAACGCATGCACTCCCTGTCTTCTCAATTGAGAATTGTTCTAGAAGAGTATTATAGAAGTTAAACAAATAAGCACGCATTCTCGTCCTCGACATATATCGAAACTTGATATGTGACGCTCACTATGCGTCGCGCTCGTCATATTCAAATACGTTAATAGGGCGCAAATCAACAGAATACTCATTGATGATCACGCATCTTTCTTCGAGGAAAGTGAATGATCGGAATAAAAGTCACGCTGATAAGCGGTCGCACGATTAATCAGGGCACCGGCAAGGAGCATGGGAAAACATCTAAACAGTATTATGAAAGTGTCGCCCTCTGCGAAATCGACCCTGACGACTTGAAAGAATTGGGCATACGTGAAGGCGCAAACGTGAAAGTCTCCACAAAATTTGGAACAGTGACGGTGAGGGCCGAAGCGTCAAAACGTGCTCCCCACCCAAAGATAGTCTACATGCCGTACGGTCCATGGGTAAATGTCATCGTGAATCCAGCCACTCAAGGAACAGGAATGCCATCATTCAAGGGCATACCCGCAGAAGTTGAACCAGCAAGCAACGTAGACGCCGTCTTAACTCTGCAGGAATTATTGAAACAAACTTTCAGGAAGACATAGAGTGCCGATAATCAAAAATGTCACGTGCCCGGTGTGTGGTACGTTCTGCGACGACATA
>Ga0187784_10001738_pt1 | contig 17366 bp, 12 predicted proteins | sample 1015_SJ02_MP15_2_FD_132964 | JGI IMG/M metagenome (GOLD analysis project Ga0187784, IMG submission 132964) | Tropical peat soil microbial communities from peatlands in Department of Meta, Colombia - 1015_SJ02_MP15_20_MG | ecosystem: Environmental > Terrestrial > Soil > Wetlands > Peat | place...
AACGTCCGGGTTCGCACTGTGGCGGGCCTAGTGCAGGGGCCCGCAGCTGGCGCCGTTGCTTTTCCGAGCCCGTTGGCGTTCTCCACTGTGCAACTGGGGACGTTCAACACGCTTACCGCAATGCTCAGCGATCGAGGCTCCTTAGCAACGAACGTCTCCGCAGTGGCCATCTCCGGCGCGAATGCCTCCGACTTTTCAGAGACGGATAATTGCGCCGGCCGTTCCCTAGGCGCGGGTGGTGGCTCGTGCACGACCAACGTCAAATTCACCCCGTCAATCGCCGCTGCGGAGAGCGCGCTGCTCACCATCACCGACACTGCCGGCACGCAAACCGTTAACCTCTCGGGCGTGGGCGCAAATTTCCTGGTAGTGGCTCCCAGCCCTCTGGTGTTCCCGAGCGAACCGCTGGGGACGTCCAATTCGCTTGCCGTAACGCTCAGCGATGAAGCGGCCTTAGCAACGAACGTTTCCGCGGTGGCCATCTCCGGCGCGAATGCGTCCGACTTCTCCGAAACGGGCAACTGCGTCGGCGCTTATTTATGGGCGGTTGGCAACTCCTGCACGGTCGACGTGAAATTCACCCCTTCCATCACTGGTGCGGAGAGCGCGTTGCTCACGATCAGCGGCACTTTCGGCGCGCTAACCGTTAACCTCTCGGGTGCTGGCATGGATTTCTCGGTAGGGGCCGCTCCCGGCGGCTCGCTAACGTCCACTGTCACCCAAGGCCAAACGGCGACGTACTCGTTGCAGGTGAGCGCCATCGGCGGAATGTCCGCTAGCGATGCAGTGAGCGTCACCGTCACGTGCTCTGGAGCCGCGCCTGAAACCGCTTGTGTGGTGCCTGCGTCGATTGCGGCCACCGTGGCGACTCCAGGCGCATTTACCGTGTCCGTCACCACCACCGCTCCGACGCAGTCCGGGATCCCGCTCGCGGGAGGTCCAAGGATCCGCAATCCGGTGACAGTTCTGGTCTTCGGCATGGCTCTGCTGCTGTTGGCCTTCGGGCTCTGCGTCCGGATGCACTTTTCGGAAAGACATTGGCGTTCGCCCGCCTCCCAGACGGGCTTGGCTTGGCTGGCGTTCGCGGGCCCCATGGTGCTCGCCATCGTCCTGATGGGTTGCGCGGGAGGCGGCAGCGGCTCGCCGCCGCCTCTGTCGGGGGGCACGCCAACTGGAACCTACACACTTACGCTGAAAAGCACGGCGGGAAGCGTGAGCCATACCACCAGCCTCACGTTAGTTGTAAACGCCCTGCAGTAGCTGATGGAAGCACGGCTAATCGCGGGCAAAGACCCTGAAATGCAGCTTCGGAAACTTCATACAAACGCGCCACGCTTTCATTTTCTGGTTCCTCAGAACGAAGCGGGGATCGCCAACCCCCAAGTCTGCTTGGCAAGCCTAGAACCTGTTTTGGCGCTTGCGTAGTTTCTTCGCGCTGGGGGAGATGCTTAGGTCCTTCGGGCTGCGCGAACTTCGTTGGTTGCGGCACTGAGCGCGTGCCAGATGCGGTCGAGCCATTCGCGGTGCTCCGGCTTCATCAGCACGGAGCGCAGGCAGGTCAGGGTGGTTCGGTCCTGCTTCATCGCGCCGAGGCTGTCGGCAAAGAACTCCACGGGAAGTTCGGCCACGGCAAGATGCAGATTCCGCCGCGCGGCTGCGTCGAAGATCTGTCGTGAAAGCTCAGACGACTTGCTCACGGATTCTGCGCGCGGGGCGAACACCACGATGTCGAGTTCGGTGGCAAAGGCGGCGACAAAACGAGTGTCAGCCGCGACGCGCTGGTGAAATTCCAAGGCGGCCTCCCGGCAGTGCTCGAGTCCTTGGGCAAATTCTCCGCCTTTCGCTAAAGGCAACAGCTTCTGGGTGGCCCACAACGCCACTGCGGCCGCTCCGGGACGCGAGCACTCCAGGCTGATCTCGCCGAGATGAAGTTCTTTCGAGCTGAAATAGGTATACGGTGAGTCATGCTTATAAAAACGGCCCACGGCGGGGTCGCGGAACACCACGCAGCCGCAACCATAAGGCTGCAAACCATGTTTGTGCGGATCGATGACCAGGGAATCGGCGTGGCGGATAGCCTCAAAGGCTCGGCGTGCTTCGTCTGCAAGGTTCCTTGCCAAGACGAAATAGCCTCCATACGCTGCGTCGCAGTGCACACGGAAGCCATACTTTTCGCGCAACTCAAGAATGTCTGGCAGGGGATCGACCGAGCCCGTAGCGGTTGTGCCCATGGTGACCACCACGGTCCCGACATCACCGCGAGCCAGCTGCGTTTTCAGAGCCGCAAGGTCCATTCGCGCGCGCACATCGCAAGCAATAGACTCAAACTTCAATTGCAGCACGGCGCTGATCCGCCGATGCGTGTAGTGCGCTTGTTCGCTGGCAACGATGGTTTTCCCGGGCGCCAATTGGCCAGCCACCCACAGCGCCTCCAAGTTAGCCATAGTGCCGCCGCTTGCGAGATGCCCGAGATGTTCGCTCCAACCGAACATTCCAGCGATCTCCGCGACGGCTTCTCTCTCCATTGCAGAAGAAGCGCGCCCTCCATCCAGCGCGTGATTGTTGGGATTGATCCACTGCGCCAATGCGTAAGCCAGCCGAGCGACGGGATGCGGCGGCTTGAGCATCTGCCCGGCATACATGGGATGAAAATAAGGGTAATTGTCCTGCAGGCGTTTGGCCGTCAAATCCAAAACTTCAGCGGCGCGGTCCATCTGCGGAGCTTCGGAAGAGATTCCGGGCAATGACCCGAACCCGGCGTCGAGTTTTTCCAGCGCCTGTTGCAGAAACTTCAGGCTTTCTTTATCGAGCATGGATTATTCCAGCGCTTTTTCGATCTGCCCCGCGATGCGCAGCAATTCCAATTGCGCCTGCTGGCGCTGGAAATTCGCGTCCAAGTAGGCCATCCACTTCTCGCTTTCGTCCAGCCGCGCGCGTTCCACGTCGCGCAGATTGGCCTTCCCTTCCCCGAACTGCGATTCCAGGACCGCAAGATTCTGCTGAGCCAACTGCAATTCCAGCCGCGCCACTTCCTTAGCCGCGTCCATCTCCTGCACTTTGCGGGAGCGCTGGCGCACATCAGCGCTGACCTGGACACGTTTGTTGGCAAGACTGAGTTTCGAGGCATCGAGGCTCGCCTGAGCTAGCGCCACATTGGCGCGGGTTTTCGAGCTGAAGACCGGCATGTTGACGTTGATCCCGGCATTCAGGTTGTTGTACATGAAATTGTTGTAGATGTTCGTGTAATTCCGGAAGCTGTATTTTTCCAGGACGCTGTAGATGGAAACCAACTGCAGGGTCGGCCATTAGCCCTTCTTTTCTCCCGCCAGCCGGAACTCTTTCCCCTTCACATCGGATTCGGCAAAAGCAAGGCTCGGGCTGCTTTGCGAAGCCATCGCTATGAGATTTGCTCCTTCTTGCTCCGCCGATCCCGGCAAATCCTCCGGAGTTACATCGATGGGCTGGTCCGGCGCCAAGCCCAGTTCGTTGCGAAGGTAAACCTCCAGCTCGTCCTGGCGCCCCTCGAGCTGCAAAATTCTTTGCACCACCTGGGCCTTGGTGAGTTGCGCTTTGGTGACCTCGGTCGGCAATTCAAAGCCTTCGCCTTGCCGTTCTTGAGTGACGCCGACAATCTTCTCCGCGCTTTCCTTTTCCTTGCGCAGCAGCTCCACGGAATGCCGCACTTTGACTAGCTCAAGATAGGCTGAGGCCACGCGCTCCATGACCAGGTTTCGTGTGTCTTCGAGAAGCAATCGCTGCCCTTTGGCCTGTTCCTCTTGCTGCTTGGCCAGCCCGCGCAACGGCCCGTTGAAGATGTCCTCGGTATACGTCAGGCTAAAAATGTCGGGAGGCCTCCCGCCGGGCGTTTCCGGGAGACCATAGGTGTACCCGGCGCCGGAACCCACATAAAAGTTCGGCAGGAACTCCGCGCGGACCAGACGCGAGGATTGATCGGCGACATGCGCTTGAATCTTGGCCAACTGGATTTCTTTGCTGTTTTGCAGCGCCAGTTCGATGCTGCGCTTCAACGTAAGCATGATGGGCGCGTCACTCGAAGTCGGCTGTGGAGCGTCTTGCGCCACCAGCGAGCCGACACTTCCGGCCAAACACAACCATCCGCAAACCAGCCAACGCTTCGCCACCATACGCTCGCCTCCTTAGCGGAGTTGCAACTCCGACGTTTTGAATTGCTATTCGTACCGCAGTGATTCCACAGGATCGAGCTTCGCCGCTTGGTTCGCCGGCAGCCAGCCAAAGAAAAGCCCGGTAAGGCTGGAAACCAGAAACGCCGCAATCACGCTCCAATTGGATATGGGCACGCGGAGATTGCCGGGCAGCAACTGCTGAACCGCCACGGGAATCGCAAGCCCAAGCAAAATACCCACCACCGCCCCGCCGCCGCTGATGAGAAACGCCTCGATCAGGAACTGGGTCATGATTTCTTTTCGCGGCGCGCCGACGGCCTTGCGCACGCCGATCTCGCGCGTGCGCTCCCTGACCGTAACCAGCATGATGTTCATGATGCCGACGCCACTTATGAGCAGCGCTATGAATGCGACCACCACCAACATGGCGGTGAGTCCAAAGGATATGGAGTGCGCTGCGGACAAGATCGCGGTGAGCGTCTGAATGTTATATTCCGCTTCGGCGGGATGGCGGCTCTTCAACAGCCTGGTCATTTCCCGCTCGACGCCGGCAACCGCGTCCGGCCCGTACGCCTGGGCCTGCAAGGTAGTCAAGGTGCTCTGTCCGGTGTAATCCCGCATCAATTTCTGAGGGATAATGACGGAATACTTCTCCATCTCCGACAAGCCAAAAGTCGCGGTGCGTTCGCGAAACACTCCGATGACTGTGAAGGTAAGTTCGCCCATGCGCAGGGAACGCCCGATGGAGTTTTCCTGGCCGAGCACGCGATAGGCTAGGTCCTCCGTAATCAGACAAACTTTGCTGCGGCCGTCCATGTCCCCGGAGTCAAAGTAACGCCCGCGCATGACGATGAGGCGGCGTATTTTTTGGTATCCCTCGGTAACGCCGATGAGCTTCACGGCGCGGGCCTGAGCTTCCACGACTACGGTCATGGGCATATCCGCAAACCCTGCGACGGTCTCGACACCGGGAACAGTGTCCCTAACCGCCTGCATGTCCGCCAAAGTCAATTGGTAACTGAGCGGCTGAATTTTGTCCGGCGTCTTAATTAACTCGGCCCAAACCAGATTGGAGCCTATGGCCTCGATCTGCGAGATCACGTATTTCTTGCTGGTCAGGGCCACGGTCACAACCAGTACGATCGAAGCGCTCCCTATGATCACCCCGATTGACGTCAACACGGCGCGCAGTTTGTTAGCGCGCAGCGCGTCGATCGCTACCGTTAATGCTTCCCTAAATCGCACCTTAAGCTTCCTCGTGCTTCCCTTGGCTAGCCGCCTAGTTCCTTCAGCGCTTCCTGGGCCTTCTTGAACTTAGGATTCAATTTCAGGGCATAGCGATACTCGTTCTTGGCCCGTTCCGGATCGTTTTGCGACTCATAGAAGCGGCCCAACCAGTAATGCACATGAAAATCGGGAGGAAACGTCGAGCGCACAGGAGCCTCTTGCAAGTACTCCTTCAGTAGCTTCTCCGAATCAGCGTTCTTCTCACCTTTCAGGATCTCTCCCACCGCGCGGTAATACTTCCCTCGCAGGTCCTTGGGAGCGAGTTTTTCCCCCTGTGCGGCAACCTCCAGCAATTTGTCGCCCTGCCCGCGCTGCTCGAAGTAGTCGCCGATATCGTAGATGCGGTCCGCAGACTTCGGTTTGCCCTCCAGAGCTTTCGCGTACTCCGCATCGGCGGCGGGCAGGTCTTTTTTGACCGCTTTGCACACACCTGCGGCGAAGTGCCCTTCGGCAGCATCCAAGGTCAGCAATTTTTGGATTAAAGGCTGCGCTTTGTCCGCTCCGCCGCCCACCATGCCGGGCGCGGTGCAATCGTATTCGACGAGATCCTGCGCGGCATCGTAGTTGTGTTCGTCGAGCTGCACGGCGGTCTCAAATTCTTTTTGCGTTTTACGCGCCAGCGGATAGGCACTCAGCGCCGAAGCGTGGTCGGCCTTCTGGCCGTAGGCTTCGCCGAGCCACTGGTGGTACACGGAGTTTTTTGCATCGATGCTCACGGCTTTTTCGCCGCTCTTCACCGCGTCGTCATACTGCTTCGCTTCCAAGTGGGATTTCGTGAGCCACAGTTGAATGTCGCCGTTGCCGGGATCTTTGGCGGCCGCTTCCTTCAAAATCGAAATGGCCTGGTGGTAGTCTCCTTTTTCATAAGCCTGCCGGGCGGTGTCCAGCGCCTGTTGAGCATGGGCTTGAATCGCAACCATCGCCAGGCTCAGCAGCGCACAACAAGCCCGGCTACAACGCTTCATCGGTTCCTTCTTTGACGTTGGAGGTGTCGATGTTCATTACCTTGACGACCATGCCGTTGCGAAGCTCCACGTCGCCGGGGAGCGCCACCACTTCGTTCACCTGCAAGCCGCTCAGCACTTCGAAGCTGGTGGCATCGGCGATGCCCACCTGGATTTCGCGCTTTTCCAGCGTCTCCTTGCTTACGCCGTTCCGGACCACAAAGACGTAGCGCTTCACGCCCTCGGTGTCCACCGCGCCGCGCGGAACAGTGACAACGTTGGTGCGCTGGTTCAAGGTGATTTTGACGTCGACATTGATGTTGGGCAATAATTCCAAATTGTTGTTGTCCACGGAGCAGAGCAGCTCTCCGACACTGCGCGAGCCTCGCCCTACCACTTGTTTCGGTATGATTTCCGTCCTCCCCTGCCAGGAACGGCTCGGCAGTGCATCCCAGGTGATGCGCACGGGAAGACCGGGCTCCAAATCACCCATTTCCGGTTCGTCAATAAATGCGCGCACGCGCACCTTGTGCAGGTCCGCCATTTCCGCCAGCAACTCGCCGACTTTGACATACTGTCCCGTTTTCACCGGCAACGAATACAATGTGCCATCCACCGGCGCACAGATTCTTCCCTGGCGCACCTTTTCGTCCAGCGCGGCAATGTCGCTCTGTGCCTGCTGCACCGCAAGCTGAGCGCGCGAGGCATCCAACCCGACTTGGCGTGTAAACTCCGCTTTCGCGGCGGCGAGCTTCTCGACATCGGCGTTGGCTTTGGCCAGCGCAAGATCGTTGGCGGCCAGTTCGTCCTTGGTCGTGGCCCCTTGTGCCAAGAGGCGCACCAGGGATTCGTGTTCCCGCCGCAGGCGATCGCGTTCGGCTTGCGCTTTGGCCAGATCCCCGGCAACGCGCGCGGCTTCATCGGTGCGCCCGCCCTCCTTGGCGGCCCGCAGATCGTCCTGCGCGCGCAGCAGCTTGGAGTGTGCTTCGGCAAGTTGCGCTGCGGCGTCTTTGACGTCCAACTCCAGAAGCAATTGGCCTTTCTTCACGTTCTGCCCTTCCGCCGCGTAGACTTTTTGCACGAACGTGTCCAAGCGCGCGGACACGGTGTACGGCGAAATCGGCTCCACTTTGCCGTTGCTGCTGACGAAAGCCACAACATCCTTCCGGACCGGGCGTGTGGCCGCGATTTTCGCGACAGGTTGCCGCCCGCTCTGGCGCACCAGCACAAACGCGATGATCGCCGCGAGCCCCAGCAACAACAGCGCCCTGTTTCTCAGCTTCCTATCCATAAATCCCTATTATCGTTGCATCGCAAACGACAAGCACGTCCGGACGCCAGAGGGTAACGTCCCGCTGCGGGAGCGAAGGCATCTAGCTTCTGCATGGAACGTTGGCCGAAGGCTTCTGGCGGTCGCCGGCTAAGCTAAAGTCTATCAGGAGGTTACCCTATTCTCTAGCAACTCGCTGTATTTGCCTGTTGTTGTGATGCTTGGAGAATAACGGCTGGATGCCGCGCCGCCGGGTCGTGCTAGAATGCGCGCATGACTAGCGCTCCAAACGCATCAACTTCAGGCAAAGTGGAAGTACCCGCGAAGCTCCCCAATGAGAAACAGACCTTCCTGCACCGCGTGTGCACCCAGTGCAATAACGTGTTCCGCGTTACCGCCGATAAGTTCGATGCCAAACAGTGCCCCACCTGTCACAAAGGCTGAACGTACTGCCTATCTCCGCGTTCGTAGCGCCGGATTCCAGCCGGCACATCCGGATTCTGCCGTCCGTAGCGCGCTCGCGGACTCCCCCTGCAACGTCGAAATTTTCCGCCGTGCTCCTGCGTACTTCCATCAGCAGCCGGTTACCCATCTCCGCGCGACGTGACGAAAGGTCCATCTCATGATCGAAACTCGTGGCCTGACGAAAGTTTTTCAGGATAAGAAGCGCGGCGCGATTCGCGCGGTGGATCATGTGAATTTTGTCTGCAAGCCCGGGCAGATTTATGGCCTGCTGGGCGCGAACGGCGCGGGCAAGACCACCACGCTGCGCATGCTGGCGACGATTCTGGAGCCTACTGATGGCACCGCGGTGGTCTGCGGCCACGACGTAGTCGACGAACCTGAACAAGTTCGCGCCAATGTGGGCTTTCTTTCCACCGCTACCGCGCTCTATCCTCGCCTGACCGCTCAGGAGATGGTCGAATACTTCGGGCGGCTCAACGGCCTGGACGAATCCGCGTTGAAGAAACGCGTCGACGAAATCTTCTCCCGTCTGGACATGGATTCTTTCCGCGACCGGCGCTGCGACAAGCTGTCCACGGGCATGAAGCAAAAGACTTCCATCGCCCGCACGCTGGTGCACGATCCCCAGGTGATGATTTTCGACGAACCCACCATCGGACTCGACATCATGACCGCCCGCACCATCATTGACTTCATTCGCGAGTGCCGGGAGCGCGGAAAAACGGTGATTTTTTCCACCCACGTCATGAGCGAAGTCGAGAAGCTCTGCGACGTTATTGGGATCATCCAGTCCGGCAAGCTGCTGGCCGAAGGCTCGCCGGCCGAATTGCGTGAGCGTTACCGCCAGAACGATCTTGAAGAGATTTTCGTCCAGGTCGTCGGCCCGTATCAGAACCACTCGGAGGCCTGAAGCCATGAACCTCTCTGCTATTGGCGTGGTTTATCGCAAGGAGCTCACCGAATGGCTGCGCGACCGGCGCACGCTGATCTCGACCGTGCTGGTTCCGCTGCTGGCTTTTCCCATCCTGATGGTCGGCATCACCGCGCTGGCTACCGTGATGATCGGCAAAGCCCAAGAGGAAGTGCCCAAAGTCATGATCCTTGGCGGCGAAGACTCGCCGCTGCTTCTCGAGCGTTTGCATAGGCTGGATAAGCTCACCATCGTTCCCTATGCCGCCAACTGGAAAGACCAGATTTCCAATAAGGAGATTCGCGCTGCAGTCGACATCCCCAAAGGTTTTCAAGCCGCGCTGGCCGAGGGCACCGCGCCGACGGTCAACGTCTATTACTACGAAGGCGAATTGAAATCCTCCTTTGGTGCGAACCATCTGCAAGATGCCCTCAAGGACTATCGTGACGACGTGGTGAAGCAGCGCCTTGCGGCCAAGAGCCTTCCGGTCAGCGTGCTCAAACCGTTCGACATCAAACAGGAGAACGTGGCGCCGCCGGAAAAAGTGGGTGGCGCGAGCTTCGGCGGATTCATCGGCTACGCCGTTATCCTGTTGTGCCTGACCGGCGCGATGTATCCGGCCATCGACCTGACCGCCGGCGAAAAAGAACGCGGCACCATCGAGACCGTGCTTTCCAGCCCCATTTCGCGCTTCGACCTAGTGCTCGGCAAATTCCTGCTGGTGTTTTCCGCAGCCCTGGCGTCCGCCATTCTGTCGGTCACCTCGATGGGAACGTCCTTTGCCATTCTGGGCCACTCGCACTTGATGCAACCTTCGGGCGGACAGAGCCTGAATCTCAATTTAGGGTGGGTCTCGGTCCTGGCCGTTTTCTTCATGGCGCTTCCGCTGGCGGTCTTGTTTTCCGCAGTGCTGATGACCATCGCGCTGTTCGCGAAAAGCTACAAAGAGGCGCAGAGTTATCTCACGCCGCTGACGTTCGTGGTGGTCATTCCCGCAATCGCTTCGGTCATGCCCGGTGTAGAACTTACCCCCAAGCTCGCCCTCATCCCTATCCTCAACACCAGCCTGGTGTGCAAGGAAATCATCACCGGCACGTACCACTGGAACTCCATCATCCTGATTTTCACCTCCACCTGCGTGTACGCCGCCGCAGCGATTTTCCTCGCGGTAAAAATGTTCCAGCGCGAAGACGTGCTGTTCCGCTCGTGAGCGCCGCAGGGAAGATCGGATTTGCCACATAGACACAGACACACAGGGGAATTTTTCTTCCACACAGATCGCGAGTTAGGAATGACGCGAACAAACCCCCTGGGTTTTTCGTATATTGCTGGTAGATGCGCCCCATATATCGCGTGCTCCTCACGCTGCTGCTTGCTCCGCCGATTATTGCCATGGTTATGGGCTGGCTTGTCGCTCCTTCGTTCTTGCATCCCGTGCGGCGGCCACTTACGCCGGATCTTGTTCAGCAAGCGAAGATTTCTTTCGCGCAGGTGGGAACGCAACCGGAAGAGTTCGACGTGCGCGCCAGCGGTGGGGTCTTGCTGCGCGGATGGAAAGTGCGCGCCGCGCCGTCCAATGGCGCCTGGGTTGTGCTGTTTCACGGCGTCGCGGATAACCGCATGGGCGTGGTGGAACACTCGCTGTTCCTGCTGAAGGCGGGGTATAGCGTCACGCTGATGGACGCGCGAGGCCACGGCACGAGCGACGGAGAAATCGCCACCTACGGCTGGCTCGAACGCAACGATACGCGCGCGATTCTCGACGCGCTCGTCGCTTCCGAGCATCCCACGCACATTTTCGCCCTGGGCGAATCCATGGGCGCGGGAATCGCGTTGCAGTCTGCCGGCGTCGATACGCGCATCGACGCGGTGGTGGCGGAAGCGCCGTTCGCCAGCCTGCGGGAAGCGTCCTACGATTACGCCGGGCTGCAAAAATACCCGCTGCTGGGCAAGACTCTCTTTGCGCCGGGAGCGTGGGTGATGCTCGCGCGCGGACAATCGCTTGCCGGATTTCCGGCCGCCGATGTTTCTCCGGAACACGCCGTGGCGGCAAGAGCGTTTCCGCTGCTGCTGATCTGCGACGAAATGGACACCACGCTGCCGTGCCGCCATGCGCGGCGAATCTTCGCGGCAGCGCGCGGCCCCAAGTCGTTGTGGGAGGTTCCGCGCGCGTACCACACCGCCGCGCTCGGGTATGAGCCGGTGGAATTCCGGCGGCGGGTGCTGCAGTTCTTTGCAGACCCGGCAGGGACGCAAAAGGAAGTAAAGGAAGTCAGGGAGGTAAAGGAGGTAAAGGAAGCCAAGTGAAGCGGTCGGTGCACTAAGTCACTTAGTTTTTGCATTAGCGCCAACAACCAACCTGAACGGACACAACGGCAGGACCAGATGCTTCACAGCAGCAGGAGCGAGGGCGTCTCTTAGGTCTGCTCCTTTGCCTCCTTTGCTTCCTCGATGTCCTTTACCTCAAACTTTACCCGCTAGCTCCTCACCTCCAGCTTCGGTGATTCCCCGTCGAGGTGCAGCACCTGCGCTTGCCATTCCTCGCTGAGGCGGCGCACGGTTTCGCGCATGCGCACGGCGAGCTCGGCAATGGTTTCCAGGCGCGCCGCGAACTGCGGGGGGAGCTGCACATTTTTGCGGCGGATCTCCACCAGCAGCAACTCGGCGTTGCCGAGAATCCCGGTCAGGGGATTGTTCAGCTCGTGGCGCAAAACCTCGCCAAAATTTCTTCCCTGCCCCTGCTCCTTCGCTTCTTCCCTCATGGCCCTATTCCGTTCCCCAAGGCTTCCGTTGTATCCATGCCCGCCGCCGGCGCGCGCATTACGGCCCCCAGCACCTGCCGCACGGCGGCAGTGAGTTCCTCGACGCGAAAGGGCTTGGCCAGATGCGGCAGGTGATGACGCTCCAGGAACTCCTGAGTGCGCTGCGCCAGCAAGTCCCCGGTGACGAACAGAACGTGCTCCCGCAGGGGGTTCTGGTCCTGTTGCAATTTCCCGTAAAAACTTTGCCCGTCCATTTCCGGCATCTTCAGGTCGCAAATCACCAGGTCATAGCGAGCGCTGCGCGCGGCCTCCACGGCCTTGCGCCCGTCCAGTAAAACGTCCACGTTCATGCCTTCCTCGCGCAGCACGTCCGCGATGAGGTCGGCCACGGTGGTTTCATCCTCGACGACCAGAACGTGGGGAGCATTACCGCCAGGGGGCAGATCCGGATTCCTACCGGGATTGCCGGCAGCCATGGGAACGAAGTCTGAGCGCGAGGGACTCTCCGGGATCGGCAGGGCCTGACGTGTGCGCATTTCTTCGGCGACGGGCAGCTCGACAATGAACCTCGAGCCCCCTTCCGGCGGGCAAAACACGGAGATGGAGCCGCCATGCAGGCGTACAAAACCGCTGACGATCGCCAGGCCGAGCCCGGTGCCGACGCCCTCCGGCTTTGTGGTGAAGAACGGATCGAAAATGCGGGCTTGGATGGTTTCGGGAATGCCTGGCCCATCGTCCCATACTTCCAGGCGCACACGGTCTGGCGTGACGGCGGAGGTTCGCACGCCGATAGTGCTTCCGCGCCCGCTCTGCTCGATGGCCTGTTGGGCGTTTTGCAGGAGATTCAACAGCGCCTGCTGCAGTTGGCCGGCATCCCCGGACACGCGCGGCAACCCCGCGGCGGTATCCACCTGCAGCAGCACGTGGCTCCCAAAAAGCGCGGTGCGCTGCAAATCTACGGCGTGGCGCACGAGTTCGTTGAGGGAGATTAGCCGCCGGTCCGGCCGGGTCTCCCGGGAAAGCAGCAGCAATTGCCGCAGGATCGCCGTGGCGCGTTCCGCCTCTTCGAGAATGCGGTGCGCCTCAGCGGACTGCGTGCCCAACTCACCCCGCAAGATCATGCGCTGTGCGTTGCCGAGAATGGCGGTGAGGGGATTGCTCAGTTCGTGCAAGATGGCGGTGGCGCGCTGGCCGAGCGCGGCGAGTTTTTCGGCTTGCAGCATCCGGGACTGAAACATCCGCCGGGCGGTCACTTCCCGATACACTTCGACGCGGCCCAGCTTTTTCCCGTCGGCCGCGATGATTGGCCGGGTGCAGCGTTCGATGACCTGCGGCATGGGCTTTTCCATGGGCAGCTCTTCCTGCGTTCCTGTGGCGCCGTTCTTTCCGAGCGCACGCCACTCCGCCGCGAATTGTTCGGGCGCCGCAAAATTGTCCGCTGATTCCCGAATCAGTTCTTCCAGGTTTCGCAGAACGCGTCCCTGCTTCTCGCTGACCCCGAGAATCTGCAGGAAGCGAAGGTTGCGGGCGAGAATTCCGCCGTTTTCATCAAAGATCACTACGCCCTCTTCCAGCCATTCGATAGCCTGGCGCAACTCCTCCTGGACCTCTTCGATTTTGTGCGGATGTCTCGCCTCGTTGAGTCTTTCCAGCCGGATCACGGAAAATTTCTCGCCGGAGACGGGCATGCGCGAGAGCACCACAGCTTCCCCGGTGTTGAGTTCGCCTTCGAGGGAATACTGCTCGTGCCCCGGCTTTTCGCCCGCGCCACTCTTGAGCCACTGTTGCACGCGTTCCCTATGGCCCGGCCGGAAGAATTCGGCAAGTCGAAGGGCGCCGGGAGCGGCGTCGGTTTGGGGGCTTTCGTTCCGCAGAATCTCCTGCGCCCCCTGGCTGATGCCGCGAAGCAGCCCCCGTTCGTCGACCAGCACGAGAGGTTGCTGACTCGATTCCAGGAGCGCGCGGTACCAGCGCTCCTGCTGCGTGGCGGCTTCCACGCGCCGTTCTTCTTCGAATACCTCCGCCGCCAGCATGCTCCGCAACTCCAGGCGCTCCAGGCTTTCCAAGGTTGCTTTGCGTCCGGGCAAAGCGGCCAGCAGCACACCTCTAATTTCTTTTCCCCGGCCCAGAGGAATGGCCACGATTCGAAGCGTCTCTTTGTCCTGCGGGCCGCGCTCGGCGTCCGTCCCAATCACACGCTGCTGTTCGAAGGCGTGCCGCCAGAGAGTTTCAAGCGGGCCGACCCGCACGCGGTGCGCCCAATCGCTCTCTCCACTTTGCGCCCGAATGGCAAGCCGCTCGTTCTCCGAAGCTGTGGGAAGCGCGGGAGACGGCAGGCCCGATACGCGTTCTCCATTTCTCTCTCCTATTAAGGCAAAGACTGCGCCCACACCGCCGAGCGCGCCCCGCCGCGTACAAGTCTCCGCCAACTGCGCGAGGATTATGTTGCCGCTCTGCCCTTCTGTCGTCAGGGTTTGCAAGCGGCGGTGGAGTTCCAGGTCTGCCTGACGCGCGGCAGCGATTCTTTGCGACTCTTGCAGTTCCAGCAGCACGCCAAGTTCTTCCGCAATCCTCTCTGCCTCGGCGCGCGGCGACGGCGCTTGCCTGCTTCGCGAGCCCACCAGGACCATTCCCCGCAACATGCTCCCGGCGACGATCGGGACCCACAAGGCTCGCCGCAACCCCAACAGGGGTCCGACTATCAATCCGGCGTAAGGTCCCTCGAGATCGTACTCGCAGCTTTTTCCTTCCCGAACTAACTCCTTCGGCAGCAGGTCCTCCGACAGGCGTGTCCACTCCGGAGGACCATTTCCAATTCCGCGCTCCCACACTTCGCCGCGGAAAATCAACGGACCTGCATGGGTTTCCAGGGCGTTTGGCTCCAGGTCCAGCCACACTCCGGCGCGCTCGACCCCTTCTTTGCCGCACAGTTCTTGCACCGCATGGAGAATCCATTGCGCGTGGTTGGAGCCATTGGCCCGGGCGAACCGCAACAGGGAGAGCGGCTGGCCGGCAACCTTACGGCTGACCGCTGCTGCTTTTTCTTTGTGGCTGCGCGTGAACACGCCTCGCCCCCTTGTGGCCGCTGTTCACGCACCACAATGCACTGCCTGTACCAAAGGTAGGGGCGTTCTAACTCATTGAAAAGGGATGGGCTATGGCGATTCCGTCAATGCCAACTTGAAATCCGTTTGCAGTTCCTTCCCAAACTGGGCCGGACGCTCCGCAGCGACCTAGGCATCTCCCCGGGCGATCCGATATTGCTTCAATTTTCGATACAAAGTCGTTTTGCCAATTCCCAGCGCCCGCGCCGCGGCCTGTTTATCCCCGCCGGTCTGCCGCAAAGTGCTCATGATGGCGCGGCGCTCCAACTCTTCCAGGGGCAAAACTTCTTCGCGCCCCGGGGCGCGCTCGCTGGTCGGATATTGCAGATTGCTCGGCAGGTCATGCACGCTCAAAAACGGCCCGGAGCCGAGCGCTACCGCGCGCTCGATGGCGTTCTCCAGCTCGCGGACGTTTCCCGGCCAGTCGTAGGCCAGCAACCGCCGCATGGCGTCTTCGGTCATTTCGCGTGTTACGTCCGACTCGCCACAGAATTTCTCTAGGAACGCGGCGACCAGCAGCGGGATATCGCTCTTGCGTTCGCGCAGCGGCGGCAGCTTGATCTGCACCACGTTTAGACGGAAATACAAATCCTGCCGGAAGGTGCCGCTGCGCACGGCCTGTTCCAGATCGCGATTGGTGGCCGCCACGATGCGCACATTGACGATGCGACGTTCGGTCGAACCGACCGGCTTGACCTCCCGCTGCTGCAACACGCGCAGCAGCTTCGCCTGCATGTCCAGGGACATCTCTCCAATCTCATCGAGGAAGAGCGTCCCGCCGTTGGCAGCTTCGATCAGCCCTTGCTTGGCCTGCATGGCACCGGTGAACGCTCCCTTCGTATATCCGAACAGCTCCGATTCGACGAGCGTCGCGACCAAGGCGGAACACTCCACCGGCACGAACGGTTTATCCTTGCGTGCCCCCAGGAAATGGATGCTGCGCGCCACCAATTCTTTTCCGGTTCCGCTCTCGCCCAGGATCAGCACCGGATGCTCGCGCTGGCTGACCTTCTCGATCATTTTGTAGACCCGCTCCATGCGCGGGGACATGCCGATCAAGCCCCCGAAGCCCGGACGAGTGCGCACCTGTTCGCGCAAGAGGCGATTTTCGCGTTTGAGTTCCACGGAGTGTGCGACGTGCTCCAGGCGGGCGCGCAATTCCTCCACACGAAATGGCTTGGTGACATAATCCGCGGCGCCAATGCGCGTCGCTTCCACCGCGGAATCGATGGTGCCGTATTGCGTCAGCATCACCACGGCAACGTCGGGGTGCGCCACGGTTACGCGTTTCAGCAGCTCCAAGCCGTTGGTCCCCGGCAGGCGCAGGTCCGTCAACAGAATGTCCACGGGCGAAAACTCCATAACCTCCAGCGCTTCCTCGGCGGTGCTCACATCCGCGGCCCTCATGCCGCACTCGAGGGCTACGGCGCGGCACACCTCGCGAATGTGTTCGTCATCGTCCACCACCAACAGGCTCACAGGCGCCAGGCCATTTCGCACAGCGCTTATCCCGTCTGTTAAGGAAAGAAACTCTGCCTCCGCAGCCGCGTCTCGGCCTGCAAGCCGCCCAGCCTGTGTGTCCGCCATAGTGAACCTTTCTTGCTGCACACGAGTGACGATCAGATCGGTTCCGGGAGCGATTTGTGAGGGGGGCAATAGGGGCTTGGACGTGAACCGTGCCAATACGGGAATACTCCCCCCTTGTAGTTCAAAGGAGTTGTATTGTCAAGTGGGTAATTGCCCAAATAGCACTAAGACGCGGAATGTACCAATAGGGAACATACTTCGTTCTATTCCTTCGCTCTCCGCCCTTGTCCCGAGGGCAGCAGCAGAACGGGCTCTCAGAAAACTCGGAGAGCCCGTGCCTTGCGTTTCGAATTGCCTTTTTCTGCCCGGTCGGGATTACGGCTTCTTCGGGGCTGGCTTAGCAGCCGGTTTTTTCGCTTCTCCAGCTCCAGCAGCTTCGCGGCGGATCAGGGTCGCAGCGTCCTCGGCGTTAAAGGGCAGGCCGCGTACACCCTGCTGACCGGTCGTGCTCAGAGTGACGTCCACCCGCCGGCTGTTGGCCAGCGCGACTGCGGCCACGTTCTTCAGGATCTTCTGCCGAGTCGCCTCGTTCAGGGTTTGATCCTGCTCTACCATGGCCTTCACGTCAGCGGCGCTCATAGTCTGTTCCTCGCCCAGCGCCTTGGTGTCCAAGTGGTCCGCGGGGACGCCGTGTTCGACCAAATAATTCCTTACGCGGTCGACTCGGCGTTCGGAGAGCTTCTGATTGTATTCCTTGTTGCCACGAATGTCCGCATGTCCCGCCAAGATCAGGTGGGCATCGGGTTTGAAGGTGAGGTAGCGCGTGAAGTCCTTGACCAGCGCATCCAACGTCTTAATCTGGCTGGGCAGGAGCCCGCCATTAGGATTGGCGACGGTCGGCTGCGAGGTCGGGAAATAAATGTCGTGCAGCGACAGCCGGATTTCCAGTTGT
>Ga0187784_10001739_pt1 | contig 17364 bp, 11 predicted proteins | sample 1015_SJ02_MP15_2_FD_132964 | JGI IMG/M metagenome (GOLD analysis project Ga0187784, IMG submission 132964) | Tropical peat soil microbial communities from peatlands in Department of Meta, Colombia - 1015_SJ02_MP15_20_MG | ecosystem: Environmental > Terrestrial > Soil > Wetlands > Peat | place...
CCCAGGGCAAAGCTATCCGGCGATCTACGTAGTCGGTTGGTACTCACCTGACGATAATGTCGACGACGCGGTCTACGGTGTTTGGCGATCCATCGACGACAACAACGACGGCACGAGCGGGACTTGCAGTGGCGGCAATTCCTGGCAGAACCTTGACTCCGCCACGAACGGCTTCCCCGCTGGCTTTCCGGCACTCGTCGAAGACATCGAGGGCGACCCGTTCGTCTATGGACCGTACTACGTCCTCGGATCCTTCGGGCAGTTCTATGGGATACAAGAATGAACGGGGTTGAAGCAGCACTGTCTTCACTAGCTCCAGCCAAATCGACGGAGGGTTTGCTGGCAAGACGGCGACGCACTAAAGGGATTCAGCTGAACGTGATCTGTGATTTATGACCTGTTTTGGCGAAGTGAAAGGTTCCAATCGCGAGCGAGTTCGATACTTCGCCTTGCCGAAAACACACGATACTTCGCAGGGGTGCGCACCAGAATCGGTGTGTACCCCCGCGATTTCGTCTTTATATTCCCGATTTCGTATTATTGATTCTGCTCCGCCTTACCGTCTGTTTTGCCGGGGTTGCCTGGTCGGTGCTCTTGTCCAAATTTGCGTGGAAACGCCGCAGAAGTTCCTCACGATTGGTTCTCAGATCCAGTCCGCTCGTGCTGGACGGATACGGCTTGGAGCCCATCAATCCCTTCCAAAGAATGCGATTGTAGTGGGCAAAATCGAAGTCATCTTCCTTCGAAAAATCCATCCCCGCGGTGACCTTTGACCAATAGGTGGCGTCGTGGGTCGAGCGCGGGATGCGAAGGCCCGCCTCCAACGCCGGCAAGCCGATAAGGGTCGTGCCATACAAATACGACGAGGGAGTGGCAGCGAAGGTGAAGGGATTCTTGGTCAGATCCTGATTCAGGTCAAACACTGCGGTCATCGGATTTGCCAGGGCGTCGTTCAGGTTCGAGTGGCCAATTCCCAGAATGTCTTCGATGGTTCGGTACATGCTGAGAGTGGTGTAGTGCTCGGAGATGACTTTGCTCCTTTTGACGTAGGGACCGACCACGAATGCAATGCTGCGATGCGAGTCCACGTGGTCCACGCCGGCTTGCGAATCGTCCTCGATCACAAAGATCAGGGTGTTATCGCGGTAAGCGGGGCTGGACGCGATCTTCTGCGCCACCAGACCCACAGCGTAATCGTTGTCCGCGGTTTGCAGTTCCGGCGTATTCACACCGTCCAGTGCAGTGCTGAAGCTGCCGGTGTGATCGTGAGGCAGCCGGAGCAAGTCCAGATTGGCAAGGCCGTTGGCGTCCACGTCGCGCGCCCACTCCTGGTATAGGTAGAGGTCCGCCATATTCTGGTCGAAGCCGCGGAAATAGGGATCGGTGTAGTTCTGCAGAGAGGGGCTGGTCGAGTATGCAACCTGGGTTTGCCCAAACGGCATCCCGGTCAGCGGATCAATGACAACTTGATCGTACGGCGCCTGAGTCGGCGCAAAAGGGTATCTGAGGACCGGAATCTGAAAATACGAGATTGGCGGGCCAAAGGGGGCCAATTGATACCGCACTTCGTCGATGAACATCCCGTGATCCCGCACCGTCTTGCCGGCACGGAGGGCCGCATCCCAGAGGAAGCCGGCTCCTTCCTGGCCGTCCGGTCCGTCCGCACCACCCGCGTTGTTGGTCCCCGGCAAGAGGTCCGGATCGTTGTACGGAGGATAGGCCAACAGCGGAAGAGCGGCTTCACGGCCCGGCAAAGTGGCAAGGCCAACGTTGACATTGCGATTACTTCCTTCCGAATCGTAAGTCAAGGGGCCAGGGAAGCCCGAGCAATCTGCAGGGGGAAAATAAGAAACACACCGCGCCGCATAGTTCACCGGGGTTTGGCGCTCGACCGTATCGATCGCGTGAGCGGAGGTGGACCACGGCCAGCCGTCCATGCTGACTTCGCTTGTGTCGTAGAAGTTGTCGAGGTCCACGAACTGGCTGGCCAAGGCGTGCAGGTTTGGGGTTACCGCTTCCCCCCACTCGGTGTCCGACGGATCGCCATTGCCGACGGGCAGATCGCCCAGCACCTGGTCATAGGTGCGGTTCTCTTTGATGATGTAAATGACGTGCTGAATCCGTTGGCGCAGGGCTGCCATCGTCCAATCGTCCTGCGGGTTGGCGCGGCCCCGGAATTGGTTGTTGTCGGCTACTTTCTCGGTCAGCCTTTGCAGGTCGCGGGAAGTAGGAACCGGGAAACTCTGCAAACCGGCCTTGATCATCTGCAGGTCGTAGCAATTGGTCCCGCAGTCGTCGGGCTTGGATGGATTCGCATCGTTGGGTCCGGTGGGGGACTTGTCATTGATGACATAGACATAGGAGCCGTCGCCGCTGAAACTTACCGAAGTGGGATACCAGCCGGTGGGAATGAGGCCGCTTACCGAATGAGGCGCTGGGCCGCGAAGGTCGACCACGGCGACATCGTTCATCCAGCCGTTGGTGACGTACAGTTTGGTTCCATCCGGAGTCAGCGTGACACTGTTCGTATCGTTGCCTTTGAGGCTGGCAAACCAGCGAGGCAGCAACCCCGCAGGAGCGGTGACCGCGATGTTCTCCACCAGGCTGTTGTCGCCGGTGTCAATAACGCCCACAGAGTCGCTATTGTCTTCGGCCACGTAGAGGTATTGCTGGTTGCCGTCAATCGTCATCTTGTTGGGTTGACCCTTGACCGCAATCCGGGCCGACACGACGGGCGTGCCGGTCAGGCCGGTCACCACATCAACCTCCCGGTCTCGAATACTCGAAACGTAGGCGGTGTAGCCGCTCGCGGCGCTACCCTTCACCACGACCCAGTAGGGGTATTCACCGCCCGCCACTCCGTGTTCAGGGTTGCTGGCTGCCTTGCCGGGGCGAAGATCCAGCTCCGCTTTCAGCTTCCACGAACTTCCGACTTTGCCGAGCATGCTGATGGAATCGTTGTAATAGTTAGCAACCACCAGCAACGCCCCATCCTGGGAAATCGCAACTCCGCAGGACTCAGGCGCTGCTGCCAGTCCGTTGCCTCCTACAAGTCCGTCCGCCTCATTGAAGAAAGGGTTCGGTGTGCCAAGGAAGGGATTGGTCGCAAAATAGTGGCCAAGTAGAACCGGGCTGCCTGCCGCTTCAGCCCATCCCGCTGCCTGCTTGGTGAAGATATGGACATCGTCGTCCACTCCGCCCGCGACATAAAAAGCGGTACCCGAGGGATCGACCGCGATACCGTTATAGGTGTTGTATAGCTGAATCGCCTGAGTCTGTTTCGGACTGGCGGGATGGGAAATATCGAAAACAAATACGAACTCGGTCGACTCTGCCGGATTGCTTCCGGTATTGGAACTGGTCGCGGGATAGTTCACGAGATTGTAGCCGCTGGTGAGCACAAATAGCGTTTTTCCGTCTGGGCTCACGATGCTGGTCACCGCTTGACCCGCAACGTAGTCAGGGAAGTCGCTGAAATTGGGCTTGAGCCTTTGATATTGGGCTCCTGCGGGCGCCAACGGGCTGATCTTCTGGTCGGAATTGGGAAGCCTGAATTCCTGGCCCGTATAGTTATTACCGGTTTGGGCGGCTAAGGTTGCGGGAAGCAAGCCTGCCAGCGCCACACCAGTCAGCAAGTGTGCACCAAATCGTGTCCAATTCATACGCCTTCTCCATGGTTCGATTGTCAAGCGGTTGAGGTTCTTGGAGGGATGTCCGGGGGAAGGGTGGCGGCATCCCTGTCGCGGGCACAACAACAAGCCGAAGATGCCGGCCCACCTGACGTGGCTGTAAAGCCCTCGCTGCTGACGCTAAAGAGAGTGGAAGATCCGGGATTGACACTTTCAAGGATGTACCTAGCACTAGGTCTCTGACCGCATGAATTCGGATCTCCATTTCGGTCGGCCCTCCGGGGCGTTCGATGTTTTGGCGACCTCATCCCAGGGTTTCACCCTGGGCTATTCTCGTCCGTCCCTCCGGGACGGAAGATGCATCTTCATGCGGTCAGAGACCTAGCCGCCAGCGAAGCCGACGACGCTGGAAGGGCAGGCCAAACTACGAAAGAACGAGCTGCGACTGAGCGCATTTGGGACTTTCCCTTCCTGCAAGTAGATTCCGGCCAGTGCGACATCTGATAAATTTAGCGATAAATTAAAGTGAAAAGCTGAATGCGTTTTTTCCCCCCAAGGTGCGTTACCGCCTGAGTGGGGGGTGCCTGCGGTATCCGAGGAGAATCGTGTCCAGTCTTCGTCAACTGGCCTGACGTTTGACGCCCAACCCATAGAAGTGGCTCTTGCCGGGTCCGCTCGGGTGGTTGCCCAATCGGAGATTCGAAAAGCTTGCGGCGGCTGAGCAGCGCTCCGCGGCCACCATGCCGCCGCTTGAAGCGCTTCGCGCCTGGATGCTTCTCTTCATCGACCACATCGCCGCCATAAGGCTCATCATTCCCGCGATGGACACGGTCGCCGGCGGCGCCATGCGCATGATGGAAAGCTCCCGCTCGCTTATCCACACCGCCTTCGTAGCTTCGGTTCAGCGCGCCATCGCCAATGGCGATCTCCGCTCCGACACCACACCCAATGACTTCGTCCTTGCCCTAGTGAACACCTTCCATACCACTGCTCGACCCGGCTGGGAGCTCAGCGCCCGCCGCCTCGTCCACATCCTTATCGCCGGTTCGCGCTCAACGCCCAAGCACTCCTCCACGTCGCACCGCACGCGGCAAAAATAGCGAGGCCCCGGATCTATCCATCCAGGCAGCGAATGGGGCAACAAAGGCGGAACTCGAGCGCACCCGCAGATTGCCCTTCAGCAGCTGGGTTCTTGAGGTGCTGTAGCAACATCAGGCTGTTGTGTACACGGAGACTTTGTGGAACCCGTCTTTCGCAGGATTACTACCAACAAACGGGGCGCCATCCGGGGATGCGTCGACGGCAAGTGCTACCGGAAAGCTGGCGCGGAGCCGACTTACCATTACCGATCCGCGGTTGGTCAGTGCGCCACGGACAATTGACGCTGTTGCCGCGGCTAAAAGGAGGCCGTTGCAATGGCGCGAACAACCAAGTCGAAGCGGAAGCGGACTCCGAAAACGGTTTTGAAGCTTCCGGACCTTGAACAGTCCAAATCGGCTGTGCTTAACAGCCTGACGTCACCCAGTTCTCAGCGCTCCTACGATCACGCAATTCGCGAGTTCATCGACTGGTATTGCTCGGAGCCACGTCTGGCTTTCAACAAGACCGTCGTGACCCGCTATCGAATTTCGCTGGAGCAGCGACATTACGCCCCGTCCACGATCAACCTGAGGTTAGCGGCAGTACGTCGGCTGGCCTATGAGGCCTCTGACTGCGGTCTCTTGAGCCCAGACTTGGCTGCCGGCATCCGAAGGGTGAAGGGCGCACGCCGGCTCCGCGTTCGCATCGGCAACTGGCTGACTGCCGAGGAAGGCAGGCGCCTAGTCGGTGCATTTGACGCATCGACTCCTCAGCAGCGAAGGAACCGCGCCATGATCGCCGTCTTGATCGGTTGCGGCCTCAGAAGGGCGGAAGCTGCTGCACGAAAGCTGGAGGATGTCCAACTCCGGGAAGGACACTGGGTAGTCGCAGATCTGAATGGGAAAGGCAGACACATCCGGACAGTTCCGATGCCAGGCTGGGTGAAGGACGCAATCGACCAATGGATAGTTCCTGCCGGAATCACCTCAGGCCCACTCTTCCGGGCTATCAACAAGGCTGGGCGCACATGGGGAAATGGCTTCACGCCGAAGGTGATCTGGTCCATCGTCAAGGAAGGGGCGGCGAACTGCGGCCTAGCCAATCTTGCCCCTCACGATCTTCGTAGGACATGTGCTCGCCTCTGCCATCAGGCCGGCGGTGAACTCGAACAGATTCAGTTTCTCCTCGGGCACGTTTCTGTCGAAACCACAGAGCGATATCTGGGCTGCAAGCAGCGCTTCCAAAATGCCGTAAACGACGCCATCGGGCTTGATCCAGGCAGTTCGTGATCTGGAGATGCTCGGAACTACCGGTCGGCGGCGTGACACAATCTGTGCCTACCAGAACTAGTCCAAGCATTCTGCTTTCGAATGGAACTATCTAGGATTGGGCTCGGCAGTGAGTTGTAGAGAGGTGAACTGGCTGGCTTTTTGCCGCTCGCCCATCCTTGCGTAGGCGATCGCCAAATCGTGCCGGGCGCCGGCGACCCATGCCGAGTCTGGGCTCATCTGCTTGAGAAGGATGTTGTAGCCTGCCAATGAGTGCACCGCAGCTTCGGCGTTTTCATTTGCGCACAGAAGATTTCTGCCCAGCCGCACTTGCGCCATACCGGTTTGAATGTTGTCAGCGCCTAACGCGCGCGCAAATCGCGGCACAACGTCCTCGAGCACGCGTACAGCTTGCGGATATTGCTTTTCCGCCTGATAGACACTGGCCAGATTGCTGAGCGCCACGGCCACGCGATAGTCGCTGTCACCGTAAGCCTGCCGATATATGTCAGCCACCCTGAGATAGTCCTGCTCCGCCTCCGGAAACTTCTTCCCATCCAGCGCGACCAATCCCATCGAATTGAGAACATAAGCAACGTGCGGGTGTTGCGGGCCATAGACCTGCTGTTGGATGGACAGGGCTTTTCGGTCAAGGTCAGCCGCTTCGGTGATCTTTTTCTCGTACAACAATGTACCCGCCAGCGTCGTCATTTTGCGCGCGGTTTCCGGATGGTCAGGCCCGTACCAACGCACGACGATAGCGAGCGCCTCCCGCTCAAGTGTCTCGGCCCGACTGAAGTAGCCGCGGATTTCCTGAGTCTGGGCCAGATTGCCAAGATCGTCGGACACATGCGGCTGGTATTCGCCATATATGCTTCGGTCGATTTTAAGCGCTCTGCGGTTGAGGCTATCAGCCGTGTCGTAGTTGCCCAAATACATATTTGCGTCCGCCATCATGCCGAGTGCGCGCGCCAACCGAGTCGATTGAGTGCCGTCAACAGCCGCGATATCTTTGATCGCCTGATCGAGGACGCCGATGGCATCTTTCTGCTCACCGGCTTGGATCATCACAGTGCCCAAAGCCAACTCGGCATCCCCCAAAAGCGTCTTGTTCCGAGCATGGCTGCTCCGAATCTCGTCAAGTGACTGACGAGCTTGCTGCTCAGCTTCCTTAGCTTTCCCTTCCTCGGCACGAACTAGCGCGAGCGCAATCTGTGTCTTTTCAACACCGTCCCGATTGGTGTCACCAAGCGACTTCTGCAGATCGAGGGCCTTGACCAGGAGTGAATCGGCCTTATCGAATCGCCCGAGTTTCTGTGACATCGATCCGAGCGTTTGATACAGGTCGGCCTGCACTGGAGGTTCGTTGCCGAGTGTACCCGCCTGTTGCTCACCGCGGTCGATCATGGCTGTTACAGGTAAATCTGCCGCGGGGCCGGCGTCCTGGTCGCCTCCTTGTAGCAAATCGGTCATGAAGCTTTGTATGTGTTGCACGCGAGCTGCCTGAGCGAGAGCAGCATTGCGCTCGCGGGCCAGCCGCCACATGAAAAACGCAACCAGCGAAACGACCAGCAGGAGCATTGCCGCCGTAGCCACGACTGCGGGACGATGGCGGCGAAGGAACTTCCCGGCTCGGTAGCGGAAAAGCCCTGGTTGAGACTCCAGAGGCTCTTGGCTCAGATAGTGGTCGATATCGCGAATTAGCGATTCGACCGATGCATAGCGCTCGTGCGGATCCGGATGCATCGCCGTCAGACACAGCTTGTCCAGGTCGCTCCAGACCGAGCGCGGGAGTCTTTCGCCGGAGCTGTTGGCAACCTTTCTGGCGATGACCGAAGGTTTTTCCGGCAGCTCGCGAGTCTTTTCCTCGTCGAGAAACGCGGCGGGCTGCGCCGGATCGCGATAGGGATGGCGCCCGGTGAGCACTTCGTAGAGAATGACGCCGAGCGAGTAGACGTCGATGGCGACATTTCCCGGGCCGCCGCGCTTCCACTCAGGCGCTGCGTAATCCGGCGACATGAAACGGGACGTCGGACTGGTTGGATTCTCGGCTTCGCCTCCCTCCGGTAGCTGACGGGCGATGCCGAAGTCGACGATCCGCGGCGATTCGTCCCGGGCAACAAGTATGTTGGACGGCTTGAGATCGCGATGCAGAACTCCCTGGCGGTGGGCATAGAGCACCGCTTCGCAGACAATGCGGAAGTGGCATAGCCGCGCATCGACCGAGCGGCCCGGCTGGCGGCTGTAGTCCGTGTACCCCTTGCCGCGAGCAAATTCCTCCACGTAATCCATGACGAACCACTGCGTTCCATCGTCGAGGGCCCCGGCATCGTGAAATGCGACGATGTTGGGATGGCGCAGCCGGGCGAGCGTGCCGATCTCTTCTCGAAAGCGCCGGCGCCGCTCATCGTAGTGGGGATCGCTTAGGGGCAGCAGCAGAAACTTCATTGCTATGGGCTGGCCCGTATCGATGCGCAGATACTTCCAGACCGAACCCATGCCGCCTCTTCCCAGGAACTCCTGGCGGAGGTACGGGCCGATCCGTTCCGGCGGCGTGAATCTCGGCGATGTCTCCGCTTCGGCGAGGACTTTATCGAAAACCTGAGCCACCCCACGGCCAATCCGCGAGACGCCGCGCTTGTCCTCATCCAGCATAGCGAGGACTTCGCTGGCGCTATCTGGGTCGTTCTTCGAAGCCGCGGCGACGAAGGCCTCGCGCTCCAGTTCGGGGAGTTCTACCGCCGCGTGAAACAGCTCTTGAATCCGCTGCCAACGTTGGGCGTCCATGGTTCACGACTCCTTGCTCTTGTTGACCCTTGTTGCAATCCAGGCGCTCGCCACGCGTAGGTCTCGCTGGACAGTCCTGGAAGTGACTTTGAGCCGGACGGCCGTCTCCTCCAGCGTGTATCCGAAAAACTTCATCAAGACGAAGGCATCCGCCTGGCGTGCACTCACCTCGGCCAGTTCGTCCAGGGCGCGGTTCACGTCCAGAAACTCGACGGGGGGCATCATCAACTTGCCTACGCGGTCTGTCAGCGTCACATGCTTCACTCCGCCGCCGTGCATGGCGCAGAGCGATTTGCGCACCGCATCGACCAGAACGTGACGCATAGCCTGCACGACCAGCCCGTTGAAACGCGGATCTTCGGGAGCGGGAAGTTTCGACCAGGCGTGGAGCTTGATCAGGGCGTCGTGAACCAGCGCCGTCCGAGTCAGGTTTCTCACCGGTAGGCGGCGGTGCAGGGCCCACGCGATCCGCTTCAGCTCGTCGTATTGCTCCGAGGAAATGGGGGGAAATGGGCGCGAGGCAGACTCCTCCTTCCGAACTCCCGCGGAGTCCAGAGGGATCGAGTTCGCGCCGCTCGACGAGGCGCTCGGCATGTCCGCTTTCCCCCACAATTCTCGTACTAGCGAATAAGGGAGGCTTTACTTGCCTGGGATAACCGAATCCTAGCATCCGGCAGCGCCTATGTCCAAAGGTTCGGCGGCGATTTGTCGCGCCCCAATGAGGTTCGCCGTAGGCGAAGATTTTCCGTAGCCGTGTCCGGTTTTTGCGGACTTCGCCGTATTCCCAGTTATAAGCTCTTGCGCCAGGCTGCAGGGTTTTGGCAAGCCCGCAAGCTTCCGGGAAGGGAATTCGTGTGAATGCGAGGGGAACCGTGATGCGCCGTTTTGTTCGATTTATGCTTGTGGCACTCAGTGCCGCATTCCTTGCCATTCTTTCCAATGCGCAGCAAAGCGCGCCAGCGTCTGCGCCAACATCCGCGGCTATCACCAATGCCGACGTGATCGCGCTGGTTTCCGCCGGCTTGTCGGATGACCTGGTCATTGCCAAGATTCATGCCGCCAACGCCACCAACTTCGACACCTCCGTTGATGGATTGAAGAGCCTGAAGGCCGCGAGCGTTTCAAATGCGGTGATTCATCTGATGATCGATCCGAGCGCTGTTCCGCCAGCGCCGGGTGGTGTCGCGGCAACTGGCGACCCGGACGATCCGAATTCGCCGCATCCGCTCGGCATTTATATCCGGGCCAAGGGACCGGACGGCGCCGTTCACCTTACCAGGCTCGAAGGAGTCACCTCCAAAGGGATGAAAACCAGCGGGATTCTGGCCCACGAGTTCTCGTACGGCATCGCCAAAGCGCATACGCAAGCGGTGATTGACGGATCGAAAGCCCCGGTCGAGGTAACAGACACAAACCCGGTCTTTTACGCCTACATCCCCGAAAACGATTCCAGCTTCAGAGGCGGCACGATCTCTGTCCGGGATTTCCTTCTGGTGAAGCTGGATGTGAAGGGAAACACGCGCGTGATCAACACCACTTCTATCGGATTCGCCAGCGTATCGACAGGCAGCGACGATAAGGCGCGGCAGGGCTTCAGCAGCGAGCCCGTCAAACCGGGCATTTACAAGCTGACCTTGGCGAATCCGCTGCCTGCCGGCGAGTATGCCTTCCAGCAGAGCGGCCGCATGTTCTACGACTTTGGCATCCAGCCCGCGCAGTGAAGCCGGAGCCGGCCTGGTAGGTTCTCAAACCGGCTGCGATGTGGCGAGTCCGGCTGTTTCGGCGCGCCCGGAATACCGGACTGCAAATCGGCTCGCGGGTGCGCCAAAAGTGTTTCTCCATTTCTTGTCCGGCGCTCACGTGTTTTTTCGTATTCCCATTCAAGGAACCCTCCCCCGTGGCACTTTGCGAGCGCCGGCATGGTGCGACGTCGCGGCGAACAGAAAGCCTTTCACCCGTTATATGAAGGCGCGCTTTGCAGATTTGCACGGCCAATCCAAAGGAGGTGCGCCTTGCGCGTTCATTGTGTACTTGTAGTCTTGTCCGCTTCGATAGTGCTTGCCGGCTGCGGTGGAGCGCCGGTCATCACATCCACTCAAACGCAAACCAGCGGCATTCAGGGCGCCGCCCTGCACGGCCGGGTACACGGCGGGCAGCAGCCGATCGTCGGCGCCAGCGTGTACCTCTATGCTGCCAACACCACGGGTTACGCTGGGCCAGGAATTGCAGCGTCCGGCACAAACGCGTCCGTATCCTTGCTAAATTCGAGCGGTAGTAACACGCAGAAGGACAGCAACGGCAACTATTATGTGGCGACGGACTCGAATGGCAACTTCGCGATTACCGGCGATTACACCTGCCCGAACACGAACTCGCAGGTCTATATTTATTCGGTCGGCGGCAACCCGGGCGCGGGGACCAACTCGGCCGCGGGGCTGCTGGCAGGACTTGGCTCATGCAGCACGCTCCTTTCGGCGGGCGCCTCGTTTCCGTTCATCTTTGTGGACGAAGTATCGACTATTGCGACGGCCTATTCAATCGCGGGTTTCGCAACCGATGCTACGCATATTTCGAGTTCCGGCAGCACACTGGCGCAAACCGACATAGCGAATGCCTTTGCGACCATTACCAACCTGGAGACGCTGAGTACAGGCGCCGCGTTGACCACAACTCCGGCGGGGAATGGGACTGTGCCGCAGGTCGAAACCAATATGCTGGCCAACGTCCTGGCGGCCTGCGTCAACTCGAATGGTGCAGTGTCGGTGGGGCCGCCAGCCTCATCGTGCTACACGCTGTTTTCGAACGCATTATCCGGGGGAAGTACCGGCGCCACGCCCACTGACACGGCCACGGCAGCGGTCAATATCGCCCACAATCCGAGCGTAAATATCTCCAACCTGTTTGGTCTGGCCACGCCCGCTGCTCCCTTTCAGCCCGGGCTTATCGTCCTGCCCAACGATTTCACCCTTGCGATCAACTATTCGGGCGGCGGAGTGGACGATCCGTACCTCATCGCAATTGACAGCTCCGGGAACGTATGGACCTCGAACTATAACCCAAGCACCATCAGCGAATTAAGCCGCAATGGCGCGGCCATCTCCCCTTCCACCGGATTCACAGGCGGCGGGTTGAAGTTTCCCAAGGGCATCGCGATCGACGGCTCCGGCGATGTCTGGCTGACGAACACACAATCCAACCCCATCAGCGAATTCAATTCCGAGGGAACCGCCATGTCGGCCTCCGGCTACAGTGGCGGCGGCCTCAGCGGACCCAGGTTGCTTGCTGTCGATAAATACGGCGATATCTGGGTAGTCGGCGGCTCAGGTCTCAGCATATTCAATTCCAGCGGGGAAGCCGTCAACGGCTCGAGCGCCATCACCGGCGGCGGCCTTGATTTCCCCTTTGGCATTGCCATCGACGTGTCCGGCGACATTTGGGTTTCCGACGACGGCAATGACGACCGGGTCAGCGAGTTCAGTTCCGTCGGAACACCAATCTCCGGTTCCTCAGGCTTCAACGCCAGCGGCGCGGACAACCCCTGTTGCATCGCCATCGACCCATCCGGCAACGTTTGGACGACAAGCGGCACGCTCAACGAGTTCAATTCAAGTGGCGTAGCTGTTTCCGGCTCCGGCTACACCGGCGGCGGGTTAAATTATCCCGCGTACCTCGCGATCGACCCGTCCGGTAACGTCTTGGTAACAAATAACAACGGCAACAGCATCAGCGAATTCAATTCGAGCGGCGCCGCCATTACCGGGTCTTCTGGATACATAAGCACGAATTCCGCCCTAAATTACCCCGTCGGCATCGCCATCGATGGTTCGGGCAATGTTTGGGTTGCAGACAGCGGGGGCAGTAGCATCACCGAGTTTGTCGGTCTGGCCAGCCCGGTAGTCACGCCGATCGTCGCCAACCTCTTGCCCCCTTACGGCTCGCATGCCGTCAACAAACCATGATGGGCTGGCACATGCTTTTTTGTCCGGTAATTGCTGGAACTCCTGCAATGCATCGGGAATCTCGACACGACGAACGGAATTGGAGAACACCATGACTATGAAGAAATCGCTTCTCGCTTTTGCTTGCGCACTCGCACTCGCGACTGCCCTGCCGCTGCGCGCGCAGTCGGGCTGCGTCGATTCGCCCGAGGACCCAACGGTAGTGCTGGCGGTAATGGCGGCGGCAGGGGCGCTGGTTGCCGGCGTGTGGAGATCGCGCCGGCAGTGATGGCGCCCCGCCATGTTGGGATCTCAGAGCCCCTTCACGCTAGGGATACTAAGCGCGACCGGAAAACCTTGGCCGCTGTAATCAGACCTGCTCTATGGAGAGTTCTACATGAAAAGACCTGCACTCGCGTTTACTGCTTCGGTACTAATGTCCATCGCGTGTTGTTCGATTGCGAGGGCGCAGAAGAACTCACCCGCGCCGCCACAGCCGACAACGGTCAGCGTCGAGGTCTCTACGCCATCGCTTGCACCCATGCCTCAGACTGAAGCTACCCAATCGAAAGGAGGTGTCCAGATCTCGATCGATACCGATCTCTTCAAAACGGACGTGGTGCCAAACCCGGTGAAGAGCCCGTACGAGCCGGGATTCAAGGAGATGTTCCACATCCCCTGCACCGGCCAGAGGAACCCCAATGGTGGGTTCAACTACTACATAACGAATTACGAGCCACTCGTCGTTACCAAGCCCGACCATCTTGTGATGCATTTGCACATTACCAATAATCTTCCGCGCGTATTCCGAGGGGCCGGCGCCTTGATTCAATTTACAATCGGCGGCAAGGCGATTCACGTTGATCCTCAGGGCTATGGCGATTTTGCCAATGCGATCATTCCTCCGCGCAGCGCACAGGACATTGACATTGTCGGACCCGCAATTAGCGATCTTCCGGCAAACGCCACGATCGGAGTTTTTCTGTACGACGTTGTAACCAAAATGGACGATGCGGGGAATATCCAGGAGAAGCAAGACTTCGAATGGTTTTACTCATGGGCGACTCAAAGACAGGCAAAAGACGCAACGATGCCGCCTGCGGAAAAGAGTTGCATCCGGTACTAGTTACGGACTCTGCTCGGCGACAATTCAAGTGGTTCAAGGACGAACCGCCTCGGTGGAGAAGCGCGTCGCCCATGTGGGCCGCTTGGGCTTCTGCGCGGACACGAAGGAACGGGCAATATCCGACCGCCTGGTTCCAGCTCGCTGGCCCGCAGGAACAGCCAGCCAACCTTGACCGTAGCCGCTTCCCGCACTGTCTATCGAGACTCATTCGAACGGCAGAACAGTACGCAATTGGATCGTCCGCTTAGTTAGGGCAGGGCATTCTTCAACCCATTGACGTTCGATTGACGTTCGAACCCGCTCCGAAGAAGGAACACCGTGAATCCAATACGCTTGTTTTCTTTGGCTTACGCACCGAGTTGAAGGTTACTCCCGCAAACGGCGATATCGGACGGTGGAGGAGAGGCGCCGGATCGTCGAGCCTGCTCGAATGAAACCACCCTGTCCCGGCCCAAGGCGGTTGAGATGGTGAGGGCGGTTGGAACTCGGATAAATCTCGACTCCCTGGACATCGGCTTTCCGCCAAGCGATGACTTCGATCGAAGGGACGAGTTTTGGAGAGACGATGTCAGCGATGAGGTTCGCCAGTCGATCATCTTCCTTCAGGACGTCGACAACGCCCATGGCAAACGGACCATACAAATCGCGCAAATCGGTGCGATTCGAGGCCCAAAACACTGTGAAGAGATTTGTGCACCTGCTCTTTCAAAATGGGTGATAATCGTGAGCATACCAATAGCAATCGGTGAAGAGGAGGGAAGCCGGAACATCTGCTGTGAATTTTGTTGGCGCGGCCACAAGTCCTTCATATTTCAGCGGTTGATAGGAGTGCATATGTGCTTTTGCTATGAATGCCTTAGGGCAGCCTGTGCTCGGATGTGCTCCTGCTGGGCGTTTCAGAGTCGCAAAAAGCCGGAGCATTCGGCTGTTAACCGAAGGGTTGTAGGCAGTGAGCCACTTATATTGTAGTGAGGCTGTAAGGCGCAATAACCTTGAGCTGATACCATCATCGAGGCTTAATGGCGCAAGTGAAGCAAATTCAGAAGATCGCTCCAACGAACCGGCTTGGCTCTCAGCATATTCGCCGGCATCAGGCGATGCTCTTCTTCAAGCCGAAGTTGGGCCCGAACACCGTCACCCTGCGGCTAGCGGCTCTGCGTGCCGTCGGTCCGGGTGTCAAGTTCTCAGGCAACCGACACTCGGCGATCCTCAGCTTCTACCTCAGCCAACCGGGATCCTCCGAGTCCATGTTCGAAAACTACTGGACCAGGTCGATAAAAACAGTGCTCCCGGCTTCGCCTTCCGGGAAGGCCAAGAAGACGAGATCGTGAATCCACGCGGTTTTATCAGTTACGGCAGCCGGGGTTCTGCTCATACGAGAAGGACCCTTCTCGCTTTGCTGAACTCGCGAAACCGATCCATCCTAGCACCGTAAGGTCATGTCGGGACGCGCAATTCCGAAAGAAGTACGCCACTCGCCAACATTGCAGAGTGTAACGCTTATCGTACTGCATTATTTGTTGGAGATCGGACCGTCGCCCAGCTCTTAACCGTCGCGAGTAGGTTTCCCCACACAGTTAAGAGCCGCCCCAACTCGAACTTCTCTGAAGAAGCGCTCCGCCGGAGAACGCCTGTGGTGTATGCAGAGAGGAATTTCCATGTTTTTCAACTGACGGATCGTCGGATAACTGTATTCCGAGCAGAAATTTACGGAAGATTACAAAACCCCCGGCATTTCCGGGTTCGGTCAGCAGACTCCCTGAGAAGACATGAACCTCCCTTTAGAAGTGTTGATCACGTGCGAGTAGAAGCGTTCTTAACGCAGAACTCCAACGGTTGCCAAGACGGTGAATTAACTTGTCCAGCGCTGTCTCCGGCGCGTACGGTTTGTGCGTTTCAAAAAGTGCAGGTTTCCGTAACCTTCTGCTTCTTCTTCCATTGCATGATCGAAAGCGGGTAGATGACTTATGGGGGTGAAATCGCTACGCGGCTGTTCCTCGTCGGTTGTCGTCCACGACCACCGTTCTCCCATAGAATCACTCTGCACCGAGAACCGATGGGTCTTTCGCAGACACATCGAGTAATGCCACAGCCATACAGCAGCGCCAAGGCCATTGACTGTGGAGGAGGTTTTGCCCTGAGCCGCCTCCACAGCTAGCGCAGGCCAAGCCAACTCAGCAGCTTTAGCGGTCCCAGAAGATCAGGCGAACCACCGCGTATCAACACGCGAGGAGACGAAATGGAATACAGACATGAAACGTTTACATCGAGGGCAATCAAGCTGCCGGTGACGCAAATCCGGAAGGCAATCACGCAGGCGTTTTGTCCGGGTTTCACCGCGATTTGTCTGACCGGTTTGGCGCTCCCGATGTATGCGCAGCAGATGGAAGTCGGTTCGCCGCAGTCGGCGCTGGTGTTTACCCCGGGTATCATAACGACCCTTGCTGGCGATGGCACGTCCGGACACACCGGCGACGGCGGTGCGGCGACGAGCGCCGAATTAACGAACGGACTTCGCGGGATCGCTGCGGACGCAACTGGCGACGTTTTCTTCGTCGACGATACCAACGCTACGGTTCGCGTTGTCTATGAAGGAGGAGCGGCCGCCGCGCAGCTCATTACTGCGGAGAATCCCAGCGTCACGTCTCCTGTGGTGGGTAATATCTACGATGTGGCGGGCACCGAAGGCAGCTCAGGTACGCCCGCTAATGGCACGCTCGGCACCAGCGGCAAGATCAAGCCGGGCGCGGGCCTGAGCCTTGACGCCGCCGGCGACGTGTACTTCAACGATAGCGGCACGAACAGGGTCTGGGTCATCTACGCGGGCGGCGCGGGAACCGCAGGAACCAATCTGATTGCTCTGGAAAGCGGAGTGACCTCGCCGGTGCTGGGCGATCTCTACGCGATCGCGGGCAATTCCAGCACAAGCGGATATGCAGGCAACGGGGTGCTGGCAACATCGATTGGCGTCGAGTTTCACGGCATCAACGACATGAAGTTCGACGCCGGCGGCAATATGTACATCGTCGACCAGGGCAACTGCGCTATCCGCGAGGTGAGCGCATCAAACGGGTACCTGACCACGATCGTTGGCACCGGGACCTGCGGCGTCCAGGCAAATGGCGGACTGGCGAGCTCGACCGAGTTGGATCAACCTTACGGTATTGCCGTCGACGCGAGCGGCGATCTCTACATCGCCGACAAAGGCAGCGTCGATCAGATCCGGGTGGTTTACGAAGGCGGAAGCCAAGCCGCGGCTCTGATCACTCTCGAGAATCCGAGCATCACCAGTCCGACGGCAGGCTATCTCTACGGAGTCGCGGGCGGCGGCACCGGAACTTACCCCTACGGGGGACTCGCTACTTCTTCCAAGCTGAACGCGCCGACGATGGTTGCATTGGACGCGGCCGGGGATATCTATATCGCCGATAACAGCACGAATTTGATCGACGAAGTAAATCCGCTGACCGGCGACATGGCCGTGATTGCGGGCAATTCAAAGTCGGGCTATGCCGGCGATGGCGGCTCGGCTCTCG
>Ga0187784_10001740_pt1 | contig 17364 bp, 19 predicted proteins | sample 1015_SJ02_MP15_2_FD_132964 | JGI IMG/M metagenome (GOLD analysis project Ga0187784, IMG submission 132964) | Tropical peat soil microbial communities from peatlands in Department of Meta, Colombia - 1015_SJ02_MP15_20_MG | ecosystem: Environmental > Terrestrial > Soil > Wetlands > Peat | place...
ATCGCGCAGGTGGACGAGAACTCGCAGGTCATGCTGATCAGCCAGTACGGAAAGATCATCCGCATTGACTCGGCGACGATCCGCGAGACGGGCCGCGTGGCGCAGGGCGTCCGCTTGCTGCAGATCGAGCCGGGCGACCGCGTGGCCGCAGCGGTGGTGATTGCGCCGGAAGAAGAAGGGAATGGGAACGGGGGGACGCTGATACAGTAGGAGCTTCGATGGGCTCTGGGTGGCCGCCTGCGGGACGGCACATCCAGAGCTCATTTTTTTGAAAGCTGGTGGCGGTCTCGCTAGAATGAGTACGAAACCGCGCACCGTGAATACGGTGTACATCGTGTGCCTCACGATTTGGTTTCACCGGCTTGCGGCGGCTGCAACCGTCGCAAGCCAATTCCGACGCCCAAGGTCAGGATGTCTGGTGCGATACCTTCAACGGGTCCTGAACAATTGGCTGTTTCAGAATCTCCAACAGATAATTGGCATCATCGAGATCCTCATCCGACATCTGCTTCAATTCTCGGAGTCTTGACATTGCCAGCCTGGGGTCACGTATTAAGTAGCGGCGAGTACCCAGGTCATTGCAGCTCCTGATAAAGCCCTTTAGTTCCAGTCCCTTGATCGCCTTGCTCACAGCTCCTTTGCTGAGGGCTGTCTCCGCTTGAATTTCCTCGTATGTCGGATACGTGATAAACCACTTCCCCGCGCGAGCCTGTAGATAGACCCAAACCCTTAGCTCGGAGTCCTTTAAGTGCTTCAATAGTTTCCTGCTAACCGTGGCGAAGGGGAAATATCCGCCCCCCTTGGGTACCATGACTTCCAGCTCTGCCCCCGGAAAGCACTTCGCTCTATATCGCTCATCCTTCTCCAGTTTCCGCTCTGCCATTGGTCCTCCTTACTGTTGCCAATCCTAGGTCCATTTTGCAAAGTCGTCCAACCCCTCTCCTCCACCTCACCCCTGGGTCATCACAGTCAACTCAACCCAACCCAGTTCATCACACGTCAACACACGGTCAACACACGCCACCGGCCCCGCACTAGCGTAAACAGCGGGCCCGGTGGCGTACAGGGTTTCCTGAGGAAAACACTAAGCTACCGTACCGGTGGGAAAAGAGCGCTGCGATACGTTCGAAAATAGGCCCGAAGAGGAAACCAGATCAACGGAAGGGATTAGGGTGGGGTCGCTCACCCACAGATGCGCCACCAAGTATTCGAATGCGGCGCCGGCTTACAGAAGAGGGTTGGCGGGCAGGAAGGCCTGCCCGCCTCGGAGAGACACGGACGCGGACGGTTAACGAATGTTGGTCTGACCGGCGGCCAAGACGGCTGGCTGCTGGTTGAGCTGGTCAAGCGCGCTGAGCGCGGCCAGGCCCTTGTACATGCAATACAGCGCGAAGACGTGGAAGCCGAAGTCGAGCCACAGGCCGAAGCCGAGGAAAATGAGGCCGTCCAGGGCGTAGAGGATCATCCCCGTAAGGAAAGCCCACTTCTGCCCGGCGCGAGCGAATTTCCAGAAAAGGAAGAAAACGCCAGCCGCGATCAGGCTCACGATAAAGCCGACGACGCTGCCCGCCGTCCCGCCAACCTTGCCCATTCCGTCGGCAATTTGAGTCACGCCGAGGCCTACGATGAAATGCAGCTTGGCGTCGAAGAACATGAGGGCAGAATTGACAACCGAGAATATGGCAACGGCCAACAGCCATCCGGCGCCGCTGCGCATGCGGCTTTGCAATTTCATTTTCTGCTCGAGGATGGCCTGACTAACCGAAGTTTGAATGGGTGCAACGGCAGTACCGGCTGCGGACATGAACACCTCCATCGGTAGTTGTCAGCCGGAGGCTGGGGAGGTTCCGCGGCTGGATGATTTTGAGAAAGGTAGCATCCCAGGGTCGGGCAAGGGAGGTTACCGGCGTACAAGTCACTGACGGGGAGTCAGGACTGGCTATTCGGTAACCGAGATCGATGGTTTGGCAGAGAGAAGAACCTCGCCGATTTTCACTGCCGAGACCTGGGCAGCGTTCAGGGCGGAGAGTAATGCTGCTTGCTGCTCGCTTGCCACCGAAATGAGCAATCCGCCGGCGGTTTGGGGATCAAAAAGCAGGGTTCGCAAATCGTCCGGAACGCGGTCCTTGTATTCCACCAGACACTCGGCGAAGTCGCGGTTGTTCTTGAGGCCTCCGGGCACGTGGCCGGCGCGGACGCAGTCGAGGGCGCCGGGGAGAAGGGGAATGCTGCCGGCAGAAATGCTGATTGAGACCTGGGAAGCCAGCGCCATTTCGCGGGCGTGGCCAATCAGGCCGAAGCCGGTGATGTCGGTCATGGCGTTCACTCCAAACCCAGCGGAGCTTCGCTCCGCCGGACCCCTCGACTTCTCTCGGGGCAGGCTATCGAGGGCGGCTGTCCCTACATGACCAGTTGTGATCACTTCCGTGGCCTTCTTGTTCAGGGTTGTCATGGAACGCACGGCCGCGTCGATCCATGTTGGCTCGGCCTTGCCTTTCTTGATCGCGGTCGAGATCACGCCCGTGCCTAGCGCCTTGGTGAGAAGAAGCACATCTCCCGGCTTCGCCCCGCCGTTGGTCAGAACTTTCTTGGGATGGATTACTCCCGTCACGGAATATCCGAACTTTGTTTCCTCGTCGCGGATGCTGTGGCCGCCGACGACGGTGCATCCGGCCTCGATCATCTTCGACAATCCGCCGGCGAGAATGCGTTCGAGAATCTCAAGATCGGCTTTGTCGGGAAAGCACACCAGCGCGAGCGCGGTGAGCGGCTTGCCGCCCATGGCGTAAACATCGCTGAGCGCGTTGGTCGCGGCGATCTGGCCGAAGGTGTAAGGATCGTCGACGATTGGCGTGAAGAAATCGACGGTTTGAACCAGCGCCTGGTCGGGGGCGATTTGATACACGCCGGCGTCGTCGGCGTGATCGAAGCCGACTAGAACGTTTGGGTCGTTTTGCCGGGCTAATTTCCCAAGCACCTTGTCCAGCGCCGCCGGACTCAGCTTGGACGCTCAACCCGCAGCTTTCACCGACTCGGTCAGGCGGAATGGCTTGGTTTCTGGCACGAAGCCATTGTAGCGAATGAAAGGAGGACCTTTAAATTGGCGGATCTATCTTTATTGGGCTTGTGCTGGCGAAGGCCCTTCACTGTCGAAAAAATACCCCCGGTGAAGTTATTCAATCTTACCTTGACTTAGTTTCAGTCGACTCGAGGAGAAACTTCGGCCTCCTCCTGACGTCCTTTACTTTCTTCATCCTGGTGTTCCTCTTCCTCCTGCTCCTGCCTCTTCCTCAGGTCGTCGGGATTGCGGCTCGGCCAGACGCGGTTGATTTCCCGAACCGTGTGTGACGGGTGCTGATCGACGACGTACAACAGGCTCAACTCGGAAACCGCCAGATCCACTTCGCGCGTAATAAAGGTAAAAATCAGCCTGAAGGTTTTGCATTTCGTATCGTTGAACGGTAAAGAAAGAAGGATCTCGTTGAAACTATTGATGTCGAGCCTACTGTAAAGCTGGGTCACGATCCATTCAGCCTGTGAGAGTGCCTTTATCTCGGGCTCTTCCAGGTCGAGGAATGTCGGTCGGCCGGGCTTTCGAATCATGATTTGGAGCTCGTGGACGGCGATTTGGCCGAAAGGTACGTAGATGGCGACGTGCCTGTCCTCGTCCTCCCAGATGACCAAGCCGGCATTCTGCAAAACCTCATAGTAGGCCTGCAGATAGTCTATTGGCGGACTCTGCCTCTCGTACGCCAAACAAATCGCACGCAGCTGGTCCGCAAGGTTGACCGAGTGCGGGGCCATTCCCCAGATCTGCTTGTGCACGTGCGCGACACTGGCTCCCGCTGACGTGCGCGTCCGGCGGCCCAACACTAGATGCCGGATGGACGAGTTCAATCCGATTCGCAATCCGGCCGCACCGCCGAGCTCGTTCCTTTTGTACTCGTCCTTCAGATGTTGGTATGCGAGCCAGTTGATATCAAAAAGTTGCTTTTCCTTCACGTTGTCCCAGGAGTGAACTTCACCGCTAGGAAACACAATGTAGTGAAAATATGGCCCGAACGGGAAATCGTTGGCAATAATGCGAGCGCCGGGAGTGTCATACTTAGAAATCTTCCGCTTGCCCCGGAAATTTCCATCGCAGAAAATGCATTCTCCCTTCTTCACATCCTCCGGCGCGGATGGGTTCCGAGCGATTATCTTACGGACACCCTCATCGCCACTCGAGCATTTTTTCATGTACCTAAGAGCCTCGGGGTCACTCAACAACTCGGCAAACACAATCCGCAACCAGCGGTGACCAGGGTCCTGAATCAAGGGATACAGCGTCTGCAGTTCGGCATGACCCGGAACACCTTCGAAGGGAACTTCGCGCGGTTCTCTGCCGTATCGCTGTGCGCGGTACTCACCAATTTGGATTTCAAACGGCCGGATAGGATCGCGAATGAGATAGACCGAGTGATCTTTATCAACCCATCGGTCCTCCGATTCCCCACGGTATTCGGGATTGGGAACGAGGCCCGAAGTTGTAAGTATCTTGAGCCGCAGAAACTGCTTCCCCGGCCTCTCCGGGTGAAAGGAAGAAAACAAGTCCTTGGATGCCGGCACCTGAAGACACCTATAGTTTCCGGGAACAGGCTCTTCGTGGATCCGAGCTTTGAAGTCCTCCTCGCTAAACGGCTTCTTTACACGCTCGCTAACCTTTTTGAACACGATTGGGAGATGCTGGCGGAGCTTAGCTTCAAAGTCCGTGCGGTCTTTGAAGGTTTGGTAGAGTCCCTCTCTCGGGAAGGAGGACCGGAACTCCCAGAGATCTGCCAACTGTTTGGCCTCCTCCCAGTTGGCGGGAGGGGGAAGAGGATCCTTGAAGTACACCATGATGTAAGGACGCTTGGTTTCGCGCCAGCTTTGGTAAGCGGTCGTAAATTCGTGTTCTGTCCCGGTCGGACGGCCAGGCGCGATCGGACTGCCAAGCTTCTTCGCAAACAAAACGATCAGGATGTCGCTGTCGGCGATGCGCGCCTGTGGATCAATGAGCCCGATCTGAATCGGCTCTCGGGAGAACCCCGGCGGCACATTCTTCTCCCAGAGAAATATCTCGACGCACTCGACCGTCGGCTCCGCCTCAGCTAGCTCTTTTACGATCTGGGCTGCGAGTTCCCGCTCCTCATGGATATCCCCCGGTGACGCGATAACGACCCGTAGGTTGGGCATCGCGGTACCTCCTCTTCTTGCGGCGGAAGTGAATAGCATTATAGCCACAAGAAACCTTGCTAGAGTGCAATTATGTCAATCTCGGAGATTGGACGCGTAACTGGCACTCTCTGCTGATTGTGGCCGGATAATTGGCAAGCTGGAAGGCTTTGGGATTTGCGCTCGACTTAGCAATACCGCGGTCCTTTTCAATCGGAAATCGGCGACCTACTTCACCGTCACATCGGTCACGCGTATTTCCGGATACTGCCGATTCCATTGCGCCGAGATGTGGTCGAAGGTGAGGCGAAAGGGTTGAGTCTGGCCGGGGGCCAGGGGCATTACGGTGAGATCGACGGGTTCGGTGTAGGGGCCAGTATTTCTGAGCAGGCGCAGCGGTACTTCGTCGCGCAGGGCCAGCTGTCCCATATCGTCTCTGAAGACGACTTCGACTACGACACGAGTCACAGTCTTTTGGCTGGTGTTTGTGATTTTGCCGTCCACATAAGTAACGGTGGCGCCAACGAAGTTCTCGGCCGCGCTCATCTTGAAATCGGACAAGTTGAGACTGGCCGCGTAAGGAGAAATCGTTTTGGCTGGCTTCGGTGGCTCGCGCAGCACAAACGCAATCACCAGCATGACCGCAATCACGGCAACCACGGCAATGATGATGATCCTGCGGCTGGAGTCGCGTTCTTCAACCACGGGCGTTTGCTGGCCCAGGCTGCTCATGGGGAGATTGTAGGCGGTTGAGGCAAGCTTGTCGATTTGGTGGCGCTTCAGAGTGCCGACCCGTCGAGCCTCGCTCGACCGGACCCATTCGACTCGCTACGCTCGCTCAGGGCAGGCTATCGAGGGCGGCTGTCCCTACATCGCAGGGCAGCGACGGGCCTGATAAAATCAAGCGAAGGGGTTCGCGACCAGGAATGCCGGTACCAGTCTCACAAATGTGGACGGTGGCGAGCTATGTCGTTCGTCAGAAGCTCGCGGGGCACAGGCGGTATCCGCTGGTGCTGATGCTCGAGCCATTGTTCCGCTGCAATCTGGCATGCGCGGGATGCGGCAAGATCCAGTATCCGGCCCACATCCTGAAGAAGGATCTTTCTCCCGAAGAGTGTTTTCGCGCGGTTGACGAGTGTGGCGCGCCCATGGTCTCGATTCCCGGCGGGGAGCCGTTGATGCATCCGCAGATCGGCGAGATCGTCGAGGGCCTGGTGGCGCGGAAGAAGTACATTTATTTGTGCACCAACGCTCTGCTGCTGAAAGAAAAAATCCACCTCTTCCGGCCGAGCAAATATTTGACGTTCAGCGTGCATCTTGACGGGCAGCGCGAAGAGCACGATCTCGCGGTCTGCCGTGAGGGCGGATACGACATCGCTGTTGATGCCATTCGAGAGGCCCTGCGACGTGGTTTTCGCGTCACGACGAACACGACGCTGTTCGACGGGGCAAATCCAAAGTCAGTGCGGGCGTTCTTCGACGAGATGATGGAGCTGGGAGTGGAGGGCATGATGCTCTCGCCTGGTTACTCGTACGACAAGGCGCCTGATCAGAAACACTTCCTCGGGCGCGCGCGCACGCGGCGCATGTTTCGCGCGATCCTGTCGAACCGGAAGGAGAACTGGCGTTTCAATCTGTCGCCGTTGTTTCTGGAATTTCTGATGGGCAAGAAGACGTATCCCTGCACGCCCTGGGGCATGCCGACGTACAACGTGTTCGGTTGGCAGAAACCGTGTTACCTGCTGCAGGACGGCTACGCCGAGACTTTTGCCGAGCTGCTAGCGGCGACGGAGTGGGACCGGTACGGGACAGAGTCGGGCAATCCAGCGTGTGCGAATTGCATGGTGCACAGCGGCTATGAAGCCTCGGCGGTGAACGCGACGTTCAGTTCGCTGGGCGGATTTCTGGCTACGGTAAAAGCGACGCTGTTCACGCGCTACCATGATGAAGAAGCGCTGCGCCTGCTGGAGGAGCCGCAGGCGCCGGTGCACCCGCTGGTGCAGATCGCGGCGACGACAGAGTCGTTGCAGGAGACGCGCGCTTAGTGTGACCCTCCTAGGCACAGTAGATAGTGTCTTCACGGTAAGCAGCCGTGGAACTGTGGTCCTAATAAACCGTTTGTCTGAAGCTCCCGCTCGCAGCGACAAAGTACAGCTAAAGCCGCCTGGCGGGCAAGTGATAGATTCCGAGATTAGGGCGATCGAGCTAATCAAGAAAATCGAAGGCCCGTGCCAGGAGGCATTTTTGCTCCCTGGCCACATGCCTTTGAGCGTACTACCCGTCGGAACCGAAATGTGGCTCGTATAAACACGCCGAGGCCATGACAGGTAAGGAAGCCGGCCATATCGATCACGCGTCGCCGCAAGGCACGCCGCCGCACGCAAACATCGCTAATCCGGATTGTCTGGAGGTTGCGCCTGGCGCCGAGCGCGAGCGGTTGGAAGGCTGGATACCTGCGCTCGCCGGTGAGGAAGAACTGCGTTTGGCGCTGGAAAAGGCATTCGATTATCGCGGCGACGTGACCATCACCCGCAAAGATGGATCGAAGGTTGAGGGCTACGTGTTCGATCGGCGTTCAGCGGCGACGCTGAAGGATTCGCTTGTGCGCCTCTATCCGAAGAATGCCAACGAGAAGGTCTCGATTTCCTACGCTGATATCGCGGCGCTCGCTTTCACCGGACGTGACACCGCCGCGGGCAAGAGCTGGGAAGCGTGGATGAAAAAGTACGCGGAGAAAAAAGCGCGGGGAGAAAAAGATCTGAGTTTGCATCCCGAGCCGCTGGAGTGATTTCCGGGCAGCGAGGTACCTGCGCCCCCAAGGGCAAAAAGGGCCAGTTTGTTCACGCCTCTCCGCAGCACGACTGAACAAGCCCTCGGGCAAGATCACTGAAGCTATCGAAGGTTAACCTCAGGCGCTAAAGCGCAGGTCTGTTTTTGGCCACTCAGCGGCACGAGTAAACTCGTGCCCTTCCCATTCACCCATGACACTGCGGTAAATTGAGAAACTGCCTTAAAATGCGGCAGCAAAAGCCCAGGGTCCTGGTTCGGCCGGAATGACAACCTGGGAAAGGGCATCGGAAGTTTTTCTATTTCCCGCCAGGGACAAATTCCAGCCCGTCGATCAGATCTTCCACATCGTCCTGACTCCCTGCGATTACCGTTATCGATACCGCATAGCCGTGGAAGAGCATGACTAGTGTGGACTGACGCATGACGCGAGTCCCAACATCTTTGTGAAAGTCGCCCCGCACCAGCCTCTTCGTTCCGATGGCGATTTCGTACGGCTCTTCATCCACGGTGAATCCCTGCGCCGTGGCTACTTCAGTCAGCGGGCCAAAATATTGCACGGCTTCCTTCAAACCGGGATATGCGGCCATGGGTTCTGCGGCGATCACGATCGATGAGTTCACTTCTTCCCCGCGCGCCTCTGGCGGGCGGGAAAACGCGGCCAGCAGCACGCGGGAGATGGTGCTCCGGGAGGAGTTTGGGTTGCCCTTTGTGTCTTTTGGTGGCGTTGGCGGCTGCGTTTGGTTGTCTCGATTCGCAGTGTTAATCGGCTGGTCTCGGTTCTCATCTTCGGCGTTCATCTCGTCGGTGCGCAGCACCCAACCGGAGGGAATCTTGCATGTAAATCCCAAGGTGTTGTTGCGATAGACGCCATTGGTTACGGACCCTGGGTCGATACCAGCCGTGCTCGAAGCAGTTCTGCTGACGTGACCGCTGGGGGCCGGCGGCGATGCCTGGCCCGGCGCCGGAAGCGCGGCTGCCGTTAAGAAAAAAGACATCGAGAGTGCCAGCAGAATCGGGAAGCGGTCAAAGACCATAGACCAATGGTAATAGAGGAGAAGAAACGATGCCTGGCAGAGAAGGTTCGCCAACCGCTCCGCCAGGCAACACAGACTTGAAAAGCACCTATGCCGCCTTACTTACCTGCGGCTGGGCGCAGTGCGCGCAGCGGCGCGCATCAATGGGAATCTCGCTCAGGCACTCGGGGCACTTCTTCGTCGTGGGATCGGCCGGGGCCGGGTCTTTGCGCATACGCGCCACCAGGGCATTGATGGGCGTCACCACAAAGAAGTACACGGCGGCAGCGACCAGAAGGAACGAAATGACCGTATTGATGAAGTCACCGTAGAGGAACTTGCTGTTGTTGACGGTAAAACTGAGACCTGAGAAATCCGGCGCCTTTACCAGAGCAGCAATCAAAGGCGTTAGAAGGTCCTTGGTGAGAGCCCCTACCACCGATGCGAACGCCGCACCAATCACGACGCCCACGGCCATGTCCACAACGTTTCCGCGCAGGATGAACTTTTTGAAACCATCTAACATAACGCCCCTCCGAAAGTTGAAGTGCTGGACACTGTAAGGCAGCGGGGCCGCAAGGTCAAGCCCCGTGGACATTCTGGGCACCGGGAATGCATCAAGCCGAGCAGGCAGCCGGCAACGGCTTTTACTTGCCGCCGCTGATGAATGCCCCCGTCCTCGCGTTAACGACAGCAACACCTTCCCGGTCAGCCGCAGTCTTGCCAAAATAGATCAGCCACTGCAGCTCTTTTTTCTTGGGGTCCCAATCCAAGGTGCAGATCACGGGCTGCTTCGGATCCTTTTTGATCAGGGCAGAGCCGCCGTGGTCGAGCGTGGCGGCGAAGGCCTTGTCCGAGTCAGTGACCAGAAGCGATGGGTCGAACATGAGTACGGGGGTGTTCGCCGGATACGGCGTTTCCGGAGTATCGGTAAAGCCACGCGCGGGGGCAGAAGGCAAATAACTGCCGGAGCAGATAAATGTCTTCATGGTGCCACGGGTGCGGGAGGCGAAGAAGCCGCGCCAGACTGTGGCCTTTCCATCTTGGCCAGTCGCGTCCTCAGTCACTTCCGATTCCATATGAAAGGGCATGGCACCCAGATCCCAGCGCTTGGCCAGGTTGACCATACTGCCAAAGCACTGTTTAGCAGTGTAGAGCGTGGGCTGCTTGGCGGCCGCTTGCGACGCCGCTGGGGTAGCGGGCTGGCTGCCTGCGGGTTGGCTGGGTGTAGTCGAACATCCTGCAAGTATTGCCAAAACCAGAAGAACTACTAGAAAACGGGGCGTCATGTAGCCCACCTCCGCTGGAGAATAGGGCAAAACAGGGCAGTTTACTCCGGTCGTGAACCGAGGGCCAGAGGAATTTGTCGAGGCGCTAGGAAGGCCCACCCGTGGCCTAGAGACATGCAAAGAGTCGCGATGAAGCTACCGAGAGCGGCTATGCTTTGAGCTCAACCTCTCCATTCGGCCCGTCGTACGTTAACAGCCACTTGCGCAAAATGTCGCGCCCGATGAGACAAGAGAAGAATCGCTGCTCGATGATCGGACATGCCACGACTCGAATAACATCGAAGTTTGGCAGGTCAGTTTCCGGGAAGGAGATCGCTGCTGCATACGCCGGATAGCTGCCGGCCATCCCTCCGACAGTGGTGATCCGGTTCCAGTCGGTCTGGAGGAGCTTACAGGTCGTAGCAATCTGGGGGTTTATTACCGTTAGCGAAGCGCCCGTGTCGATCAATGCGTGGACTCGCAGTTCTTGGTACTCAAGCCCGATCGCTCGCCCTTCTTCGAATTCAGGGCGAGTCGTACTGACTAGAATCTCGATATGTGGGCCCTCCAAGAGCAGCTTGCTCGAATTCGGGCGCCACTTCAATCGGACCTTCAATAGATGAGGTAGACAGGTTCCTCGGCCCAAACCTGCCTCAGCAGAAAATTCTTGCCGAGGCCAGCCGCAGAAAGGCCTGCCTTAAAGGCAGACTCGTAGTCCGGATGAAAGCCGATGACCTTTGAACCCACAATTACGACGAATTCTCCAAGATTTGAACTCAACCACTCGTGCCTGTGCTCCTCAAATACTTGAAGCTCTTCCTGTAGGGTCCTGTCTTCTGGTGGCACGTTAGAATCCTCGGGCGGACGCAGCTTATCTGTAGCCCCGATCTGTGTAAGAAATTTCTTACGCTGTTACGTTAGTCTACTTGACTTTTTGCGAAAGTCAAGCAGAATATCGGGTATCGCCAGTCTCAGTCGTGTAAGGAGAATCTTACATCACCACGGCTAAACAGATCGGGCTGCAGATACGAGCGGCACGCGGGCGGCTGAGCGCTAGGGCCCTCAGCGAGATGATTGGCGTCAGTCCCCCCACGATTGCGAGCTACGAAACTGGCAACAGCATCCCGCAGGCAGATACCCTAGCCAAGATAGCCGATGTTTTGAACATCCCGACCATCGAAGTCGACGGGCACCGTCTTACGATAACCCGGAAGGAAAAGCTGACACCGACTCGGCCAGGTGAGCAGCTAGAACTGGACTTTAGCGGGGAATATTCGTTCTCGAAGGCGACCGTTCGGCTGAGCCCGGGCAGGATCAGCATTACGTTCGATGGAGCAACACCGACACTCGATCAGAAAGCGAGCTAAATCCGCATGGGCATAACGATGTAGCGGTACTTATAATCGTTGCCTTCGGCGGGGCGGAGTTGGCCTGCGGACTGTGGATCCTTCAATTCTAGCCGAACCTCGGCAGTGCCTGCTGCTTTGAGGAAGTCGATAAGGTAGCCGGCGTTAAAGCCAATTGTAAGCGGCTCACCCGTGTAGCCGGCTTCGAGAGAATCCTCTGACTCGCCAGCTTCAGTTGAGGAGGCCGAGATGGTTACTTCGCCCTTTTCCAAGCGGAGACGCACAGCGCGGGAGCGTTCATCGGCAAACTGTGCCACACGCAGAATGGCGGCGTTTAACTCTTCTGCATTCAACGGGACAATCTTGTTGTTGTCCTTTGGCAACACAGCCTCATAGTTCGGGAATTGCCCGGTCAACTGCCGTGAAGTCAGCAGACGAGATCCGATGCGGAAGAAAAGTGTGGATTCATCTTTGGCAAATTCGATGGTCTCAGCATCAGTCGAGTCGAGAAGGGATCGTAGTTCATCCATCGCCTTCTTCGGCACTAACGTCTTCATCTCTCCGGAGACACCCTCAAATTTCTCTCCGCTGCGCTCACAATGGGCCAAGCGGTGACCGTCGGTCGCAACCATTGTGATGGACTCCGGCTTCAGCACCATCAAAGCACCGTTTAGGGTATAGCGGGATTCCTCACTGGAAATGGCAAATACTGTGCGTGCAATCAGCCCGCGCAGTACTGCGGCACGAATTACTACAGTCCCTGCTGTAGGAAACGATGGCAGAGTAGGAAAATTTGATTTAGCCATTCCTACCATCTTTGTGTTCGAGCGTCCACAACGAATGCTTACCCAGTGATTCTCAAGGAGCTTGATCGTAATATCCGCATCCGGGAGGAGCTTTACGTAATCATGAAGCTTGCGTGCTGGAATTGTGCACGATCCTTCCTTCTTCACTTTCGCGCTACAGGAAGTCCGCAAGCTAAGGTCCAGATCAGTTGCAGTGAGGGATAAACGATCGTTTGCCGCTTCAAACAGATAGTTCGAAAGAATGGGAATGGTGGTCTTACGTTCGACAACCCCCTGGGTCGCGGTCAATTCCTTGAGCAACTCGAATTTGCTGACCGTAATCTCCATAGTACCCACGGCAACTGCGGCTTCCACCGGCATAGACTCCGTCTCCCCGTACTTCGCTTACTACCCTTATATCAAATAGAAAAGCAATAAAACCAGCAGTAACAGTAGGTCCTCTGTAGAAGTGGAAAACTGAGGAAAGCAGCTACTGGTTCAAGGGAATGCCAGCCAACTGGTTGTTAGTAGCGATTCCCTTTTATCCTCTGCCGGTCCTAACGGTCGTGCAGGCTGGGGAAGCGTTCCATCCTTTGCACGTCTTCCACATTGCTTTCACATTCACTTTACAAGGAAGACTAGCCAGTTGAGTGAAAATCTCGGCCAACCTCAGGATTTACCCACCTAACTGCTCGGTTAACTTGTTCAGCAGCCTGTTTAAATCCTTGTCATTCTTGCGAGCCTCTTCGATCTTTTCCACAGAGTGCAACACAGTTGTGTGATGCTTACCCCCAAATTGACGTCCAATCTCCGGCAGCGATGCCTCAGTCAGGTGCTTGGCCAGATACATTGCGATCTGGCGGGGGTACACGATAGCACGAGAATTATTCTTGGCCTTAATCTCTACCAAGCGTAGGCCAAACTGCTCGGCAACCATCTTCTGGATAGACTCAATAGTGACCTTACGAGCCTGGGAGTCAATGAAGTTCTTCAAGACCTGCTGCGCATACGGCAGCGTGATCTCAGCTCCAATCAGCGAAGAGTGAGCCACTAACCGGATGAGGGCCCCTTCTAGTTCACGCACATTTGACCGGATGTTCGAGGCCACGTAGAGAGCAACATCGGTCGGCAGCGTGACCTTCTCTTGCTCCGCCTTTTTCTGCAGGATGGCAACTTTCGTTTCGAGATCGGGCGGCTGGATATCAGCAATCAGTCCCCACTCGAAGCGACTGCGCAGGCGGTCTTCGATCTCGGCCAGCTCCTTGGGCGAGCGGTCGCTGGCAATCACGATCTGCTTCATCGATTCGTGAAGCGCATTGAAGGTGTGGAAGAACTCCTCCTGTGTACGTTCTTTCTGAGCCAGAAACTGGATGTCATCAATGAGCAGCACATCGACGTTGCGGAACTTGTCGCGGAAGCTGGTCATCTTGTCATAGCGGAGCGAGTTGATCATGTCGTTGGTGAACTTCTCGCTCGATACGTAACAGATGGCGGCGTGGGGCATACGGCGCTTGATTTCGTGCCCGATGGCCTGCATGAGGTGCGTCTTGCCCATGCCGACGCCACCGTACAGGAAGAGCGGGTTGTAGGCCTTGGAAGGGCGCTCCGCGACGGCTTGGCAAGCAGCGTGAGCGAACTGGTTGCCGCTGCCAATCACAAATGCGTCGAAGGTGTAGCGGGGATTGAGCTGTGCGGCTCCATCCCAGTCAAAGCGAGCCTGAGACGGAGCAGCTGCTGCGGCAGCTGCGGAGAGCCCGCCATCATGCCGGACGGCCGTTGCTGCGGGATCGTCCTCGGGCGTGACAAATTTCACATCGTTGAAGCCGAGACCCAAGTTGTCGATGGCCTCCTGGATCAGGTCGGCATACTTGTCCCCGGCGTGGCGAAACTCCACCGTCGGAACGCGCACGAACAAGACTCCCCCGCTAGCATGGCTGTAGCGCGTCGGTTTCAGCCAGGTATCGTAGGAGTGGCGGTTGATTTTCTTTTCTAACGCGTCCAGGATGCGCGCCCACGGATTAGGGGAGAGAGTTGTGCTTGGAACTGACATATTCTGAAAATGCCCGCCGTGGCGCCCCGGCGGCTGGTCTGAGAGCGCCTGTTCCTATGAAACCACCGCTTTACGAAGCAGCATCCGTCAGCGTACCGCGAAATGCGCCGTTTTTGCGTTGCGCCTGCACAAACGACGTGAAATCTTCAAAAGCAGATCAGATCGGCATACTAGCACAAATCATTTGGCCGTGTGGAAAACTTTGGCTGGGAATTTTTTCGCGAAGAGCTATTCAGCGCCCGCGGGGATGCTGCTGTCAAGTGCCGCACTGGTAACTGCCGCGCAGACGGTGCAGACGGCTTCTTGAGTGCACTGGTTCAGCTTGAAGCGGTGTGTGAGCGATGGCATAGAATATTGGCGTTCGTGATTGTTAGACGAGGAGGCCACAGTGATTTCAAAGAAGAAGCTAGGCTCTGCCTTCGGGGTTGCGAGTATCGCGATACTGGCGATCTTGTGTGCGGGCTGTGGCAGCTCCAGCAACCACAACATCACGCAGGCGCAAGCCCAAGCAATCTCCCACGAGATCGCGACGGCGGTCGACAATGCTCTCTCGAGTGCAGGAGGCGGCAGCGCGACTGCGGAACGAGCGGGGCATTCCGCTCTCGCAAGAGTCATAAGCAACATTCATCCGGACCAACTCCCCGGCTGCACCGTGACCGGGACAGGCGAAACATGCAACGTGCCGATCTCCTACAGCGGGCCGTGCCCTGATGGCGGCACGATTAGTGTCTCGGGTGACTTCAGTTTCACCTTGGACTCTTCCGGAGACGGAAAGAATACGGAAAGCCTTACGGTCACGCCAACGAACTGCGGTGTAGAGTCGAACCTGACGGTTAATGGAGATCCCAACATCGGCCTGACCACCGCTATCAGCGTCACTGACTACGCGATCGTGTATCCGGTAACCCTGACGGAAACTGGCGGGATCACCTATGGGCCGAATCCGTCGGGGAGTTGCACGCTCGATGTCACGTACACGGTGACTCCGCCAACTACCTGCACGGTCAGCGGAACGCTGTGCGGTCAGACACTCAGTGGCAGTTGCTAGCGTGGGACGCGGTCGTTCCCAGTACGACTGTGATTCAAATCACTGACTCAAGATCCCTTTGTCTATAAAGTCTCTTGGCCGTTGGCCTTTTGGGTCGCAAAAGGAGTGTGCCGCGATGCATCGAACCAACTTCCTGGCGGCCATCTGCGCGCTAGTTCTGTGTCTGGTCGGGCCCTGCTATGCCTCGCACCACTTCCCCGACTATCCCGTGCGACCGGCGGATGCGTACGCCAACAAAGTGGCCAAGGCTGGCCTGATCGTCGCCGTCGAACCGGTGGATGACCCCGAGCAGCAGAAGACGTATTTCAATTCCCACCTCAGCTCTAAGGGGATGCTTCCAGTCTTCATTGTCATCCAAAATAACTCGGCAACGGATACCTATATGTTCGACAGCTCCGCCGTCGGATTGGCAGACGTAGTCGAGATTACCAGCCCAGGCATACGCCAGAGCAGGGCGCGGCTGGGGTCCGGCGGGCTAGTCGACCTCACGCTAGTCACCGAGGTTACGGAGGTGCGGGAAAACATGATGAAGAAGGAATTGCGGAGCAAGACGCTTTCGCCCGGGTCGTCCGTGCATGGATTCGTCTATGTCCCGATGCCGATCAATGCCTCTCGGCCAAAAACGCACTTACAAGTAGCGCTGACCAACGCCCTAAGCGGCGAAACTGAAGTGTTAAACCTGTTTTTCTAGGAGAGAATCTTCATGTCGATCATCTCTCGCCGTCTGTTCTCGACTGCCCTCTGCTATCCGCTGCTGTTGTCTGGCTGGTTAGCGATGGGCCAGAACCAAACGCCACCGCCGCCGCAGAAGCTATCGCTGACTGCCGCGCTTGTTCTCACGCCCGAATTCTGCGACACCATAAGCAAGAAAAAGTCTGAAAAATTCGCTGTTGGCAAGGCCGCCTGCGCTGACTTGGAGCCTGCACTCAAAGGCATCTTCTCCGGCCTGACGCGGGTCGATGACTCTTCCAAAGCTGGTGACGCACAGGTTGTGCTGGAACCGAAGTTCGCTGATGTGGGCACTACCCAGAAGAACTTCGCCTTCTCCAACCGCGAACTGGTTGTCCTGGTGGAATGGACTGTACGCGACCAGTCTGGAAAGGCCATCTGGATTGACACGGTGCAGGGATCAGCCAAGCGTCACATGGGCAACGCGTTCACCTACGGCAGCAACAAGAAACACATCTTAGAGGATTCGGTGCGGGATATGGCCGAACAGTCGGCGGCTAAAATGTCTTCCTCCCCTGAGTTGCAAAAACTGAGCGCTGCACCGGTCAAATAGTTCGCGATCTGCCAGGCATTTCGCGAAAGGATGGCTTTGCATTGCTCCACTCAAGAAGGAGTGATTTCATGACTCGCCCTCAGTTCTCTTCGCTGTTGATCCCGCTCTTGTCGGTGGCGCTTGTGGCGCAACAGACGCCCCAAGGCCCTACTCCAGCTTCGCCGCCTCCTGTGTCCCAAGATTCTGGGGCGGCGACGGCCGCAGCCCCGGCCCAGCAAGCCCCGGCTACGATTTTGGCGGACGGCACGCCAGTGAAGCTGCGGTTGCTGAACAAGCTCGATGCACACACCGCCAAAAACGGTGACGAAATCCAGTTCGATGTCGTCAACGACGTTGTGGTTGGCGGTGTCACGGTGCTGCGCCGTTTCTCGCCGGCCACCGGGGTGGTGACTGACGCTAAGGCATCCAGGACCTTGGGCCGTGAAGGGAAGCTGTTTTTTACCGTCAATGACATCACGCTCCGCAACGGAGCCAAGGTCCCCGTGCGGGCATTTAACCGTACCAGTGGGGAGAAGCGAACCGGGGAGATGATCAATGCCATGCTGAATATGCCGTTGGCGGCGGCCCCGTTTTTCCTGCTCATGCACGG
>Ga0187784_10001741_pt1 | contig 17364 bp, 12 predicted proteins | sample 1015_SJ02_MP15_2_FD_132964 | JGI IMG/M metagenome (GOLD analysis project Ga0187784, IMG submission 132964) | Tropical peat soil microbial communities from peatlands in Department of Meta, Colombia - 1015_SJ02_MP15_20_MG | ecosystem: Environmental > Terrestrial > Soil > Wetlands > Peat | place...
CCCTTCTTCAGCATGAGCGGCTCGGAGTTCATCGAGCTGTTCGTCGGTGTGGGTGCCGCCCGCGTCCGGGAGCTGTTCGAGCAAGCGCGCGAAAAGGCACCCTGCATCATCTTCATCGACGAGTTGGATGCGGTCGGCGGCGCTCGCGGCATCGGTGCGGGCCTCGGCGGACACGACGAGCGCGAGCAGACGCTCAACCAGCTCCTCGCCGAGATGGACGGCTTCGATCCGTCCACCGGCGTCGTGGTGATGGCCGCCACCAACCGGCCGGAGATTCTGGACAAGGCACTCCTGCGCGCCGGCCGGTTCGATCGGCAGATCGTGGTCGACAAGCCGGACCTTACCGACCGCGAGGCCATCCTGCGCATCCACACACGGCAGATGAAGCTCTCACCAGAGGTCGACCTCAAGGTCGTCGCGCAGCGCACACCGGGGTTCGTGGGAGCGGATCTCGCCAATATCGCGAACGAGGCCGCCATCCGAGCCGTACGGCACGCGCACACGCTCATCACCATGCCGGATTTCGAGGAGGCCATCGATCGGGTCATCGCCGGGCCCGAGAAAAAGCACCGAGTCTTGAGCCCGGACGAGAAGCATCGGGTGGCCGTGCACGAATCGGGCCATACGCTCGTGACGCTCAGCGTCCCGACCGGCGAGCCGCTTCACAAGGTGACCATCATCCCGCATGGCGTGGCGGCGTTGGGCTACACGTTGCAGTTGCCGGTCGAGGAGAAATTCCTCTCCACCGAGCAGCAATTCAAAGATCAGCTCGCCATTCTTTTGGGGGGGCGCGTCGCCGAACAGCTCGTCCTCGGGGATCTCTCGAGCGGCGCACAGAACGATCTGGAGCACGCGAGCGAGATCGCGCGCACCATGGTGACGCAGCTCGGCATGAGCCGAAAGCTCGGACCGCTCACCTTCGGACGGCGACGCCAGCTCGCCTTTCTCGGAGTGACGGAGGAGGAGGAGCGCAACTTCAGTGAGGACACGGCGCGCACCATCGACACCGAGGTGCGCGCGCTGGTCGAGGAGGCAGAGCAGCGCGCCCGCGACATCCTCACCACCCGCCGCGATGCGCTCGGGGTGCTCGCGGCCGCGCTCGAGGAGCGGGAAGTACTGGATCGCGAGCAGGTCGAGCAGTTGCTGCGAGAGCGGGGCGGATCGTCGACGCGGATCCTGTCACCGGCGGCAGCGAAGGCTCTGCCGTGACCGCGAGGATCTCCTCGACGTTCGAGATCTCGCGCGAGCGCTCGCAAGGCATCCGAGGGTGCCACTCCTTCGCAATCATTTGAGCGCGCCTCTATGACCGGCCCGTGACTGCGGCACTCGATCGGGCTGCCTCCTGCATGAGATCCCACAACTGCGCCACGTGGCGCTGCGAGGTGTGCTCGCTCCCGATAGAGATGCGCGTCATCCACCGTCCCTTGACGACCGCGGGCGTGAGATAGGCGCGTCCGGAATCGTTCACGGCCTGTGTCCAGCGTCGCGTGTGCTCATCGAGCGCCTTGCCGTCGAGCCCCGCCGGCTCGTGCCGAACGCACACCGTCTGAAGCGTCACCGGAGCGATGCAGCGCCATGGCGGGGTGCGCTCGATTTCGCGCGCGAGCCAGTGCGCGCACTCGATGTCGCGCCGAATCTTCGAGCGGATCGCCTCCGCGCCCTGCTCCCTCAAGGCGAGCCAGATCTTCAGCGCGCGAAACCGTCGTCCGAGCGGGATGCCCCAGTCCCGGTAATTGCGCACCAGCTTGTCGACGGCAGTCTGCAGGTAGGTCGGATTGGTCGACATGACCCGCACCAGGTGCTCAGCGTCGCGCACGAAATACAGGCTGCAGTCGAAGGCGACGGTCATCCATTTATGTGCATTGACGACGATCGAGTCGGCCTGCTCGATGCCCGCCCAATGATGCCGATACTCCGCAAGCAGCATGGCGGAGCCGCCCATCGCGCCGTCCACGTGCAGCCAAAGGCCCTCGCGCGAGGCGATCGCGGCGATCGGCTCGATCGGATCCATGGCCGTCGTCGCCGTGGTCCCGGTGGTGGCGACGACCGCGCAGGGTCGCAAACCCGCCTCGCGATCGCGGCGAATCGCCTGCTCCAGGTCGATAACACGTAGCCGGAACTCCTCGTCCACATCGAGCGCACGGACATACTCGCGGCCGAAACCGGCGAGCAGCGCCGCCTTCTCGATGGAGCTATGCGCCTGGGTCGAGGTGTACACGACGAGCGGTGCACCCCCGCCCTGAAGACCCTTGCGTGCCGCCCCGTATTCGCTGCTGCGCTCGCGCGCCGACACGAGCGCCACGAAAGACGCCGCTGAGGCGGTGTCTTGAATCACGCCGCTGAATCGGCTCGACAAGCCGAGCAGGTCTCGCATCCAGTCGGTCATCACCTGCTCGAGCTCCGTCAGGGCCGGGCTAGACTGCCAGTTGAGGCCGACCACACCGAAGGCCGTGCTCACCATGTCGCCGAGCACGGACGAGAGCGAGCCGCCGCTCGGGAAGTAGCCGAAGAATCTCGGATGCTGCCAGTGAGTGATGCCGGGGAGCACCAAGGATTCCAGATCGCGCAGCACCGCCTCGAACGGCTCGGGCGATTCGGGAGCTGATTTCGGAAGCCGCGCGATCAGCTCGCCGGGGGCCACGGATGCCTGGACCGGAAAATCGCCGCGCGCGAGGCGCTCCCGATAGGTCGCAATCCACTCGACGAGCGCGTGTCCCGCGCGTCGAAACTCGTCAATTTCCATGATTCAACCCCGTGCAATTGCACCGCTATTCTGTCAATGTCGGCTCGAGGTGTCACGGATGCCTACGCCGCTCGAGCTCGACGCACCGAATTGCCTTTATGCAGCCACGGCGAGCGCGCCGATCGGCGCGCCCGAGCTCGATCGCGATATCCGAGCGCAGATCCTGGTGGTCGGCGGCGGCTACACCGGGCTCTCGACGGCGCTACATCTTGCCGAGCTCGGACGCTCCGTCGCGTTGCTCGAGGCTCGGGAGCCGGGCTTTGGCGCGGCCGGACGCAACGGAGGACAGGTCAACGCCGGGCTCAAGTACGAGCCCGCGACGGCGGAACGGATGCTCGGACCCGTCTACGGCTCGAGGCTCGTGCGCATCGCTCTCAGGGCTCCGGATTTTCTCTTCGCACTGATCGGGCGACTCGGCATCGAGTGCGAGGCGAACCGTTGCGGGACACTGCGCCTCGCTCACGCACCGGCCCAGGTCGGGCGCCTGCGCGAGTCCGTCGAAGAGTGGCGCCGGCGGGGCGTTCCTCTCGAGTCATGGACCCGAGAGCAAGTCGAGGCCGCGACCGGCAGCTCGCGTTATCTCGCCGGCACGTTCGACCCGAGTGGCGGATCGGTGAATCCGCTGAGCCTCGCGCGCGGACTCGCCCGAGCGGCCGTGCGTGCAGGCGTCGAGCTCCACGCATCGACCCGGGTCACCGCACTCGAGCCGGAGGGAAGCGGTTGGCGGGCCCGCGCGAGGCTTGGCACGGTGCGCGCCGATCGGGTGGTGCTGGCTACGGATGGCTACACGGACGATGTGTGGTCGGATCTCAAGGAGAGCGTGGTGCCCATCTTCAGCGCCATCATTGCCACCGCGCCGCTTCCGCCCGAGCTCTTGAGCTCGGTCCTGCCCGGCAGGCAGGTCGTGTATGAGGCCGGCAATGTCACGGTCTATTATCGGCGCGACGGCTCGGGCCGATTGCTCATGGGCGGCCGCGGGCCGCAACGGAGGGCCTTGAGTCGAGAGCACTACGGGCACCTCGTGAGCTATGCTCACGAGCGCTGGCCGGCGCTCGAGCGCATCGAGTGGACCCACTGGTGGAACGGGCAGTTCGCGGTGACCTCCGACTTTCTGCCGCGATTTCACATGCCCGCGCCGGGCCTCTACATCCTGCTCGGCTACAGCGGCCGAGGTGTCGCGCTCTCCTCGGCCCTGGGGGCCGAGCTCGCATCGGTTCTCGCAGGTGCGCCGGCCGAGAGTTTTGTGCTGCCGGTCTCAGCAATACGCAAAATGCCCTTCCATCGCTTCTGGCGCCTTGGCGTCAATGCCCGAGTTCTGTATGGTCGGTTGTTGGACCGCCTTGGGGCGGTGAAACCATGGTAGATCCGCATGTCACTGCAAGTAGAGCTACTGTTCGGGGCACTGTTTCTCATCAACGTAGTTTTCTTCATCGACTGGATCCGTTCGCGTAAGCGCTACGTCGGCCGCAGGCGGCCGCTCATCATCGAGTATCCGGTCGGGCTCGTCTTCGCCTTTTTCGACACGCTCGGGATCGGCTCGTTTGCGCCCACCACCGCGGCGCTCAAGTTTCAAGGCAAGATCCCGGACGAGCAGATCCCGGGAACGCTCAATATCGGCCTGAACACCGCGGCCATGCTCGAGATGGTCATCATGGTGAGTGGGATCGTCATCGACCCGGTCTTGCTCATGTCGACCGTGCTCTCCGCGGCGCTCGGCGCCTGGATCGGTGCAGGGGTGGTGAACCGCATGCCGCGGCCGGCGATTCAACTGGCGATGGGAGCGGCTCTGCTCATCGCCGGATGCGTCTTTGCGGCGACGAACTTGCACCTTCTGCCAGGCGGCGGGGTCGCGATGGACCTGACCGGCTGGCGCTTCGCCCTCGCCGTCGCGGTCAACTTCGTGCTCGGCGCCCTGATGAGCGTCGGCATCGGGCTGTACGCGCCCTGCATGATCGTGGTCACGCTCTTGGGTCTGCATCCGATCGCCGCCTTCCCAATCATGATGGGCGCCTGTGGACTCGTGCAACCGACGGCTGGCCTGCAATTCTTTCGCTCGGGACGCTACGGCTTTGGTACCTCGATTGCCCTGACGATCGGCTCGATTCCGGGCGTGCTGCTGGCGGCCTTCGTGGTCAAGAGATTGCCGCTCGAGGCGTTGCGCTGGCTGGTGGTGGTCGTCGTCGTGTATGCCGCGAGCACGATGCTGCGCTCGTTCTGGACAAGCCGAGTCGAGCTGCGCGCAGCCCCACCGCTCAACGCCACTCAATAGCAAGGAGGATCCATGTCGGTATTTCGTCTGCCCCTTTCCGGCTCCGTGACCCAGACCATCAACCCGTTGAACTGGCTGCAATACCTCTTCGGCAACCAATTCGGCTTCATCAACGTCGACGTGGGCAAATCCTCCGATCCCGAGCTGGAACAGGAAATCCTGAGCGACGTCGGCTCCTACGGGCGGCAGCTCGGACAGATGAGCGACGCCCTGCAGGTGCTCCTGCGCCACGTTCGGCTCGAGAATCTGAGCGCGGACGAGCGCCGCGCCCTGCAGGCCTTTCACTACCAGGCCGAGGAGATCGAGCGCCTCAAGCACAAGCGCCAGAACCAGTTGGCGCTCGCGGCCTTGAGTGCAAGCGATGCGCAAGCGGCACGCCCCTGAGGCGGCTCTTCGTCATGCCGAAGCCTCTGCTCCTCCTCGTTGCCTTGATCGCCGTGCTCGCCGTCACGCTCGCGGCCGTGCTGCTCAAGCGGCGGGGGCAGCCGGGCGAGCGACCGCGTGCCGGCACCGCGCCGCCTCGGGCGCTGCGATCGCGGGCGACCGCGGCGGCCGGCAGGCCCACGTCGCCCTCGGCGCCAGCCTCGCAAGGCGCCGCCGACGTCATCGCCCGCCTGCACGAGGTGGCCTTCGGCCTGGCGCTGCAGTCGCCTGCGAGCGAGCCGGCGCACACGGCCGTTGCGACGGCCGTGCAGTCGCTCCTCTCGCAACCGCTCCTCAAGGCCGAGTACGCACCGCGCCGTCCGCTGCTGCTGCCGAAGCTCATGCGAGCGGTGAACGACGATGAGGTCTCGCGTCGCGAGATCGCCGTGCTCATTGCGACGGACCCGGCCTTGGCGGGCAACTTGCTGCGCCTCGCGAACACCCCCGTCTATCGGCGTAGCGCTCAGCCGGTGGAGAGCATCGATCGCGCCGTCGCGGTCCTCGGCACGAACGGCATGCGCTCGCTGATCGCCGCCGCCCTGATACAGCCGGTGTTCCGGATGTCGCCGGGCGAGTTCAAGCGCTTTGCGGACGTGACCTGGGAGCACACGCAATATTCGGCCACCGCCGCCGAAGCGCATGCGGCGCTCATCGCCGACACCGATCCTTTCGCGGGTCAGCTCCTGGGGCTCCTCGTCGGACTCGGCGCGATCATGGTGTATCGCGCGACGATGGATCAGTACGCCACGAGCCGCGCTCGACCCGATGCGGCCACGGTCGCGGCACTCGTCGACCGACATGCGCCCCTCGTCGCGCGCCGCATCGCGCGTGACTGGGAGCTGTCGGAGCGTATCTTGACTGCGCTCGAGGAGCAGTCGCCGAGCGGGCAAGTATCGACGCCGCTCGGCGATTCCCTGCGCTTCGGTCGCTATTGCGGCGCCGTCGCGCTGTTGCGGCGCGAGGGGCTCATGGATGAAGAGACCGGGCTCGCGGCGCTGCGGGACGGCGGCTTCAGCGGGGTCGCCTGCGAGCGCATCTGGGCTCGGCTCAGCAAGCAGATCGCCGCCAGCGAAGCAACGTCGAGCCGCACGGTGAAGGCCCATGTTTGAGATCACGCCGGCTCATATCGAGCAATTTCGTCGGGACGGATTTCTCGTTCTCGAGCGGTTCTTGAGCTCGGGCGATGTGGAGCGCGCACGCGCTCGCTTCGAGCCCTTGTTCCGCGGCGAGTTCGAGACCGGGCTCTACCCCGACGAATGGAACTGGCGCGAAGACCGCGATTCCCCCGACCGGACTCGCCAGATCTGCAACGGCTGGAAATCCGATCGGACCATCGCCTCCATCGTGCTGCGCGAGGAAATCGGGCGCCTCTGCGCCACGCTCGCCGGGTGGACGGGCGCGCGGATCGGCCAGGACAACGTGCTTTGGAAGCCGCCCGGCGCCAAGGCGCTCGGGTTCCATCAGGACGATAGCTACTGCCACTGGGTCATCCCTTTGGGCTTCACGACCTGCTGGATGGCCTTGGATGACACGACCGCCGCCGGCGGCACGCTCGAGTACGCGCGCGGCTCGCACCGCTGGGGGCTCTTTCCGAGAATCCGCGAGTTCCATGCGCCGGAAGATTACCGCGAGGCGCTCGAGTCCGCGGCGAGGTCGGTCGGCGGCACGATCGATCTGGTTCCCGTCGAGGTTCCCGCGGGAGGCTGCGCGGTCCACGCGGGCGGCCTCTGGCACGGATCCGATGTCAATCGCACGCGCGAGCCGCGCCGCTCCCTGGTGACTCATTGCCTGCGGGCGGAGGCACGCTTTCATCCCACCGAGGTGAGCTACATCTACAGCCGCTATCGCAGAGTCGGCGACGACACCCTCGATGAGAGCTTCTTTCCGGTGTTATGGACCCGCTCGGGATACCGTACGCCCTTCCTCGAGTCGTACTGCGATCTCAGATCGAGCGCATCGTCGATGCCGAACCGAGTGAGACCTAGAGGCATCGAGACCCAGTCTTAACCGCCGGAGAACAACAACATGGGGGTCGTCACTCCTGCCGCCGATCGCTGGGGCGTGGACCGCGCTCATCGCCAGGTCATCTTCGCCTCGAGCCTCGGGACCTTGTTCGAGTGGTACGACTTCTTCCTGTATGGTTCGCTCGCCGCGATCATCTCGAAGCAGTTCTTCGCCGGCGTCAACGAGACGACCGGCTTTATCTTCGCGCTCCTCACGTTCGGCGCAGGCTTTGCCGTGAGGCCGCTCGGTGCCCTGATTTTCGGGCGGCTGGGAGATCGGGTCGGCCGCAAGCGCAGCTTTCTGATCACGATGATCCTCATGGGCGCGGCGACGGCGCTCGTCGGGATACTGCCCTCCTACTCAACCGCCGGCGTAGCGGCGCCGATTGCGCTCGTGAGCCTGCGAGCACTGCAGGGTCTCGCGCTCGGCGGCGAATACGGCGGAGCGGCTGTCTACGTCGCCGAGCACGCTCCCCCGCACAGGCGCGGCCTGTACACGAGCTGGATCCAGGCGACCGCCACGCTCGGGCTGATACTGAGCCTCGTCGTGATACTCGTCTGCCGTGGATCGCTCGGGGCCGAATTCGACACCTGGGGCTGGCGCATCCCCTTTCTCGCCTCGCTCGTGTTGCTCGTCCTCTCGGTCTACATCCGACTACAGCTCGCCGAGTCGCCGGTATTCGAGCAAATGGTGGCGCAAGGAACCCTCTCGAGGGCGCCGGTGGCCGAGTCCTTCGGACGCTGGAGCAATCTGCGACTCGTCATCCTGTCTCTTTTCGGAGCCGTCGCCGGGATGACCGTGGTGTTTTATTGCAGTCAGTTCTACGCGCTCTTCTTCCTCACGCAGGTGCTGAAGGTCGACGCGCAGACGGCGAGCTTGTTGAGTTCGGCCGCGCTCCTCATCGGCACGCCGCTTTACGTCGTGTTCGGGCGACTCTCCGATCGCGTCGGTCGCAAGAAGGTCGTGCTCCTCGGCTGTGCGCTCGCTGCGGCGAGCTACTTTCCGATCTTCAAGGGAATCACCCACTTCGCGAACCCCGCCATCGAGGAGGCGGCCCGCGATGCGCCGGTGCTTGTCGTCGCCGACCCCGCAAGCTGCAGCTTGCAGTTCGATCCGCTGGGCCGAAAGACTTTCGTGCGCTCCTGCGACATCGCAAAATCGGCCCTCGCCAGGGCCGGCGTACCTTACGGCAGCGAGGCCGCCCCCAAGGGCAGCATCGCGCTGGTGCGTATCGGCCGCGGATTGCAGACGCCCGTCGCCGTGCCCTCCTTCGAGGGCGCCGGCTTGCCCGCAGGCCGATTCAAAACAGCGAGCGAGGAATTCGCGAGGGCGTTGGGGAGCGCCCTGAAGCAAGCGGGATACCCGTCCAGGGCGGACCCCGGGCGCATCGACTATCCCATGGTGCTGCTCTTGCTCGTCCTGTTGATGGTGTACGTGACGCTCGGCTACGCTCCCTTGGCCGCGTGGCTCGTCGAGCTCTTTCCCGCGCGCATCCGCTACACCTCGATGTCAGTGCCCTATCACCTGGGCGTCGGCTGGATCGGCGGGTTCCTGCCGGCCGCTGCGTTCACCATCGTCTCCGTCACCGGCGACATCTACTCGGGGTTGTGGTACCCCGTCGTGGTCACGGCCGTGAGCGTGCTGGTCGGAGGGTTATTCATTCCGGACACCCGCGATGGCGAACGTCTCGCGGCGTGAGCCGCTGCGGGTGCTAGCGTGCGCAGCGAACCCCCTTCGCCTTCGACAGGGTCGTCGAGCCTAGGGCGATCGCAGTCGCGACCGGCGAGTTCTCGATGTATTTCTCGTGCGCATTAGCGGGGTTCTCGATGATTCCAAGATAGGTGCAGTCGTTGGATACGATGACATTGCTCACGATCGCATCCGTTCCGGCGGCGTTATCCGTCAATACATAGGAGAAAATGTCGCTCGGATCGCTGAAGGCCACGATGTGCAGCGGCAGCCGACTCAGGCCCTGCTCGTCGCGGCGCTGACGACGAGCGTTGACGAACGCCTTGAGATGCCCGTAGACATCCGGATGTCCCTCCGCATCCCGCGTCCCCATATTGAGAATGGGAATCTGATTCGCGAGCAAGAACAGGGCGTGAATATGGCTGCGTAGGTCCCGGGCAAAGTCGGGAGCGTGCTTTTTCACTTCCAGGTCATCGAGGGAGTCCACGGTAATCTTGCTACCGAGGCTTTCGGAGATGACGAAGAGCGGGGTCGAATTGGCGTGCGGAACGCTCCCGGTCCGCAGCTGATCGAGCGTGAATCTCTCGACGCTCATCGAGCGCAACAGTGCATCGTCGACCGCATCGCGTATCAGCGGTCCGCCTTCCTCCCCGAGGTAAAACGTCACATCGGCGAGAGCGCTATCCATGATCTGGCTCTTGATGTAGCCGTTCGCCCATGCCCGCTTGTAGGGTGTGAACGCGCCGGGGTTGGTGCAAAGGGCCGTCTTTTCGTTGACGTCGTAGCACAGGCGTTGCTTGGCCTCGCTCGTGATGGGGCTCCACAGCACGGCAATGACGCGCAGCGTGCGTGCGGAGTCCTGAAAGGTCTCCGTGTAGAGCTCGGCGCCGTTCGCGATGGTGGCCGAGGATGATGCGGCACCCGGGGAGAATCCCAGGGCGGCGGAAAGCGGCTGAGCGATGGTTTGGATCCATGTCGCATCGTGATATCCCATGCCATGGACGAGCAGCACATCGACCTCGGGAACGCGGCTCCCGTCGGCGGCCTCGTAGGCCTGCGCCATGCCCGGGAAATCGTTTGCCGGCGGCGCCAGTTGGGGATGCCTGTACGGGGTGCCGCAGCCGCCCGAGAGCAGGACGGCGGCCACGCAGATGGCCCACGCAAGGCTTCGAAACTGTCCGCATAACACAGTGAGGTGCATCGTTCTCGTCCCTGAAATTGTTGCGCGCACGCCGTGCCTTTGTCGTGTTGCCGAACGCTCGGCAATCCGTATGATAACTCTCGCGCGCTGCGAGCCTGCAACCGCGCGAGTGGGCGCGAGAGTGCCCAGCGGAGGACACCATGGCAACCAATCCGAAGTATCAGCTCCTCTTCCAACCGATCTCCTTCGGGCCGAAGACGATGCACAACCGCTTCTGGCAAACCTCTCACTGCACGGGTTTCGGCTCGGAGAGGCCGGGAACGCAGGCGGGTTTTCGTGGCATGAAGGCCGAGGGCGGATGGGCGGTGGTGTGTACCGAGTTTTGCTCGATTCACCCCGAGACGGATGAATATCCGTGGCACTCGGCGCGTCTCTGGGACGGGGGCGATGTCATCAACCTGGGCCACATGTGCGAGGAGGTGCATCGGCACGGCTCGCTCGCCGGAGTGCAGCTTTGGTACAACGGCTCGCACTCGCCGAATCTCGAATCGCGCGAGGTGCCGCACGGGGTGAGCGGCCTGCCCTCGAACGTGTTCCCCGAGCGCAACGTCTACGATGCGATGTCGGACGAGGACGACATCCAGGCCATCATCAATATGTACGTGCTCGCCGCGAAACGCGCCGAGGAGGCGGGGTTCGACATCGTCGAGGTGAGCGGGTCGGACACGACGCTCCCGCTGCAGTTTCTCGAGCGACGCTACAATCGGCGCACCGACCGATACGGCGGATCGCTCGAGAACCGCGCGCGATTCTATATCGAGATCATGGCCGCGCTCAAGCGCGCTGTCGGCGATCGGCTCGCTGTCACCACACGCTTCGAGACGGACACGATCAACGGCGAGATTCGGATCCAGCACTACGATGAGGGACTCAAGTTCGTCGAGCTGATGCACCGTGAAGGCGTGTGCGACCTCTGGTCGGTCAAGATCGGAGACTACGAGGAATGGGGCGAGGATGCAGGGAGCTCGCGCTTTCGCCCGGTCAATTGGATGCGGCCCTTCGTCTCGCACGTCAAGCGGATCGTGGGTACCAAGGTACCGGTGGTGAGCAACGGCCGCTTCACGAGCCCGGACGACATGATCGCCGCACTCGCGAGCGGTCAGTGCGACATCATCGGCGCCGCCCGTCCGAGCATCGCCGATCCCTTCCTGCCGACGAAAATCGCCGAAAATCGCCTCGACGACATCCGCGAGTGCATCGGTTGCAACATGTGCGTCTCGCGCATGCAGCAGCAGGCGCTCCTGTCGTGCACGCAGAACGCGACCAGCGGAGAGGAGTACCGCCGCGGCTGGCATCCGGAGAAGTTTGCGCGTGCGGTAAATCCCTGCTCGGTGCTCGTGGTCGGGGCGGGACCTGCCGGCATGGAATGCGCGATGGTGCTCGGCAAGCGCGGCTACACCGTGCACCTTCGTGACTCGGCGCCCGAGCTCGGAGGGCACTGGCGGGACGTGGTGCGCTATCCGCGCTGCGCCGAGTACGGGCGCCTCATCAGCTATCGCCAGGCGCAGCTCAACAAGCTGAAGAACGTCGATGTGCACCTGGGCATCGCGGCAATGAGCGCGGACGATGTGCTCGACTACGGGGCGGACAAGGTCGTGATTGCCACGGGCGCGCACTGGGCGACGGACGGGCTCGGCGCCGAAGGGCACCGGCCGATCACGGGCGTCGACGCCACGCGGGCGGACGTGCTCACGCCGGAGCAGCTGATGGCCGGCAAGCCGATTCCGGGAAACGAGGCGGTGGTGCTCGACGGGGATGGCTACTTGACCGGCGTTTCGATGGCGGAGCTCCTCGCCGAGCGCGGCAAGCGCGTGACGCTCGTGACCAACATGAACAATGTCGCGGAATTCTCGCGCTTCACGATGGAGATGCCGAACAACAAGCGCATGCTGCATGAGCGCAACGTCAAGGTCCTCACCAACCACTGGGCGCAGAGCTTCGCGCCGGGGCACCTGTCGCTCTTTTATTTGTATCGTGACAGCGCCGGACTGTACGAGCTTGAGAAGGGGCACTGGGGAAGGCGACCGGGAAGTGCGCTCATCGAGCTGCCGTGCGATGTGCTGGTGCTGGTCACCTCGCGCGTTGCGAACCGCGAGCTCTACGCGGAGCTCAAGCGCCGTCGAGCGGAGTGGAAGGCGAAGGAGATCCAGGCGGTCTACCGGATCGGCGACTGCCACGCGCCTCGTCACGCGCTCAACGCCGTGTTCGACGGCCATCGCCTCGCGCGCGAATTCGAGTCGCCTCATCCGCAGCATCCCCTGCCCTTCATTCGCGAGCGGCAAGTGTGGGGTCATGCCACCTATCCCAAGCTCGGAGATCCTCGGCCGAAGGTAGAGGTCGATTGAGCCCTGAGACGCGCGACGCGGCGAGCGCTCGGCTCCGAGCGCTCGGCTACGAGACGAAGTTCGACCGCTCGATGAGCGTGTGGCAGAACTTCGCGCTCGGCTTCACCTACCTCTCCCCGGTCTGCGGCGTGTACGCCATGTTTGCCTTCGGCCTCTCGAACGGGGGCCCGCCGATGGTGTGGTCCTACGTCATCGCAGGCGTCGGGCAAATGCTGGTGGCGCTGATTTTCGGGGAAATCGTCGCGGAGTTCCCCATCACCGGCGGGCTCTATCCGTGGGCGCGGCGGCTCGCCGGCATGCGCTGGGCATGGATGACCGGGTGGATCTACGGCTGGGCGCTGTTCACGACCATCGCCGCGGTCGCAGTGGGCGGCGGACCCTTCCTGGCGGTGCTGCTCGGTCTGCACCCGACTCCCGCGCGGACGGCGATCCTCGCGCTTGGCCTCATCCTCGTGTCGACGGCGATCAATCTCGCCGGAACGAAGCTTCTGGCGCGGGTCGCGCTCGTCGGATTCGTCTGCGAAATTCTCGGCGCGATCGTGGTCGGCGTGCACATTGTCTTGTTCCACCGGCATCACGCGCTCGCCGTCATCATGGATCGACTCGGCGCGGGAGGTACTGGAGCGTATCTGCCGGCGTTTCTCACCGCGACTTTAGTCGGCGCCTACTCGTGCTACGGCTTCGAGGCTTGCGGCGATGTCGCCGAAGAGACGACGGATCCCAGCCGAACCATCCCCAAGGCCATGCGCATGACGATTTACGTCGGTGGGGGCGCGTCGCTCTTCATCGCCGTGGCACTGCTCCTCGGAGTAGCGGACATCTCGGCGGTGATTGCGGGCCGTGATCCCGATCCCATCATCACGGTGCTCAAGTCCGCATTCGGATCGATGGGAGCTTCCTTCGTGGTCGTGGTAGTGATGGTGTCGTTCGTGTCCAACGTGTTGAGCATCCAGGCCGCGGTGAGCCGCTTGATCTACGCCTATGCGCGCGACGAGATGATCGGCGGCAGCCGGGCGCTGAGGCGCTTATCGCCGAGAACGCGCGTTCCCTCAGCGGCGCTCATCGTCGCCGGGGTCGTTCCCGGCGCGATCGTGTGCCTCGGGTATTTCACGGAGAATGCGCTCGCCACGATCGTGAGCTTCTGTACGGCGGGTATCTACATCGCCTTCCAGATGGTCGTCGCGGCGGCTCTGTATTCGAGGCTCCGCGGTTGGACACCGCGCGGGGAGTTCACCCTCGGCCGCCTGGGCTTCGCCACCAACGTTGCGGCGCTCGTGTACGGCGTGTCGACGATCGTGAATATCCTCTGGCCACGCGGCGTCCAATGGGTTTCGCGCTATTCGATCCTGATGACCGTCGGCGCCTTCGTGGGATCGGGTGCGCTTTACATGATGATCGGCAAGCCCTACGACCGAGGTCGCGCGCCCGCGGGAGACGCCTGGGCTACGAGCGTGCCGAGCCCGTCGGCTCTCGCCGGCTCCGCGAGCTTATCGCCGGAACGATGATCCGAGGAGCATTCCGTACGACGGTCCCCCTCGGCGTGCTCGCCTTCTGGGCCGGCGTGTGGATCGCGGCGCGGCGCTATCCCTCCGAGTACGACTGGCGCTACATGACGGTCTCGAGCCTGCTCTATCCGGAGCGCAATCCCGACGGTTACCGGTGGGGGTGGGCCGGCATCGTGCTCTGCGCTCTGGCCGGAGCTCATTGGTGGGCGATGCTTGCGAGCGGGGAGGAGGAGCGGAATCTGAGCCGCCGAGTCGCACTCTGGGCGCTCGGCGTGGGCTACCTGTGCATGCTTTGCTGCCCCCTGCTGCCCGCGCGAGCGCTGAGCCTTCCCAGAGCTCACGATTTGCTCGCGTTGCTGGCCTTCGTCGGCGTCTGCATCGGAACGGCGAGCTTCGCGTTCTATGTGGGCGCGCGCAGCACTCGGCTGGGCGATCGATCGGGCGACTCGCGGTTGAACGGTGCCTTCCTGGCGATCTTCCCCGTCTCGCCGATCGCGCTCGCGGCCCTGACCCAGGCGTACGTCTCGCGTACCATGCCCTCGCTGCCGTGGGTGGGGCTCGCGTGGCGCGCGCACGGAGTGCCCGTGTATCTCAGTTTCGCGTTCTGGGAATGGACCGCATGCGCCGTCTTGTCCGCTTACATGCTGGTCCTTGCACGCGTGCACCCGGCCCGAGACGAGCGGCGGATCGGCGAGCGCGCCTGACCTCGGGCGCCGCGGCGCTAAACCACGAGCTTCGCCGCGCTGATGGGAAGCTTGCGCACGCGCTGGCCCGTCGCTGCGTAAATCGCGTTGCAGAATGCCGGCAGAGTGGACGGGTACGCAGGCTCGCCGAGCCCGGTCGGCGAATAATCGGTCCTAATGAACTCGATGTGCATGAGCGGAATCTTGCGGTTTCGAAGCAGCGTGTAATCGTGGTAATTGCTTTGCACCACACGGCCGCGCTCGAAGGTGATCTCCTGACCTAGCGCGGCGGAGATACCATCGAGGATCGAGCCTTGGACCTGGTTCTCAGCATTCGTCGGATTGACGATGTGGCGACCGACATCGACGGCCACCCAGATGCGCTCCGGGCTAATCGTGCCATCGCCGTGCATGCTCACCCGGTGCACTTGAGCCACGTAGCCGAGGTGACTCCAGTAGGCGGCGAAACCCATGCCCGTGCCCTTCGGCAGTCGGTCGCGCCCTTTCCAGTCCGACATGTCGCGGACCCGTTCGATGACCTTGATCATGCGGGCCGCGATCAATCCCGGACCGAAGGCGTTACCGCCCCTGCCTGTGCCCTCGCCGGACAGCGGGCTCGCGAGCAGCTCGAGTTGGAACTCGATCGGATCGCGTCCGGCGGCATGCGCAATCTCATCTAGAAACGATTGAAACACCCAGGCGTCGGCGTTGTCGCCGGGCGCGCGCAGCGGCCCGACGGGAACGTTGAAGGAGATCCGGGAGGTGTTGAGCGCATAGTTCGCCACGAAGCCCGCCGGGAAGGCATCGGCGCCAGGAACCGCCAAACGAGCGAAGTACTCGTTGCGAGCGAATCCGGCAAAGTGATTGCGCCACGCGACGAGTTTGCCCGCGGCGCTCAAACCGGCCGTGAGATCGTGATAGCCACCCGGTCGATAGAAGTCGTGCTGGATTTCGTCCTCTCGCGCCCACAGCACCTTGACCGGCGAGCCGATCTGCCTGGAGATGACGGCGGCTTCGATCATGTAGTCGTTCGCCAGACGCCGGCCGAACCCCACGCCGCAACGGATCATATGAATCGTGATGCGCTCGGGATCGATCCCGAGCGCCTTCGCGACGCCGTTTCGGCCCGCGCCGGGATTCTGGGTCGGCGCCCAGATCTCGACCTTGCCATCCCGGTACGCGGCGACGCAGTTCTGAGGTTCCATCGTGACGTGCGAGATGAACGGATACGTGTACGAGGCTCGCACCACCTTCGCCGCAGCGGCGAGCGCGGCCTCCGGATCACCGTCGAGGCGCAGCGCCGATTGAGCCGGCTGCGCGAGGAGCGACCTTGCCTGGGTATCGAAGCTCTGCGTCGAGTCATTGGCGTGCGGACCCTCATCCCACTCCACGCGGAGCTTGCGACGGGCCTTCTGCGCGTGCCACCACGTGTCGGCAACGATCGCAACGCCGCCGCGCAAGCCATCGTCGATTCCGCGTCTGGGTTCGCTCGGCGGTCCCTCGAGCAGCCGCTCTGCGCCCTTCAGCACGAAGGCGTGACTCACACCGGGCTGCGCCAGGACCTCATCGAGGTTTGCGCCCCTCACCGCGGCATCGAACACCGGGCCCTTCTGGTACACGGCGTACTTCATCCCGGGAACCTTGACGTCGATCCCAAACTTCTGGCGGCCGGCGACGATCCGCGCCTTGTCGGGATCCACGACGCGTTGGCCGATGATCTTGAACGTCGACTCGTCTTTCAGCACGACCGTGCCGAGATCGGGAACCGGGAGCTTCGCGGCGCTCTCGGCGAGTTCGCCATAGCTGAGCGACCTGCCGCTCGAGGCATGACTCACCACGCTATCGGCCGCGGAGCACTCGGCGGGCGATACGCCCCATCGGGAGGCCGCGGCCGCGATCAGCATCTGCCGACCCGCCGCGCCCGCTTTGCGCAGCGGCAGCCAGTTGGCGGGCGTGGAGTAGCTGCCCCCGGAGGACTGTCCGCCCATCTTGCCGCCCTCGTAATCCGCCATCTCGATGACGACGTCCTTCCAGGCGACATCGAGCTCTTCGGCAAAGATCATCGGCAAGGCGGTTTTGGTGCCTTGTCCCATTTCCGGATTCGGCGCGATGAGGGTCACGGTACCCGAGGGGCTGATGCGGGCGTAAATCGTGATCGGGTATTCCTGATCGCCGGCCGCCCAGGCCGAGCCCTTGCCGAGCGGCAGCGTCGCCGCCAGCAGGAGCCCACCGCCCACGGCACTGGTCGCCACCAAGAAGCCGCGGCGGGACATGCGATTGACCGGAAGATCCGCTGAGGTCGTGGCCATGGCGCCTCCTTCAAGCCGGGTGGGAATCGGCAACGTGCTTGATTGCGGCGCGGATTCTCACGTAGCAGCCGCAGCGGCAGAGGTTGCCCGACATCGCGGCATCGATCTGCGCCTCGCTGGGTCGTGGAGTGTGCGTGAGCAAGGCGGTGGCCGCCATGATTTGCCCGCCCTGACAGTACCCGCACTGCGGCAC
>Ga0187784_10001742_pt1 | contig 17353 bp, 14 predicted proteins | sample 1015_SJ02_MP15_2_FD_132964 | JGI IMG/M metagenome (GOLD analysis project Ga0187784, IMG submission 132964) | Tropical peat soil microbial communities from peatlands in Department of Meta, Colombia - 1015_SJ02_MP15_20_MG | ecosystem: Environmental > Terrestrial > Soil > Wetlands > Peat | place...
ACTCGTGATCCGAACGGTCGATTTCGTCGATCAGCAACACGGTTTCCTGCGGCCGCCGCAGGCAGGCGAGCATGGGACGCTCGATCAGGAATTCGTCGCGATAAATGTCGATGTGGCCGCCGCTTTCGGTCTCCTGGCGGAGAGCCAGCATCTGGCGCGGAAAATTCCACTCGTAAAGCGCGGCGGCGGCGTCGATGCCTTCGTAGCATTGCAGCCGCAGCAGCGTGCGGCCGAGCACGCCGGCAATGGCCTTGGCGGCTTCGGTCTTGCCGACGCCCGGCGCGCCCTCGAGCAATAGCGGCTTACCCAGCGCGAGCGCCAGATAAGCGGCGGTCGAGAGCCCTTCGTCGGCGAGATAGTAGGCGGCGCGCAACGCCTGCTCGAGTTCGCGCGGGCTGGCAATGCCGACAATGCTGTGACGCACCGCCATCGCCGCCTACCGCGCGCGTCCGCTGCCCGGCGCGCCGCCGCGCGCCTTCAGCGCGCGCAGGACTTTTTCGGGCGTGATCGGCAATTCGTCGATGCGCACCCCGACGGCGTTGTAGATGGCGTTAGCCACCGCCGGCAGCACCGGATTGGCGCACATTTCGCCCGGTCCCTTGGCGCCGAACGGACCGTCGGGCGCCGGCCGCTCGAGCACGATGATGTCATGCGGGCAGATGTCGCCGGGGCCGGGCATCAAATACTCGTTGAAATCCCGCGGCCCGTCGCGTGTGTTGGGATAATAGGGCTCCGGCGTCTCGTAGAGCGCGTGACTCATGCCCATCCACGACCCGCCGACCAGTTGCTGCTCGACGAGCTTCGGATTGATGGCGCGACCGATCTCATAGGCGCTCGTCATCTTCAGCACGGCGACCTCGCCGGTCTCATCGTCGACCTCGACCTCGGCAACGAGGCAGGCGTGGGCGTAGCATGTCGCCGGCGACATTTCGCCGGTCTCCGGATCGACGTCCGACAGCGGCACGAGAAAGATGCCGCGTCCGGAAATGGTCTTGCCCTGGCGGAACTGAGCGGCGATGGCGACGTCGCGCACGGAGATTGAACGGTGCGGTGCGCCCTTGACCTGAATGTTGCCGCGGCCGTCGGTTTCCAGATCGCCCGGGTCGACCTCGAGCTCTTCGGCGGCCGCTTCCATCATCACCGCACGTGCCTCGCGCGCCGCGGCCATCACGGCATTGCCGACGCGGTGCGTGCCGCGCGAAGCGAATGATCCCATGCAGTGCGGCCCGGTGTCGGAATCGGCGGTATCGACATAGACGTCGTCGACCGGCACCCCCAGCGTCTCGGCGCAAATCTGCCGAGTGACCGACTTCATCCCCTGTCCGAGATCGATCGAGGACAGCGTGACGGTGAACTTTCCGGTCGGATTGGAGTGAACCAGCGCCTGACTTGGGTCGCCGCCGAGGTTCATGCCGATGGGATAGTTGATGGTTGCGACGCCGCGCCCGCGATGTTTGGCCATGATCAGCGTCTCCTCGTTCCGAACACCGACGAAAAACGCGGCGCCCCGTGGGTCGATCCGGCCGGCGCCTGAGTTGGCGGCGGCGCGCTGGGCGACGCGGCCGCGGCCGGCCGTTCGTAGCTGACGCGTTGGGGCGAAGCCGGTGCGGGCCGCGGCGTTGCCGCCGGCACGGCCGGCGCCGGTGCGCGCGTGCGCTCGGCGGCGGCGCCCGTGCGGTGCTCGCCGCCGCCCTGCCGAGACGACATCCGGCGGAATTCGTCGCGTAGCGGCCAGCTTGCTTTCTCGGCAACGACTTGCGCGCATTCGATCAGGGCGCAGTTCTTTGCCTGACGCCGGTGCGCCTTCATATCGCCGTCGCGATAGGCGTTGAGGATGCGGAATTCGAGCGGATCCATCCCGATCGCCACGGCGTCCTTGTCCATTTGGCATTCGAGCGCAAAGTCGAGCGCGGTGACGCCAAAACCGCGCATGGCGGTCGCCGGCGTGCGGTTGGTAAACACGCAGAAGACGTCGGCATGCACATTGGGGATGGTGTAAGGCCCGGGAATATGGGCGACGCATTTGACCACCGCATAACTTGACAGGCGGGTATAGGCGCCGGAATCGAAATAGGCCCGCACCTGCCGGGCGACGATGCGGCCGTCCTTCATCACGCCGTCCTTGATGTAAATGCGCTCGGCGCCGCGCGGCGAGCCGAATTGCATTTCTTCGTGCCGGCTGAAGCGATAGCGAACCGGCGCTCCGGTGAGCCGCGCCGCAAGAATCACCAGCGGCTCCGTCATGGTATCGACCTTGCCGCCGAATCCGCCGCCGACGGTGCCGCCGATGAAATGCAGTTGGTTCGACGGCAGGGCGTTGATTTTCGCCGACGTATCGAGCGAGAAGAACAGCGCTTGCGTCGAGGTATAGACGCTGACGCGGCCGTTGGTATCGGGCACCGCGATCGAGCCGTTGGTTTCGGCCGGCGCGTGCTCGATCGGCGACATCTGATAACGGTCTTCCAGGACGGCATCGGCCTGCTTGAACGCCGCCTCCACGTCGCCGAACCGCAGCTTCTGGTGATCGTATTTGCCGTAATATTCGAAGGTATTCTTCGGATAGACGGCATTGACCGATACCGCACCCGGCTTGAGCGCCTCCTCGACGTCGAACACCGCCGGCAGCTGCTCGTAGGAGACGCGCACAAGCGCCAACGCCTCCAATGCGGCGCGCTCGCTGGTGGCGACGACGCCAAGGATCGGCTCGCCTTTGTAGCGGACGACGTCGGAGGCAAGCGACGGCTCGTCATCTTTGCCGAACTGGATGAGGCTGAGCAGCGTGTTGAGATTGACCGGAACGTCGGCCGCCCGGATGATTCGCTTGACCCCCGGCGCGCGCGCCGCCGCGGCATCGTCGATCGAACGAATGCGCGCATGGGCGTACGGGCTGCGCAGAATTTTCAGGTGCAACAGGTTGGCGAAGCGGTGATCGTCGTAATAGGGCGACGTGCCGGTGACATGACCAAGCATGTCCTGCCGCTGGGTCGGTTGGCCCACCTCTTTCAGATTATCGTCACGTTCGTCGGCGAAGATGTCTTTGCGGAATTCCAGCATGGCATTGTCCCTTCAGGCGCGGCGCCGCTCGTTGCTGCGCGAGGCGTCAAGCACCGCCTGGATGATCGGTTCGTATCCGGTGCAGCGGCAGATGTTGCCGCCGATGGCGTCGACCACGTCGGCGCGGGTGGGATTGGGGTTGCGGTCGAGCAATGCCTTCGCCGCCATGAGCATCCCCGGCGTGCAGTAGCCGCACTGCGCCGCGAAGCGCTCCACGAACGCGACCTGCAGCGGATGCAGGTCGGCGCCGCGCCTTAAGCCTGCCGCGGTTTCGATTGATTTGCCGGCGCAGGTTTCGGCGAGCGTCACGCAGGAGACGCGCGGCGCGCCGTCGATCAGGACCGTGCAAGTGCCGCAGGTGCCCTGCCAGCAGCCGCCCTTGACCGACAGATCGCCGACCGCTTCGCGCAACACGTCGAGCAGGTTGGCGCCGCTTTCGGCGAAGGTCGCGACGTCCTCGCCGTTAAGTTGGAATTGAATCGGTGTCTTCATCGGCGCCTCATGTGTGCGCGGCGCCGAGCAACAGGCGGCGCAGATGGACGGGAAGAATCTCGCGGCGCCACCAGGCGCTGGCGATCGGATCGTCGACCGGCGACGTGCCGTCGGCAGCGACGGCGAGCGCCGGCGCAATGCCGTCGGCATCGAGCGCGCGGCCTTCGAGCGCGCGCTCCGCCGCCTTGGCACGCAATGGAGTTTGACCCATGGCGCCGTAGGCGATCCTGGCGCCGGCGACGCGCCCGCTCGTCATCGGCAACTGCGCCGCGATCGAGAGAACGGAAATGCCCTTGGGGTGAACGCGGGTGACTTTGCTGAAGCGGAAGCTGTCGGCGGCGGGCCGTTTGAACGCCACGCCCGACACCAGCGTGTTGCCGCGCTCGCGGCGATGCAAGAGTTCCTCGATCGGCAATTCGCGCTGACCAAAACCGCCGGCCAACATGACCGTCGCATCAAGCGCAAGCAGTGCCGCCGCGAAATCGCCATAGGGGCTCGGCGCAAACAGATTGCCGCCGACGGTCGCGGCCTGGCGTATCGCAGGCCCGCCGACCGCGCGCGCCACCGGATGCAAAAAAGCAAGCTCCCGCTCGGCGAGGACAGCGGCCATCGTCACGCCGGCGCCGAGCTCGACGCGGCCCGAAGAAACCGCCAGATGCTGCAGACCCGGATCGGTCGAGCGGATGACGGTCGCGACCGAGGGATCGGCTTCGTTGACCGCGCGCATGACCAGCGTGCCGCCGCCGAGAAACTGGGCGCCGCGTTCGCTCGATAACGCGCTCGCCGCTTCGTTCAATCGGGCGAAAGTCTTGACGGTGACGCTCATGTGCGGCCCTCCACGCCCGATGACGCGGCAAGGCGGCCGCGAATAGCCGCAAAACCGGCGTCGTAGATGTCTTCGCTCACCACGCGCGTCATCTCCGCTTCTTCGCCTTTGCGGGTCGAGAACGAACAGCGCCACTCCCAAAAAGTGCGATCGCCGTCGGTCACCGGGGCAAGCCGCACATGGGCGACATAATTGAACAGCGGCACCGGCGTATCGAGCAGGCAATAGCTGAAGGTTTGCTCGAGGTCCGACAGCGTCAAAAGCCGCTCGCGCAGCTCCGAGCCGTCGCGCAGGAAAAAGTGCCGCACGCAGCCGAGCTTGTCGGCGCTTTGGCCGCGCTCGATCGTGCTCTTGGCGACGGCAGGATGCCAGCGGTCGTGCCCGTTGAAGTCGCGGATGAGCGCCCAGACCCGGTCGGTCGGCGCATCGATGATCGTTGAGCGCACGATCTTGATCATCCGTGCTAACCTCCGAACTGCCGCTTGAGCGCGTCGAAGCCGCCCTGGAACACGCCGCCGCCGATCGATGAAATGAGGTCCGCCTCGCGCTCCGGCGCACAGTCGAATTCTGCCGTCCACTCGGCGAACGTGCGATCGCCGTCGGTAATGGGCGTAAGCCGCAGCGTTGCGACGTAATTCTCGACGGCCATCGGTGATTCCAGGATGGAGTAAGTGCAGAACAGGTCGAAGTCCGACAGACCAAGCAGCTTTTCGCGGATGCGATCGCCGTTGCGCAGACGGAAATCGCGCACGCAGCCGATCTTGTCCGCCGGCTCGCCGTTTTCGATGCGGCTTTCCGCGATGCCGGGATGCCAGGAAGGCAAGCCGTTGAAGTCGCGCAGGCGCGCCCACACGCGGTCCGAGCGGCCGTTGATGACGCTTGAAATATAGACGCGGGCCATGTGGCTTCGTTGCTCCCTTCGTTAGGCCGTCCGCCTTAGAGCATTGATCCGGGAAAAAGCCCGCCCCCGGACTTGATCCGGGGGTGGAAACCGGTTTTCCGAAAAGATCACGCTCCACCAAAATATTAGAGCGACAGTCGATTCAATCTGAAACGACTGCGCTCTAGCCGCCCGATCCGCTGCCGCCCTCGTCGCGCGGCTTCTTCTCGGCCTCCTTGCGGATGCCTTGCATGTCGCGCGCCTCGCGGATGAGGCCCGGCAGCCGCGACAGGCTGCCGCCTTCGATGCCGATCTCGGCCAGGATTTGGTCGATCATCGGCGCCTGCACGCGATAACGCAGCGCCGAATCGATCACCTCGTCGGTCGCGCTGCGCTGGCCGCCTCCGCCGCCGCCGTTGAGGCCATCCACCTGCAAGATGCGGATGCCTTCGATCTTCTCCATCGGCTTGACGCTCTCGCGCACGATGCCCTCGATGCGCTCCAGCAGCCGGCGCCGGAAGATCGACGCGCGCGCCGAATCCGAGAGGACGTTCTCGGCTTCGTTGAGCAGCTTTTGCGCTTCGGCCGCGACCGCTGCGCGCACCTGCTCGGCGGCGGCGGCGATCCGCACTTCTTCCGCCTCCTTCTCCGCGATCATCACTTCGACCTGACGCCGGCGGCGCGCCGCCTCGCTCTCGCGTACGGTCTTGACCCGCTCCTCGGCTTCCACCGCCTGCGCGCGGGCCGCTTCCGCGTCGGCCTGCGCGACCGACTGCTCGCGCGACTTGCGGGCAATCTCGATCGCACTTTCCATGCGCGCGCTCTCCACCGCCGTTTCGCGCGCGATTTCCAGCTGCCGCAGCTCGCGATCGCGCAGGATGCGGGCTTCGTCGATGCCGCGCTCCGACGCAATCCGCGCCCGCTCGATCTCCTCGCGGGCGGCGATCTCGGCCTCCTGCAAGGCTTGCGTGCGGGCGACTTCGAACTGCTCGACGGCGCGACGACGCTCCAGCTTGGCGATTTCGATGGTCTGTTCACGGACCACGTCGGTACGTCCCACGTGTTGCGCGGCGATCAGATCGGCTTCCTTCACCTTGCGATCGGCGTCGGCACGCTCGGCGAGCTTGGCCGCGACCTGGATGGAGCGGTCCTGCTCGGCGATTTCGAGGACCCTGCGGCGCTCGACGTCGAGCACGTCGCGGGCCTTCGACGATTCGATGCGCTCGCGCTCCAGCGCCAGTTCGGTGGCGATGCGCGCGGTTTCGAGCGCTTCCCGCCGCCTGATCTCGGCGTCTTCGATCGCTTCCTCGCGGGCGATGTCGAGCGTCTTGGTCGCCTGCTCGGCGGTGATGCGTTCGGCTGCGACACGCCGCTCCTGGGCGATACGTTGCGCCTCCACCGCCTCGCGGGCGGCGATTTCGGCGGTGTCGACCGCACGATTGCGCGCGATTTCCAGCGTGCGCACCTCCTCGTCGCGGCCGATCCGCTCGGCGGCGATCTTGCGATCCTCGGCGATGCGCGCGGTCTCGATGACCTGACGCGAAACGACCTCCGCGGACTCGATCGCCTCGTTGCGGGCGATCTCGCGCCCGCGCGTTTCCTGCTCGGCGACGATCCGGTCAAACGCGAGCTTTTTGTCCAAAGCGATGCGGGCGGTTTCGGTGGAATCGCGGGCGGCAATCTCCGCGGCCTCAACGATCTTGATGCGCCCGATCTCGCGATTGCGCGTCTCCTCCTCGGCGGCGATGCGTTCAACCGCGATCTTTTTCTCCTGCGCGATGCGTTGCGCCTCCACCGCCTCGCGGGCGGCAATCTCGGCTTCCTCGACGGCGCGGTTGCGCGCAATGTCGAGCGCGCGGACGCGCTCCTCCTGCTGGATGCGGGCCGCAGCGGTCACTTCCCGCGCCGCAATGTCGGCTTCTTCCAGCGAGCGGGTTCGCTCGATTTCCAGCGTGCGGGTGGCAAGCTCGGCGGCGATGCGCTCGGCGGCAAGCGCCTTTTCTCGCGCGATGCGGGCGGTTTCGGTGGCCTTGGCGGCGGCGATCTCTTCTTCGTCGACCGCGCGGTTGCGCACGATCTCGCGACGCCGAATCTCTTCTTCGAGGGCAATGCGCTCGTCGGTGACGACGCGCTCCTGCGCGATGCGCGCGCGCTCGGTGGTTTCGCGCGCCGCGATTTCGGCCTGCTCCAGATTGCGCGCACGCTCGATTTCGAGCCGGCGATTTTCCTCCTCCTTGGCGATCCGCGCCGCCGTGACGGCAAGCTCTTGGGCGATGCGCGCCTTCTCGGTTTCCTCCCGCGCGGTGATTTCGGCCTGCTCGACGTTGCGAGTGCGTTCGATTTCCCGGCGCTGATCCTCCTCTTCGCGAGTGATGCGCGCTTCGGTGATGACGCCTTCTTGCGCGATGCGCGCCCGCTCGACGCGCTCGCGCGCCGCGATTTCGGCTTCGTCGACGTGCCGGCCGCGCTCGATCTCGCGTTCGCGGATATCGCGCTCGGAGGCGATGCGCGCTTCGGCGAGCGCCCGCTCGTGGGCGATTCGCGTCTTCTCGACTTCCTCGCGGGCGGCGATCTGCGCCTGCTCGGCCTCGGTGTCGCGCAGCGCACGCTCACGGGCGAGTTCCGCGCGCTGCACCGCGCGCCGCACTTCGATATCGCGCTCTTGATTGAGGCGGGCCGTCTCGCTCTCGCGATCGATTTCCAGCGCCTGCTTCTCGGCTTCGAGATTGCGGGAGCGAATCAGGATCATCGACTCCTGCTCGATGTCGTTGCGCAATTTGCGCCGCGTCTCGATGTCTTCGATGAGCTTGGTCAAGCCTTCGGCGTCGAAACGGTTCGACGGATTGAAGAACTCAAGATCGGTCTGGTCGAGATCGGTGATCGCCACCGATTCAAGCTCGAGGCCGTTTTGCTTGAGGCCGTCTCGCGCCGTCTCCTTGACGCGGGCGACGTAATCGCCGCGCCGCTCGTGCATTTCCTCCATCGTCATCTCGGAGGCGACCGAGCGCAGCGCCGAGACGAGCTTGCCGGAAAGCAGTGCGTCGAGTTCGGCGACGTTCATGGTGCGCCGGCCCAGCGTCGCCGCCGCGATGGTCACCGCCTCACGCGTCGGCGGCACACGGACGTAGAACTCCGACTCGATGTCGACGCGCATGCGGTCCTTGGTGATGAGCGCGTCATCGCGGTTGCGCACGACCTGCATGCGCAGCACGTTCATGTTTACCGGCGTGACTTCGTGGATGAAGGGAAATACGAAGGCACCCGAGTTGATCACCACTTTTTCGCCGAACAGGCCGGTGCGCACGAAGGAGACTTCCTTCGAGGAACGGCGGTAGAGCCAGTTGACGAAATACACGACGATCGCGATGACGATGACCGCGACGATCAGCCAGATGATCAGGCTGCCGAGAATGGCGACGGACATCTTACTTCCTCCCCGCCCGCCGGCCGCGCGGACCGATGCGGGCTTGCTCCTCACTCACGCTTGCGTGCTTCTTGATTGCCTTGAATTTTGTCACCTGCGCTTCAAGCGCGCGCTCGACGGGCAGCCGCTCCATCGACGAGGCGCCGTAAAAGCCGTCGCAATGACGCGAACGCGCAAGCACGTATTCGGCGTCGGCCGGCTCGGCGATGGGACCGCCGTGGACGAGGATGATCGCGTCGCGGTTGACGGCGAATGCCGCTTCGGCCATCGCGTCGGTCAAACGTGGGCAGTCCTCCAGGCGGGTCGCGGTCGCGGCGCCGATCGAGCCGCCGACGGTAAGCCCGAAGTGGCAGACCAGAACGTCGGCGCCGGCGCGTGCCATGGCGGCAGCCTGCGCGGGATCAAACACGTAGGGCGTGGTCAGAAGATCGTGCGCGCGCGCCTTGGCGATCATCTCGACCTCGCGGCCATAGCCCATGCCGGTCTCCTCCAGACCGGCGCGAAAGCGGCCGTCGATTAATCCCACGGTCGGGAAATTCTGCACGCCCGAAAACCCCAGCCGCACGAGCTCGTCCAAAAACACGTCCATTTGCCGGAATGGGTCGGTGCCGCAAACGCCGGCCAGCACGGGCGTGTGCGCAACGACGGGCAGCACCTCGTGGGCCATGTCGACCACGACGCCGTTGGCGTCGCCGAACGGCATCATGCCGGCGAGCGAACCGCGGCCGGCCATGCGATAGCGGCCGGAGTTGTAGATGACGATAAGGTCGGCGCCGCCCCGCTCCTCGCATTTTGCCGAAATGCCCGTGCCGGCGCCGGCGCCGATGATCGGTTCGCCGCGCTTTTTCATGGCGCGGAAGCGGGCGAGGATGTCGGAGCGCGCGATCCGAGGCATGCGATTATCCTCTCACCCGCCGCCGCGCGACGCGGTTGCCGACCAGTCGCCGGAATTCGGCGACGATCTCGGCCGCAAAGCGCGGGTCGTTAATGTGCGCCGGGACGCGGATGAGCCGGCGCGCCGAGGTTTGTCGAACCGTCGTCTCAAGCGACCGGAACAATTCCGCGTCGGCATTCGGATCGGAGAACGGCCGGCCCGGCGCATCGAGGGCCGACACGCCGCCTTCGGGCAGGAAGAAGCGGACCGGGCCGTCCATCAGGTTAAGCCGCTCGCCGATCCAGCGGCCGACGCGCGAATTTTCTTCGGGCGTCGTGCGCATCAGCGTCACGGTCGGATTGTGCACCTGCAGCGTGCGGCCGCGGTAGCGCTCGGGCACGCTGTCCATGGGGCCGAAATTCACCATGTCCAGCGCGCCGCAGGAGCCGACATAGGGAACTCGGGTCCGCACGATGGCGCCGAACCGATCTTCGGTGGCGGGCAGCACGCCGCCGAACAAAAGATCGCAAACCTCGGTCGTGGTGATGTCGATCACCGCCGACAATGCGCCGGAATCGACGAGTTTCTCCATGGACTGGCCGCCGACGCCGGTAGCGTGGAAGACGAGGCATTCGAAGTCGTCTTCGAGCGCTTCAACGACGGCGTCGACGCAAGGCGTGGTCACGCCGAACATGGTCAGGCCGATTGCCGGCTTGTCGCTCGCCCGTCGCGACGGCGTCCGCTCGCGCTCGCCGCCCGCGGCCCGCGCCTTCACCATGCCGACCATGGCGGCTGCGCCGTTGGCCAGAACCTGGCGCGTCACCGCATTGAGGCCGGCAACGTCGGTCACCGAATAAAGCATCATAATGTCGGACGGACCGACGTAAGGAGCGACGTTGCCGGAGGCGACCGAGGATATCAGCACCTTGGGTACGCCGATCGGCAGCGCTCGCATCGCCGGCGCCACCAGTGAACTGCCGCCCGAGCCGCCGGCCGAAATCAGGCCGCCGATCGGCTCCTGCCGCTTGACCCATGCGGCGAAGGCCTCGGCCATGGCGGTAATCGCACCGCCACGATCGCCGGTGAAAACGGTGTTCGGTCCGCCGCGGGCATAGGCCGCAACATGGTGCGGCGGCACATCGGCGGGTGACGGGCCGCCCGAAGTTGAGAGGTCGACCAGCAAAACACGCACGCCGGCGGCCGCGATTTGATCGCGGATGAAGCGCAACTCGTCGCCTTTGGTATCGAGCGTGCCGGCGACGATGATGGGGGCCGTGCCGCCGCGGTGGATCGGCCGCAGGTCGACCGCGGGCGCGACCGTCGAACTCACCGGTTCGGGCTCGGAGGTGCGCGTACGCGCCGCGGCCTCGATCTGGGTTGCGGGCACCGGCTGCGACCAGCGCGTCGGCATGGCCGGATTTGACATATAGACCCGAACCGGGCCACGCGCTTTCGGCAGGCGCCGCGCGGCCTCCGGCGCCTGCGTTTCGGCGGTTTCTTCCGCCGGCTCCGCCTCGCCGTGCTGGCCGACGCCCAACAGCCTTTGTTGCAGTTCGCGATCCGCTTCGAGCCGCGCCGCCTCCATGACGCGGTTCACGCGGCCGTTGATCATGATGGCGACCTTTTCGGCGACCGCCGTCGCAACCCCGATATTCTGCTCGACGACAAACACGCCGATGTCGCCCTCGGCGGCGAGATTGAGGAGGATGTCTTCGACGCGCTCGACGATAACCGGCGCCAATCCCTCTGTCGGCTCATCCATAATGAGCAGCCGCGGATTGAGCAGAAAGGCGCGCGCGATGGCGAGCATCTGCTGCTCGCCGCCGGAAAGCTGATTGCCGCGGTTGTCGCGCCGCTCCGCAAGCCGCGGGAACGCTTCATACACGCGCGGAATGGTCCAGCGCGACCGGCCATTGCCGGCGGCAAGCTGTAAATGCTCGTGGACCGTCAGCGACGGCCACAATCGTCTACCTTGCGGAACGTAGCCGATGCCAAGCTGCGCGATCTCCGCGGGCGAGCGACCGACCAGCTCCTCGCCCATGAAGCGGATGGAGCCGCTGGCCACCGGGATCAGCCCGACAATCGCATTGCACAAGGTGGTCTTGCCCATACCGTTGCGGCCGACGAGCGAAAGCACGCCGTGCTCCAGCCGCAAATCCACGCCTTGCAGCGCATGGCTGCGTCCGTAGAAGACGTTCAAGCCGCGAATATCCAGCAAATCGGGCGGACGGCGTTCAGGCATGGCCGCCCCCCAGATACAATTCCTGCACTTCGGGATCGGCCTCGATTTCGTGCGGCGCGCCCTCTTTGAAGATGCGGCCGTTGTGCATCATCGTGACGCTTTCGACGACGCGCAGCGCCACATCCATGTCGTGCTCGATGATGATGTAACCGATGTGGGCGGGAAGCGCGGTGAGGATCGCGACAAGATCTCCGCGTTCATTGGGCGACAGGCCCGCCGCCGGCTCGTCGAACAGGATGAAGCGCGGCGCGCCGGCGAGCGCCAGCGCGATTTCCAGTTGCCGCTGTTGGCCATGCGCAAGCTCGCCGACCAGCCGATCGGCAATGTTTTCAAGGTGTGCCAGAGAGATCAGGTCGTCGACCGACTGCATAATGGCGTCGCTCGTGCGCGTACGAATAAAGGAGAAGCGCCCGCGCGAAACACCGCGGCAGGCGAGATAGACGTTCTCCCGCACCGTCAAGCGAGAGAAGAGCAGCGAAATCTGATAGGTTCGGCGCAGGCCGCGTCTGATGCGTTCGTGCGGCGGCAACGTGGTGACGTCCTCGCCGAAGAAACGTACGGTACCCGATGTCGGCGGAAAGTCGCCGGTAACGCAATTGAGCAACGTAGTCTTGCCCGCGCCGTTCGAGCCGAGCACGGCGCGGCGCTCGCCGGGCCGGACGTTCAATGTGATGTCGGTCAGAGCGGCCAGCGCGCCGAATGTGCGGCTGACGCCGCGCAGTTCGATCGCGTTGCCGGTGCCGGCCGCCGCTATGCGTTCGGCAATCGTGCTCACAGCCCGTTCCTCCCCGGCGCGCGGGTATGCGCAACCAAGCGGCGCCACAGACCGACGACGCCGTCGGGCGAGAACAGAACAATGACGAGAAAGCCGAGACCGATGAGGGTCTGAAAACGGCGCCCGTCCAATCCAATGAAGGTCAGCGCGTCGAGCGCGAAGGTGCGCAGGATCACGTAGATGAGGGCGCCGACGAAGGGGCCGATCGGGTGGCTGAGACCGCCGACGACGGCGATCACCAGTAGATTGATGACGACGTCGACGCCGACCGAAAACGGCGAGATCTGATTATTCTGCCAGACCAGCAGAATTCCCCCGATCGCCGCGATCACCGCGGCAAAGGCGTAGGCGGCGATGCGGTGCGCGGTGACGTTGTAACCGATCGCCTCCATGCGCCGGGGATTGTCGCGCACGCCCTGCAGCGCCAGCCCGAAGGGCGTCCGGGAAATGTATAGGACGACGGCGTAACTAAGCGCGGCGAAGAACAGCACCATGTAATAGAAGGGGATCGTGGAGCGCCAGTTCACGCCGAGAAAATGCGGCGCCGGGATGGTGGTAAAACCGTTGAACCCGTTAAAAATCGGCCAGTTCTGCAGGGTCAGATAAAAGAACGCGCTCGCCAGCGCGAGCGTGATCATGATCGTATAGATGCCCTCGGTGCGGGCTGAGAGCGCGCCGACCAATGTTCCGAAGGCGACGGCAATGCTGATCGCGATCGGCGCGGCAACCCACCAAGGCCAGAACAAGCTGATTTTCGGCAGCGAGCTCGCCCCGAACACCGCAATCATGTAGCCGGCGACGCCTGCCACCGTCATCTGCGCCAGACTGACCATGCCGCCATAGCCGCCGAGAAACATCAGCGACAGAGCGATCATGCCCAGGATCAAGGTCCAACCCACGATCTGATCGAGAATGAAGGGAGTGGTAATCGTCGGCAGGATCAGCATGACGACGCCGAGGATGAGCGTGGGTGCATACCGCGAAACCCACCGCGACAATGCGTCGGTGCGTTGCTCGCCGGGCACGATAAGCGGGGTTGCGTCGGTCGTTTGCGCGAGCGCCATCAGCGCCTTCCCAACAAGCCTTGCGGGCGAATCGCAAGGACGATGACCATGATCAGAAAGCTCAGCACCGTGGCGTAGTTCTGGAAGTAGACGACGCCGATTTGTTCGGAAAGACCGATGATCAGGGCGCCGAGCGCGGCGCCGGGAATTGAGCCCATGCCGCCGACGATGACGACGACGAGCGAAGCCAAAAGAAAGTTCGAATCCTCGCCGAGCGATATCGACTGAAACGTGCCGCCGACGATTCCGGCCATTCCCGCAAGTCCGGCGCCGAACGCGAAAACAAGTACGAACAACAGCTGAACCCTGTAGCCGAGCACCGACAGCATGTCACGATCGTCGACGCCGGCGCGGATCATCCTGCCAATGCGCGTCCGATGCAGCGCCAGCCACATGCCGAGCCCGATCGCTACCGCCGCGGCCAAGATGACGATCCGCACCCGCGCGTAATGAAGGAAAACCGGTTCGCCACTCGACTTGATTGAAACCACGATCGGGGTCGACAGCGGCCCGGACAGATAATCCGGGGTGTCAATTTGGATGGCGTTGCCGCCCCAAACCCAGACCATGAGGTCCGAAAAGATGATCGACAGGCCCAGCGTAACCAGGGTCTGCCGCAGGTCTTCGCCCTCCATCCGGCGAAAAATAAGGACCTGCATGGCGACGCCGACGACCGCACAGCACGCGAATGCTATGAGGTAGCTAAACAGCCACGAGCCGGTCCATTGCGTCGCCTCATAGCCCATGTAGCCGCCGAACAAATACAGCGAGCCATGGGCGAGATTGACATAGCGCATCAGCCCGAAAATCAGCGTGAATCCGGACGCCACGAGAAAATACAGTCCGCCCAACGTGATGCCGTTGAGGAGGGCGTCGACGAACAGCCGTTTCTTACCGAAAACGGCCTGAAAACCATCGGGCCAAGGCGCGAAGACGAGCCAGAAAACGAACAGAACGGCGATGGCTATGACGAAGGCGGCGATCGGATTGCGGCCGATCCAACGGACCAGCGCGTTGCCGCCGACAGCACCGTGAACGTCCTGCTCGTTGCCGAAAGTTACGGCCACCCCGGGCGCCTCACGAAAATATTTGTTGCCCCAAACTAACCGAGTAGGGGCGCGGCCGCGTGACTAACAGTCTGATTTTCCGTTGGCTTACTCGTTCACCACCCGGGCGATCGTGCGGTACTGCATCGGCGAGATCCCGACGTGCGAGGAAAAGAAATGGGTGAAATGACTTTGCGAGGAAAAGCCAAGCTCATAGCCGATGTCGGTCACCGACGTCTGCGTGCCGGTCAACTGATCGAGCGCACGCTCCACGCGCATGGTGTTGGCATAGAGTATCGGCGTCAGCCCCGTATTTTCACGAAACAGCTTGAAAAAGTGCGGCCGCGAAAGTCCGGCGTCGCGCGCCACGGCATCGAGATCAATGTCGCGGGCAAAGCCGTCGTCTAAAATCCGCAACGATTTGCGTACGCGGAAGTCGATCACGTTTGCAGGCAAAGATGCCAGCGCAGGGTTTCCGCCGTTCCTCCAGGACGCGTCAAAACTCGCATCGAACAGCTGGTTCAGATAGCGATTGACGATCCGGTAGCTGGCGCCGGTGACAAGAGCATGCGCAAGGCTCGCGCAGATCGAAACCAGCGTCGTTCCGACCGCTATCGCATTGGCTCCGAAGCGCAGACTGCCGCGGCCCTCCTGGTGGCGATCGAGCCACCGGTCGCAAATATAAGCGACGAGAAAAATCGAGGGATGGCCGGCCGAGCACGGGTGAAAAGAGTGCGGCTGCCAGGGATTGATGGCAACGCCGGCGCCCTGATCCACCAGATGCGGTACCTCGGAGATCGTGACGATGGCGGGCGGCCCGCTGAGCAAAAAAGTCAGATGGCCTTCGCGGTGCGCGTGGGTCCGCAGCGGCTTGTCGAGCCGATACACCGTCACGCGACCAAACGAGCCATGACAGACGGCCAACGCCGTGCTCATGATTCGTCCTCCCCGAACGCATATCGTTGTTTTATTTGCTGATTAAACGATTTCGGATCGCGATTGACAAGTGGATATGGACGATCCTGGCCTTTGCGGCGCCGATAAAACACGCCGGCGAAATCTGAAATCAGACTGCAAGACACGGCTTTACGGACGGGTTTCGGCGTTGCGGGCTTGTCGGCTCCGCCCGGCCGTTGCTACGATTTGTTTTTGGCCGAGCGGGGCGACGGTCCGCTCCGAACATAACACGCTCAATCGGCCGGCTCGAAAAGGGGCGCTGTGGCACGGCGCTCGTCATCAGGAGGAAACCTCATGCGCAAGGGCTTGCTATTAGCGACTGCGACCGGATTTGCTGCACTCGCCGCAACAGGGTCGGTCAATGCCGCCGACAAACTCAAAGTAGGCGTCACCGCGACGCTCGAAGGCACGTACACCGTCCTCGGCGAGGACGGCATGCGCGGCTATGAGCTCGCGGTCGAAGCGCACGGCGGCAAGGTCGCCGGCAGAGAAGTCGAAACCATCGTCGGCTCGACCGACGCCAGCCCGGATTCGGCGGTCCGAGCCGCCAAGAAGCTGGTCGAACAGGACAAGGTCGACATACTGATCTCGCCGCTGTCCGGCGCCGAAGGCATTGCGATCCGCGACTATTCGAAGACGCAGCCGCAAATCACGGTCATGAATGCGGCGTCCGGCGCTCTCGAGACGACCTATGGCGATCCGTCCGCCGGCGTCACCCCCTCGCCGAACCTCTACCGAACCAATCTTGACGGCGCGCAGTGGCAGGCGGGCCTCGGTGACTACGCCTACAACGTCAAGCACTACAAGAAGATAGCGACGATCGGCGAGGACTATGCCTTCGTCTATACCCAGGTGATGGGGCTTACGGTCGAATATTGCAAAGCCGGCGGCCAGATCACCAAGCGGCTTTGGGTGCCGCTCGGCACCAAGGACTTCGCGTCCTACATTCCGCAGCTTCTCTCCGAAGACGTCGACGCCGTCTATCTTGGCCTCGGCGGCGCAGACGCGGTGAACTTCCTCAACCAATATCAGCAGGCCGGCGGCAACGCCCACCTCATTGGCGGCTCGATCATGGTCGATCAAACCGTGCTGTCGTCCAAGGGTAAGGCCAAGGAAGCGCTGATCGGCACGATTGCCGCGAGCGGCATGGCCGACAACGACCCAAACCCGAAGTGGCAGGCATTCGTAAAGGCCTACCAGCAGCACGCGAAGGCCGGCTACTTCAAGAACGCATTCGCCGGCCCCTCGCTGCTCGCCATCAACTACTACAACTCGGCCGACGCCATGTTTAAGGCGCTCGACGAGGTGAACGGCGATCTGAGCAACGGCAACAAGCGTTTCCGCGAAGCGTTGAACAAGATCGTGCTCGACGCGCCGAACGGCCGCATCACGTTGGACGAGAACCGCCAGGCGATCGGCACGAACTTCGTCACCGAAGTGGTCAAGGCGGACAACGGCGACTTGATCAGCAAGGTGGTGAAGACCATCCCGAACGTGCAGGAACGTCTCGGCTTTTCCAAGGCCGTGTTCGACAAGTTCGTCCCGCCGGGACGCGACAATCCGCCTTGCAAAAAGGATTACGACTAATCTTTTACTTCGAGGTCGATCTGACTGCTGAAAATGGGCCGGCTTGCACCGGCCCATTTTTTGCCAAACGGCGACCGCTTGGCGCCGGCCGTCAAACTTTTCCGCAATGGCCCGACCGATAGCCTCCCGCGG
>Ga0187784_10001743_pt1 | contig 17351 bp, 18 predicted proteins | sample 1015_SJ02_MP15_2_FD_132964 | JGI IMG/M metagenome (GOLD analysis project Ga0187784, IMG submission 132964) | Tropical peat soil microbial communities from peatlands in Department of Meta, Colombia - 1015_SJ02_MP15_20_MG | ecosystem: Environmental > Terrestrial > Soil > Wetlands > Peat | place...
CCCGTCGGGGAGCCTTACGTCAACGCGCTCAACGGCGGTCAGGTCACCGGCACCAGCAACAGCGTTCAGGACGCTTGGGAGAAACTGCGCACCGCGGGAGCGCAGGCGCGCCTCATGTTGATTGCGGCGGCCGCGCGCGTGTGGCACCTCGATCCATCGGAGTGCCGCGCGCAAGGCGGCAAGGTCATCGATCGCACGCGCGGCAGGCAGCTCGGCTACGGCCAACTCGCCGAGGCCGCGGCGCGATTACCGGTTCCCAAGGACGTCAAGCTCAAGCCGGCGGCCGAATTTCGCTTGATCGGCAAGCCGCTGCCGCGACTCGACTCGCCGGGGAAGGTGGACGGAAGCGCCGAGTTCGGCCTGGACGTGCAGCTGCCCGGCATGCTGTATGCGGCGATCGCGCAAAGCCCGACGCTCGGCGGTAAGGCCGAGGAGGTCGACTCGACTGCCGCGCTCGCCATGCCCGGCGTGCGCCGCGTGCTATCCAGCGCGAGCGGTGTGGTCGTGGTGGCCGATCATTTCTGGCAAGCGCTCAAGGCGCGCGATACCTTGAAGATCCGCTGGAGTCCTGGCGCAAATGCCGCGCTCGACAATGCGCGCGTGCGAGCGATGCTCGCGCGTGCGGCCGAGGCGAACCCGGGACTCGCCGCGCCGCGCACTACGGGTGATGCCGCCGCCGCGCTCAAGCGCTCGCACAAGACGCTCGCGGCCGTCTATGAATTGCCGCTCCTCGCGCATGCGACCATGGAGCCCATGAATTGCACGGCCGATGTCAAAGAAGACGGCTGCGACCTGTACGTTGGCACCCAGGTGCAGCAGTCTGCGCAGGAGGCCGCGGCGGCGGCGGCGGGTCTACCGCCCCAGCGCGTCAATGTGATTACCACGCTCCTCGGCGGCGGATTCGGGCGCCGACTGGAGGTGGATTTCATTCCGGCCGCCGTCGAGGCCTCAAAAGCGCTCGGCGTGCCGGTGAAGCTCATCTGGACGCGCGAGAACGACATCACTCACGATGTGTTTCGCCCGCCCGCGCGCGAGGAGGTGAGCGCGGGCTTCGATGCCTCGGGCACATTGATCGCCTGGAAACTGCACATCACCAGCCCCTCGATCACCGCGCGCTTCGATCCGACCAACAAGGACCCGTTCGACTCGGTCATCGAGTACGTACAGAACTTCCCCTATGCGGTGCCGAATTTCGCGCTCAGCTTCACGCGTCAGGAGATCGGGATTGACGTCGGATACTTGCGCTCGGTGAGCCACGCGCCGAACTGTTTCGTGATCGAGAGCTTCATGGACGAGCTCGCGGCGGCCTACTCCAAGAATCCGCTCGATCTGCGTCTGGAGCTGCTCAAGGACAAGCCGCGGCACACGCGGGTGCTCGAGGTGGCGGCCGAGCGCGCGGGCTGGGGCCGCGCTCTCAAGGGCCGCTATCAGGGCATCGCCTTCATGGAAGGCTACAGCTCCCACATCGCGCAAGTGGCCGAAGTGTCGGTCGAGGACGGCGAGCTCGAGGTTCACAAGATCACCTGCATCATCGATTGCGGTCAAACGGTGAATCCGAGGATCGTCGAATCGCAGCTCGAGAGTGGCATCGTGTACGGGCTCTCGTCCGCGCTCTGGGGCGAGATCACGCTGCGCGCCGGGGGAGCGCGGCAGAGCAATTTTCACGATTACCGCGTGCTGCGCATCAACGAGCTGCCCGAGCTTCACGTGGAGATCATCCCGAGCGATGCGGCGCCGGGAGGAATCGGGGAAGTGGCCGTGCCGCCGGTCGCGCCGGCGATCTGCAATGCCATCTTCGCGGCGACCGGAAGGCGGCTGCGCACGCTGCCGATCGCGGGGCAGAGGTTGGCTTAATCCCGATCAGCGCCGACGAGGCGTCTTGATCTGCCGCCTCATCTCCTCGAGCGAGAGGGGTGTGGCCGAGCCCGCGGCCGCGGCGCGCGGGCGAGGCAGGGCCGGCGCCCACGCCTGTCCGAATACGACCTCGAAGGTGGCGGGCAGTCGCCCGTTGCGGCGGTGAATTTCGTAGGCATCGCTCATCGCTTTCCACTTGCGCGGACCCGTGAGCCCCTTGAGCCGCCCAGCGGCGGCGTTGCGCTCGCCCGAGGCCTTCAAGTCCGCGGCCAAGCGGTCCACGGCCTCGTAATGCAGCGTATAGCGCTCCATGTCGAGCACAGGCCCCGCGAAGCCCGCGCGCACCAGCGCATCTCCGAGCTCGTGCATGTCGATGAAGGGATGCACCCGCGCATGCGAGTCTGCGAGCGCCCAGGCCTCGCGCAGCTCGCTCAGGGTGTCGGGTCCGAGGCTCGAGAAGGTCAGAAATCCACGCGGCGCGAGCACGCGGCGAAATTCCGCGAACAGCGGCTCGGGATCGATCCAAGGCAGCAACAAATTGCTGAGGATGAGGTCGACGCAGCCCTCGCCCAAGGGCAGGCGGGCGGCGTCTGCACACACTCTGAAGAAGCGGCGAAACAGGGATTGCCGGTTGGCGGCGGCACGCAGCATGCCGAGCGAGAAATCGAGGGCGATCACGCAGGCTCCGGGGTAGCGGCGCTTGAGCGCGCGGCTGGCGTGGCCGGTACCGGCACCGGCGTCGAGCACGAGGCGGGGCTCGAGGCGAGTCAGGTCGAGCCGCTCGAGCAAGATCTCGCGCACCTCTGCTTGCAGCACCGAGGCGGCGTCGTAGGTCGTGCCCGCGCGATCGAAGGAGCGGCGCACCCAGCTGCTATCGAGCGCGTAGGGGCCGGCGACCATCTTAGCGCGCGAACTGATAGTTCAAGAGAATCCCGATGAATACCGACATGCCGAAGTAGTTATTGTTGAGGAAGGCTTGAAAGCAGGCCGCGCGGTCGCGCGCGCGGATCAGCCACAGATGGTAAATGAAGAAGATCGCCCCCGAAACGAGTCCCGCGTAGTACCAGCTTCGCATGTGCAACATGCGTCCGGCCAGATACAGAGCGAGGAGCGTCATCGCCTGCAGTACGGCGATGATGTGCCGGTCCGAGTCGCCGAATAAAATCGCCGTCGAGCGCACGCCTATCTTGACATCGTCCTCGCGATCCACCATCGCGTAGATCGTGTCGTAGACCGTCACCCACAGCATATTCGCGATCAGCAAGAGGTACGCGACGCGCGGCACGCGCTCGAGCTGCGCGGCGAACGCCATCGGGATCCCCCAACCGAAGGCCACACCGAGATAGAGCTGCGGCACCGACAGGAAGCGCTTGACGAAGGGGTAGGTCACCGCCAGAAACGCCCCGGCCAAAGCGAGCAGGAGCGTGAATCGATTCAATTGCAGCACGAGGAACAAGGACCCGAGCGAGAGCGCCGCGAACAACAGGAGCGCCTCGGTCGTCGAGATGCGGCCCTGCGCGAGGGGCCGGCCCTTGGTGCGCTCGACGCGTGGATCGAAGCTGCGGTCGGCGTAGTCGTTGACCGCGCAACCGGCCGATCGCATGAGCACCGTGCCCACGACGAAGATCAAGAACAGATGCGCGTCGGGCTTGCCACGTCCGGCGATCCATACCGCCCAGAGCGTCGGCCACAGCAGGAGCCAAATCCCGATCGGCCGGTTCAGGCGCATGAGCTGAATGTAGTCCCACAATGCGGCCAAGATCTTCGGCAGCTCGTTCGTGGTCCAGGGGTGAAAGCGCACCCGGTAGGAAAACCATCGCCAGCGCGCCGCGATGCGCTCCAGCAATTCGGGCCCTGATCGGGGCAGTCGCAATCGCTTTCCCTTAGCGGCCCATGGCGGGCAGGAACGCTTCCTGGACGGACAGCGGGAGACCCCGCAGGAGAATGCGCGCGCGCCTCGCCCACAACCCGGCCGGTCGGATGTCGGCGGCTCGCAGCGCGCGCGCGCTCAAGGGGGCCTCCGCCGGCACCCAGGCGTACTCGTAGGAGCTCCTCTCGACTCCGCTGAGCTCGCTCAACATCTCGCCCAGGGAGGAGTCCTCGAGCTCGGCGAGCCAGGGATGCATGCAGAGCGTCGAATCAGGGACCACGGTTTGCGCGAACACCCACACCTGATCGGCACAGCAGAGCTCGACTTCCCGGAAGAGGCCAGCGCAGTCCTCGACGCCGAGATGGGCCTTGAGCGCTCCGCAGAGCAGTCCCGTCCATTGGCCGACGAGACGCGAGCGGAATCGATCGCCACATAGGAGCTTCATGCGCGCGCGCGGCAGCCCCTTGCCGATGAGCCAGGCACGCAAGTGCGCATCGACCTCGTGCTCACCCAGGCGCTCGGCCGGGAGCCACTCGACGGCATCGACTCTGCACGTGTTGATCGGCCTCACGCGAGCCATTCTAACCGACGCGGCCATATTGCTCGCCATGTCCCACCCAACGGCGGATGAGCGGGGGCGCGTTGAGCGGCCAATGGCGCAGCATCGCTTCGGCTGCGGTCTGCACCCGCGGCAGCAAGTCAGCGTCGCGCAACAGGTTCGCCACGCGCATCTGCGCGAGCCCGGTCTGGCGGGTGCCGAGCAACTCGCCGGGTCCGCGCAGCTCCAGGTCGCGGCGCGCCACTTCGAACCCGTCGTTCGTACGACGCATGACCGCGAGCCGCTCCCGGGCGAGTCGCGAGAGCGGTGCTCTGTACAAGAGCAGGCAGGAGCTCGCGTGCCGCCCTCGGCCCACGCGGCCGCGCAGCTGGTGCAATTGCGCGAGCCCGAGGCGCTCGGCATTCTCGATCACCATGAGGGTCGCGTTGGGCACGTCGACTCCGACCTCGATCACCGTGGTGGCCACCAGCAGATGGATCTGCCCCTCCTTGAAGCGGCGCATCGTGCGCTCCTTGGCTGATGAGGGCATGCGCCCGTGCACCATCGCCACGACGAGCTCGGGAAGAGCCTCCTTCAGGGCCGCCGCCGTCTCCTCGGCCGCTCGATAGGGCATCTCCTCGGATTCGTCGATCAGCGGACAGACCCAATATGCCTGCCGGCCCGCGAGGCACGCGGTGCGGATCCGCATGACGACCTCATCGCGCCGCGCGTCGGCGAGTGCCGCGGTCTTGACCGGCGTGCGTCCGGGCGGGAGCTCATCGATCACCGACACGTCGAGGTCCGCATAGGCGCTCATCGCCAGAGTGCGAGGGATCGGGGTCGCGGTCATGATCAGCTGGTGCGGCTGATGTCCGTCGTGGACGCCTTTCTCGCGCAACGACATCCGCTGATGCACGCCGAAGCGATGTTGCTCGTCGACGATCACGAGCGCGAGGGAGGCAAACTCGACCCCCTCCTGAAAGAGTGCATGGGTGCCGATCACGAGCGGCGAGCGACCCTCGCGAATGCGCTCGCGCATCGCGCGGCGTGTCTTGTCGGTTTGCCGTCCCGCGAGCACCGCCACCTCGACTCCCAGCGGCTCGAACCAGTGCCGAAAATTCTTGGCATGCTGGTCGGCGAGGAGCTCGGTCGGCGCCATGAGCGCGACCTGGCGGCCCATCTCGATGGCGCGCGTCGCGGCGAGCGCGGCGACGAGAGTCTTGCCGCACCCCACATCACCCTGCACCAGCCGCAGCATCGGCTTCGCCGCGGCGAGATCGTGCTCGATCTCCCGCAGCACGCGCTGCTGCGCGCGCGTGGGATGAAACGGAAGCGATCCGAGCAAGGAGGCCTTGAGCGCGCCGGAGCTCGCGAGCGGCCACCCCGGGTCTTGCTGGATGCGCCGGCGCAGCAGCTTCAAGGACAGTTGATGGGCGAGCAGCTCCTCGAAGGCAAGCCGCCGCTGGGTCGGGTGACGGAAGTCGAGCAACATCTCGACCGGCGCATCGGCAGGCGGACGATGCACGTACTCGAGGGCATCACGTAACGTGGGTAGCCTGGAATCGCTGAGCAGGGCTGCGGGCAGCCAATCGTCGAGGTCGCTGGCGCTCGTCTGCTCGAGCGCCGCTCTCATCAACTGCCGCAGTCTGCCTTGAGTCAAGCCTTCCGTGAGCGGATAGATCGGAGTCAGGTGCTCGCCCTCCGAGGTCGTGGGCGTTCGATCGACGCGGCGGTATTCGGGATGCACGATCTCGAGCCCCTTAGGGCCGCGGCGCACCTCGCCGAAGCAACGCACGCGTACGCCCCGCGCCAGGCCATCGCGCTGCTGTGCCGTGAAATAGAAAAACCGCAGGGTCAGAGATCCCGACCCGTCGCCGATCCGCGAGAGCATCTGGCGCCGGCCCCGAAAGACGATCTCGGTGAGCAGGACTTCCCCTTCGACCGCTGCGCGCTGGCCGGGCTCGAGCTCGCCCAAGGGCACGATCCGGGTACGATCCTCATAGCGCAGAGGCAGCAGGAACAACAGATCCTGCGTCGTTTCGACGCCCAGCGCGCGCAGTCGCTCGGCTTGCCGCTCGCCGACCCCGCGCAACGCCGTGACCGGCCTTGCTTCGATCACAGCGCGACGATGCACTCCACTTCGATCTGGGCTCCGCGCGGGAGCGAGGCGACTCCGACGGCCGCGCGCGCCGGGTAGGGCTCGCGAAAATATTCGGCCATGATCTTGTTGACGAGCGCGAAGTGGCCGAGGTCGGTGAGAAAGATGGTCGCCTTGACCACATCGTCGAGGCCGGCACCTGCGGCGGTGACGATTGCCTTCAGGTTGCGAAATACCTGGTGCACCTGCGCCTCCATGCCGCCCACGACCAGCGACTGGGTCGCCGGGTCCAAGGGGATCTGCCCCGATACCCAGATCGTATTGCCGACGCGCACCGCTTGCGAGTAGACGCCGATCGCCGCCGGTGCATCGGCTGTCGAGATGACTTGCTTGCTCATGAGTTTCCTTCCCTGCGCGGTGCTCTCACGCGAGCGTGCGGAACACACGCTGCACGTCGGGCATCCGGCGAATGGTCCGAATCACGCGTGCAAGGTGCTTGCGGTCGCGCACCTGCAGCTGGAATTTCAGCGACGAGCTGTCACCGTCGCGCTCCTCGAGCGACACCTGGTCGATATTGGTCTCGGTGCCGGCGATGCTCGACGCGACCGCCGCGAGAACGCCCACGCGGTTGTTGATATCGAGCTGGATCTCGGAGGTGAACAATCGACCCTGCGTCTTCTCCCACGCCACCGATAGCCATTTCTCCGGTTGCTTGCGATACTCGGCGAGATTGCCGCAATTCTGACGGTGGATCATCACGCCCCGCCCGGCGGAGAGGTAGGCCATGATCGGATCGTACGGTATGGGGAAGCAGCATCGCGCGTACGTGACCAACAGCCCCTCGGTGCCGGCGATCATCAAAGGCGCCGAGCTCGACGGGCTCACCTCCCGACCCTCGGTCCCCGGTTGCAGCATCCGCGCCACGAGCGGGGCCAGGCGCTCGCCGAGCCCTATCTTCTCGAAGAGCTCGTCGGCATCCTTGAGGTTGAGCTCCTTGACGACGGCCTCGAGGTCGGTGGGAGGAATCTTCTTCAAGCTCAAGGACAGCTCCTCGAGCGCGACGCCGAGCAGACGCTTGCCGAGCTCGGCGGCCTCGCCGCGCTTCAAGTTCTTCAGGTACTGGCGGATGGCGGCGCGCGCCTTTGCCGTCACGAGAAAGCTCGACCACGAGGGGTTCGGCGTCGCGCCTTTCGCGGTGATGACCTCCACCGTCTGACCGTTACGGAGCGGTGTGCGCAGCGGCACGAGGCGCCGGTCGACCTTGGCGGCGACGCAGCGGTTGCCGATATCGGTGTGAATGGCGTAGGCGAAATCGACCGCGGTTGCGCCCGTCGGCAAGCGCAGAATCTTGCCCTTCGGCGTGAACACGTACACCTTGTCGGGGAACAGATCGACCTTGACGCTCTCGAGGAACTCCTCCGAGCTCCCGCCCTCCTGGATCTGCACCAGGCTCGCCAGCCACTCGCGCGCGCGGTCGTGCTCGATGCCTCCGAAGGTGTCGCCGCCCGATTTGTACTTCCAGTGCGCGGCGATGCCTGACTCGGCCACCCGGTGCATCTGCTCGGAGCGAATCTGCACTTCGATGGGCACGCCGTTCGGTCCGAAGAGCGTCGTGTGCAGGGACTGATAGCCGTTGACGCGAGGTATGGCGATATAGTCCTTGAAGCGCCCGGGCATGGGCTTGTACACCCCGTGGACCAACCCGAGCACGCGATAGCAGGTGTCGACGCTGTCGACGACGATGCGGAAGCCGTACACGTCGACCATCTCGTTGAGTGAAATGTGCTTGTTCTGCATCTTCTTGTAGATGCTGTAGAGGTGCTTCTCGCGTCCCTCGACCTCGGCGGGTATCTCGGCTTTCTTCAGCGTGTTCTTGAACGTGTCTGCGATCTTCGCGACGAACTGCTTTTGGTTGCCGCGTGCGCGCTTGAGCTCGCGGTCGAGGACCCGATAGCGATACGGGTAGAGCGCGCGAAAGCCCAAGTCCTCGAGCTCGAGCTTGACCGCGTAGAGCCCGAGGCGCTCGGCGATCGGAGCATAGATCTCCAGCGTCTCGCGCGCGATGCGCCGCCGCTTGATCGGCGGCATCGCGCCGAGCGTGCGCATGTTGTGCATGCGGTCGGCGAGCTTGACCATGATGACGCGGATGTCGCGCACCATGGCGAGCAACATCTTGCGAAAGCTCTCTGCTTGCGCTTCCTCGCGATTCTTGAACTGGATCTGATCGAGCTTGCTCACGCCGTCGACCAGCTCTGCGACGACCTGGCCGAACATCGAGGCGATCTCGGCTTTCGCGGTCGGCGTGTCCTCCATCACATCGTGCAGGATCGCGGCCACGAGCGTGTCGGCATCGAGCCTGAGATCGGCGAGGATGTCGGCAACGGCGACAGGATGCGTGATGTAGGGCTCGCCCGACACCCGCTTCTGACCCTGGTGCCGTTCGGCCCCGAAATCGTACGCGTCGCGCACGCGCTCTACCTGGGCCGGCGCGAGATAGCCCTCGAGCTTGTCTAAAAGCTGACTGATCCCGGTGGTACGTCTTCCGCCGGGTAGGAAACCGAGAAGGGAAGACGCATAGTCCATCGGTTCCTGTGGGTTCGGGTCAGTCCCCTAGGCCGAGTTGCGGAGCGCGGAAGTCGGAGGGCATGTCCAGCTCACTCACCGGCTGCTGAACGGGCTCCTCGGGCTCCTCGAGCATTTCGACCGTGATGTTTCCGGCGGCGATCTCGCGCAGCGCCACCACGGTCGGCTTGTCGTTCTCCCACTCGACCGTCGGCTCGGCGCCGTTCGCGAGGCGTCGCGCCCGCTTGGCGGCCAGCAACACCAGATTAAACAGGTTGGGTTCGTTCTGCAGACAGTCTTCTACCGTGATACGCGCCATGGCTCATAGGGGTTCGCTAAAGGGATGATCAGAATAGCAGACTGGGGTGCGGTCAGGCCAGTTCAAGGCCCTGGAAGCACGGTTCAGCGCCCGCGACTGCGGCTCTCACAGCGGCCCGTGGGGCGTCGCCCCGGGGCACAGGGGGCGCTAGAGGGCGCGCTAGGGCGCAGTCATGCTCCGAGCAATTGGCGTGCGAGGCGCCGCACCTCGGGGCGAGTCGCGACGAGGGCCTCTCCCCGCTCTCGAATGATGGCCCGCAAGTCCTCGACCGCTTGCTCGAACTGGTCGTTGATGACCACGTAGTCGAACTCGTCGAAGTGTTCGATGTCACGCTGCGCATCCTCGAGCCGTCGCCGGATCACGGCATCGGAGTCGGTGCTGCGGGCGTTGAGCCGCTCGGCCAGCGCGCGCCGCGTGGGCGGCAAGACGAAGATGCTGCGCGCCGCGGGGAGCTTTTCGCGCACCTGGCGCGCGCCCTGCCAGTCGATCTCGAGCAACAGAAACTCACCGCCGGCGAGCGCGTCGCGCACCGCGCCGAAGCCCGTGCCATAAAAATTGTCGAAGACCCGAGCGTGCTCGAGAAATTCACCGCGCTCGACCATCTGGTCGAATTGCGCTTTCGTGATGAAGTGATAGTCCCGTCCCTCGACCTCGTTGGCTCGTGGCTTGCGAGTGGTATAAGAGACGGAGAAGTTGAGCCGCGGCTCGCGCTCCATCAGAGCCTTGACCAGGCTCGTCTTGCCCGCGCCCGAGGGCGCGGAGATCACGAATAGACGCCCCGTCTCGCGCCTCGCCTTCGACATGGCCTGCATGCTGACTACCTTACGCTCTGCGCTCACTCGATGCTCACGCACAGTCGATCTTCCTACACTCAACGCCCCGCGCGCTTCGGGCAAGCCTTGCCTGCCTCCGAGCAATGTAGTAACGTTTCTACATAAAGCTCGCAGAGATGTTCAATGCCAATCACCAGCTTGTCGAGCCGCGAGTTCAATCAAGGCACGAGCCGGGCCAAGAAAGCGGCGAAGAATGGGCCGGTATTCATCACGGATCGGGGCAGGCCTGCGCACGTGCTGCTCAGCATAGAAGAGTACCGGCGCTTGACCCGCGTGCCTGACGGCATCATCGACCTCTTAGGACTGCCCGTGGGGGTCGAGAATGTCGAGATCGATATTCCGGCGATGCGGGACAAGGCGCGGAGTGCCGATTTCTCCTGATGTTCCTGCTCGATTCCGGCGTCATCTCGGAGTTGCGAAAGGCCCGCGCCGGCAAAGCCGATCGTAATGTCGTGCGATGGATACGCTCCGTGGCGGCATCGGACCTTTACGTGTCGATCATCGCGATCCAAGAGCTGGAGGTTGGAGTACTGCTGGCCGAGCGTGGTGATCCGGCCAATGGAGTCCTCTTGCGCTCATGGTTGGACGATCATGTTTTACCGGCGTTTGCCGAGCGGATACTGCCGATCGATGCCGCGGTTGCCCGACGCAGCGCGGCCCTGCACGTTTCCGATCCGCGGCCCGTTCGGGATACCATGATGGCGGCGACCGCCTTGACCCACGGGATGACGATCGCCACTCGAAACGTCGCCGATTTCGACAGAACCGATGTGATGCTGCTCAATCCCTGGACAGCGTGAGGCCGTCTCGCTCGGACGATGAGGCGGCGGAAGCGTTGCGTGCGCGAGCCGTCGAGCTGGCAAGATAAGCGCAGCAGGAACAGCTTCGCCTTCGCAGCCGGCAAGGGGCCGCTGAGGAGATAGCCCTGAGCGAGCTGGCATTTCTGCTCTTGCAACATCACATGCCTTCGTCACTTTGCCGAGCAGTCTAGCGCGCCAAGCGCGAGGGCGGTCTCGAAGAATTCTCCCAAGCGATACGATCTCTTGGTCGATTGCATCATGGGGGTGTGCGCAAGGTAGATCATCACCTGCAGCTGTTCTGGTGGCTCACCCAGGACCGTGTCGCGACCGAGGCCTGCACTCCAGCGCACGCACGGCGCCTCGGCCGAAGTTTTGATATTCATCATTTGTGTGCTCACCGGCTCGCTGACGATTGCCTTCGCGAGCGCATCGGGGAGGAACGTTGGCGCAAAGTTCTCAGTGATTTCGTACGAACCGGGAGGGTACTTGCGGCTGACGGTCGGCCTCACACTGCGGGTCAGCGTCATGAATCCGCTGAACCCGAACCGCGTGGTGACCCCCAGCTGTGCAAACGCTCCATGCGGCTCGTCCAGGTCGAGTCCTCGGGGATATGCGACTCTGTAGCGCAACCGTACGCCGATCACGCCATGATCGGTCATCAAGGGTTCATCAACCAGCGTTTCAAGCGCCGCGGCGTCCTGCTGGTGCGCGAGTCGCTCGGCAGCACGCTTATCTAAGAGACTGCCGCCGCTCCACACGATCGCGGCATAGAGCACGGGGAGAGCCAAACCGATGGCCATGAATTGACGCGCAACGACCGATCGATGAAACCGGCGACTGACCGCATAAAGTAGCCACAACAGCAGCGTGACCGGGATCGCGAAGAAGTAGAGCGCGATCGGCCATCGCAGGTCGATCCAGCCCCGGGATGGCGGCGCGACAAGTGCGCCAGCCACTGCGACTGCCCAGTAGAGCAGCGTAAGCACAAACGCCTTCTTGGTGGTCGTCATTTAGCTCACGGTCGCCGCTTCGCCTCATTGTACGTCCCTCTCCCCACGCGGATGGGAGATCGGTGCCCGAAGAATGAAATCCGACAGAAGCGCCCGAGCGGGCCATTCCTGAAGCTGCTCGACGTCATTCAGCGAAAGCGCATCTATTGCTTGGCCTAAAGGAGCCTGTGCACGGTCGGGGGCGCGCTGCCCCATCGGGGCAGCGCCTTATCTTCCACGCCCCTTATGCCCGGCTCCGGATAATCTGCCGGCCCTGCATCAGCGCTGCCGTGTGCAGCATGAGGAACAGCGGCACGAGGAACGCCGGGATCAGCAGGAGCGGCAGTGTCGCCATCGGAGCGGTGCTGATCTCTGCGGGGATGCGCGAGGATAGGGTAGCAAGGGAAGCTCCAAGGCTGACGGCCACGACGAGGTCGAGTATGCCGAGCACATTCCAACGGATGAACGCGGGGCTGGCAGCGAAGCCAGGCCGACGCACGAGGCCGAGGATCATCCATGGAGCCGCGAAACCGATGGCCATGTCTCCGAGACCGGCCGGCACGGCGAACATGGCCGGCAGGACATCGTGCGCATACAGAGAGAGAAAGCCCAAACCGGCCCACCGCCACGCCTGCATACCCGCGATCAGACGCAGATCGAGTGAGAGAATGAAATGGCGAAATGATTGCGAGAGCCGCAGCCACGCAAAAAAGAGCAGTACGGGCGCTCCAACCCCGATGGCAATGGCAACGGGAGGTGTCCCCGGGGAACCCACGAACGCGCGGAGCGCACCGAGCAACACGACGAGCACGAACCAGACAGCTAGAACGAGGGTAACGCTCAGGCGGATACCGTTGCTGCCGATGGGTTGAGACTCGGCGGGGCTGGGAAGGACAGTGGCTGACATGATGCTCTCCTCGAGTGACTTGCATTTTGCAAGATTATGGGGACCGTAGCATACTGACTTGCATTCTGCAAGTGTCACTGCCCGCCGATGGAGGACCGACCAAGATGAGTACCGTCAAGCCATTCGCGCGCTCTGCCTGTGCGATCGCCAATTCGCTCGACATCGTGGGCGACAAGTGGACGCTGCTCGTCGTGCGGGACTTGCTGCACGGCAAGCGCACCTACGGGGAGCTCGTCGACTCGCCGGAACGCATTCCGACCAACATTCTTGCGGAGCGTCTCAAGCGCCTGGAATCTGCCGGCATCATCGTGGGCACCCCCTATCAGGAGCGTCCGCTGCGTTACGCCTACACGCTTACCGCGAAGGGCAGGGCTCTGGGCGACGTGTTGCTCGCGTTCGTGCGCTGGGGCAAGCAGCACATACCAGGTACGGTGACGTTGATGGAAGGTCCGGCGAAGGGCGGATCTTCAGGATCGGCGGCGAGCTCACGCCGCACGCGTACAAAGCGCGCGGGATAGCTGGTGATCGACCAGAGGGCAGTGCGGCCTTTGACTTCGTCCGAAGCGGCCTGGGGCTCGCTTGCTGCGGCCTAGCTACGCGGCTAGCTACGCGGGCTTGCGGCCTTCAACCCACTTTGCGACTTTGATCGGTATCGCGGGACCCAATGAGCGGCAGGTCCAGCTCCACCCGATCATGGGTGACTTTCGGGGTGATCCGGCCCTTGTCGCCCCGCTCGAGCCGGACGAGACCGTAGCTTTCCATGGTCTTCAACGTTCGAGACAGATTCGATTTGGCTCGTCCGGTGATCCGAGCCAACTCATCGAGCGAGCTCGGCGCCTCTTTGGCGATGACCTGTAGCAGCTCGCGATTGCCGGCCGACAGCACCTTGGCAAATGACTCGGTCGAGGTGAACCAGACCTTCGGCTCGTCGGCGGCAATGCGCCGCGTGCCGCGCGCCACGGCCATGGTGCGAGCCTTCATCTCCTTGTAGCTTGCGATCCCGACCTTGAGAGTCGTCATGGAATTACTCCTCGTTCGCGTAACACTTCGTCCACCAAGCTCCAAAATCAGCGAGCAGACTCGCAGCATCCCGATATTCATAGGCCCTGATCGTCCTCAGCCTATGGCGATGGTCCTGCGGCTCGCCGCGTTCCTGCCCACCGACCGGATGAGCATTATCGAATCCGACCAGCCGCTCGCCGTCAGGTCCGTGTAGCGTCAGCGAATAATCGAGGCCATGCGGCTTCTCCGGCGTCACGGGCACCCGCGTCACGACGAACCGCACCCAATGGCCACCCTCCGGGTCTACAACAAGGACCTGCCCATCGAGGTCGAGAAGCACATCGAGGGTCGAATCGCGTGGCTCCATCGCCTCACAATGTTATCAGATTAAGATAACCGTATCAAAGCGGAAAGCCCAGTGTTACATCATCGCCGGTCACCGATCGGTAGACTTTCAGTCGACGTTGATGTTCGATTCAGCGGTAGACTAGCTGGGAATCCTACCGCATCGAGGCGAGCGCCCGAAGGGAGAGCCGGCGGGCAGTATTCAAGGCTCTTCGCCTGCCACAGCTTCAGCTTCTTCAACGTCGGATTGAACCGCCTTGAACGTCGGCTGGAACCACCTCTGTGCAATCAGAGTAGGGACTACAGCGCTCCCGATGACAGCCGTTACCAGGACAGTGTACTGACCCTGGTCAATGATCTTGTTTGTCAGCCCAAATAATGCCGAGATCGACCCGAATGTGAGTCCCGTAGACATCAGCAGCGTCGTGTACATTCCTTCGCGCTTGTCGAATTCGTGATAGACCGTCAGCGGCAGGATCCCGATGAACTTGGTAGCCATCTTGATGCCGAGGAATATGGCTATTAGCCCGAGTGCCGCTGAGACGGCGTGAGCCTCAACGAGCGATCCGGCCTTTAGAAAGTAGAACGGGGTAAGAATTGAGAACGCTATGATCCGCATGCGGTGCGGCAGTTCGGGCTCGGAGAGGAACGTGGGTGCAAGCGCCATCCCGACCAGATATGCGGGTAGAACCGCCTCGCTGCCCGCGATGCTCGCGAGTCCACCGAGCCCGAGAAGAATCAGCGCGACAAACTTGGTCTGTGGTTCGCTGACGCGCGCGCCCAGGCGCTTGAACATCCAGGGGGCATAACGCCCCAGGATTACCAGTACAGCCGCGGTAATCGCACCGAACAGCAACAGCCGCAGGTCGTAGTGTGCGAATACGATTCCGAGAGCCAGGACGGTACCGAGGTCATTGATGAAGCAAGCGGCCAGAATGATCTTGCCGATCTCTGTCCGGTTAAATCCGGTTTCGATCATCACTGCGTAGACGACGGCAACGGAGGTGGTGGACAGGGCAATGCCGCCTATCTGTGCCTGAGGCCAATCCCACCCAATACCCCAGTGAGCATAGGCGAGCACGCCGAGATAGGGAGCGACGAAACCCATGACGCCTATCGTCATGCTCGACCAGAAGTGCTTCCGCGCAATACGCGGGTCGATCTCCGTTCCGGCGAGAAAGGTGAGCAGGATTGCGCCAAAGCCGGCGAGAAAATTGACCCAGTCGGTAATCTGGAGACCGACGAGGTTTCCTGCAATCGCTCCCACCACGATCTCGATGAGAGCGACGGATATCGCAACGCGAATCGAAATAAGGGACGCGAGAAGTGCCAATCCCAGCCACAGGGCCGAGTGGAGCCAAACACTAGCCATTTCCGCCTCCGATGGCGCGGCAGAGAGCGCGACTCTCCGCCGTCGGCCGATGATGCCTACCGCAGCCTGAGCTGCACCTGTAGGGGTCATCAGCCGTCGGGCTTGTAGGCCATCTGGCGGTTAAAGGGGAACCCCATCCCCGGTGGAGGGGGCAAAGCTACGAAGTCGGTCCTGAGAAGTCAACTACACCGTGTGTCAAATTCGAGCAGCCTGATTTCGCCCCACGACTGGAACAACTCTGGCCAGGCCGCTATACGGTGAACGTCGGTGCCACAGTCCGTGCTTGGAGGAAAGTCGCATGAGCCCAGTCCTTTCTGCAACGTTGCTACTCATAGCATCCAACATCTTCATGACTTTCGCCTGGTATGCGCACCTCAAGAATCTGGCTGGACGGCCGTGGTACGTAGCAGCGCTCATCAGCTGGGGCATTGCTTTCTTTGAGTACGTGCTGCAGGTGCCGGGGAATCGCATTGGTTACACACGACTTTCGCTCGCACAGCTCAAGATTCTGCAAGAGGTCATCACGCTCAGCGTCTTTGTGCCGTTTGCGGTGGTTTATATGAACAAGCCTCTTAAACTCGACTACTTGTGGGCCGCGATATGCATCCTCGGCGCCGTCTATTTCGTGTTCCGCTCGCCCGCTACTTGACGAGCAGAGGGAACGGGCCCTGAGCGTGGCTTCCGCACTGGATCTGACCGAGGCGGACCGAGCCGGAATCCTCGCCTAAGCCACGCCACAGCCGTGTCGGGCGGTCGGCCGCTTCGCACAAGCTGCGTAGCTAGAAAATCTAGCTACGCATTCAGCTACGCACCGAGCCCCAACAGTAGTCCAGACGACCGAAAACGTCCAGAGACAATAACTGTCGCAAAAGCCTGGTTTTTCAGGGTTCGCGCGATTTTCGGAGACAACCCGCGACGGCCGCAGACAGCCGAAAACACTATTCGATATTCTGCACCTGCTCGCGTGGAGCGGGCGTAGCTGGTTGATTCATATGGCCTTGTGTCGTGCCGTCGGCTGGTTAGCTACAGGTCTAGCTACAGCGCGCGGCCGCCGCCGGGGCGCTAATGAAGGAAAGCTCTTGCCCACTCGCGCATACTTACCATCAACTCGACAACTCGCCAGCCTGCTGAGGATGATTTCCGCGGGTGCCGCGCCCCGAGAGTCAACAGTGTGAAAACGAGCCGCGTTGGGTTTACAGCTATGCGCACGACACCGACTCCACCCGATGACGAGATGCCGGCCGAGATTGATTTCACCGTTGGCACGCGCGGCAAGTTTCACCGACTGGGTGCGACGCTGAGCCTGCCGCTCGAGAAAGTTGGAATGCAAGAATTTCGCGAGCATTTCGACAACTATGTGGACGCCGGCAAGCCCGTGGCTGTCACCAAGCACGGCCGTACGGTGGGACTGTATATCCCGGTGCGCCACAAGCCGGGCAGCGCGGACCTGGTCGCATTGGAGGAAGCCGGGCGCGCGCTCGATACCCTGATGGGACAAAAGGGCATCAGTGAGGAAGCAGCTGTAGAGGTATTCGAACGACTGAGGCTGCAGAAGACGCGCCGAGGCTGAGGGGGACGAGTAGCTTCCTCCATTCACTCACCTCGACGTCATCGATTGCCATCCATCCGCCTCTCAAGTTCGCGAATCCTGGCTGCATGCGCGAGCGATTCCTTGCGGTAGATGTCATCGTGCATAAGTCTTCGCAGAGGAACGGTGAGCAAGTCGGGCACCCATCTGGATTGAATGCCTGCGATTTCTCGCGAGATATCACGGTAATGTGGGTCGCGTTCCTTGATGGCGCCCTCTTCTGCCTCTGTCCATCCCTTGTCGACGCGCTCCGCGATTTCATCCAACGATTTGA
>Ga0187784_10001744_pt1 | contig 17339 bp, 18 predicted proteins | sample 1015_SJ02_MP15_2_FD_132964 | JGI IMG/M metagenome (GOLD analysis project Ga0187784, IMG submission 132964) | Tropical peat soil microbial communities from peatlands in Department of Meta, Colombia - 1015_SJ02_MP15_20_MG | ecosystem: Environmental > Terrestrial > Soil > Wetlands > Peat | place...
ATCCAGCAGGGCGTGGAATATAGCGCCGAACTGGAGGCGTTGTAGTGAAGACTTTTTGAGATCTCGAACACATAATCAACAAGTTGCGGGAAAATCAACGGCCAGTTGTCAAAGACGGGCTAGCAACCCCCGCTGGCGCTCCAATCCCGGGATTCTTCAGTCCAATCCTTTTTTTTCATAGACATTCTGGCTTTGTTCCTCGAGTTTTGGAGTGCGGCAACCAAGCTGCCGCCTTGGAACCGCAATTTGGCTGAGCTTGCTGAATCTCCGGGAAGTAAGCGGCAGCCAAGCAGCGCCCGCTGGCGCCCCAATCCGGGGTTCTTCAGACCGATCCTTTGGTTTCATCGACATTCTGGCTTTGTTCCCCGAGTTTTGAAGTGCGGCAGCGAAGCTGCCGCCTTGGAACCGCAATTTGGCTGACCTTGCTCAATCTCCGGGAAGTAAGCGGCAGCCAAGCAGCCCCCGCTGGCGCCCCAATCCGGGGTTCTTCAGACCAATCCTTTGTTTTCATAGACATTCTGGCTTTGTTCCCCGAGTTTTGAAGTGAGGCAGCGAAGCTGCCGCCGTGGAACCGCAAGTTGGCTGACCTTGCTCAATCTCCGGGAAGTAAGCGGCAGCCAAGCAGCCCTCACTGACGCCCGAATCCGTGGGTTCTTCAGACCGACCCTTTGTTTTCATCGACATTCTGGCTTTGTTCCCCGAGTTCTCCATCATTTCACCTTCGTTTCCTTCGCACCTCGACGACAATTTGTCGCTTGGTCGGCCCACCTCGTAGGGGGCACCCGATACGGGTACCCGTCTTGGGGAGGGAGATTCCATGGGCCTGCGACCCGCCCGAGCGGATGGAAATCCCCTCGTCATGTTCGTAAGGGCACGCCATGGCGTGCCCCTACAATAGCCGGGTGGGGCGATTTTCAGGGGAAGTGGCGAGTCAGTTCTCACGACTTGAGTTTGGTTCTTCCCTTTCTCCCTCAACCGACAGAAATGCCCTTGCCGGCCCGGGACTCGGGCCGTCCCCATCCCCACGGACATAGGCTAGCAGCTCTTCGGCCTTTTGTCAAGCAAAAATAGTCCAGACTAGTAGTCCCTATGCGAAAGGGCGAGGTGTCCCAGGTGAACTCGCGTTCCAGATCAATCATTGCGAGCTTCCAAGGCCGCCAGCAGGCGCGCGGCATCACGGGAAAACGCGTGGGCGGCGTTGTAGACCCTCTCGGCGATCTCGGGCTGGTAGATGCGGGAGGGCAGGTTCCGCGCTTCGTGATAGCGCATCCATTGCTCGACGTCGTCCAGCAGGCGGTTCTCCGCCGCCAGGCGGAAAAGTTCGCGGCGCGTCACTCCATCGGCGACCGCGGGGCTGACGTTTGTTTCCAGCCAGCGCTTGATGAATTTCCAAAAAAGCTCGTAAGTAAATTCAAAGTGCAGGACGACGCCTGCCTTGATCGCGTTGCGAGCGGCTTCATCCAGACGGTTCATGAATTCGACATCGTCGCTCTTGGCGAGCACGGCGGCCAGGGCAGAGACCGCTTTCTGCAAGCTGTCAAGCGCCAACGCCATGCCGCTCTCCTGGGCTGCTCTGTCTCGATGAGGTGTGAATAAAGACCTTCAGAATCCCCATACGGGGCTTCAGGCAGAGCATACAACCCACTAGTTCGCTTGCGCTAGCATGCTTTATGTTGCAGGGCCTTCATCGCCGATGCGCAAAGTGGGGGCGAAGGGGTTGACTTCGGAGGTCTGCGGACTCTATAGCCGAATTGCTTTCGCGCGGATCAGGCCGTGCTCGGGAGGAGATCCTCGACTTGGATTTGCAAACTTTTTGCCAGTTTCGCCAGCGCCGCGGCGCTGCCGGGCTTGCGGCCGGTCTCGATATCGGCAAGATACCCGGGGCCCACGCCGGCTTCCGCAGCAAGAGCGCGCTGAGTCCGTCCGCGCTTCTCTCGCCAGACCTTGACAGGGCTCTCTCCATCCAGCAGCCGGCGCGCTTCCCCTGCGGTAAGGTAATTGCGGCGAGCGGCCTGTTTGCCCTTCCGCGCCTCCTGCCGACGGCGTTCGACCACCGCCGCCCGGTCCAGCGCGTCCGCCAACTCACTCAGGAGTTGCGTCCAATCGCGACGACTGATTGTCACGGTCTCAGGGGTTTCACTCGGGATCTTTACACGGTTCATCTGGTCTCGGTCCAGCAACTCACAAGAAACTGCGGAGATGCTTCGCTGCGCTCAGCATGACACGTCCTTATTTTATGCCTAGCGCTTTTGATTGCGCAGGTAATTCTCGATCACTTGTGCGTCTGCCGGAGAGAGGGCGGGCACGGCCTTCCTGAGCATCCACATGAAATGGTCGACTTCTTCGGGCGCCATGGGGTGGCCGATGTTCTCGACCGCAGATTTGCCGGGAAGGGGCCGGTTAGAGTTGGCAATCAGTGCACCGTGTCCGTCAAGGAAGGCAAAGAAGGGCAGGCCGGGGCCTTTGGAGCCGAATGTGGCCTCTAACGCCTCGCCGCCGGGCGTGTTGAGCCCGGCCTTCTCGGCGCGCTCCTGCACGTCGATGTGCGCGATCACGAAATGCCTGGCGAGAATAGGCTGGATTGTGGGAGCCTCGATAAACCTATCGAGGCGCTTGCACCATCCTCACCAGGAGGCGCCGAAAATCAAAAAGACGTTTCGGTGCTGTGCGGCGGCTTGTGCTTTGGCGCTGTCGAGCACCTGTTGCGCCGTGGGCGGGCCTGCCGCTGTTGACCCCGGAATTCCAATGAGTAAGGCCAGTACGGTCGTTCGTAAGATCGTTTTCATGGCGGGGAATTCTATGGCTTGGCGGCGCGACGTGTCAATCAGGCTCACGGTAGGTCGGCAGGATCAGGTCAAAGTCACTGGTGGAGTGGCTCTGCCGGTTACTCAACGGAAAGCCGCTGAACCTGTGAATGGATCCGTGGAAGGCAGGGCGGTTTCACGAAAAGCCGCAAAGTATGCAAAGATCGCAAAGAGAAGCGAGGACACGGGCCAACATATTATCCGGCAGCGACTCCAGTTCCTTGCGCGCAGGTGGCTTGACTTCAATGGAATAGCTATTCACGAAGTCGCCCACTTCTGATGAGGTCGGCTTTTATCTTTTCGAGTGGTATCCCCTTTTCATGGCGGCGCGATTGTGAAATCAACCCGTCCCAAAAATCCTCCAACAAGGCGCCATATTTTTTCAGGTCAATCTGAAGGGCCACTTTGCGGCCTTTGTCGTCAGTGACGAACTGGATTCCGGTCATTACTCGAGACCGCCCCGCTTCACAATAACCACTCTAAATTTGCCTGTTCGCCCTGTCAACTTTAGAAGACCGCAAGAGTCTTCACTGGCAGACGCTTCTCCCGCATGACGAGGCTAGTGTGCAGTTGGTCCAATCGGCGCAATTTCAAATGGCCTTCGGAAGGGCGGGGCTTTAGACCCGCCGTTCATGGGTTTAGGATTGGGAGGGCCTTTAGGCCCTGAAGCCAAGCCGCCTCAGGGGCTAAAGCCTCATAACTACCTCGCGACATTAGCGGCGGGGCTGAAGCCCCGCCCTTCCGCTTCCGACGAAGAAGGCCGCTTACTCATTCTGCCAGGTACTACGGTTACTTGTGACATGAATCCGCGGCAGGGCAGCCACAAAGGCCGCCCCTACGCCTGGGCCTGCGGCGACGGTTGGCCCAGGCAGACGATGCGGGTATACTGACGCGGAGAAATTCGAGGTGTTCGGCATGAGACATTCGTCGTTTTGTACACCAGGGAAGAGCCGCGGACCTCAAATGCGGAGGTCCGCGCTACCTGCGCTGGTTGTGATCGGGATACTTGTTTTCGCGCGATTTGCGGCTGCCGGCGGTGATTCATTCTATCCCGTGGCGGTGTGGTACGGCGGCGGGAAAGCTCGCGCGCCGATGCTCGAGCGCGTGGAGGCCACAAGTCCCGAGCGCTGGGGGAAAGATCTGGACCAGATCAAGGCCGTGGGTTTCAACACCGTGAAGTGCTGGGTGGACTGGGCGACGGCGGAGCCCAAGCCGGGCGAGTTCGATTTCCAGAACCTTGATCTGCTGATGCGGCTTGCGCAGGAGCGCGGGTTGCGCGTCGTGGTGCAGATTTATCTCGATTCCGCTCCCGACTGGGTGGGCGAAAGGTACCCCGAGGGCAAGTTTGTGGACCGCAGCGGTGCGGTGATTAAGTCGCAAGCCGCGCCGGGGTTTTGCATCGATCATGCGGGCGTGCGGAGCGCAATCGTGAGGTTTCTGGAAGCGCTCTCGAGCGAGGCCAACAAGTTTTCCGCGCTCTACGGCTGGGACGTTTGGAGCGAGCCGCACGTGATCAACTGGGCGGAATTCCCTTATCTGACCAATCCCGAATTTTGCTTCTGCCCTTCGAGCGAGGCGCGCTTCCAAGAATGGCTGAAGAAGAAATACGGCACGCTGGAGGCGCTCGACGCCGCCTGGTACCGCCGCTTCGAGCGCTGGGACCAGGTGGAGCCGCCGCGCGCCTCGACGATTCTTTCTTACACGGATTACCTCGACTGGCGCGCCTTTATCGACGATAAGCTGGCGGGCGACCTGCGCACGCGGGTCGAAGCCATCCGCAGCCAGGACCACGCGCACGCCATCACCAGCCACGCGGCGGGGCCGGCGCTCTTCACTTCTCCCACGGACGGCTTCGGCGAGCCGGATGATTTCAAGATGTCGGCGAGCGCCGACTTCTTCGGCACCTCGCTCTACCCGAAGCATGCCGAGTCCACGCGTCCCTGGTCCTACCAGATGCTGGCTGCGGGGCTCGACTTCACACGCTCGGCCGGGCATAGCTCCGGCAAGGGCTTCTGGATTGGCGAACTCCAGGCCGGCCAGGGCGTGACCGGCATGCGTATCGCGGAGCCAGTGGACTCGCACGATGAAGAGTTCTGGATGTGGAAGGTGCTTTCACACGGGGCGCGGGAAATTGCCGTGTATGCCTGGTACCCGATGAGCTCCGGCTATGAATCGAACGGCTACGGCCTGATCAACCTGGACGGCACGCTGACGCCTCGGGCGCGGGCCGCCGGCAAGGTGGCGCAGCAGATTGCGCAGAACGGCGGCGACCTGCTGGCCAGCGAGCCGGCCCGCGCGCAGGTGGCGGTCCTCTTCAATCGGCTTTCCTACATGGTGGGAGGGTCGGAGCCTTCGCTCTCGAAGCTGGGCAACGCTACGCGCGATTCGCTGGAGGGCGTGCACCGCGCCTTTTTCGAGCAGCAAATCCCCCTAGACTTCGTCCATCCCATGGACGTGGCGGGCAACAAACTGGGCCAGTACAAGCTTCTGTTTCTGCCTTTTCCGGTGATGCTCTCGAGAAATGTTGTTGAGGGAGTGCAGCGTTTCATCCGCGATGGCGGAACGGTGGTGGCGGAAGCGCGCCTGGCTTGGAACGACGAGCGCGGCTTTTCCAGCGACGAGGTGCCGGGAATGGGCCTGGCGGAGGTTTTCGGAGCGCGCGAGAAAGTGATCCGCCCGGTCGAGAAGCCGGAAATTATCCTGGAGCCCAACGCCGGGCTGCCCGGTTGTGCGCCCGGCACGCGCGCCGTTGCGACGGCATTCGAGGAGGAATTGGAACCTTCGCCCGGCGCACGCGTGCTGGCCCGCTTCGCGGATGGCGCGCCCGCCATGGTCGAGAACAGTTACGGCAAGGGGAAGGCGATTCTGGTGGGATCGTTCCTGGGCGTGGCCTTCCAGCGGCAGCAGGAGGAGGCGACGAAACAATTGCTGCTGGGCTTTGCCCGCAGTGCCGGTGTGGCGCCGCAGGTCACGGTCTCAGGCGAAGGCGCCTCCCAAGTGGAGGTGCGGCGGCTGGAGGGAAAGGATGTACAATTCCTCTTTGCTTTTAACCACTCTGACCATGCGGCTGCGGCGAAGATCACGGTTCGAGTTCCGTGGGAAGTGCGCGGGGCGGGCAGTGTGAACACTGAGCAAAAATTATCATTCCGTCAGTCTGGCGATGGGTTGGTTATCGAAGCTCCACTCGCGGCGCGAGGAATTTGGGTTGTTCGATTGGATCGGAAATGAGCGGATGGCGTGAGTGGGACGATCGAGGCGCGAGGCGGTTTCACGCAGAGGCGCAAAGTGCGCAAAGCTCGCAAAGAAGAGCATGGATTCGTGCTTTGCGTTGCTTTGCGACTTGGCGTCTTGGCGTGAGCTGTTTTAGTTTCTCCGTCCCTGCGGAGGGGCTGGAAGGCGAAGAATAGTGACTATCGAGCTGGTTCTAGGCCTGGACCTCGGCGGAACGAAGATCGCCGCCGGGGTTGTCAATTCGCGGGGGAAACTCTTCTCGAGCGTGAGGATTGCGACTCCCGCCCAAGGGGTGAAGCAAGATCTGGGCGCGCTGTTCGACGCCGCACACGCGGCGGTGGGCGCGGCGAAGATTCCTTGGGAGACGATAGGGTCGGTGGGAGTGGGAGTTCCTGGGGCCGTTGATCCCCGCACCGAAACCGTCTGGGCGCCCAACCTGCCGGGATGGTCAAGGGTTCGTTTGAGACAGCTTCTCGAGAACGGATTGCAGCGTCCCGTTTTTGTCGAGAGCGACCGGAACGTGCAAGCGCTGGGCGAAGCGTGGCTGGGTTTAGGGGCCCGAGGCCAGGTCGGCAATCTGGTTCTCCTGACGGTGGGAACCGGAATTGGCGCCGGACTGATCTCCGAGGGGCGATTGATTCCCGGAGCGCATGGCGTCGCGGGAGCGGCGGGCTGGATGGTGATTGACCGCAGGTGGAAGCCGGAATACGGCCGGGTGGGTTGCTTCGAAGCCTTGGGCGCCGGCCCGGCTGTGGCCAGGCTGGGCAAGTTGGCGTGGGAACATGATCGCGCGAGCTTGATCGGCAGCTTCGCACAGCGCGGCAAAGGCGCGATGCAAGATTCCGGATTTCAAATTCCAGGCATTACCGCCGAAGTCGTGGCCGCAGCGGCTCGGCGCGGCGACAAGACTGCCCGTCGAGTCTTGGAAGAGGTGGGCACGATTCTTGGATTGGGTGTAGCCAATATCGTGTGCTTGCTGAACCCCGAGGTCGTGGTTTTGGGCGGCGGTTTGGCGTCTATCGGAAACCTGCTCCTAGTGCCGCTCCGCAAGGCTTTGCACCAATGGGGCCAGCCGCTTGCCCGGAGGCAAGTACGCATTGTGATATCGCGCCTGGGAGAGCAGGCCGGGATTTTAGGCGCAGCCCGGTACGCCTTGCTAAAAAAGGAGGAAACGAACACATGGCAGCGGAAACGTACTTCGCAGAAGCACAAAAAATCTACGACCGGATTCGTTCCACCCAAATCGGAAACATCCGGAAGGCCGCACAGCTAAGTGCGGATTCGATTTCGCAAGGGGGTTTAGTTCACCTGTTCGGCAGCGGGCACTCGGTGATCCCGGTGATGGACGTCTTCCCACGCTATGGCAGCTTTGCCGGTTTCCACCCCTTGATGGACGCCCGGCTGATGTGGACGCAGGTGCTTGGCTCAGGCGGCGTGCGCGAACTCTTGAAGCTGGAACGGACGGAAGGGTACGTCGCGACTTTTCTCTCCAATTTCAAGTTCGAGCCGATTGACACCATGGTGGTCTATTCGCATGGCGGTCTGAACGCCGCAGGAATCGAAGTGGCTCTGCACGCCAAAGCGCTGGGGCTGCAGGTGGTCGCGGTCACCTCGCTCGAAAACGCGCGAATTGCAAAGGCCGTGCATTCCAGCGGCAAGAAACTTGCCGACCTAGGCGATGTGGTCATTGATAACTGCTGCCCGCCACGGGATTCTCTCGTCGATGTCGGCGGTACTCCTGTGGGCGCCAGTTCCACCTTGGCGGTGATTGCCATTTCCATGGCGCTGACGGCCGAGATCGCAGCCGAGCTTGCAAAACGCGGCGTGAAATTCCGAGCTTTTGTTTCGCCCAATGTCACTATGGTGGATCCGGAGAATAACCGCCAGGTGTTTGGCGATTACATCGCCAGGGTTGCGCCGAGAATGCGGTGACCCAGAGTGTCGGTGTCACTTCGAGCGCAGCGAGGTTCGACTTCGGGTCCGATTGGGATCGGACCATCGGACCTCGCTGCGCTCGGAATGACAGCAGACCCTTGGGAGAGGGAATTGGCATGCTGAGTTGGGCCGGGGTCGTTGTGGCGGGGTTGTTAAACGGCAGTTTTGCGGTTCCCTTGAAGACGACGCGTGTCTGGAAGTTCAACCACATCTGGACTCTGCATTCGCTGCTGGCGATGGGAGTGATGCCGTGGATCGTGGCGATGGCTGCGGTACCGCGCTGGAGCGAGATTCTGACTCGTGTCCCGGTGCGCGGATGGGTGATTTTGGTCGGGTGGGGAGTGCTGTTTGGCATCGCCTCGTTGCTGTACGGCATTGCCGTGGACCTGCTGGGAATCGCTTTGGGCTTTGCCATCCAATTGGGGCTCTCGATCGTGCTCGGAGCGTCGCTGCCTCTGCTGTGGGCGGGTGCATTCGAATTGCGCTCCGGAAGGGATTGGCTTTTCGTTTTGGGGTTGGCGTTGATGGTCGTGGGAGTGATCTTGTGTGCTCAAGCCGGAGGAAGCAAAGGCGAGACCGGCACTCCCGGCGCAAAGCGGTTTCGCCTGGGATTGCTGGTTGCCATAGTCGGGGGCATTTTAGCGCCCACGCTTAATTTCGGCATTCAATATGGAACCGCGCTCCTCAGCAAAGGCGCGGGGACCGGTCCGAAGCAGGGGTTCCCAGTCGAAATCTATCTTGCGTGGGCTGCATTCCTCTCGGCTGCGGCAGTCGTGCAGTCGGCCTATTGCTTTGGCCGGGTGGTTTGCGAACACTCGATAGGACGCTTCGGCGCCGGCATGCGCACTCGCGACGCTCTCCAGGTGCCCCTCATGAGCCTGGTTTGGATCACCAGCGTGTTCCTTTACGGTCGCAGCGCCTTTGGCTTGGGCGCACTTGGGAACAGTTTTGGCTGGCCGGTTTTCGTAGCGTTGATTATCGTGACCTCGAATGCCTGGGGAGTGGTGCTGGGAGAATGGCAACAGGCCGCCAAGGCAGCATTTCACCGAATGCTGGCCGCAAGCGTTGTACTGATAGCCGCAGCATTTCTCATCGGACAGAGCAAACGAGGGTAGTCACCCCCACCGGTTGAACCATTCCGTGTTGTTTCACAAATGAACGATCTTGTATCCTACGTTGATACGGAGTTTGAGGCGGGCCTGCTGAGCGTATTCGACCGAGATGCGGATGCGAGGAACGAAAAAACGGAAACGAATTTGAGGCACGCCCCAAACTTTTTTGCCGTTTTGTGCGTCATGTGGAGTGGAATTGGGCATAGAGATCTCTGATCGTCCGGACGCGGTGCTGGTCAGGGACGCCAAGAGCGGATCGCCGGAGGCTTTCAACGCGCTGGTAAGGCGCTGGGAGCGTAAGGTTTATAGCTTTCTGGTGTATCTGACTGGACAGCCGGAAGATGCCTTTGACATATGCCAGGAGGTTTTTCTCTCGGGTTATCGTCATTTGGGGCAATTGAAGGATCCCGACAAGTTCCCTCAGTGGTTATTTCGCATTGCACGCAACACCGCTCGCTCGCACGCGCGCCACGTGCAGGAAGCGGCAACCAGCCTCAACGATCTCGAGCCGGCAGAGGGTTCTTCGCCGGTGAGGGTAGGTGAGGCTGGGCGGTGGGAACAAGGCGAAATGAAAATTCTGGTCGAGAAAGCGCTTGCGGAATTGACAGTCGAGCAACGCGAAGCGATTGTTCTGAAGTTTTACCAGGGTTTCAAGCTGGAGGAGATTGCGGAGATTCAGGGTTGTCCAGTGGGCACGGCCAAGAGCCGTGTTTACTCGGGTTTTGAGCGGCTGAGGAAGTTGATCGAAGGGTAGACCTGGGGCGGGCGCTATCCTGTCCAGGCGGGAGGGGGCCATGCGTCATCTGAGTGACGCTCTTTCCTCTCCTTGCCCTCTCCCGCGCGGAGAGGGTCACGTGCCGCCCTGGGAATTGCGTCGGAAGAAAGCGCGAGTCAAGAGTTGAAAGTCAGCAATTCGCAATAGAGCAAGCGAAACAACCAACAAACTGGAACGTGGGTCTCAGAAAGCCGGAATCTGGGGATCGCAGAGCTGCGGGCTATCTCTTGGGGAGGGCGAGTTCAAGCACCTGATCGCCGCATCTCGAGGTGCCAGTCCCAAGCCACGAATAGGGTGTTGAACGCGGAGAAGAGGTGAACGCCATGGGATGTCGTGAATGGGGAAGCGTGTTGACGGATTGGGCGCTGGATGAGCTTTCGCCAGCGAGGGCGCATGAACTCGAACAGCATCTCGAGCGCTGCCAGGAGTGCGCCCATTCGGCCCAGCGGCTGCTCAGTGTGCGGCAGGCGTTGAAGAGCAGTTTGGTCGATCGCGAGATGCCGGCTCACGTAGTTGTTATCGGAGACGAGGCCCGGAGCCGATTCGCAGGTTTTTGGGCGGCCCTGCTCCGCACTGCGGCGCTATCGTCGGCTGCGGCCGTAATCTTCCTGGCTATCGTATCAGCCGGTTTCCGATTCGGGGGGGCATGGCTGCTTCCAGCTGCCGCCTGGGCTAGGCCGGCGTTGACACAGACCCAACTGCAGGAGTTCGTGGCGAGGGCGGTCGCGGAACAAGTTTCCTTGCAGAGCAAACAAATGCAAGCTGCCACCCGGGACCAAGTGGCGAGCTTGCGCCAGGAACAGACCGAGATCCTGAAGCACTTCGCGCAACAACTGCAGTATATCGAGCTGTCCGTAAACACGGAGTATAAGGAAACGCAACAGCAGAGCGCACTTATTAGTATGGTTGCCCACGAGCAACAGTTACCCACCCACTAACCGCGGAGCCCTCGAGGAGGTAACTCAAATGCATCTCAAACTTAAAAGGCCGGGCAGGGCAGTCCTGATCTGCATCGCCTGCTGGCCTTTTGCGGTCCTAGGTATCCCGGCGCAATGGCCTTCCGCCAATTTCGGCGCGTTGAAGGGCGAAATGAAAGTCTTCGAAGCAGTCATTGATGGAACTATGTCCCAGACGTTCGCTCCTCCCTTCGGGCTGCTCGAGAAAACTCAGGGCACTTATTTGCCCGGTTTCGGTCTAGCCTTCAGCTTGGAAGTCAACCTCTATCCCACGCGTGCTCCTAGTCCATTCAATACGGCCCCCTTGAGCAAAGCGGAAATCGAAAAAGCCCAAAAGGTGAAACAGGACCGAATCATCACGGTCAAGGAGTCGGTACCGCGATTGTTGGCGGACCACGCCATGAGCTTGCGGGACCTCAACCCGAACGATTCGATTGCAGTCGTTGTGCACCTTTTCGAAGTCGACACCGGGGAGAGCAAGTTTCCCGAGCAAATCGTCATTGAAACCCGGAAGTCGGACTTGGACCAATTTTGGGACAAGAAAATCTCCTACCGGGAACTGCTGGGTAAGATGAAAGTTCTGGACCTTTGAGAGCTTTGCCATGACTTCTGCGACGGTCAGCCACAAGTTGCTGGGCCAATTGCTGGTGGAGCGGGGCCTGTTGCCGGAAGACGACCTGCAAAAGGCGCTGCAGTTGCAGCGGGAAAGGAAGGGGCGCCTGGGCCGGATCCTGCTCGATCTGGGCTACATCTCGCAACAAGACCTGCAAGCGGTTCTGTCCGAGCAACTCGGCATTCCACTTGTCAACCCGGCCGAACTCAGGGATGTGCCGATGGAGGCGTCCGTACTGCCCTCCAGTTTCTTGAGCCAGTACCTTGTCTATCCGTACCGGGTGGAAGGCGATACGGTATTCATCGCCATGGCCGACCCGCTCGACAGTGACAGCATTCGAGTCATCGAGCAGTTGCTGGGGCGACGAGTGGAAGTACGACTGGCCAGCGAAGCCGCCATCCTGAAGGCCCTGGAGGTCTGGCTTGACATGGGACCGGCAGAAGAGGGCGTGGTGGCGGCGGAGTCCGAAGGGCCGGCCGGTGTCACGGACGCCGAGGCAGCCGACATCGAGCAACTGCGCGACTTGGCCTCGGAAGCGCCGGTGATTCGCTGGGTGAACCAGTTGGTGGCGCGCGCCCTGGAGCGTCGTTCCAGTGACATCCACTTCGAGCCCTTCGAAAAGCAGTTCCGGGTGCGGTACCGAATTGACGGAATTCTTTACGAAGTGCCGGCTCCGCCGCGCGAGATGCAGGCGGCGGTGACGTCCCGGATCAAGCTTATGGCCAAGCTCAACATCGCCGAGCAGCGCCTGCCCCAGGACGGCCGAATACCGTTGCGGGTTTTGGGCCGCGAAATCGACCTGCGAGTTTCGACGCTCCCCACCCTTTACGGAGAGAGTGTGGTGATGCGGCTTCTGGACCGCAGCGCGAGCGATCGCTACTCCTTGGCGACCCTGGGATTTCCGGATACCCTGCTGCGCAAAATGGAATACTACCTCGATCTTCCCCACGGCCTTTTCCTGGTTACGGGTCCCACCGGCAGCGGCAAGTCGACCACGCTTTACGGCTCCTTGCGCCGGCTGAATACCACCGACGTGAAGATCATCACGGTGGAGGATCCGGTCGAGTATCAGTTGCCGGGTGTCAACCAGATACATGTGAATCCCCAGATCGGGCTGACGTTTGCGGCGGGGCTGCGCCACATCGTTCGCCAGGACCCGGACATCATTATGGTCGGAGAAATCCGTGATCTCGAGACTGCGGAGATCGCCATGCGCGCGGCGCTTACCGGCCACCTGGTTTTCAGCACCTTGCACACCAACGATGCCCCCAGCGCGGTCACTCGCCTGACGGACATGGGCGTCGAACACTACCTGGTTTCATCTTCGTTGGTTGCCGTGCTCGCGCAAAGACTGGTGCGCGTGTTGTGCGATGAGTGCAAGCAACCCTACCCCGCGGACCTAGACGAATTGCGCAAACAAGGCTGGGAGGCGACGGGGCCTTTGACGCTTTACAAAGCGGGAGAGTGCACGAATTGCGGACATACCGGCTTCCTCGGGCGGGTGGGAATCTTTGAATTCATGGAAATGGACGAAGGAATCCGGCGGGCGATCGTGGCCCGGGCCGACGCCAGTACTTTGCGGGCGGCGGCGCATGAGCGGGGCATGCACAGTTTGCGCGAGGACGGTTGGCTGAAAATCGCCTCGGGCCAGACAACGGTGGAAGAGGTGCTGCGCGTGACCCAGGAAGTCTAGACAAGTAGTCGGTTATCCGTGGTCAGTTTACGGTCAACACCGCGGTCACTCCCGCGGAAGCGGGGGTGCAAGTCAATCCGAGGGATTCCCGCTTTCGCGGGAATGACACGGGTGGGGAACGGATCCTGAAAGAATGCCGGAATTCAATTACAGAGCGATCAAGGGCACGGGCGAACTGGTTCAAGGGACGCTGGTGGCGGAAACCGAACCGGCTCTGTTGGCGCAACTTCGCCGCATGGGATGCCTGCCTATCCACGTGAGCGCCAAAGAGGGCGCCACAAGCGCGTCCTGGCTTCTGCTCAGACGCCGCGGCACGTCTTCGTCCGACCGCCTGATTTTCGCCCGGCAGCTTGCCACGCTGGTGCGGGCTGGCGTGCCACTTGACCGGAGCCTCTCGCTCTGCCGGGACTTGGCGGAAAAGCCGGCCCTCGAAGCCGTGATCGCTGTAACGCTCAAGGAATTGCGCAGCGGACAGTCGCTGGCTCACAGCCTGGCCGCCAACCCGCGTTTTTTCCCGCCCCTCTACGTCGCCATGGTGCGGGCCGGCGAAGCGAGTGGCACGCTTCCTGCCGTCCTGGATCGCCTGGTCGAGTTTGAGGAGTTCAGTGCGGAACTGCGCGGCTATCTGATTTCAGCTCTCATCTACCCCATGGTTCTGCTTGCGGTCGGGAGCGTGGCGATCGCTTTCCTGCTCGGCTTCGTAGTGCCGCGTTTTGCGCAGATTTTTCAAGAAGCCGGGAAAGAACTACCCTTGCCCACGCAAATCTTGATGGATGTTTCCCAGGCCTTCCGCGCTTACGGCTGGATCGCGGCGCTGGTTATTGTCGTGACGGTCTTGCTCTTTACCCGTTGGGTGCGGACCGAATCCGGTCGGTTGCGTTGGGACCAGTGGCGTCTGAAGGCGCCGCTGTTAGGGGACGTTGGCTTGAAGCTCGAAATCGCGCGTTTTGCGAAGACGATGGGCACGCTGTTGAATCAGGCGGTCCCCATTATTTCCGCATTGCGCCTGACCCGCGAAGTGTTAAGCAATCGCCGCGTGGCCGCTGCGGTTGAGCCGCTCATCCAAGGTGTCAAGCGAGGCCAGGGGCTGGCCGGCCCGCTGGCTGAAACCGGGATGTTTCCGGCCCTCGCCGCGCAATTGATGACTTTGGGAGAGCAAACGGGGAAGTTGGACTCCATGCTGCTGGAGTTAGCCGCCATATACGACCGGGAAGTTCGCGTGGCCACAAAACGTTTGGTGGCGCTCGTCGAGCCGGCCGTGATTCTGGCCATGGGCCTGGTTGTCGGAACCATTGTGATTTCTACTCTGCTGGCGATCGTCAGCATCAATGAGGTGCCCTTCTGATGAGCCGACCAAGAATAAGGAGAACCCATTTTTCGGAACCCAATTCCACGCAAGGCTTCACTTTGATTGAATTGATCGTGGTGATTCTCATCCTCGGGCTGCTGGCGGGCTTGGTGGTCCCTCGCCTGTTCAAGCATGCAACGCAGGCCAAAATCACCGTGACCAAGGCGCAAATTGCCGCCTTCCAAACCGCGCTGGGAGCCTACAAACTGGATACCGGAAATTTCCCTACTACGGACCAGGGCTTGGAAGCGCTGCGGACAGCCCCTGCCGGTGTCATGAATTGGAATGGTCCCTACTTGCCCAAGGAGATTCCCTTGGATCCGTGGAACCGTCCATACATTTACAAATTCCCGGGAGATCATGGCGATGAGCCGGACATCATCAGTTATGGGGCCGACGGCCTGCCGGGTGGTGACGGAGAGAATGCGGACATCGTTAGCTGGAAATGAGAAGCCCTATCCGCGTTCACGGGAAGCCGGCGTGACCCTGCTCGAACTGGTCATCGTTCTGGCCATTCTCGGCCTGACAGTGTCGCTCGTGGCGCCGCGTTTCGGCAACTGGAGCGAGGAATGGGCGCTGAGGAACGCGGCGGAGCGAGTCGCGCAGACCGTCCGCTACGCGCGCACGCGCGCGCTTTTCGAGCAGAGCTATTACGTGGTGGAAATCGAACCGTCAACGCGCTGGGTGCGGGTCTTCAATCCCGCCAGCGGTTTTTTGCGAGCTTATTCGCTTCCCCGGGGAGTGACGATTGACGACGGCGAAAACCCGCTGCCGCCGGTTGTACGAATCCTGTTCCCGCCCTCTGGGGTCGTTGAGGAGAAGAACCTGTGGTTGAGTAACCGCCGCAGGAGCAAATACAAGGTGCATGTGAGTTTCTTGATCGGTGGTCCGGTTGTCGAGGCTGTTAAGCAGGAGTCGCGTTAAGTGCTGCCGATCATCCCAAGTCGGCACGGAGGACCGGAGAGCGGCACAGGCGCATGCCCACGCGCCGCCAGCCCGCCGATCAAGCGGGGCCGGCGCGAGGCAGGAATGAGCCTCCTGGAAGTTCTGATGGCCATTTCGCTCCTGGGAGTCAGCTTCGTGACCATTTTTTCCGGTCTGTCTGCGGCGCTTCGCGCTACGGGCCGGCTTGACGCCTTCGATCGTGGCAACGAGTTTGCCACCCGCAAACTCAATGAGCTTTTCCTGGATCCGTCTTTGGGGGCGGACCAACGGCGCTCCGGAACCTCTCCCTCCGGTATCGAATGGGAGGCGAGAACCGAATTGCTTGACGAGCGACCGCTGCTTGGGTCTCAAAAGCCGGCGCAACTGGTTCGAATCAGCCTCCAGGTTTCCTGGCACACGCGTACAGGTCGGCAGAACTTGAATCTGGAATCGCAGAAGTTGTTTATTCCGCCGCCTCCGCCCGGCCCGTACGGGCAGGATTCAGGAATCAGGAGTCAGGAGTAGTAAGGCAAGGACTAGGAGCACGGGATGCACAGTGCAATGGCCAAAATGAGGACGCCAAGGAAGTGGGCTGAACAGGTTTTCCTGAATCCCGAATCCCGAATCCTCAGTCCAGCTTTTCCTGAATCCGGCTTTCCGGGATTCACGCTCTTCGAGGTGCTGCTCAGCATAACGTTGATCGGGTTTTTGATGTTGGCTTTGCTAATCGGGATGAGGGTAGCAAACCGGGCTTGGCGAACTGGAGAGGTGCGACTGCGCCAAGTGCACGCCACGGCTGAGCAGAGTAGTTTTTTCGTGACACAGGTCTCGTCGCTGGTGCCTTACAGGATCACCTCGGGTGATCCGGCTGCGCCCGGAGCGCTTACGGTCCTCGAAGCTACCGCCAACTGTCTGCGTTTCATCAGCTCTTACAGCAGCGTTTATCGCAGCCGCACGGGATTTGTGCTGGTTGAATACGGGATTGTCCAAGCGTCGCGCGGCGAGGTCGAAGTAGTGCTGCGCGAAACTCCAGTGGCGGACAACGTGAGCCTGTATCACAAACTCATCCTGAGCCTCACCCACGATCCTGACACGGGGCTTGCCGTGATCAACTACCAGCCGTTTGCGGTCCGGGCGACCGACCTGCGGTTGATGACGGGTCTGAGCGAAGCGGCGTTTTCCTACTTGGACTTACACCCTCAGAACAGCCCCGAGCCGGTTTGGCGGCAGGATTGGCGGAGCAGGGGGGGAGTACCTTATCCGGAGGCGATTCGACTTCGCTGGGAGCACGGAGATCAGGTGGGAGAAGAAATCGCACCGGTGCGGGCGAAGTTGATGCCGCTGCAGCAATAAAGCAGGAGTCAGGAGCAAGGAGCAAGGAGCAAGGAGCAAGGAGTAAGAACCACACACCCAGGAGAGAGCGCCGGAGTCGCGAATGAAGAATTCGGGGATAAATACGCAGGAGCCGCGCAAGGTACGGGAGGGTGTTTCCCTGAATCCTGAAGCCCGAATCCTGAATCCCGTTTCTCTGGAAGCCGGCATAGCCTTGTTGGCGGTGATGTCGGCGGTCAGCGTGATGCTCTTGGTGGCATTAGCGTTTTCAGGTTCCGTTCAGATCGAGACTCGGGCGGCCATTTATCGCAAACAGTCCACCCAGGCTTACGCTATGGCAGTGGGTGGAGTGCAAGCTGCCATTCTGGAGATCGCCTATCCGCCGGCCCAGGGTGAGAGTGACAAGCCGCGCCTGTGGAGGAGAGGGCAACGCTTGCTCCGGGTGCCTTACGCGCAGGGCGTGGCGCTGGTGGAGATCGCGAGCGAGACGGGCAAAGTCGACCTGAACGTTGCGGGGCGAGAACAACTGGCGCGTTTGTTTGAAGCACGCGGGGTGGGAAAGGAGCAGGCGGCCGAACTGGCTTTGGCCGTTGACCATTGGCGGAAGCCGCCAGGC
>Ga0187784_10001745_pt1 | contig 17331 bp, 12 predicted proteins | sample 1015_SJ02_MP15_2_FD_132964 | JGI IMG/M metagenome (GOLD analysis project Ga0187784, IMG submission 132964) | Tropical peat soil microbial communities from peatlands in Department of Meta, Colombia - 1015_SJ02_MP15_20_MG | ecosystem: Environmental > Terrestrial > Soil > Wetlands > Peat | place...
GAGTGGAGCGCCGTCGGCGGTGAGCCGCCCGGTGATGGTGACGTCTTGTCCGACGTATTGCTGCTGGGGCGAGGCGGTAGCGGTGAGCGCGGTGGGGATGACGACGTAGGTGACGGAGAGCTTTGAGCTCACGGAGGGTTCAAAGGTCGCATCGCCGGGGTATGCGACCGCAAAAGAGCTTGTGCCTGTCGACGATTGCCGGATCTCAAATGCAAAGCCCCCGGCCGAATCGGTACTAGTTGCGCCGGCGTGAGTCCACATGCCGGCTACGAGACGGTACAGCTTGATAGGTACGTTCGGCAGCCCGACGGCGTCCGCTGTGAGCCGGCCGGTGACGGCGACGTCTCGGCCGACGAATTGCTGCTTGGGCGAGGCGGTAGCGGTGATGGTTGTGCGGGTGCGTGTGACGCGCGGCGCTTTGTCTGGAACGCCGCCAATGGCTTCGGAACCCTGCGTCTCTTCAACAGTCTGTGGCTCTTGTCGCTGCATTCCCGCGGTATCGGATTGCCCTTTAATCAACATATCATCCCGACGTTCCCGTTCCTCGTGCGACAATCTCGCGCCCCCTTTCGCAATCGCGTCTATTACTCTCTTTAGCCGCCAGTTGCTGCTTGATAATAGGGCCGCACCAAATATAATGCTACCGTTATCGCACCGCGCTGGGAGCCGGACAGTTGCGGGAACGTAAAAAATGGGCTCCGGCGCGTTATCAGCGATTGTCCTAAGGGCCCTTTGCCCGCACGGCTGTCGACCGCTCTGCTTGTCAAGCTGCTCGCGACCCTTTCAGTGTGCCCGAACACAGCCACGCAACCGTCTGTAGTGTCAAATAACCAAAGCCGTACGCTTGTGGAGGCTCCCGCCCTTCTGCGCCGCTGGCGTGCGCAAGCAATGGCCAAGCCGCAGAGTTGGCAGCCGTGCTAAAAATGAGGGGCTTCTGTCGCTATTTCCAAAGCTGTATCGAGAACGCCTGCGCGCGACCTAACGGCTGCATAGAAGACGTGCGCCGACATCTTCGTTGAGTTCGTACCACCTCAGCGAAAAGAAAACTTTGTAATGGCTTTGATGATGCTCGGCTTTTAGGGATTAGTTGTCAAAATGATAAGCACGAGTCTCATCGAACAAGCAGCTATAAACGGGCGACGCATTTTTTTAGGATTTTGGACCCTCAGACCGTGCCGTTCCTCGACGAGCGCCACGCGCAGGTTCTAGCACCGCATTAGGCTCAGGATGAGGTCGAGGTTAAGCTCATCATCGTTAAAAAGATCATCGAACGTCAAAAAGGTGTCTTTGACCTGGAGTATCGGGGCGACCGTCGTAAAGACCCCTCGCATGAGTAAGGTCGTACGCGACTGCGGCGAGTCCAAATCGTGTTCCTCAAATGGGATGCCGTGCTCTATAAGGGATTGCTTCAGGACGCTGCAGTTGGGGCAGACAGGTAGCGTGTAAACGTTCACGGTTTGCTTCGTTTGTGATGTCATCAGAGTAGTCGTTTTCGACTCACCTGCATTAAAGATTGCGTAAAAAGAATGGGTTTCGTGCCGCTCGCATCGCCGTAGTTCGTCGACCACGGGCGACCACACGAGCGCTAACGATTGCTCGTCGCTTCGTCTTTTGTTGCCGTGTCACCAAGAATGCGCAGCGTTGCGTGGCGCCTATTTTCTCCCGGCTGGCCTGATTATAAAAAAATCTTGCCTTGCGAGAACTGCTATCGAACGGTGAGACCGTTCTGTGCAGTTGCGATAGCTGAAGCGCTGATCCGCGAATGATCCGACGTCAGCGCAAAATAGCTGGTCTCTCTATGCACGATGGTTATAGCAGCGGTGAGCGTAAAGCTCACCATACCGACCGAAGCCACTGCAGAGCTCGCATTAGCAAAAGCATTCAGAAACTGCGGCAGAAAGTTTTTGCATTTGTAACAATATCACACTTATTCGCCAGATTGAGCATGTCGCGCTGGCAACTTCACAGGGTCGTGGCAGCAGAAGCGGTGTGAAGAGACGCTGAGCATTTGGCGATAGTTTTTTGCCTTGTCAGAGTCGCGGCAACGAAGCTTATCTTTCCAAGATGAACACTTTGCTTCGTTAAAACTATATCGTTTCAAAATAGAGCACACAATATACATAACCCGAACCGGAGAGAGCGGGGCGAAAATCGTTTATCCTAACAACAGCGTGTAGTGAGTGTTATGTCGCTGATCGTGACGTTGACCTCAGGCTCTGCGAGCTTAACGTCGACGACTTCGTCAGCGATAGCACAGAGTGATATCGTTGCCGGAGCCGTTATCGCGAGTAGCGCACTTATCCTTGTGCTAGTCTTGTATTCCGTGATGTCGCACTACGACTCTTGGAGCAAAAGCAAAACGGTAGCCGTGAGCACCATCTGCGTGCCTCTCTTCGTGACATTTTGTGCCTTTATCGTGTTCAAAGCACTCACTTAAGAGCGACTAGGTTCATTGATACGGTCGACTGGAAGTGTCTCTAAGTAAAGAAATCGAGCACGTCGTCAGTGAAGGCCGTGGCGACAGGAACCCCCTCCGCAACGTCATCCGCGTTGTCCGTTAAGCGTGTGAGGCACCCCAACACGAACGATCCGGGCGATTCAGCTCGTTGATATCACAATGGGCGGGTTAGCTCCGGTGTACGCTACCTGTGTCGGTTGTGCCGCCGATGGGACTGAAAAGAGCACGTATACGTCGCTCGTGAAGGCCTCGCTTAGAGCATGGTTGTCGAGCGCTTGGACACTGCAGCCGCCGTTGCAAACTGCGTAGTTTGCGTAATAGGCTGTGTCGTTGCTCGCGATCAAAACGAAATGTCCGTAGTCAAAAGGAATTTCCGTACGGTGCACGTTAGTGATGGTGACGTTGGCGACGAGATAGGAGTCGCCCGGAGGCGGTGTTAGCGAGAATCGATACACTCCGTGCGTATTCGCTTCGACGTTAAACTCGATCCACGCGCTGCTCGTTGCAGGGTTAGAAGCATCTCTGAGGCTATTTAGCCGCAGGGCGACAGTTCCGTCGCTTGCCGTCTCGTCCAACGACGCGTGCACCGCAGAGGCCGGCGCAGTATACGTGACTTTGGGCGGCGAAGCCGAAAGAAACGAATTTGCACTCGCGGCGAACGCGACGACTACGAGAAGAATGACAATGGCGAGTGCCGCGCCTTGTTTCGCATTCACGAGGTTCTCCTGTCTACAGATACACGACGCTCACGTGCGCGTCGCCCGTAAACATCTGGTTCGAGCCGACGTTTTCATCGTGAATCATCGCCGCACCCGGCGGAAGCTGGACACTGGTATTTAGCGTGTAGCTAGTGATGCCCGCTTGTTTTTGAATGTACAGGTCGTAGTGGTGCGCTATTCCGCTTGCGGAGACCACGTTGGGCTGTATATACGTGTACGTCACGCTTCCGGTCGTATTAGCAGAAACGACCAAGCGCGACGAAAAAGCCGTAAAGCCGTCTCCGTTCGTCACCTCAGGACCCTTGAACGCGTGTGTGGCGTTCTGCACCGCGATGAGCTCGGCGCCAGCAGGAACGAGTGCGGTGGAGAACACGTCATAATCCCACCAACACGCGTTTGTGTAGGTGAGCGTCAGCGTGGAGACGGCCGAGCCGTTCGAAAAGAGTTGAACGTGGTAGTCAATCGTCCGGTTCACGCTGAAATCTGCCTTTGCCGTGTTGTTTAACGTAGTGTCGACCACGGACACGGAGTCGGCCGCGGGCGGCGTGGATTCGCTGGCGCTTCGGAACCAGAATCCCTGGTTAGGATAGATGAGCACGTGTCCCTCGCCTTCTAACGTTCGCAGCGTCGTATATAGTGCCACCTTCTGGGAAACGCTCGAATCGAGGATGAGCCGGGCGATGCCGAACGTCAGATCCGATATGACTCCGGTCGTCGCGTTCCCCGAGGTTCCCGAATCGTAGTGTAGGCGATCACCCACGTTCCTGCTCGTTATTACCACGCCTGACGCCGTTACCGGGCCCGTGATGTTCATGATCGCTTCAACCGCCGTGAAGTCAACGGCTATGACGCCGTCGACCTTGTGTCCCGTCACGTTGTAGAAATCTGACTGCATCTTCGGAGCGAACGATGGGAAATCGTACTGGACATTTGATTCGTAAAGCTTCGCATAATCAGTATTAAAAAACTGGGTGAAGCTATCAGGTCCATCCAATTTTACGAGCGTCTGCAGCTGCGGCGACTCGCGGTAATAGTACTGCAGGTTCGCAATATGTCCGTCGTGCATGGTTACCAGTCCCATAACTGACATTAAGCCACCTGTGCTGCGAATTTCGCTGTTGTCCTGCAAGATGAGCAAGTACGTCTTATCACCGAAGAATCCCGTGACGCTGAGGCCATCCGTTATGGGAAAGAGCAGCGCAGCTACTACAAGAGCAATCGCAGCGAGCGCAGCGTAGCGGACGAGACGAGACCTGTCAAGCTCAGCCATGTGATGCACGCTATGCTCGCTCACCCGTTATAATATTAACTTGATAGTGCCCTGACGACGGTATTCACGGGCGCCACGTGCTTCGCGCAAACAAGGGCCCCTCTCGCGTGTCGCACGAGCTTTGGAGAACCAAACCGTCGTATCTCAAATTGAGTTTTTTCTGTTGTGCTATTTAATTATTCACAATTAATAGCAATTTTTAAATACCTTGATAATAATTAAGTTTTAACACTAAGCCTGGGTGTCTAGACGCATAACTTGAACGTCGGCTCCTCAACATTCTGGCGAAGTGTTGACTAACCTGAGGAGTGGCTTTTCGCCTAATTATGCCAGGTGAAAAAAAATGGACGATATGAAAAAAGGAGTGAGCGTGACGGTGCTTGCTCTGGAGCTACTTGAACCGGAGTGATTAAAGAAATGAAATTTAGTGAAGCGTGTTTAATGGTGGCAGCGGCCATTATCACAGCGCCTTTTGCGGCCATTATGGTTGTTGCTGGTGCTCTAGACAAGGTGATCAAGAAATCCGATCTATCAAGGCACGCGCACAGACCAAAACGGAATCGCAAGCATCGAACCGTTTTTACGGGGTAGTGGCAGCGCGGCGATGCATTCCGACCGAGTTTTTTCGACCCGCTCCGTGTGCCGATGCACCGAAATGGACTGCTACACATTACTTTGCCAAAAAAAAGCATTCCTGATAATATTACTCAATTTAGAGTCCATTTAGCAAAGGAAAACTTAAGGCTGATTACGGAGCTTTACAGTGCACGTCTTAGGTCGGAGCGGTTGTTGCATAAACTGACTTTATCTTACCAGGCTTGGCATTTAAGAAAAGAAGGGGGATTTGCGCGGCGAATGCTTGCGATTTGTGGATTGTTGTGCTATAACGGTAGGCTTGCGTATGTCACTATCGTGCGTCGCACCCAATGCGGATACTTTGGCAACTATTAAGTTCTGGTGCCTGAGTGAGGTAAGCTGTCTCCGCAGCAGAGCCCTAATTCACGGTGAAAAGAGTGGGGGGGATCGCCGATCCTGACGAGATCGCTGGAGCAGGCGGCGCGATGGAGACAGTAGCAGTCGTCATTCCGACGTTAAACGAGGAACGCTCAATCGGCAAGGTCATCGACGGGGTGCCCGTTAGCGAACTCTTGGAAAACGGGCTCAGAACCGTCGTGTACGTGATCGATGGCAGATCTACTGACGGCACAAGGGAGATCGCCGCCAACAAGGGCGCCCAGCTCATACTCGAAGAGCGGAAAGGGAAGGGCGTGGCCGTTCAAACGGCATTTAAGTCCATTAATGCTGACTACGCGATTATGGTTGATGGGGATGACACATATCCAATCGGCGTCGCTACCGAGATGGTGCGCCTATTACGGACCCACGATGTCGTCATCGGGTCGCGACTCAAAGGAGTCATTGAGCCAGGCGCCATGAGCAGGCTTAATATCATCGGAAATACGCTGCTCACGCTCCTTGCGCGGGCTCTCTTCAGCATCAATGTCACTGATGTGTGTACAGGACTGTGGGGATATCGAGGCGAGGCGACCAGGCGTCTCGAGCTCGAAGCCCAAGGTTTTGACATCGAAGCCGATATGTATTCCGAATGTGCGCGTAAGGGGCTTCGCGTAACAGAGATCCCTATTCGTTATCGCGCTCGAGCTGATCACGCGAAGCTCGCTTCGTTAAGGGATGGTCTGAGAATAGGCGCATTTTTGTGTCGAAAGTGGCTCACGGCAAGGGCAAATAACCTCTCAGCAGACTCTCAGCCAGATAGAGCTGGAACGTTGGACGGCCGACGCGCACGTTAGGGCAGCAGGGCAGACCGCAATTAATTTTTAGTAGAAGCGAATCCGCGGTTCTGAGCTTTTAGACGAGCGCCGATCCGGCCTCGAAGCGTTGATTGAGGGTAATTCGACCAATTCTGGTAACGCCAACGAGCACGTCAAAACGGCGATATAGGAAATCTTGGTAGCGACGCAGCTGGGTCTATCGGAACGGCGTGGCCAGGGAGCTGCGAAATCATGGTTACCAGGTGATCGCGCTGTTCTGTGCATATTGCAAAGAGGATTGCATATCACTGATCTTTGTAAAGGACGGCCAGGAGCGACCAATATTGCCATAGGCCTGCAATTTTGTCTTCTTTTTCTTCCCAAGGCTTTTATATCTGTGCGTTAAAAACCCGACCTGTAAAGTAACTGCCTGAGATCAAGCCCGTTTTTTTTGGGGGGCTGCTGACGAAGGCGGTCGCCTTGGTGACAGAGCTGTGGGCAAAGTACTTGGCGGAGCGGTAGCTGTCGCAACGTTTCTAGTTGGACTCAACGGCGGTGTCTCAGTGCACGGGACTTCGCATGGAAGCCCAGCAGGCTTGCTGATTTCCGCATGTCTGAACGAACTCGCTGCTTTCAAATTTAGATTACCGAAATATCGTGAACGGACGGGGTAACTGACATGAGTGGGAAAAGTGTCGGTATCGTTGGTGCCCGAGGTATAGGGAATTACGGCGGATATGAGCGAATGCTTGTAGATCTGGTACCTCGACTCGTGCAAAAAGGTTACGACATTCGTTGCAGTTGTGAACAACCGGACGATGAAGAGGGCACTGCTAATTACAAGGGCGCGAAGCTTGACTACTTTCCGCTCCAACCTCCCGCCAATTACACGCTGAGAAAAGCATACGAGCTCCTTTACGACAGTTACTTTATTATGACATATTCGCTGGTTTGCGATATCGTCTACGTGCTCGGAATTTATGGCGGGCTTTCCCTGCTGATACCACGCGTGCTCGGGAAGGAGGTGATTGTAAACACTGATGGGTTAGAATGGAAGCGCGCTAAATATAACGTCGTGGAACAAGGCTTGATTGTACTGTTCTTCGTTATCTCGATTAATCTTGCATCTAGAATCATCGTTGACAATGAGCAACTGAAGCAATTCATCGGCGAGCGACACCACTTCAAGACGTCTTATGTCCCGTACGGTGTTTCGCAGCAGAAACAACAGCCTTGGGATGAGCCCAAACTTACTAAATACGTCCGCGAATACTGGGATGAGACAAAACTCAGCAGCTACGTCAACGAAAACGCTGCTAGCGGAAAGGTGAGGGAGGGGGAGTACTGGTTAGTCGTTGCACGTCTGGAGCCTGAAAACAACATCGACGTGATCATCGACGGATTCGTTAAAGCACGGCCGAATTATCCGTTGGTCATCGTAGGCGATTTTACGAGCGGCAAGTACCGAGATCGAGTGTACACGCTGGCCTTTAACGGCAACACGGCTAGCATATTCTTTTTGGGAGCGATATACGATGCCGGCCTGCTCGGAATGCTACGACAATATTGTTTTGCGTACATTCACGGGCATTCTGTCGGCGGCACCAACCCGAGTTTGTTGGAGGCAATGATCTGTGAGAACCTGATCGTATCTCACGATAACGTTTTTAACCGGGAGTTGTGCGGTCGCTATGCGCACTATTTCTCAAATAGCGCCGATTTTAGCGATTTAGTATCAAAACTCGAAATGAGTGCTGGGAAGTCCTCGGAGTTTGGCTCTGAGGTGTACAAACGGGCAATTGCCGGATATTCTTGGGACAGCGTCTTGGCGTCTCACGAGGAGGTGCTTAGAGGCGATATTTGTCCAATGCCGCGCACCGAGCGAGAGACTGAGGCGTAATTGGCCGCGAGCACAAGAAATAGACATTTAGCTCAATTCGGCAGTCGTGCAGTTTGCCGACGAGCTTCTCAAACAGAAATGTAAGCGATATTCTCTTCGTCAAGGAGCCCTAGAAACAGAGGCTCACAATATTGGACAATCCCCTAAGATCACGATTGACATCCTCATTGTAAGGCATTGCCTAAAATCGTCTACTACCGGTATACAACTGCAACCTTTGACGCTGCGATCTCGCGCGCGTGCAGCTGAACGCAGTGCTTGCTCAATGGCTTTGGTTTGATACTTAGTCGATAGAAACAAATAAGGGGAGACTCTCATTCAGTCCAGATCCCTCGCAGCGCCGCAAGAACCGCCGCAATTAACATACGTGATGCTCGTAAATCAGCCGCGCAGCACGCGTCATTTGAATCAAACTTCTTATGCGAAATGCTAGGCATTTTAAATCGGGAATGAATCAACTTCGCGGGAGGTGACTGTCAGTTGGGAGGCGCTCTCGCCGCAAATGATGTCGTTAATCTGCGCAAAATACAGCTCAGAAGCGGAGCAAAGTTTGGACTCGGCAATAAAGGATGAACCTAGATAAAGTAGGTCAGGACTTGGACAGGCTTGCAGCATTGGCGGGAGTGCCCCTCTGTGTGGCACTGATCGTCTACGGACTCGTAGGCCTCTACCACGCATCACCGGCAGACGTCTTTTTTTACGTGATCTTTGGTTCGGTCGGCCTCGCGTCGTGCGTAATTTGGTTACGTGTAAGAAACGCAAGCTCACTCAAAGACTTGAGCTTTCCGAGCCACCGTGGACTGTTCTTGCTAGCAAACTCACTATTCTTCTTCTCTTTTGGATGTGCTGTCCTCGCGCTCCACCTCAGGCCGGAGGTGTATGTCCGCCCCCTAGCCTACTTCGTTTTTGTGGCACTGGCGGTGACGGCGATCGCCCTTGAAATACTGGCGTGTGACTCGCAAACGAAGAGCATCTCGCTCATCTTGGTGGAAATAATGCTTGCCGGGTTCCTATTGCAAATCTCAGAGCTAATTCTTTATCCCAACGTTGTGGGGATTGATCCTTGGGCTCACGAACAATTCACATTACAGATACTTCAGCTCGGCCATCTTCCGACGACGGCCCAATATCCCAGCACGTACACCGTCGAGTATCATGGGCTTCCATTGTTCCACCTGAGGGTCGCCTCAACATACCTGCTCTCCAATCTTGATTACAAATGGTCGGTGGCGCTATCGGTAGGCATCGGTCTCGTTATTATCGGCACACTGTTCATATTCCTTCTTGGAAAATCGCTGATAAACGTGAAAGCAGGATTACTGGGGGCTTTGCTGCTAGTCACGGCCGATTACTTCATAAACTTTGGATTTTGGACCATCCCCAACACGCTCGGCGGCATTCTCTTGCTTGTTGGTCTGTATATGCTGCTCAAGACGCCTCAGCAGAACAGGATCGGCGATTTCGCGGTAATAGCAATCATCTTAACCGCCCTCATAATGGAACACAATATATCCGCGCTGGCTATGGCAGTCATTTCGTTTTCAGGCCTCGCTGCACTGTTTATCTACACTAAGTTAAACCAGCAAACGGTAAGAATCTATCTCTCTTTTGGCGTTGCTGTGACTTTCACTGTGGCCATGCTAGCCTACTGGGCTATCGCCACAAGCTCTCTTAACCTCTTAAACTCCTTACTCGCACTTTCGTCAGCTGAAGCTTTTTCAGCCACCTTCGGGTCTTTCTACACAGTCGGCGTCCCGCTTACGTACAGGGCGCTTTTAGCCGCGGGCGAGAGCGTATTTTTTGGAGCATCAATCATTGGCTGTTTGTATATGATATCGAGAAGGTTTGGTAACCCTAAAGCGTTCATCCTTGTGTTTGCAGGGTTGATTCCATTTGTAATCGGTTATTCGAGGGCATTTGAGCTATGGCTTGTGCCCGAAAGATGGGTGTTTTTTGCGGAGATACTCTATGCGGTGCCGCTGGCGCTGGCGTTATTAATAGTATGCAGTTTGTTCCGAGGCATCAAAGCTAGGTCGTTAGTGTTGGCAACGACAGTTATGGTGTTGACGGTAGTCATGATCCTCTGCCCCGTCGCCAACATCGACCAGAACCTTGGCATCGGTGCGGTGTGGCCCCGGTATTCGCTTACAAGCTCAGAACTGACCGCGGTTAATACCGTCGCCCACAAAAGCAGTCTCGAAATCTTAGGCGAACCACATTATGTCGAAGAGAGTTATAACTACTATTACCCCCTGGCGGTGGCGAAATACCCTCTAGTAGTCGCTCACCAAAACAACAGCACCAACGGCTTTAACGAAATATTCCTCGTCCGGGCTGCTGACAATGGAGGCAGCAGCTACATCGTTGGCTCATTTTATGGGACGCTTCACCCATACCTTGTATTCACACCCGGAAGGTCGAACACCACCGAGCTAGGGCCAAGAATCTATGATTCTGGATCGGTTACTGGATATGAAAATAGCAACACGACTTATAACTCTCTTTTGGGAGTTCCATGAAAGAAGGAGTCTCTCGATTTGAGCAAGTCACAGCCTAGGAGCGTTGATTCTGGCAGCAGCCTTCAAGGCCACTGCTTAGCTAGCTTCATGAGTCATCCCGTTGCCTACCACGGTCTGGCGTTTCGATGTAGCGTTTCGATGCGCAAAGGCACCCAGATATCTTGGTTCACGCTGCCACGTGAACTTACCCGGCCCGCTTGCTCAGTTGTATTTAAGTCTTCAATGGCCGTTGAGCAATGCAGGCGTAAAACGGCGAACGCGTGGCCTAGCCACAAAAAACACGGGCTGCTGGGAAAGTTACATCTTAAGTACGTGCATCTGCATGGCGATGACAAACCAGAATAGCGCCACGGCGGTTTCTAGCGATAAAGACACATGGCGCGCAGGCCGCGTGTCAGATGTAGACTTAATCCTAGCAATAGCCGTCACGTTTGCTGGGCTTGCATTTGTGGCAGTACCACAGCTGAGCGGTACTGAGGTCCGGACGGGTCTTGAAGCGGCGATCTTGCTCTTTGCCCCTGGATATTCGCTAGCCGCCCTCATTTACCCTCGAAAAGTGGACCTGACCAGCTTCGAACGGATCGCGTTATCGTTTGGGCTCAGTATTGCCGTTGTACCGTTAATTGGCTTTGGCCTTGTGTACAGTCCGTGGGGTCTGAGCGAACAATCGGTCACACTGTCTATTTTCCCATTTATCCTCGCGACTACGTTGATCGCCTATGTGCGAAGGCACGCGCTTCCGCCTCAAGCACGCTTTTCCGTGCAAGTCGAAACTATTCCGTCTCTTGTGAGGCTGCAGCCGCGAATAGAAGGTAAGGCCCACTTGGGCCTTGCTATACTAGTTACCGTTTCCGTCCTTTTTTCAGCAGCAGCCGTGGTATATTCCCTCACGACTCCCCAGCCGCAGGAAAACTACACGGAGCTGTACCTCCTTGGGCCGGGCGGCACGATGGGGGGATATCCCACGAATTTCACGCTCGGCCAATCGAAACCCGTCATCGTTTGTATCGCAAACCACGAAAACCAAGACACGAACTACACGCTCGTTGTCCAGCTCAACGATACGCTGCAAACGAGTACGCTGTACGCAGCGCGTCAGGCGGTTGCCAACGGACAAACGTCTGAAAAGACGCTATCATTGAAGCCCGACTTCACTGGGCGGAATATGCGCCTGAACTTTCTTTTGTATCGCGATGACGTCACGTCGACCCCATATAGAGAGACTTACTTGTTCGTGAATGTCACAGCCAGCTAAGGATAAGTGAATTTGCGGATCCAGACTTCTTTCTCAAAGACCGCTTGGTTACACATCTTGAGTGTGACCAGTTATTTTGGTAAGCTCTTAACTGCAATCGCATCGGGAATACAGCGCAACTACCGTTATTCGCTTTGCTAAAGAGTGAGAAGCTCTGCTCAAACTAGTTTCGGGGTTTCGAAACGACCAGTCTGAGACTGAATTTGCAAGCGATACGACCGCCTACGCTTTATCGTCAGCTAGTCCTGGCGGCTGACAAAATCCGACTCTCCAAAAGTTCTGTCTCATCGACGCATTGTTGGATCGTTTTTATTTTCCTTGCCGGATTCCCCGCAGCTATAAGTTCTCTCTCATCGGCGTATTCTTGGATCGTTTTTATTTTCCTTGCCGGATTCCCCGCAACGATAGTATTTTCGGGGACATCTTCAGTTACTACGCTACCAGCACCGACAATTGCATTTTTACCAACCGCGACATTTGGAAGAATGATACTATTCGCCCCAATAAAGGCGTTCTCTCCGATCTTTACTTTGCCTGTTGTTTTAAATGCAGGATCGTTTTTTGAAACATAGTTACATCCAATTGACGCGTGATATATTGAATAATCGTGGGTTAAAATCAGAGTACTACCTGCAATAACACAATTATCATTTAATTCAATAAGTGAAAAATCATCAGTACTGTCAAACTGCACGCTGTGATTGATAAACAGCGGAACGCCGTTGACAGTGAGTCCTATTGATTTCAAGAATTGGATACAAGTTTTCATATATCTTGGACTACCTGTAAAAGCTAGCACCGATAGATAAACCTTAAAAAAAGCATAATACATTCTAAAAACGATACTCGTCATATCTCACATCTCTAGCAACGTAGTGGGTGGATAGAGTTCATTTATAATTTTATATCTTAGCTTAATATTTTTAATAGTATATAATCATTATCAATCTCGTCAAATGCATGAAATTAAGTAAATTTATTAATATTTTATCTTAATTTAAGCAGTTTTAACTTTTTTTATTTTGGTTGCGTGCAATTCATCGGTAACATTGGTGTGTAATGACACCGATCGCGTATATGCGAGAACAAGAGCAAGCAGAAGGTTTTTAATAATGGCGTTTAATTCGTCTGCTTATCTGATGAAGATCGTGAGAACACCGTTGCATAACATTAGAGATTGATTTGTGGCACGAAACGATGAAACTATTATTCGTATCGCACGATATTCCCTCTCCCGCAGCATCTGATACACTAGCGTTTTACCACCTCATTTGTCACTTGTCAGCTCAATATGACCACGATATCACGCTCATTTCATTTTTGTCAGAACGCCCCAGAGGTGAAGATCTCGAACATTTGAAGAGCGTTTGCTCTATTGCAGATCCCGTTAGTTTTCGGTGGAGTTCGTCCAAAAAACTGCTGTTTAATTCAGTCAAGAGCAACGCGTTAAATCTGCCAAAGAACCTCAGGCAAGGCGTAGTTCTAAACGAACTCGATTATTTTTACGATCGTCGAATGGACCGAAAAATAAAGGATCTCATGAAAAAAGACAGTTTTGAGCTCATCATTTCAACGAGGCAAATGGCAAACTACCTTGTTGACGTCGACGCTCCAAAGATTGTGTACCCTAATGATGCCATGTACGAAGCGCGCAGACAAGTTTTTGCCCACTCAGCTGGATTAGAGCGAGTTGCATACGGGCTTCGATATATATTGAATCGGTCATATGAAAAGCGTGTTTATGAGAAGTTTGACGCGTGTTTGGTTGTAACTCAGCGAGATAAAGAGCTTCTGGAATCTCTGAATCCACGCATACGGTGCATTGTCGTACCAAACGGTGTCGACGTCAACTATTTCAGCCCCATCGATGTGGAAAAAGATTCCGCTTCATTGATTTTCTTGTCTGCCATGCAGTACCCAGCTAATGTTGCTAACGTCTTTTACTTTTATAATGAGATTTTCCCATTGATACTCCGGGAGATTTCCGACGTCAAGCTCTATCTCGTCGGGCGCGACCCTGTCAAAAAGATCGTGGCCTTGTCAGCCGATCCTTTAGTACGTGTCACGGGATACGTTGAGGATGTCAGACCATATATCGCAAAGTCCACTGTCTTCATCGCGCCCATGATTTTAGGGACAGGAATAAAGAATAAAGTTCTCGAAGCAATGTCGATGGGGAAAGCTGTGGTAACGACTTCGATCGGGGCCCAAGGCATTGCTGTGAGAAACCGAGAGCACGTCCTGGTTGCAGATAACGCTGCAGAATTCGCGAGAGGGACGATATCCCTGCTGAGGGATCGATATGCGCGGGTAACCCTCGGCACCAATGCCAGAAAGCTCGTGGAAGAGCAGTACTCGTGGGAAGCGATCACCAAGCTGCTAGATCAGATACTTGCTAATGTCTTATCCGAGTGCGGGTAGTTATATCGCATCATATAGAACCGTTTTTTCGGGATTCAAACATTAGATCCCGTCCAGAATATAAGAGGCAATGAGAAGCCATGTGAACTACAGTAGGTGAGTTTTCGATGTCGCTGAACCACAACGCTGACGAAATTTGCCTCATTACAAGACAGATGGGACTCCCTCTAGAATGCTGATTATCTACTTCTTGATCGACGATGATTGCCGTGTCCAAATAGCCCCTAACAGTAAAACAATAAGATCATTGAAAGATGATGTTTCTGTTGGTCCCTCGCTTTAACTAGTAGTTTTTAATATTAAAGCAGCGCCTGAGGGTTATCGGGAACATTTGAAAAAATGCATAGTGACGAGAAGCGATGTAGCTCACGGAACAACTGAATCAGTCAATTACTTCTCCATGGATCAGCCGAAGGGGAGAGAGTTGCAGAAGTCTGACGCCTCAACACGGAACCATGCAAAGCTTAAGAAACCGAATGTTGGCATAATAACGCACGCGACATTGGAAAAGGCGGGGAAAAACGCACTAGATAATCTTGTAACGCTTATTCGTCCGCTAACCAATAGACTCTTCGTCATCACTGGAGACTGGTACACCAACCCAACCCCTGGCGTGAAGATCATTAGGATCAAAGCCAAAAGACGAAGTTCATTCACCGGTAGGGTGTTGCAACAAGGCGTTACTCACATACGGCAGTTGCGTGCTCTCTTAAATTTGCGGAGAGAGCTTGATATTCTCGTCTTTAATTTCGGAACCCCGTTTCCCGTGCCACTTATTTTCGCTCAAGCTTTAGGTATGAGATGTTTTATAATTTTGGCAACTCAGGGTTCTAGAGTTTGGGCGCAAGCGCTGAAGGCTAGCGGTGCTCCGCAACAATTCGGCGAATTCACCCGATTTCGAATCCAAGAAGCGTGTGAGCGGGTCAGCTACTACTTTTCTGACCAGCTGATAGCTCATAGTTCACGCGTCGTAGAACAGATGAAACTGCAAAGATATGTTGACAAGATAGCAATATACCCCCAGTACGTTGCCAACTATGACCTATTTGACGCAAAAATCTCAGTCGAAGACAGACAAGACCTGATAGGTTATGTGGGGCGCCTAAGTGAAGAAAAGGGCATCCTCAATTTGATTAAGGCAATTCCTCAAGTGCTGAGCGTGCGGCCTGAGTTACGGTTCGCTATTGTAGGTGAGGGGCACCTTCGTGCTAGGATTCAAGAACTGGTTGACCACAACAGGCTTACCGAGCATGTGGAACTCGTTGGCTGGGTGCGACACAACGAACTTCCGGTTTGGCTCAACGAGTTCAAGTTGCTTGTGATACCGTCGTACACAGAAGCGGGTCCGAACATCATGTTAGAATCCATGGCGTGCGGAACGCCTGTCCTTGCCGCTCAAGTCGGCGGGGTTCCAGATGTTATTGAAGATGGCAAGACGGGCTTTCTTTTGGAGAATAATTCGCCTGCATGCATCGCTAGAAGCATTATTCACGCTGCGTCCTACCCAGACCTCACGACAATAGCGAGAAACGCACACTTGTACGTCCGACAGGAGTTCACATACGCGAAAATGTCTGAAGCTTGGAGTGAAATTTTGCTTTACGAGCAACCCGGATGACATCACCGTTTTTTTAAATACGACTCAGCCTATTAGGTTTAGTCGTGACTGCAGCTGGTGTTTATCGCTGCAGGCTTCGAAAATTTAATATCTCGACGACAGGCGAATGCTCTTTAAAAATAGTCGGAACGCGAGGAGCAGGTCGATTTCGAAACTAAAATGCCTTCTAGCAGCTAAATGACTTCTTGATCCCATAATGTTTCGAGCTACAAGCTGCACCGACTCTCGTGTGGTTTGAAGGAGCATGGGCGGGGAGAGGGAAACAAGCGCGCAATCTTATTGATTGGCTTTTTTAATGTTGCATGCGACCTCGTGCGCGAACTTCACACCAATGGGGGCTACCCAAGCCATCATCGCTCCCTTGCGCGCTCATATCGCGCATTTCACGCTTTACACGGCGCTAGCATTCACAACGTCTTAGGAGGAATGAAAAGCTTTTCACAGTGGCGCAGTGTATGAGCTCATCAACCGGGTTGCTACCTAGCAGAGCGTACCACCAAATGCTGGAGATTGGGTCTCGTTCTAGGTCGAGCTGCCCGACCAGGCGCTGATAAAGCGAAAACCTGTCCGAGATCGATGGACTCTACCTTCTGGGAATTCCAAAAGACGCCTCAGAAGCACACTTGGTTCATTCAGAAAGTTAATAATGATAACGCTCACGGCTCACGGTGCACAAGCCGGACTGCGCGCGCAAATGCATTTTAAGCTATCCCTCTTCCGATAGCGCTAATTTTAAGCAATCGGCTGGCGTTTTGGAATCTAACCTGAATTTGCGTCATTTTTTTGAGTAGTACCATATAAAAAGGAATGGCTACAATGCAGCGATTTTGTCAGAATAAAGCAACTCTGATGAAATAAAGCAATTTAGGCGCCATTTTGCAAAGGAAAGCTTAAGAGCAAGTGAAACACAATTGCGGCGTAGGTACGGCCTTGTCCCACGATATAAGCTCAGCGTTCAAGGTGAGGTGGAATGTTTGCAGAAAAAGAGAGGTGTGATTGTTGTAACAGCAGTGCTGGTTATTTGTGCACTGTTGTTTTGTAACGCTAACGCTTTAGTTGAGGCACCACCGCCCAGCAGCACCGACCTCACCATCTCAGCACCGTCCACAGCCCAGGTCAACACGCCCTTCGCGATCAACGGCACGCTCACCGCCAACGGCGCCCCGTTCACCGGCACCGTCTCCTTGCAGCGGCAAGGGATTTTTAACAGCTGGGCCACGATCGCCTCGCAGACCGTCAATGGCACCTACTCCTTCAGCCGGACCGAAACGAGCGCCGGCACCTACGTGTACCGCACCACCTACGCGGGCAGCGCCTCCTACCCGAGCGCAACAAGCCCGACCGCCAACGTCGCCGTTCAGTTAACCGCAACCCCAACCCCGACGCCTACCCCAACCCC
>Ga0187784_10001746_pt1 | contig 17325 bp, 15 predicted proteins | sample 1015_SJ02_MP15_2_FD_132964 | JGI IMG/M metagenome (GOLD analysis project Ga0187784, IMG submission 132964) | Tropical peat soil microbial communities from peatlands in Department of Meta, Colombia - 1015_SJ02_MP15_20_MG | ecosystem: Environmental > Terrestrial > Soil > Wetlands > Peat | place...
GACACCGATCGTCTTGGTGCCGAGGTCGAGCCCGATCAACGCGCCGCGGGCGGGCAGGTGAGGGGCGATCTCGGCAAGCCACAGGACCGGCATATTGTTGTGTCTCAGCCGTTGCTTCTTGTGTCCCAGGCGCAGCGCAGCACGAGCGTTAGCGAAGTGACGCGCTGCAGACCCGGGACCGCCCAATACTCGGCGCTTCGGGCGGTCCCGGATCAGCGGTGCACCGCTGCGCGCTGCACCGCGTCCGGGACACACAATCTGAACCAGGCGTCTGCCGGTCAGCGCTTGTACAGGCCCATCAGCGTGGCCTTCGCCAGCGTATTGAAATTGAGATTGAAGCCGACAACCGCCGCCGAGGTATCGGCCTGCACGGGGAGCTTCTCCTGGGAAACGGCAAACACCGTGAAAATGTAGCGATGCGGGTGGTCGTTCGGTGGTGGGCAGGGGCCGCCGTAGCCCGGCTTGCCGAAGTCGGTTCGTGTCTGCAGCGCCCCGGCGGGAAGCTTCGGTTTGCCCGGGTTGCCGGCATCGAGCGGCAGTTCAGTCGTGGTGGCCGGAATGTTCACCACCAGCCAGTGCCAGAACCCGCTGCCGGTCGGGGCGTCCGGATCGTAACAGGTCACCGCGAAGCTCTTCGTGCCGCCCGGGGCCCCCGACCAGGCAAGCTGCGGAGACTGATTGCCACCGGCACAACCAAAGCCGAAGTCCTGCGAAAGGATATGTGCTTGGCCCAGATAGTCGCCGTCCTGAAAGCTTTGGCTCGCGAGCTTGAACGTCATCTTTGAATCCGTTGGGGGCGTTGCCGAAATGGGACGAGCTGCTCACGACCGTGGGCAGCAACCAGCGAGCAATCTCGCGCCCTCGCTCATGCGGCGTCAAGGCGCCCGAATTAAGGTTTACGAAGGATAAACGTCGCGCGAAGTTTCGCTTTGCAGTAGCTTTATAGATGTTCTCTCGAATTTTCTCTTCTGCGGGAGGCCGCCAATGGCGCGAGACCAGGACTCGTTTGAATGGGTGAATGCCTGGGCCGAGGCGACGGGTAAGCTCGCCGACGCCGCGCTGCCCGAGGCTGTGCTGCCCGAGGCTGTGCTGGCGAAGTCGGCCGAGCGCCAGCCGCCGGCACAACCCAGGCCGGCCGCGCCGATCGCCGCCCGCTTCGAGGCGGCGGTCCCCGACGATCAGCTGATGCGCGATATCGTCGAGATCGAGCGGGCGCGCGATGCGCTCGCGGCGCTCCCCGTGGCCGTCACGTTGGGGCGCCGCCGTACGCAGGCGCTGACACTGGTCGCGCCGCGCACCAGCGATCCGGTGCCGGTCGTGGTCGGCGGCGTGCTCGCGCTCGTCATGCTGACGGTCTTCGGCGCCGCGGCAGCGATGACCAAGCTCGCGCGCTAGCTCCAGCCTTACGCGGCCTGCGGCAGCGTCGCGTCGCGCACCTTCCATTCATGCAGCTGACCGCAGGCCGGGCAGCGAGCGCGCAACGTCTCCGACTTGATGCGCAACAGCGTTCCGATCTCGGTCTCGACGCCGACGTCGACTGCGCGCCGCGTTGCCGGGCAGACGAAGAATAGCCGTTCCAAGTTCACCTCCATGGCGGCCGGAGGCGTGCCCAGTTCCCATACGGCATTAACTTGTGAAGCGGACTCTGGTTCCGAACGGATCGCGCGTCTCGCTGCCCACGACCGGGATATCCGCGCGCCGGAGCCGATCGAGCGCGCCCTCGCGCTCCGCCTCGCCGGCCCCCTCGATCGCGAACCAGGCGAGCCCGGCGCGCGCGTCGTCGCGAATGCCGGCGCCGGCCGAATGCCAGATGTTGCTGCCGATGTGGTGATGATAGTGCCCGGATGACATGAACAGCGCGCCGTGGCGGCTCGAGGTCGGATCGAGGCCGATCGCGCCGCAATAGAATTGCTCGGTCTTGGCGAGGTCGCCGACGCGCAGATGGATGTGCCCGATGCGCAGGCCCGCGGGCGCGCCCTGGTACGACGTGTTGCCGGCGTCGGCCGCCAGATTGTCGAGATCGAGCCGGTCGGTCGCCATCTTGATGCGGTTGCCGCTCCACTGCCATTCGTTCGGCAGGCGGTCGCGATAGACCTCGATGCCGTTGCCTTCCGGGTCGTCGAGATAGATCGCCTCGCTGACCAGGTGGTCGGACGCCCCCGACAGCGCCACGCGATGGCGCGCCACATGCACGAGCCAGCGCGCGAGATCGCCGCGGGTCGGCTGCAGAAACGCGGTGTGATAGAGGCCCGCGCTGCGCGGGTCGTTGGGCAGCGCGTTGGGGGCGGCCTCGAGCTCGATCAGCTTCACGCCGCCGGCGCCGAGATGCGCGGTCTTGGTGTCGCGGTCGAGCACCTGCAGCCCGATCGCCTGGGCGTAGAAATCGGTCAGCCGGGAAAGATCGCGGGCCTTCAGGCCGACCGCGCCGATGCGCAGCGGCGTCTTGTTGGCAAACGTGACGGCAGAGGAGGGGTTCGGGGCGTCCATGGCGGCGGCCTTTCTGTTTCCTACGTTATATTGGGATGGCGACTGGTCGAACAACCGACACGTCGCGGCTGCGCCGCAAGGGCGCCCGTGCAGGGCTGCAAGGTGAGGACCCGAACGGCGCTTGCGGCGCGCTTTGCGCCTCTGCTAATCCGTTGGCGAATTGAGAGGTTTTCATGTCCGTCGACGCCGCCACGGTCCGCCGCATCGCGCATCTGGCGCGCATTGCGGTTGCCGAGGACGAGATCGAGCACCTGCGCGGCGAGTTGAATGCGATCCTCGCCTTTGTCGAGCAGCTCGGCGAGGTCAACGTCGAGGGGGTCGAGCCGATGACCTCGGTGACGCCGATGGCGCTGAAGATGCGCGCGGACGTCGTCACCGACGGGAACATCGCCGACGACATCGTGAAGAACGCGCCGGCGACGGAGGATCATTTTTTCTTGGTGCCGAAGGTGGTGGAATGATGTGCGGAGGTTGCTCGGAACGCAGGCGCGCTCCCTCCCCCCTTGTGGGGGAGGGCTGGGGAGGGGGGTCGCGCGTGTGGCACGGTTCGCGACCATCGCCCCACCCCTACCCCCAACCCCTCCCCACAAGGGGGAGGGGAGACAACGCGCGGTGAATCGGCATGTGCTGGGCCTGCCAGGAAGGTGAGCGCGAGCGGATCTGGGCGCTGATCGACGTGATCTCGCTCGGGCAGATGCCGGCCGGGCATACGGCTGAGGACCTGCGCGCCATGGGGCTGCCGCTGCCGGGCGAGCTCTATCGCGAGGCGCAGCCTGACGGCACGATCCTGATCCGGCAGGTGGCGCCGTCCGAGCTTGCGAAGAAGACCGCGCCGAAAAACAACTTCGTCTGCGACAGTCCGGACCAAGCATGATCCCGAAAAGTGGGAACCGGTTTTCGGACAAGATCATGCGTAAAGAAGAATCATGACCGACTTGACCGCGCTGACGCTCGCTGACGCGCGCGAGCGGCTGCGCCGCAAAGAGATCACCGCGCTCGAGCTGACCGACGCGCATATCGGCGCGGTCGAGGCCGCGCGCGCGCTCAATGCCTACGTCAGGGAGACGCCGGAGCGGGCGCGGGCGATGGCGCGCGCCAGCGATGCGCGGCTCGCCAAGGGCGAGGGCGGGCCGCTCGAAGGCCTGCCGCTCGGCATCAAGGACCTGTTCTGCACGAAGGACACGCGCACCACCGCGTGCTCGAAGATCCTCGACGATTTCACGCCGACCTACGAGTCGACCGTCACCGCCAATCTCTGGCGCGACGGCGCCGTCATGCTCGGCAAGCTCAACAATGACGAGTTCGCGATGGGCTCGTCGAACGAGACCTCCTGCTTCGGCCCGGTGGTGAACCCGTGGCGGCGCACGGGCTCGAATGTCGGCGCGGCTTCTTCCGGGCAGATCGAGGGCGCGCATCTGGTGCCGGGCGGCTCGTCCGGCGGCTCGGCCGCGGCGGTGGCGGCACGGCTCTGCCTCGGCGCGACCGCCACCGATACCGGCGGCTCGATCCGCCAGCCCGCGGCCTTCACCGGCACGGTCGGGATCAAGCCGACCTACGGGCGCTGCTCGCGCTTCGGCATCGTGGCGTTCGCCTCCTCGCTCGACCAGGCCGGCCCGATCGCCCGCACGGTGCGCGACGCCGCACTGCTGTTGCGCTCGATGGCGGGGCACGATCCCAAGGATACGACCTGCGCGGAGCTGCCGGTGCCCGACTACGAGGCCGCGCTCGGCCGCTCCGTGCAGGGGATGAAGATCGGCATTCCGAAGGAATACCGGCTCGACGGCATGTCGGCCGAGATCGAGACGCTGTGGCAACGCGGCATCGCGTGGCTGAAGGATGCCGGCGCGACCATCGTCGACGTGTCGCTGCCGCACACCAAATACGCGCTGCCGGCCTATTACATTGTCGCCCCGGCCGAGGCGTCGTCGAACCTCGCACGCTATGACGGCGTACGCTACGGGCTGCGCGTTCCCGGCCGCGACATCATCGGCATGTACGAGCAGACCCGCGCCGCGGGCTTCGGCGCGGAAGTGCGCCGGCGCGTGATGATCGGCACCTATGTGCTCTCGGCCGGCTACTACGACGCCTACTATCTGCGCGCCCAGAAGGTGCGCACGCTGATCAAGCGCGACTTCGAGCAGTGCTTTGCCGCCGGCGTCGACGCGATGCTGACGCCGGCCACGCCCTCGGCGGCGTTCGCGATCGGCGAGAAGGGGGCCGATCCGATCGAGATGTATTTGAACGACGTGTTCACCGTGACGGTGAACATGGCGGGCCTGCCGGGGATCGCGGTGCCGGCCGGGCTCGACGCGCAGGGCCTGCCGCTCGGCCTGCAGCTGATCGGCAAGGCGTTCGACGAGGAGACGCTGTTCACGCTCGGACAGCGGATCGAGGATGCGGCCGGCACGTTCGCGGCGGAGCGGTGGTGGTGAACGTGAAGCAGTGAGTAGCGAATAGTGAGTAGCGAAGAGTGAAGAGGAGGCTGTTGCTCTTTCTATTCGCTATTCGCTACTCGCTATTCGCCTTCTGCAGTGACAAGCTGAAAACTGACGGCAAGAACCATGGAAACCGCGAAGACGAAGCTGATCCGGGGCTACGAGGTCGTGGTCGGCATGGAGGTGCACGCGCAGGTGTCCTCCAACGCCAAGCTGTTCTCCGGCGCTTCGACCGCGTTCGGGGGCGAGCCGAACAGCCACGTGTCGCTGGTCGATGCCGCGATGCCCGGCATGCTGCCGGTGATCAACGCCGAATGCGTGCGTCAGGCGGTACGCACCGGGCTCGGGCTGAAGGCGAAGATCAATCTGAAGTCGGTGTTCGACCGCAAGAACTATTTCTATCCCGATCTGCCGCAGGGCTATCAGATCAGCCAGTACAAGTCGCCGATCGTGGGCGAGGGCGAGGTTCTGCTCGAGACCGCGGACGGCAGCGTCACGATCGGGATCGAGCGCGTGCATCTGGAGCAGGACGCCGGCAAGTCGCTGCACGACCAGCACCCGACGATGTCCTACGTCGATCTCAATCGCGCCGGCGTCGCGCTGATGGAGATCGTGTCGAAGCCCGACATCCGCTCCTCCGAGCAGGCCAAGGCCTACGTGACAAAGCTGCGCTCGATCCTGCGCTATCTCGGCACCTGCGACGGCGACATGGAGAAGGGCTCGCTGCGCGCCGACGTCAACGTCTCGGTGCGCAAGCCGGGCGCGCCGCTCGGCACGCGCTGCGAGATCAAGAACATGAACTCGATCAGCTTCATCGGCGACGCGATCGAGCACGAGGCGCGCCGCCAGATCGACATTCTCGAGGAGGGCGGCAGCATCGATCAGGAGACGCGGCTCTACGACCCGGCAAAGCGCGAGACCCGCTCGATGCGCACCAAGGAGGAGGCGCACGACTACCGCTACTTCCCCGATCCCGACCTGTTGCCGCTCGCGCTGACGCAGGCCGAGGTCGACGCGCTCGCGGCCTCCCTGCCGGAGCTGCCGGACGCGAAGAGGGCGCGCTTCATCAAGACGTGCGGCCTGCCGGCCTACGATGCCGACGTGCTGGTCGCCGAGCGCGCCACCGCCGACTTCTTCGAGGCGGTCGCGCAGGGGCGCGACCCCAAGGCGGCGGCGAACTGGGTGATCAACGATCTCGGCGGCCGGCTCAACCGGGAGGGCAGGGACATTGCGGACTCGCCGATCTCGGCGCAGCAGCTCGGCGCGATCCTCGACCTGATCAAGGACGGCTCGATCTCGGGCAAGATCGCCAAGGACCTGTTCGAGATCGTCTGGCACGAGGGCGGCGACCCGCGCGCGATCGTCGCGGCGCGCGGGCTGCAGCAGGTCACCGACACCGGCGCGATCGAGCGGCTGATCGACGAGGTGGTGGCGAAGAATCCCGACAAGGTCGCCGACCTGCGGACGAACCCGAAGGCGCTCGGCTGGTTCGTCGGGCAGGTGATGAAGGCCTCGGCCGGCAAGGCCAATCCGCAGGCCGTGAACGATCTCCTGAAGGCAAAGCTCGGGCTGTAGCGCTGGATGAGCTCAGGCTAGCGGACCATCGATCGACTTCAATTCATCTCGTCTTAGCGCGCGCGAGTGAGAGTCGCTTCGCCGCACGCCTCGACAGCGTGAATCGCCGCGTGTTGGTCACCGAGAGGGCGGTGCGAACGGGGCCGATCGCGCCGCGCGACGCCTCGGCTCACGCGAATCACTTCGCGCCGATTCGCGCGAGTGCGCGCGCGATTTCGCGGTTCGACCCGCTTTCGGCGCGCGGCTGTGAAAAAAAATTTTTCTCACCCGGGAAAGCCGCGATGGCGTCGCGCGCGCATCCGCGCCGATGCAAATCGCTACGCGCGCGCGTGCGCCACGCGCTTGCCGGCGGCGCCAGGGACTGCGCAGAAACCCTTGTGCCATGCGTATTTCTGTGTCTCGTCAAGCAATGCGCTGCGCCGCTCAAGTCTTGTCGTGTTGAAACGGCGCGCGCGACGAATTACGCCGTGCCGCTGTGAGCAACACGCGGCGCGCGCATCGTCGTTGCTCATTTTTTGTTAACGGGATTCGGAGTTTTTAGTCTGCTGCTGTACAAATTGCAGCGCGATGCGCGTCGAATCGGATGCGCATTGTTACGACATCGCCAACCACTTAACTGCTTGGAGGGCAGCATGGCGAAGAAAGCGAAGAAGGCGAAGAAGGCCAAGAAGGCGAAGAAGAAGAAGAAGTAGTTCTTCTCTTCTGAGCAACGACGCGGTCGACAGCTGATGTCGAACGCAGCGTCGCAAAGGCCGGCGAGGCCAGATGCCGATCGACGAGAATGTTGATCCGGAAGGTCATCGCCGGCCCTCGCTGACGACGGAGGGCGTCGGCGAAGCCAAGGTTCTTCCTTCACAGCGCTTCTTTGTGAAGATCAGGGTTCGGGCAAAGCCCGCATCCTGACGTTCAGCAGGCCTTCTGCCGGGCGACGTTGAGCCGACCGCTACTCGCCGACGCCCTCGGTCATGAAGCCAGAACAAAACCCCACGCCAGCGGCGTGGGGTTTGTCGTTGTGTGCCGGTCGCCGCTCCGGCTGCACGGCCGGCCGTGAGGCCGCAGCGGCGGTCGCGATCCGGTCCCCCGGGTCAAACTACCGCTTCTGGACCCAGAACTGGTACATCCCTTGGAACGTGTCGGGATTGTCCGCTTCGAACTCGCCCCAAAGGCGCAGGTCCGTCATCGCTCTGTCGTCGGCAAATCGCTCGCGGTAACGGCATGCGACCTGCGGCGGCAGCTCATCGAAGCCGATGAATGTGAGACCGTTCTCGGCGAGAAACTCAGCGATCTGTTGAAGCGTGAGCCTGCACTCTCTGGCATGGAACAGGAGATCCCGACAGCCGCTCGTATTGTAGTAGTCCGGGGACTTGGCGATGCGCGGGATGAGCCTGCCGCCTTCAAACGCCGCAAGCTCCCGGCGCGCGCGGCGGATTTCGCTCGCCGATGTGCCGAAACCGCGCTCGGCAAGGAACCTTCTCGCTTCAACGATCTCCTGCCGCGCCAGATCGCTGTAGAGACCAAGAAACATGAGGCCACCGGGCCGCAACAGCGACAGCAGGACCCGCCAACCGGCAAACGGGTCATGCAAGTGGTGCAGCACCCCGATCGATTCGATGACGTGGAACGAGCGGCCTAACGCTCCGAGCTCGAGGATGTCGGCCTGGCCGTAGTCGATGTTGGCGATGCCGAGCTCGCGCGTTTTGCGTTGCGCGTAGCAAAGGCTCGCGAGGCTCAGATCGATCGCCAGAATCCGCGCGTCCCTGTACCGACTTGCCGCACCGATGGACTGGCGGCCCGTTCCACAGCCTGCGACCAGAACCTCAAGGCCGTCAACGACGCCGGGATCAAGCAGCGGGGCGAGCGGAAACCTGCTGCGCAAATAGACGGCGAGCGGCGGCGCGTCCGGCGCAGCTGCGGCGTGAACCCACCGCGGATAGGGATTCTCCTCGTATTGTCGCCGGACCGACAACGATATCTCGTCGTCGATCGTGGTCAGCCGAGGGATGGAATTGCGCAGCGCGAACTCGCGCACCGGCTCTTCGACCTGCTGCGAGAGCAATTCGCCCAACCCCGCAGGCCACGACCGCGTCAGAACGGCCTCGATCCCGGGAAGGGAGTGGAGCGCAGTGTACGCCGCGAGGGCGATGAGGCGGAGAGCGGATAGCGGACGATCGGCTCGCAAGGCAGCAAGCACGTCCTCGTGCAATTGCCTCGCCATTGCGGTTTCGCGATCGCTCGCGTCGAAGATATACTCGTTGATGAAGCATTGGCGTGCAATCGCGCAGAAGAATGCCAGACAAGGCTCGGACGGAACGTCTATTTCCGACGCAGCTAGCGCCGACTCCAGCAAGACAAATCGCGCAGCACCGAGGAGCCGTTCGAGGTCCGGATCGCTGATCGCAATCGATTGAAGGAGCTGGCGCAGGATCTGGTCTTGCGCCAGCGCCATCCACTCCGAAGGGCCAAGCAGGTCATCTTTCGACAACCGCTCGGGCCAGGCATGCGCCGCCCTCTGGGCGGCTGTCACAACCCCTGTCGCGCCCTTGACGAGCTCCATGCCGGCCTTTGCGAGCAGCTCGGTTGGCCCCCATTTTTCGGCGAGCGCCTGCAGGACGGCAGGCCTCAAGCCTTCGATCGCGGGCAAGGAAGCGAGTTGCGACAGGCACCCGACGAAAAATGCTTTCGCGTCCTCTGAGCGGGCAAGCTCGAGCGCACGAAGCGCGACCGCGACCGCAGCGGAAGCGTTTCCTCGCGCAACGAGTACCTTGCCGACATTGACGTGGGCATCCACCAGTCTCGGACTGCATGAAATGGCGCGGTTACAGCACTCGAGCGCGCCGTCCAGGTTGCCGAGAGCCAACAGCACCGCTCCGAGATTATTGAGGGCCTCTGCGCTGTTCGGCCGCAGCGCCAATGCGCGCTGGTAGCAGTGGGTGGACTGCTCGAGGCGCCCGCGCCCCTTCAGGACATTGCCAAGGCTGATGTGCGCCTCGACGTTGTTTGGATCGAGCGCCAAGGCGCGGCGGCAGCAATCCTCGGCCTCGGCCTGTCGGTGCTGGCTCGAAAGGACAATGGACAGATTGTTGTAGGCACCGACGTGGCCGGGATCCAATTCGATCGCGCGCCGCAACGACGCGATCGCGTCGGCAGGCCGGCGCAGCGCAGCGAGCACGTTGCCCAAATTGTAGTGTACCAGCGCGGCGTTCGGATAGACCGCGAGCGTTCGCTCGAAGCAGGCCTTCGCATCCTCCAATTTGCCCTGAGCCTTGAGGATGATTCCGAGGTTGTTGTGAGCTTCAGCGTAATTCGGTCTCAGCGCTATCGCACGGCGATAATGGTGCTCGGCCTCCGCAAGGCGACCCTGGGCGAGAAAATTTGATCCGGCACTGTGATGACTCTCCGCGTTGTTGTCCTCAGGCTCGCTGCCCCGAATTGCCGGGTTCTGCGCTTTGCCCGCGCGAGCCAGTTTCTGCGCCTTGCGACGTTCCTGCCGGTTCATCGACGCATCCTGCAGCCTAGAATTTCGGAGCCGAGATATTGATCCGGCTTTGCAGCAATTTTTCCACCGGAGCGCACAGCACGTTCAGATGATCCATTCGATACAGCTCGTAATTCAAATCCTTGAATTCTTCCTTCAGGAGAAACCCGTCGATCATCCAATACTCGATCAGGCACCAGGGCCTATGGTCCTTGATGGTCTTTCGTGCGCCCGACAAAACGTCTATTTCCATGCCCTCGACATCGATCTTCAGGAAATCAAGCCGTGGCAAGCCAAGATCGTCGATGCGGGTCGCATCGACCATCTCGTGCGATTCGATCTCCTTCTGATCTTTCAGGCTCACGGCCCCGAAGTCCTTGGGCGCTGCGTAATTCTGCAACGGGACCTTGATCGGCTTCTTCTCCTTGCCCAAGGCCATATTGTAAATATGCAGATTGGAGAGATCGTTCAGCGCAGCGCTTCCGCACAGCGCATAAAAAAGCATTCGCTGCGGCTCGAATGCGTGAACGACGCCGTTTTTCTGCCGCAACCAGCTGGCCAACGGGACGCATATGAATCCGATATTGGCGCCCGCATCCAGCGCGACCGCGCCGCTCGGCAGCGTGTTCACCACCGCAAAGATGAACTGCAGCTCGTGCTCGATGTGCGTGGCGCCGGTCTTGATCAGCGCTTCCGCTTGGTACTGGCTGTGACGGTTGACGATGAACTTCCCATGCACCGACTCGATCATCACGAAGTTATGCATGAGCATCGTCTGCGACCTGCGCATCATCGCCGGCGGAATCGACCGCGTTGCATCGCGCGCAACGTCGAGCCGACCGGCGAACATCGGAACGTCACGGAGACTAGCGATGGCCGGTGCGGCACGTCTACCCCAATTCGCGGTCGCTGTCCGCGCATGGCGCGCACCATTCCTGCTTCCGGCTGGCGCTGATCTGGGCCGCGCAACGCGCCGGTCGATCCGGAGCGGAATGGAAAGGCGGTTGCGCGCCGTCGTCGGCTGGGCCAAGAAACGGCGCCAATCCGCGAGGCGTGCCGTTGTCTCCAGATCGTCTGTTCGCTGAGGCCCTGGCGCTGCTTCGAGAGGGCAAGGCGGCGCAAGCCGCGCGGCTCTCTCGGCAGATTCTTGCGCGCGCGCCGCGGCATCTGGGTGCGTTGAACGTCAGCGCCGTGGCGGCGTCGCAGCTCGGGAATGCCGAGGAGGCCGAGCGCGCGCTGCGCCAGGCGATCGAGATCGACGGCCGCTCGGAGATGCTCCACTACAATCACGGCACCGTCCTGCGCCAGCTCGGCCGCCTCGAGGAGGCGCTCGCGAGTCTCGACCGCGCGGTCGCGCTCAACCCGGGCTCGCCGGACAGCTGGACCAACCGCGGCGCCGTGCTGCGGGAGCTGGGGCGACCGTCGGAAGCGCTCGAGAGCTTCGCGCGATCGCTGGCGCTACGCCCGAACCATGCCGAGACGCTCTTCAACAGGGGAAACGCGCTTGCCGAATTGCGGCAGCTGAGCGAGGCGATCGCGGTCTATCAGCAGTCGTTGGCGCTACGCGCGGATCCGGCGGTGCTGGTGAACCTCGGAAACACGTTGCGCGAGCTCGGCCGCGGCGCCGACGCGCTGGCCGCCTATGATCGCGCCTTTTCGCTCGACCCGACGCACAGCGCGGCCTTGCAGGCACGCTGTCAGCTGTTGATGCACGAGGCCCGCTATGGCGAGGCGATCGCGACCGCCGAGCGGGCGCTCGCGGCCGATCCGGGCGCGAGCTACATGATCGGCCATTTGATCCACGCCAAATCCCATCTGTGCGACTGGAACGGCCTCGATGAGCTCGAGCGACGCCTGCACCGCGATCTCGCGGCGGGCCGAAAGGTCTGTCCGCCGTTCGCCCTGCTGGCGATCGACTCCACGCCGTCCGAGCAACTGACCGCGGCACGCATCTGGACGGCGGATCGCTATCCGCCGGCGCGTCAATCCTACCGGCACGGGAAGCCGCACGACCGCGCGCGGCTGCGGGTCGGCTACATGGCGGGCGAATATCGCATGCACCCGACGTCGTTGCTGGTCGCCGAGCTGTTCGAGCTGCACGATCGCACCCGGTTCGAGATCGTCGGCGTCTCGACCGGCGCGAGCGACGGCAGCGCGCTGCGCCGCAGGCTCGAGGCGGCTTTCGACGATTTCATCGATGCCGAGCCGATCTCGGACGACGAGGCCGCGCGCCTGATAAACCAGAAGGGGATCGACATCCTGGTCGACCTCAACGCCCACTCGGGCAACGTGCGGGCGGGCATTCTCGCCCGGCGCCCCGCGCCCATTCAGGTGAACTATCTGGCGTTCCCCGGCACCTGCGGCGCGCCCTATGTCGACTATATCCTGGCCGACCGCTGGGTGATCCCGCCGGACCAGCAGCAATTCTATTCCGAGCAGGTCGTCTATCTGCCGGATTCGTATCAGGTCAACGACGCAAGCCGCGGCATCGCGGCGCAGACGCCGCGCCGCGCCGCGATGGGCCTGCCCGAGGACGCGTTCGTCTTCTGCTGTTTCAACAGCGTGCACAAGATCGTGCCGGCCTGGTTCGAGGTGTGGACGACGATCCTGCGCCAGGTCGAGGGAAGCGTGCTGTGGCTGCTCGGTGCTGGCGAGATTGCGACGCGCAATCTGCGCCGCGAGGCCGAGCAGCGCGGCATCGCGGCAGATCGTCTGGTGTTCGCCGAGCGCATGGCGCTCCCCGAGCATTTGGCGCGGCATCGGCACGCGGACCTGTTCCTCGACACGCTCCCGTACAATGCGCACACCACCGCAAGCGATGCGCTGTGGGCGGGCCTCCCAGTGCTGACCTGCGCCGGCCATACGTTCGCGGGACGCGTTGCTGCGGGCCTCCTTGATGCGGTCGGGCTCGCCGACATGATCGTGACGTCGCCCGAGGCCTACGTGGAAACGGCGGTGCGGCTCGCGCGCGAGCCGCAGATGCTGCGCGCGCTGCGGCAGCGGCTCGATGCCAACCGGCTGACGCACCCGCTGTTTGATTCGCAGCGCTTTGCGCGCCAAATCGAGAGCGCCTACGCAACGATGTGGGCGCGTTACCGGGAAGACGCGCCGCCGGCAGGCTTCGCGGTCGGGCCGCTGCCGGCCGCGGGAGGTGACCTATCCTCCGCTCATTCCCGCGAAAGCGGGAATCCAGGGGCCGAATAACTTGCCGCTACAAATGTGGGCCAAAGAGCTGGGTCCTCGCTTCCCATAAGGGCGTTTACGCCCGTCCATAGCCCGTCGAAGACGGGCGTCAACGCCCTATGGGGGACGAGCGGAGGGATAGTCGAACTCATCCTAACTCTTAACCCTTCAGGCAGGTGCTCATGAAGGCGTTGTGCGCCTTCTTGCCGCTCACCTTCTTGGCCGCCTTCTCTTCCTTCCATTTCGCCGAGCAGTCCTTCATCTTCTGCTGCTGCGGCGTGAGCTCCTTCTGGGCGGCTTGCGCCGATGCGATCGTCGGCGCCGCCGCCGCGCCGATCAGGAATGCCGCCGCCACCGTCGTGGTCACGAAACGCGAAATCATTTGAGCCTCCATCTGCTGCGTTGGACCGTCAGTTCACTTTCGTCCCGGTCAGTTCATTTTCGTCCAGGTCTGCCCCTTGCATATGAGGCCGCCGAGCGCGCACCCCTGCAGCTGCAGCGAGTTGCCGCCCGTGAAGGTGAGATTGCCCGAATAGGTCTTGCCGTCCTCGGCATTGTAGACCTGTCCCGCCCACTTGCCTTCGCCGGCCGGCTTCATGGCGAGCACGATGTGCACGCCGATCAGCGGCCGGCCGCGCTTGCTCGCATCGGAATTGTTCTTGTCGGTTTTCGGCTTGCCGGTGTCGGGGTCATTCGGCTCCTGCAGCCAGGCGATCGTGCCGCACAGCGCGCCGCCGCAATCCGCGATTCTGATGCGCGACTTGCCGCCTTCGGTGAGCCAGGTGCCGACCGGCTCCTCGGCGCGCGCGCTTGGCGCGAGTGCCAGCACGAGAAGTGCGGCTGCGGCGAAACGAATCCGTCTCATGTCCTTGCCCTTCTCAAAGGCGCCCAAACGAGCCGGTGTTGTGGCACGGATCGTGGGGCGGAGAGAAGGCGGCGGTCCGCCTGCCGTGCGGCGGCGACGAAAAAAAATCGCGCTGCCGGGATCGGCGCCGCGCGGCGCACGCGTTCGGTTCCCGGTTTGGTTATCGGGAGCCAAACCGCGAAGGTTAGCCGATCCTTGAAAGGGCGAAGAAAGCCGCGCCAATCGGGCGTTTCTGCGCCTTCCGGTGGCGCGGCGCGGCGCCCCGTTCACGATCGATTCATCGCGCCTATTAAGTCCGCTTTCAGTCCTTCTCGCCGATAGTCGGCGCGCTCGCCTCGTACAGGACGGTGCGAGCGGGGACGTGCAGCCGCGCGGGGAAAACGCGGCGCACAGGGTTGAGGGGAGAGCCGACATGGCCCGTTTCGAACTCGCCGACATCGACGGCGCAACGCTTGCGCCGGTCAATGCCAGCGGAGAAGTCTTCTACGAGCTCGGCATGATGTATGCGGCCGGGCGCAACGTTCAGCTTGACCTCGTCAGCGCGCACAAGTGGTTCAATCTCGCGGCGATGCGCGGCAACGGCGCAGCGGTGCGCCTGCGGCGCGAGATCGCCGCGGAGATGACCGCCGCCGAGATCGCGGCGGCACAGCGCGCGGCGCGCGACTGGCTCACCACGCACTGAGGATTCACCGCACCCGTGTCGTCACGCCGACACGCGTGCGTGCGACAATCACTTGCAAAGGGCCGTGCGCGTCAGGCATATCCCGCCTCGCCGGAGAGGTGGCCGAGTGGCTGAAGGCGGCGGTTTGCTAAACCGTTATACGGTCTAAAGCCGTATCATGGGTTCGAATCCCATCCTCTCCGCCAGGTTCTCGGAAAACCCTGTCGCGCAGCGCTTTCGCGCCTGATTCCCGCGCAGGCGCGCATTCCGGAGCGCCAGCACCGGATTCGCGCAAGCGAGTCGCTTGCCCGTGTGCCGCGCAGGACGGCACCAATTCAGGCGCCGGTGGTCGCAGCACGAGGCGGCGGGCTCGCATGAGGGTTGCGGCGACCACGCGAAGCAATCCTTCTAACTAATTGTTTCTACTTACGAAGAAGAAGCTCGGCGCGCGCTTCATTCGACCCCGTCGGCGGGTCGCAAAGTGTGAGTGCTATTTGTGCAACACCCGGCCGAAAAGACTCGTTTGAGCCTGTGATTCGGCGGTTTTTCCGTTGTGTGTGCAGGTCCCTTGATTAAGGTTGCACGTGCGACGGAGGGGGGCATCCCCAGGTCGCCCCGTCCAGGTTCTGAAAGTTCTGAAGTTCACATCGAACTGATGGAAGCGAAAGAGCCGGGTGGTTTCGCGGGGAACTGAAGGGGACCTTCCAGGATGCTTCGGCATCTGACGAGCGGAACCCTCCCATGAAAGTAAACTTGGAGGTCACGATGAAGATGGTGAAAAGCCTTTTTCTCGGTTCCGCAGCAGGTCTCGTTGCGGTAGCGGGAGCACAGGCTGCCGATCTTCCCGTTAAGGCCAAACCGGTCGAATACGTGAAGGTCTGCAGCATCTACGGAGCCGGGTTCTTCTACATCCCCGGCACCGACACTTGCATCAAGATCGGTGGCTGGGTGCGCATGGAAGCCGACTTCAATGCGGGCGGCAGCCACAACCCGCTGCTCGACGGCGGCGGCGCGCGTAACGATCGGCTCGACACGGCCGATGTCACGATGCGCGATCGCTGGGTCATCTCGAACGACGTTCGCACCCAGACCGAATACGGCACGCTGCGTGCGTACACGCGTGCAGGCTTCGACTGGACGACGCCGGAATCCGGCGGTGGCCGGTTCTACGTCGAGCGCGCGTTCATCCAGTTCGCCGGCCTGACGGCGGGTCGTTCGCAGTCCTACTTCGACTTCTATGCGAACGTCATGTACTACACCGGCTTCGTCGGTGGTACGTCGTCGACCGGCGCCGGTGGCACGAACCTGTTTGCCTATACGGCGACGTTCGGCAACGGCTTCAGCGCCACGCTGTCGATCGAAGACACGTCCATGCGCCGCAACGCGATCTGGGACGCTGGTGCCAACCCGCTGCCGATCGGCGGCGATCCGGCACCGGTTAACGTCGGCAACCTCGTGATCGGCGGTGGTGCAACGTCTACCAGCGTCGGCAGCTATGCGGGCGCGCAGGTGCCCGACGTCGTCGGCGCGCTCCGCGTCGACCAGGCGTGGGGCTCGGCTCAGGTTTCGGCCGCGCTGCACCAGGATCGTGCGGGCTTCTTCGGCAACAACTCCGCACAAGGCGGTGCCGCTCCGGCTGGCTATACGGGCGTTGCCCCGGCCGACAAGTGGGGCTTCGCGGTCTTGGGCGGTATCGTCCTGAACCTGCCCTGGTCCAAGGGTGACCAGTTCTGGGTTGAAGGCGAGTACACCGTTGGTGCGACGGCCTACACCAGCCTGAACAACAGCGGCGGCGGTCAGACCAACTTCTACAACCGCTTCGACGGCCAGAATCTTGCCGCTGTCTGGGCGCTTGACTCGGTCATGGGCAACGTCGGCACTGCTGCGGCACCGGCTGGCGCCCAGGAGCTCACCACCGCGTGGGCGGTCGGCATCGGTGTCCAGCACTACTGGACCCCGGCGTTGCGTTCGTCGCTGTTCGGCTTGTACACGGCCGTCAGCTACGACGGTGCGGCGACTGCGATGTTCTGCTCCGGCGCGAACAGCCCCTTGCGAACCACGGCCGGCGGTGCGCTGCCGGCGTTCAACAACGTGACGGGGGCGGCTGGGTGCAACCCGAACTGGGACATCTGGGCGGTCGGCACGCGGACGATCTGGAACCCGGTCGCGAACCTGGATATCGGTGTTGAAGTGCTCTACACGCAGATCCAGCAGAACATGAATGCGGGTCTCGTGGCGTTCAGCTTCGCGGGTGCCGGTGGTCGTGCGGCGGGCTTGTATGCGCCGGCGAACGAAGGCATCTTCTCGGGCATCTTCCGCATCCAGCGCAACTTCTGGCCATGATCGGCTGAGCAACGCTCATCAAGACTGGAAACCCCCGGCTGACGCCGGGGGTTTTCGTTTGTTCGGTGGGCGCCATCTCCTAGAGGCACGATTGCTTGACGTCAAAGCGAGCAGTGCCGCAAGCTCGGCCTGTTCCCCTCCCCTATAGCCCGTCGAAGACGGGCGTGAACGCCCTTTTGTGGGGAGGGGCTAGGGGTGGGGGTCGTGCGATGACACGAGACCGTGATCCTGGACCTTCGGACGAAGGGCGGATCTGGGCGACGCGAGATCGCTCGATCGTTCCGCCAAATCGCGTTCTCGC
>Ga0187784_10001747_pt1 | contig 17318 bp, 18 predicted proteins | sample 1015_SJ02_MP15_2_FD_132964 | JGI IMG/M metagenome (GOLD analysis project Ga0187784, IMG submission 132964) | Tropical peat soil microbial communities from peatlands in Department of Meta, Colombia - 1015_SJ02_MP15_20_MG | ecosystem: Environmental > Terrestrial > Soil > Wetlands > Peat | place...
CATGAACATTTGCCAGCCCTCTTCCGCGGCTCAGTATTTCCATCTGTTACGCCGCCAAGCCCGCCGCCTGTGGCGCAAACCTCTGATCATCTTCACTCCCAAGAGCATGCTCAGGCATCCTGACGCCAGTTCTCCTATCGAAGACTTCGAGCGCCCACGGTTCCTGACTCTGGTTCCCGACCCCGAGATCACCGATGCGAAAACGATTCTGCTGGCCAGCGGCAAAGTCGGGCACGAGCTGCGCGCCGAACGCCGCCGTCGCAAAGACAACAGCACCGCGGTATTTTTCCTCGACCAGCTTTATCCGCTTCCCAAAACGGAAATCGCCGCGGCCATCGAAGCTTATCCCAACGTCCGCGAAATTGTTTGGGTTCAAGAGGAACCCGCCAACATGGGCGCTCTTTTCTACGTCCTTCCGCGCCTGGAGCGCATTGCGCAGGCCAAAAACCTGAGTGTCCGCACGGTGAAGCGTTCGGCCAGCGCCAGCCCGGCTACGGGCTCCGCCAAAGCCCACGAATTGGAACAGAAAACCCTGCTCACCCTGGCTTTCGCTACCACGCCCAATTCCTGAGTTACATCCCGTCCGGGCTGCAACCCAACCACGGGTCGCGGGTCATGGTCCTGCAGAAGTTCTCCGGATTTCTCACTCAATCTTCTTCAGCTCCACCGATGGTGCGTGCCACGTCACCGGGTCCCCTTGCGCCCCACGACTGTAGTTCAGCACGTCCAGGTGCTCGGCCATCACCTTGATCAGCACGAGGTTCTTGAACCCAGGAAATGCCGTATCCCAGTAGGCGCGTTTGCGCCTGATCATCTCGGCTCGGTCGTCCACCAGAACTGCCCTGCCGGTAATCGCAACGTAGCCGGTGGCTTGGGCGTGGTTGGCATAATAGAGCGTTACGCGCGGATCACGCCGGATCTGCTGAACCTTTCGAGTCAGGGTGCTGGTCGCGATCCAGACGCTCATGTCTTCTTCTGGAGGAAACGGATTCACGGTTCTTACCTGCGAACGTCCCTCCTCGTCTTGCGTGATGAGCGCGCAGTATTGCTGGCCCGCCATGATTTCGCGCGCTGCTGCAATCAACTCGGTGCGGCTGAGCTGCGCCGGAGGTTTTTCCTGCGCAGTGTCGGTGGGAAGCAGTTCTGGGAAATTGGGAATGATCAGCCCAGCTGCAGCGCCCGTGACCGTCTTCTTCAGGAACTCTTTGCGATTCATCGCTTGCTCCTTCGCATATCGCCAACAAAGCCTTTTTCGTGTGAGTACTTGATGCTAGTGGCTGGGACAGGCGCTGCACAGTGTATTGATCACAAGCGCTCGTGATCTGTAGCGTGAGCGACCTTTGACCAGCGCGCATTTTGCGGAGCGATTAAGTCGTCCACATCGACGAGACCCAGACTCTACTCCCAAGATGGTGACCTTGGCTTACATCTTGATCAAAGCGTCAGTCGGAAACTGAGCCACTACCCAACCACGCGGCTCGTTGACATCGCACTTCCCCTGGCCTACCATGCCCCTGCTTCCCCGAGCGCTTCAGGCCAACCCAGGAGTACAACGATGGCGGACTGGATGTATGTGCAGGAGAATCCTGCCGAGCAGTTGGCGCAACTCCATTTCTTTTCTCTCGTCAAACACCAGGCGGGCGGCGACATTGCTTTTCGCATCACCATAAAAGAGTTTGCCTCTCCACCTCCCGGCCAGCGCCTGCGCTTTTTCGCGGAAGCGGACAAACCTGTGAATCAGAAGACCGCTTCGTTCATCCCGTGCGGGTGGGGCAACACGCTGTTCAATGCCCTCGGCGACTGCATGCGCTTGATCCGGCAATTCCCTTATGAAGAGGACGAGCAGTCGCAAACGCAGTCGCAATCTGCGTGACGGCCCCGAAATCTTCCACTGTAATCTCAAAACGGAGTCCCATCGTGATTCTCAATGTCCTCAAAACCACACCCAAACAGGGCGTAGCCATTCTGGAATTGAGAGGGAGTATCCATTCCGGCCCGGACTGCCGGCGCGTCGAGCAGGAAACCGAAACGCTGATCGGCTCCAAGGAAAAGTTCGTCATTTTCGATCTTTCCGGGGTTACTCACATCGACAGCGCGGCCATCGGCTCTTTTGTCCGCTGCTTCTCCCGGCTTAAGAGTTCTGGAGGTTATCTTCGCCTGGCGGGCTGTACCGGCATGATCGAGGCCAGCATAAAACTGACCCAGCTTCACAAAGTGCTGGAGCTTTACCCCAACACCGCCGCCGCCGCTGAAAACTATCCCTTCGGCGGCTAACCGCTATTTTGTTACTGTTTTACCGGCAAATTGGCGTGCACCAGTGCTGCCATGGCTTCCACGGTGTCCAATTGCCCTTTCTTGAACTCTCCGCTGCCGATGTGCACTCCGAACTTCTTTTCGAAAAACAGCAAAAGGTCCACGACGTCCATCGAATCAATCCGGCCAGTATTTAAAAGCGAGCAGGTGTCGCTGAATGGCGTGCGATCGTCCTTTTCTTCCAGAACCTCGGCTAAATGCGCGCGGATTTCCGCCTTGTAATCCATACGGTCCTCCCTAGCTCAGCAAGAACAAGTGTCCCAGAAAGCGCAAATGCTCGACCAGTGGATAGTTGCGATCAGTTGTCGAGAAAATGCCTAGTAAACAATAGAACAGCGACGTGAAAATCGCCGGCCGCAGCGTGCTTCGAAAAAATCCCTGGGATGGATCGGGCCGTCCGCGCCTCCGCGAGAGGGAAATCGCGGTAGCCAGCACCACGGTGTAGAAGAAGAACACCTGAAAGGTCTTGATGCTTTGCCACAAGCCGTGCGCCTGGATGTACCAGAGGTCGCGGGTGAAATGATAGTAGGCGTTGCCCAGGCACGCTGCGGCGAAAATCCCGATGGTCACGCGCCATTTGCCCAGGCGGGCCGGCAAGCGCAGAAATGTCGGAAAGAAGAAGAAATAGACCAACAATTCCTTGTAATAAAAATAGTAACGGTTGAAAAACTCCGCCACCGTCGTCGACGACAACGGCCGGTAGGTATTCCGCAAGGCGTCGAATCCCGCCATCCGGCAGCACGCTACGATTCGATGGCTCCATACCGAGATCACAATCAGCTTCTCGAAGTAGTAGAGGATCAACGCCGTCCAGCACACGTACCACGGCAATGGCGTATGCAACGCGCTTAGATACAGCGCCCTTTGAAAGGGCGGGATCCGCAGGTAATCGTGGCAGAACCAGTTGTAGGCACCCAGAAACAGCGACAGCAGTTCCGCCCAGAGCAGAAGTTTCAGCCCTTTTAGCTGAACCATCGCGAGTTTCTCGCTATCCTTGGCCTCGACCTGCCGCAGGCATGCCGGTCCGCTCGGAAAGGGTGTGGCCGTGGATCCCCAAAACGGGCGTAGCGATGCGACCTCCAACCTCAACTCGCCCATGGACCTGGGCTCCTGTTCCAGCAGTGCGTACCCGATGAACCACACATAACTGCCCAAAATGATGGTGAAAAACCAGGCTGTTTCAGAGTGACCATTCGTGGATGGCAGCCAGCAACAAAACAGGATCAGCGCGTTGAACAGGCCGAACAGCACCACAATCGCGTGCTTACCAATCTCGCTTCTTTGCTGGCTCGCCGCGACCCATATCAGGCAGGCCCCCAGTACCAACACAATCCCGTGGCACGCCAAGATTCGATAGGGGTACGGCCCAAACAACGTCACTATGGCGGTGTACCCTACCGTTCCTGCCATCAACGCGGTATGCCGGTATCTGGGTAGGAATGCCACCAGCCCTAGCGCCGCCACTGTCAGCAGGCTCCAAGTGTTGATTCGATACAGCACCAGCCCGAAGCACGTCAGCAGCGCCAGCTTTCCTGCTGCTGTTTGCGCCAGCGCCACAACCTGGGGATGCTTCTCGATTCGCGGGATCAGCCGAAATGACTGAAGCCGTTCCCAGTGCCAACTGGCCGGCAATCCCGCGATAACTGTGGCTTCGCTGCTCATCCGCGTGTACTTGCCTCTGCGGTTTGCCTGAATATGGACCCGGCGTATGTTTCACCGCCGGCGGGAAATCCCATCGACAGGCCGAGCAATGCGAATTGGACACGCGCAATGGGGGACAACATCACACCCTTCCTGACCTGCCAGCCAGACCCGGGCTTCAGGATCTGCTACTCCGTCATTTTCGCTGCGAGCCGTTCACACCGGGCGCCTTCCCGATGATGCTATATCATCACCGGATCACCGAACAGGCTACCGTCCCCCATCACCGATATTCTGTGACAAAGCGCCAGTTCTCTCGACTTATTCATACGCTAGACGGACCGTAAGCTGTAACTGTCCGTCCGGCCAGTTCAGAAATTACTCGGTCGCTACTACTAAGCACGCTAATGTTCTTCCGCCCCGCCAGGCGCTCGGAATCCGATTGCGTCTCTCGACTGCCTCTGCTAACCTCCCTCGCAAAAGCATTTCTCCCGGGAGGGCACTTATGGCATTTTGCAAAGCGTGTGGTCAGGACATTGGAACGGCGGCCTTTTGTCCCAAGTGTGGGGCCAGTCAAAGCGCTCCGGTGGCTACACCCGCAGCGCCGGTGGCTCAGACGACTGCATCAACCGAGGGTCTGCAGGAGAACGTCGCAGGTCTGCTCTGCTACATACTTGGCTTCATCACTGGCATTATCTTCCTGCTCATCGATAAGCGGCCATTCGTCAGGTTCCACGCGGCGCAGTCACTGGTTGTTTTTGGCGGCCTGTTTATCATACGTATCGCCCTGATGTTCATGGGCGGCATGACCGGTGGATTGGTCGGCTGGGGAGTTGTGGGAATGATCGGGCTGCTGATATCGCTCATAACCTTGGTGCTGTGGATTCTGCTGATGATCAAGGCCTATCAGCACGTGCTCTACAAGGTCCCGATTGCCGCGCCCATTGCGGAAAACATCGCGGGTCAGGTGGCGCCAGCCCGCTAGGCGTGCAGGTGAAAGTATCCGTCGTCCCCAAAGAGTTTGACGGGAACGGCAAACAGTGAACTGAGCTGCTCGTTGGTCAGGACCTTCTCTTTTGGTCCGTCAGCCAGGATTCGTCCCTTTTGTAGCAACACCACCCGCTCAATCTCCGGGATAATTTCGGACACATGGTGTGTCACCAGCAGGATGCCCAGCCCGCCCCTGGCCAGTTCCCGCATGGTGTCTCGCAACCCTACCTGGCCGGCGATGTCCAGCGCGTTGCTTGGCTCGTCGAACAGCAGCGTTTTTGGTTCGTGCACCAAGGCCCGGGCAATCAGCGTTCGTTTAGCCTCTCCAGAGGACATCTCCGCTACCGGCCTTTTCGCTAAGTGCCTTATGTTCAGCCGCTGCAAAGCACCTTCCGCTTTGCGCAAGTGCTGAGGTTGCGGGGCGTGGTGCGGAAAAATTCGGGTACTGCTGAAGAACCCGGATAACACCACATCCATCCCTGTGGCGTCATTGGTGCATGCCGCCAGCAAATCGGGCGATACGATGCCCAGCAAGCTTCGCAGTTCCGACACGTTCCACAAGCTCTGACCCAAGATGCTGATGCACGCGCCATCCTGTGCCAGCGGGTAATTCTCTCGCGTGATCGTCCGGATCAGCGTGGATTTCCCGCAACCATTCGGTCCCAAGATGCACACGTGCTCGCCCACCTCTATCCGCAGCGACACCTCATCCAGCGCGCGGTTCTCACCCCGGATTACCGTAACGTTCTTCATCTCGATCAACGGCGGCGAATTGTTCATCTTGAGAGTCTATCCCGCGCGGGACGACCTACCAACTGGACAAAAAAAGGAGGCGAAAACAGAAATTTTCGCCTCCCGGGGTGGGGTGGATGCTGCTTAGGAAGTACCCGCCGGTTTGAGTTCTGCCCTGGGCAAAACTCCAGCGTCTTCCTTCGGTCGCTTTGCGCTGCCGCTGTCGAGACGCACCGACGATACTTCCCCTTCGGCGCTTTCTAACACCGGGTCTAGCCCCTGTCAATCGAAATTCGGTTCACGCAGCAAGCGCACTTGGCGTGCATTCCAATCTGAAACGCATGCCCGTCCCCGTGCTCCACCTTGGCGCTGCGTCCGGCCATCAGTTCCCAAAAATCTCGTTGATTTTTTCGGCCAATTGAAAATCCAGGTTGCTGATCCCCTGCACGCTGTGAGTGTTCAGATCGATCACCACTTTATTCCACACGTTGAACCATTCCGGATGATGGTTCATCCATTCCGCCACCAACGCCACCTGAGTCATTTTCCCGAAGGCGGTCACAAAATCTTTGCACTCGAAGGCCTTGTGTAGTTTGCCATTCACCAGGCTCCAACCCTTGACCGTGTGCAGGTTTTTCTGAATGTCGGCGTCGCTCAACTTCTCAGTGCGCATTGGTCCCTCCTTCGCCAGGGCGGCGGCAGCCCCCATTATGCGTTGCGCGCTTCTACCCAGCAAGAAATTGCGTGGGCCTGTATCAACCCCAGATTGTGTTTTTGAAGATGACCAGGATTCTACCCTGTTGCCATGCCAAAACCAATCCGGACCGCAGATAGCCCACCCAGCGATTGCCTGCTCCCCGGAAATCCAGTACGCTTAATGTTTCGTTCCCAGCGAAATTCCGCGCTGTACTGTTCACTACAATTGCTGGATCGGAGACAGCCGTGAAAAAGAAAATTCGTGCGATTCAATACGGAATCGGCCCCATCGGCGCCTCGATTGTCAAGCTTCTTCGCGAAAAGGAATCGGTCGAGCTTGTAGGCGCCATCGATTCCGACCCCGCCAAAATCGGCAAGGATTTGGCCGAAGTCGTGGGCGCTTCCGATGGTCCTTGGGGCATAAAAGTCTCGGGAGATGCCAAGGGCGTATTGGAACAATCGGTCGACGTGGTCATGCACACCACCTCTTCCTCACTCCCCAAAGTGATGGACCAACTTCTGGCTTGCATCGACGTGGGCTCCTGTGTGGTTTCCACCTGCGAGGAGCTTTCTTACCCCTATCGTACCCATCCCGATCTGGCCGCTAAGCTCGACAAAGCCGCCAAGGACTCCGGCGTGGCTCTGGTCGGCACCGGCGTAAATCCGGGTTTCGTCATGGATAAGCTGGTCATTACACTGGCCGCGGTTTCTCAGCGGATCGACCATGTCAAAGCTCTGCGTGTTGTGGACGCCTCCAAGCGTCGCATGCCCCTGCAGAAAAAGATTGGCGCCGGCATGACCGTCGACGAGTTTCACGCGAAAGTCCGGGAAGGCGTCATCAAGCACGTTGGCCTGCCGGAATCGGTGGCCATGGTCGCTGACAGCTTAGGCCTTTCCGTCACCGAGATCACCGAGACCATCGAGCCCAAAGTGGCTACCGAACACGTTCAGACCCAGTTCCTCTCCGTTGAGCCTGGGCAAGCCGCCGGCGTTCATCAAATTGCTCGCGGGCTGTCTGACGGCAAAGAGCTGGTCTACATGGAGCTGCAAATGTACGTTGGGGCCAAGGACCCTGCCGACACCGTTGAATTGAAGGGCCTTCCGGACATCAGTCTGGTCATTCCCGGCGGTTCGCACGGTGACATCGCCACCGCCTCCGTGGCCGTCAACTCCATCCCCGCTGTTCTTGACGCGCAATCCGGGCTGCGCACTTCACGGGATCTGCCGATTGGCTTTTTCCCTCCCAAACTGAAGTAGCTGGCCTACACCTATTTCTTCCAGAACTTCATGACCGCGGAATAGTCCAGGTCCTCTTTCGCTTCGCCTTTGACGTAGTTATACACTTCCCTGGCCGCTGCGGTGGTTGGCAGCGCCACCCCCAGTTGATTGGCCAATTCCAGCGCCAGCCCCAGGTCTTTGTGCATCAACCGCAACGGAAAGCTGGGTTTGTAAGCTCCCTTCAACATCAGGGGAGTCTTCAGATCCAGCAATCCCGATCGTCCCATGCTAGACTGCAGCACCTCCAAAAGCTGTTCGCCCGCCAAGCCCGCCCTGGTGACTAAGGCAATCGCTTCCGCGACCGCGCCAACCTCCAGCGCCAGGATCGCGTTCATGGCCAGCTTGATCGTCTGCCCCGCCCCGGTGGGTCCCAAATGGAACCACTTCTTGCCCATCACCCCTAAAATCGGTTCCACTTCCTTTAAGGTCTCGGCCTCGCCCCCGATCATGAACACCAAATTGCCTTCTCGCGCGCCCCAATCGCCTCCAGTGACCGGCGCGTCCAGGAACCGCACGCCGCGTTCCCGGCAAGCCGCGGCAATTCTCTTCTCCAGTGCCGGTGAAACGGTACTCGAATCAATGTAAATGCTCCCCGCCTTCAAGCCCGCCAATGCCCCATGGCTCTCGCCGCCGCTTCCCCACAATACCGACTCCAGCGCCGGTGGATCACTGACAATCGTGATTAGCACGTCGCTGGCGGCGGCCACTTCTCTTGGTGTTTTCGCTAACACTGCGCCTTGTGCCACCAATTCCTCCGCACGCGACGCGGTACGGTTCCAGACTGTTAGTGAATGTCCGGCCTTCAACAGGTTCATCCCCATGGGCCGGCCCATCAGTCCCAAGCCGATCAGTCCGATCTTTCTTGGCGTGCCTGCGGTGCTCACAAACACCTCCTCGGTGAAATAGCTGCTGGTTTGACGCTGTTGCGGAACCTAAGTTTAGCGGATGATGGCGAAACTGCGGTATGGCTGAGTTTTACTCGAGGGGTGAAGGCGCATCCAGCAGTGGCGAGAACCTCGCTGCTCCGCCAGAGCCGTCTCCCGCGGCAGCCGCTGCTTTTGCCCTGGAGTTCGCGGGCTTGTCGGCAGGTGCGACTGGCGCGTCCTCGGCTGCCCCCGTCACTTCGCCTTCAATACGATAAATGTAAGGGTAAGGAATTTCCCAGCGAAAATATTTGTGCCCGCGCTGCTCCAAATGTTGCTCCAGAAAAATCGATCGGCCCGAATCGGCTACGAACGTTCCGGAAGCGGACAACAGCATTTCTCCCACGCGATACCGCACGGTCACCTTACGCCCCAAAAATCGGGAATACTGCGCCATTCGCCCAGTCTCTAGAGAGCCGACTAGAACTGCAATAGTACCGATGGTCCGTTACTCCGCCGCCTGTGGAAAATGGCCGCCGGACGGCTTCGGTTGTGTCACCAAGTCCGCAAGGAAAAACACCGCCAAGGCCGACCCCATTCCATACAACACCACCGCGGCCAGAATCGGCAGCGCCCATTTGATGCCCGCATTCGGTGCCGTTGCAATGCGAAACCCCAGAGATCCTGCAATTAACCCGATGATCGCCGCCAGCACCCGGGTTGGGCGCGACAGCTCCAGCGGCGTGTGGCACGAAGGGCAAACCAAATCCTCACTTCGCGTCAGCACCAAACTGCGCGGCACTTTCGCGAAACAAATGGGACACGCCCGGTTCCACATCTTTGGACCCGCCTCCCCTATAATCCTATCTCAAAAAATCCGTCGCCTTCCGCCCCGCATTCACACCTTGCCCTCTTCCTTCCCGCTGTACTTTCGGATGTAATCCTTGACCGCAACTTTCTTCGCGGTGTTGCTGGAACTCATATAGCGAACCGTGCCGAAAATAGGCCGCTCAGGTCCCCAGGGATGGTCGTAGCGCCCCAACACCCAATAGATTCCGCTGTACGAATTAGGGTCTCGGCCATCCACGCCGTATTTGTTATTCAAATGGATCATAATCCTCGCTGCTTCCTGTGGCGTTGGCGACCATTCCAGAATTTTCTTGCCCCACAACATTCTTAGATAATTGTGGATTCGTCCTTCGCGTATCAACTGCCTTTGCGCGGCATTCCAGAGCGCATCATGGGTATTCGCATTTTCAAAATCCGGCAAACTGTACACTTTCTCCCGTTTGTCCTTTGCGTGTTCCCTCAGCGTTCTCTGTGCCCAGTCTGGCAAAGATTCGTATTGATCGTAATCCGTGCGGTGCGAGGCAAAGTTGAATCCCAATTCCCGCCAGGTTATCAGCTGATCCAGAAAAGCCTCCGCCGCCGGACTCATCTTCCACCAGTCTTCCCTGCGACCGCTGGCGTTCGCGGCCAACTTGCTGGCATTCCACTTTTCGCGTCTCGCTAATTCCGCGAAAATCTGGTGCGCCGAAATGTGCCCGAAGTGCAAGTAAGGCGAAAATTCGCTGGTTACATCCGTTTCCGGCTCGTTGCGATACTCACTATAGGAGGGGAATCGCCGCTCGAAAAACTTCTGCATTCCTGTTCTCGCCGCTTCCTGCCCACCGCGAATGGCAACGGGCTTCACCGAATGATCAATGGGCAGCGATTGGAGCTTATTCTCCTTGCCTTCCAGCAGCGCCTTCGAAGCCATCGGCCATCTCGCCAGCGTTTCCTTGGCAATTTCCGGCATTCCCAGCTTCCCTCGCTCGCGCAGCGGCTCGGAACAAGGGAAATTGTCCAAATGTTTTGGCAATTCCCTCTGCAATAGACGCCGAAAATCAAATGCTCGCAGTGCTACTTGGTCTGTCGCGCGCAAGGGCAGAAGGCCATTCGAGTCGACCTCCTCCAATAGCACCTTCAATTGCTTTGCTGCGCTGGTCACCATGCGCGGTAGGAAAAAGCAGGGAAACTCATCGGTCACCACCACACAGGCATCTTCCGCTAGAGCCGCAAGAAGCCCTTTGCCAGCACCGGCGGCTGGCTCGACGTAAGCCAAATAGCGAATGCCTCGCGATTCACAGCAGCGCGCATTCTCCGCCATTCCATCCAAAACAAAGCGATGAAGCCTGTCGCTGGCCCACGGGTATCCGACCCGCAGCGCTTCGAAAATTACCGGCGGCTTCCCCAGGTTGCAGCAATGCGCCAACGCGCGATCCAGCGCGAAGTTATACCTCAGACGCCGGCTGGCGATCATCCAATACAGTACGTATCGTCCAGACTCGCGCAGGCCGTGCTGATTTCTTTCTCGAATTCGAACACTGGGAACTGTCATGCCTCTACTCCAGCGCCTGGCGGAACTCTCGTCCCTTTCACAATCGGCTCTGACAAACCTTCGTGAAACGAAAATTCCGCTACCATCAACTAATCAGCAGGAGGGGTCCTCATGAGCGATCTTGTGCAAACCATTTCCGCTGCTTTCGCCCACCAATTTCGCGAACATGCCGCCAATCTGCACCAATGGACCGACCCGCTCTCCGATGAGCAGTTTTGGCGCAATCCCTTCGCGTTTGGCAACAGTATCGGCCACTTGGTGCTGCATCTCACCGGCAATCTTAACTACTACATCGGCGCGCGAATCGCCCAGACCGGCTATGTTCGCAATCGCGACCTGGAATTCATGGAGTCCCGCCCGCCATCGAAATCCGAGGTGCTTCGCAAATTCGACGACACCATCGTCATGGTGATTGCCACGATTGAACGTCAGTCGGAAATAGATTGGATCTCACCGTATTCCGCGGAACGCGAGCCTAACGCCAGGAACCGTTTCACTGCGGTGCTCCACTGCGCCACTCACTTGTACCACCACGTTGGTCAGATTAATTATTTGTCCCGCGAACTCTGCAAATAGCCCTGCTTTAGCTTTCCAGCTTGAACCGGGTGGCCGCCAGCCGGTACATGCGCCGCCACACCAACCGATTGATCGCCACCACGATTGTGGCCATGATCAACGTCGACGCCAGCAACACATTGAAGTGACCCGCGTCGCTCGCCTGGCTGATGGTGCTCCCCAAACCCGGCGCTTCCACCACCCTCCCCTGAAAATGAAAATATTCCGCAATGATGCTGGCGTTCCACGCGCCTCCCGACGCGGTCACCAGCCCAGTAACCAAATACGGAAAAATCCCCGGCAGAATCAATCTCCGCCAGCGATCCAGCTGGCTGAACCGGAACACCTTTGCCGCCTCTTTCAAATCCGTGGGAATCGCCATCGCTCCCGCAATCACATTAAAGAGGATGTACCATTGGGTTCCCAGCAGCATCAGCGCCATGGCCGCGATTTCCACGCCTCCCCGCAAGCGGATCAGCACCAGCAGCAAAATCGGGAACAGCGCCGTCGCCGGAATCGACGCTGCCAGCTGCACCAACGGTTGCATCAACCGCGCCAGCCGCGGACTGAATCCGATGGCCACGCCCACGGGAATGGCCCAAGCCGCCCCGATGATCAATGCCAAATTCACTCGCAGGAACGTCAACGCTGCGCTGCCCAGCAACATCACATATTCGTGCCGGTTGAGTGAGGCCAGTTCTTCTACGCTTCGGTACACCGCGTATACCAGCGAGACCACCCCAGCCACGGCGAAAAACCATCCGATCCACCGGGTTGGCTGCCTCGATTGCGCGGAAGAAAACGTCGCCGCGGCTCGCTTGGCCCCACTGGCAAACTGGACCGTCAGCCAGTTCACAATCGGGTGCAACAATCGCCGGTAAGTTCGAATAATGATCGATTCTCTGCGAATAAAGTTGAGAAGCGCATTCTGCCCCGTGGCGCCACTCTCTACTTGCTCGAATTTGAATTTGTCCGCCCAGGCGATCACGGGGCGCCACACCAGTTGGTCCATCAGCACGATGACGGCAATCATCATCGCCAAACCCCAAAGCATCGCCCGGGTGTTTCCGCTACTGGCCGCGGTCTGCAGAAAGGAACCCAGCCCGGGCAAGCGAAAATCCTTGTCGCCCAACACGAACATCTCGCAGGCCATCAGGAAGAACCAGCCCCCGGCCACCGACATCATCGAATTCCACACCAAACCGATGGTGCTGAACGGCAGATCCAGTTCCGTGAACCTTTGCCAGCGGCTGAAGCGGTAAATAATCGCGGCCTCTCGCAAATCCCTGGGAATGGTCTTCAGCGAGGAATAAAAACTGAAGGCGATGTTCCACACCTGCCCCGTAAAGATCAGTATGACCGACCCCAACTCCACGCCCAGTTGCCTGTTCGGGAACAGTGCGACCATCGCCAGCATCACTCCGGGCAGAAAACTCAGCACCGGTATGGATTGCAGAATGTCCAGCAGCGGAATCAACACCATTTCCGCGCGCTTCGATTTCGCGGCCGCGTACCCATAGATCAGCGCGAATACCAAGCTGATGCCATAGGCGATCAGGATGCGCACCAGCGAGTAGGCCGCATACGCCCATAAGCTTCGCGGGTCCTGGGAAATTTCGGATTCGACCTTTACCGGACCCAGCCATGACCGCCCGATCGAGTACACCCCCACGATGACGCCAAAGACAGCAATAAACACCGCAATGTCGATCAGGAACGCATATGCCCAGCGTGCCCCTATCGGCCTTTTGGCCGCCGGCGGGATCACCATTTGCTTTTGAGACAACGGCGCTGGGGAGGGCACGGGCGGGTCAGGTTTCCGTTAACGTTAGTTTCCCGCTGGCCGCGTCATAATCAAAAATCTCGGCGTACCGGCCCCACTGGATGGCCGTTTCCAGTTGCCGTCGCGCTTCGTCCTGGCTGAAATGCTCGTCGAGTAAATCCTCGAAAAACTCCGCCGGCAGTGTGCGATCGGCTTTGGCCTTCAGGGATTGTTCCATCTGCCGGAACAGTGGAATGTTCGCCAGAGCAGCCCTCCGGAAAATCGCCTTGCGTTCCTGAATGTCGCCGTGCGCAAACGCCTGCCCGTCCGGAGTGATAATCGCGTCGCCTTCTTCCAGCTTCAACATGCCCAGCAGCACCGCCGTATCCACACTCGGGAGCAGCGCGTCCACTTCCAAACTGAGTTCGTCAGCCAACACGTGCAGATCGGCCCGCCCACCCTGGTCCACCAGAATCTCCAGCAGTCCCGCCAGCCCGCCCGGCCGCGTATGCGGCAACATCACAGGTGCTTTCCGCGTGCTGGCTTCCGTGGCCAGCAATTCCGGGGTGGCATGGCCGGCGTGGTCTTGCCGCGTCAGTGCGCGATAAATGGCGTCGACCAACTCCACAAATCGCGGGTCTTTGTGATCCCTGGGGTGCGGCAGTTCTACGGTGAATTCCGCGTGGATGTGCGCCGGATTGCGTCCCAGCACGATGATCCGGTCGGCCAAAATCACCGCTTCTTCAATGTTGTGCGTCACGATGAAAATCGCCCGCGTCGGGATTTTCTTCCCCAGCCAAAGCTCCAGCAACTCTCCGCGCAGCGTTTCGGCCGTCAGGACGTCCAGCGCGGAGAAGGGCTCGTCCATGAACAGAACTTCCGGTTCCACCACCAGCGCGCGCGCCACGCCCACACGCTGTTTCATGCCCCCCGACAGTTCCTTCGGGTAGGCCGACTCAAATCCATCCAAGCCCACCGCATCGATAATCCGCAGCGCTCGTTTGTGCCGTTCGAACTCCGGCAAGCCGCGCGCCTCCAAAGGCGCTTCCACGTTTTCGATTACCGTCAGCCACGGGAACAGCGCAAAGCTCTGGAACACAATCGACACGTTGGGTGTTTCTTCTTTCACCGGTTGGCCATGCCAGTACACGCCGCCACCCGACGCCGGCGACAGCCCCGTCAGCATCCGCAACATCGTGGATTTTCCGCAGCCCGATGGTCCCAGCAACGCCATAATCTGCCCGGGATAAACGGCTATGTCCGTCGGGGCAATCACCTGGATTCGATTGCCGTCCGGCTGAGGATAGAATTTCTCCAGCTTGCGCGCCTCAATGATCGGTTCAACCGCCGTCAATGTGGTTATAGTGCTCATGAGCGTCAGTATTATCGCTCAGTTTTGAGCTGGGCAGAGTCGATTCCGACGGAATTCGTACTGGGTCGCTCTGTCCGGTTACAATTTTATGAACAGTTGATGACAGATACCCGCACACTCCCCGCCTCTGCCGCGCCGCGCCAAGTCCCCGACTGGCTGCTGCCGCTGGGGTTATTTCTGCTGCTCTCGATTTGCGTCGTTCTGCCATTTTTTTGGCTGGGTACCGCTTCCGGCCACGATTTCGAGTTCCATGCCGCCTCCTGGCTCGATGTGGCTTCGCAGTGGAAGCAAGGCGTTTTATTCCCTCGCTGGACCGCCTGGACCAATCACGGTTTCGGCGAACCTCGCTACATTTTCTATCCGCCACTCTCCTGGTTGATGGGAGCGGTGCTGATTCTCTTGCTTCCCGATCCCGCCGTTCCCATCGTTTTCATCGTGCTGGTTCAAACCTTCGCGGGACTCTCGGCCTACCTTCTTCTGCGCCGTTTGGCCATCCGCCGCGCCGCCATCCTCGCCGCCGCGTGCTATGCGGTCAACCCCAATGCTCTCCTGATGACTTACATTCGCAGCGATTTTGCGGAGCAGTTGGCGTGCGCTATTTTCCCTCTGCTGCTGCTGGCCGCGCTTCATTTGGCCGGCTTTCTAGCCGATTCCCAGCGGAATCGTGCCATCGCGCTCTTTGCCATGGCATTCGCCGCAGTTTGGCTCTCGAACGCTCCAGCGGCGGTCATCGCCAGTTATTCGATGGCGCTGCTGTTTGTTTGGGCCGCTCTATCGCAGCGCTCTTGGCTGCCACTTCTTCGAGGAGCAGCGGCCGTCGCTCTCGGTCTAGGCCTCGCCGCTTTCTATCTGCTGCCCGCCGCATACGAACAGCGTTGGGTCAACATTGGCCAGGCGCTTTCCAGTGGCCTGCTGCCGTCGCAAAATTTTCTCTTCACGCAAATTAACGACCCGGAGCACACCTGGTTCAATTGGATCGCCTCCATTTGCGCGCTGTCACTGATCCTGCTGCTCGCCATCGCAGCCCTGGCTTCGCGGCACTTCGCCACGACCGGTTCTCCTGCCCGCCAGCGCAAAGATTCGCTTGCTCTTCTGCTTTTGGGCGCTTTGGCAACGCTACTCACCTTGCGTTTCACCCAGCCGCTATGGGTTTACCTTCCCAAATTGCGTTTCGTGCAATTCCCCTGGCGCTGGATGTCCATCATTGCCCTGATCGCCGCGTGCTTCCTGGCGTTCGCCATGCAAAGGCGCCGCGCCGGGTTATGGTTCGCGGTCATTCTGGTGCTCTCCGTGCCTCTCGCTTACTTCCTGGTGAACAACACGTGGTGGGATGACGACGAAATGCCTACTCTGCGCGACGCTCTTTCCACGGGCCAAGGCTTCGACGGAACCGATGAATATGACCCGGCGGGTGATGACCATCTCGACCTGCCGACTGGCGCCCCGCTCGTCAAAATTCTGCCGGCCGATCCCGACGATTCCTCCAGCCCCACAGCCCATTTCGAAGTTCAGCGTTGGACCAGCACTCAAAAAGAGATTCGTGTCGACAGTCCCTCAGAGGCCCGCGTTGCTCTGCGCACATTGAACTATCCCGCGTGGCGCGTTCGGGTGAACGGCCAGCTGATTTCCCCACAGCGCATGGATGATTTTAATCAGATGGTCGTGCCGGTTCAGGCCGGCCGCTCGGAGATCACCGTAACGTTTGCTCGTACTTTCGACCGCACTCTGGGCGATGCCGTTTCCACGCTCGCCGTTCTGATAGGGGCAGCTTTACTGTGGGTCAGTCGAAAACGTGGTGTCATCGAAGCTTAGCCGTAGTGCGTCAACGGAGCAAACCGGCGCGCTCGAGGCGTTTACCGCCGGTCGATCGACGGGTGCCGAATGTCCAATCCCTGCACGATGTAGATCACATCCTCGGCAATGTTGGTCGCGTGGTCGCCGATGCGCTCCAGATTCTTTGCCACCAGAATCAATTCGAATGCCGGAAATACCAGGCTCGAGTCGCCCATCATGTAGGTGAGCAGTTCGCGAAAAATCTGGTCGCGGTAATGATCCACCTGATCGTCGGTGGCCATGACTTTCTGCGCCAGTTCGACGTCGCGGCGAACCACCGCATTCAACGCGTTTCGCACCTGCTCTTCCACCAGCTCGGTCATGCGCGGAAGGTCCACGTAAGGCTTCACTCGTGGGTGCCGCAGAATCCGCAACGCCCCCTGCGCCACGTTCACCGCCTGGTCGCCGATGCGCTCCAAATCGTTGTTGATCCGCGAAACCGCCAGCACGAACCGCAGGTCCGCGGCCATCAACTGATGCAGTGCCAGCAATTGCACCACGCGATCGTCGATTTCCAGTTGCAATTCATTGATCGCGTCTTCTTCATCCAGGACGCGCTTGGCCAATTGCTCGTCCGAATCCAGCACCGCGTGCACCGCCTGGTGCACGGCTCGCTCCGCCAGGCTGCCCATCCACAGCAGCCGTTCTTTTAGCTCGTTCAGGTCTTTTTCAAAATGCCGTTCCATGAAAGCCTTCCCATGCGCATCTTAACCAAGGCCTTACCGCCCGCAAAGCAAATTCGCGCTTCCCTCAGCCAAACCGTCCGGTGATGTACGCTTCTGTTCGCGGGTCTCCCGGTGTGGTGAACAAATGCGGCGTCGCGTTGAACTCAATCATCTGCCCGGTGAGCAAAAACGCCGTGAAATCGCTAACCCGCGCCGCCTGCTGCATGTTGTGGGTCAC